>CESQ01226954.1_pt1 | contig 160213 bp, 124 predicted proteins | sample 361401 | NCBI WGS metagenome assembly CESQ01 (sample SAMEA2622119, study PRJEB7988) | marine metagenome | isolation source: saline water (ENVO:00002010), including | reverse complement strand
TCCTTTGGAGCTTCTTCAATCATTAGCCCCATTTAGTTCGTTCCAAATTTAAATTATGAAAATGGCCATCCTTTTAATAAACGATTCAACATTTTATTTAAAACAGTTTTTAGGTGCTATTTTGAACATTCAATTTAGTTTTTAATCGCCATCATTGTCTTGATAGGTGATCAAAACGCCCAAGCGCGAAGGCATGTCCACTTTCCAATAGACAATTAACTTTTGAATTTCTTGATAGCAATCTCTTAATGCTTGCTCGTTGTTTTGAATCTCAGCAGGGAGCGGATCGTTGAGCGCATTGAGTTTGCTGTCGATGCTCACCATTTGGTTTTGAATGGTTTGATCTAAATTAGCTGCATCTGCACTTTTCAAATAATCGTCTAATCCTAAGCCGTCTTTTCCTTTATAGAAGGTTTTCATGGCTTCAAAGTTGGCAACGGCCAATTCGATGGAGTAGCCGCCGTAAAGCGCTTCTGAATCTTCCGGACGTGGAATTCCCGAAGAACGAACACCGATTGGAATGCCGATTTTTCCATCTCGAAAGTTGCGTTCGTAATGTTGGTTGAGCGCGTTGATTAATTGTCCGGTAGAGCTTCCCACATCCGTTCCCAAACTGCTGTTGAAGGTAGACTGATATTCAGCAGACCACTCTCCATAAACCGTATTGGCTTTGTTTTTTAAATCTTGAACAACCGCATTTAAATAGTTTATTCGATTGTTGTTTAATTCAGCTAGAATAAGGCTGTCGGAAGTATGGTTTAATAAATAATCTAATGCCGGAAAGCCCTTTTTGTCGCTCATTGAAAGCAAATCCATATTTGTTTCATTTTGGGCAATTTTAGCTTCTATTTCAGTTGTATCTGTAGGAAAAGTATTGAGGTTTGCCCTTAGTCCAACGGTCATTGCCGGACCAAATTCTAAAAAACTTACTTTTTGCCAAGCCAAATAAGCGGTTTTTAGTTTGGTTTGTACTTTATCTAAATCCGATTTTGACTTGCGAAAAACTAAAGTATCCACAGATTCACTCAAGTCGTTTACAGCATTATTTAACTCAAGGTAGTTGGGTAAAATTACCTCAGCAGAAAGATTAGATAAAAAAGCAGCTTGGTCAAACTGAATGTCTTGATCATCTTTATTCTCATCATCCTTGCAAGCCCATAAGGCACTGATTAACAAAAGCGGAAGGAGTAATTTTATCTTTTTCATCGGTGTTGTGCTTTAAAATTGGTAAAAGCTCCACCCCCAAAAGGGATGAAGCTTTTCGAACTACAAACTAAACCAAATTTATAATTGATCTTTAACTGAATCTAATTCGTAAGTGTTACTTAAAGTTGTTTTTATTTGATTTAAATCAGTGGTACTCACTTGCCACATATTTATTCCGAAAGTATCAAGAAGTGACTGAACTTGAGTTGCTGAAATTTTACGGTGCTCAAAGCTTGCGTATTTCAATGCTTTCAAAAAGTAATAAGCTTCAGAAAGAACGTGAATTCGATCACCTTCACTTGAGTTACCAATTTGAATCGCCTCATTAATGTAGTGGATGGTAGAGGCAGCGATGATTTTTTCCATTTCTGCATTAATCAAAGCAACTTGCTCCTCTTTAACTTCCATTTCTTTGGCCGTAATCGCCGCGCGAGCTGTTTTAAAGGCATCCATTAAATTGTCGTTGCAACCGATTAAATTGTCGTACGAATTGCTGTATTTTGCCCAATAGCGAACATTTCCCGTTCCGTTGTAATTGCTTTTAAAATCAACCGGAGCACCCACATAACCAAAAGCTTCATCCATGTGGTGTTCCATGGCAGTATAGTTTTTACCGCTTTCCAAATCCGTGTTGTTTACTGCATCGCCAATTTTGTCATCAGAAAGGTAAACGCTAGCAATTTGATAAAAGAAAGTAGCTCCCATTAAGCCTTTTTCGATGGCTTGGGTAAACTCATGACCATTGGTGTCTACTAAAAACTTGCTTCCACTACTTCTGGTCAAAATTCCTGCTTTTCCATCTGCTGCTTGTACGGTAATGCTGTCGCTTGCTAGAGCAGCTGAGGCAAACAAATCTAAAAAGTATTGTTGGTCGGCTTGGAAGGTTTTATTCTCCAATTGCTTGCTGGAAGTAAAAGAAAAGTTGCCACCTCCATTATCGCCGGAGTTTCTGAACATAGCAATCAGGTCTTGCTCTGAAATGGAAGTTTCATTGTCTGTAGCATCTTGAATGTAAGCTTTCATTTCGGCTACTTGGTTCAAGCGATCGGTTTGACCACTATATGAAACCGAAGAGCTTCCGTTTCTTTGGAATTCATAAGTGGCCGGAGTTTCTACTTTAGAATCATTTACTTGATTCACTTTCGGCATGTCATCATCATCGTCTTTTGAACAAGCTACCAAAGTCATTGACAAAGCAATACTGTATGCAGTCATTTTGAATAGGGTAGGATTTTTCATTTTTTCGTTATTTTAATTTAGATTAATTCTAAATAAGAGTTATTTTGAGGCGCAAAAATACGGTTGAAGAAAGGAATGACCAATACCCGATGGAGGGTATTTTTTTTTCAAACAAAGCAGGGAGCAGGAACATTTTAGTATAGTCTCTTAAGTAGACAATTAGCAATAAATAGGAGTTTGAGTTTCATTTTTAACAATTGATAGAGGATTTAAATTTAAAAATCAGTCACTTATCAATTGAAGCAATTTCTTTATCTAAAAGGTGAAAGTATTCTTTTTTTAAAAGTCCTCTGAGTCTGGTAAGGAGCACACCGATTAATTCTTCTTTTTTATCGAGATAGGCGGGATAAATATTTTCAATTAATAATTGGCTTTCTGAGAGCTGAACTTTACTGAATAAATCTAAGTTGATTTGCGATATAATTATTCCTTGCGATTTTGCTTGATGTAAAAGCGCCGGAATTTCCTGTTCAAATAACAGATTATTATAATTCTCTATTTGTTGATATAGTTTGCGGTAGTGTTTCTGAATATGAAAGAAGAAGGATGGATGATATTGCATTAGTTCAGTTAATACTATTTTGTAGATCCTTGCCACTTTTACTATGGGATGCAATGTCTCATCAGCTTTTACCAGTTTGGTAGCTACTTTATGGTTGTTCAACACTTTTCTAATGCCGGCTTCAAAAACTTCTTCTTTGGTGGAAAAATGTTCTCTTAATACTTTAGAATTAACCTGCGTCTCAATGGATAATTGGTTCATGCGAATAACTTGAGCGCCTTTTTTACGCATAACATTTAAAATTCTATCGATTAATTCATCTTTTTTCATTTTTGTTAAAAGATTTTTTGTGAATATTAAAAGCGGGACTCGTGAAAAGTCCCGCTTGAATCTAAACAACAAAAGAGGTTCTAAGATACTTATTTAATAGTATATCTAAGACCAATTTCTAAGCCTGATGTAAACGGAAAAGAAGACTCTGCATCAGAAGCTTGAGCATCTTCACTAATTGCATCTGTAAGAGCATAGTCAGCTCTAATTCCCGCATCTAAAGATAAGGCATCAGAAAGACTGAAGCCAACACCTAAGTTTAAGGCTACTCCTAAAACGAAAGACTCATAAGAATCTTTATTATCATCTAAAATCTCATCGCCGTCCCAGTTTTCAACTGATGCTCCGGTTAAAAAGTTAAAGGATGGTCCTACTTTTCCTCTGAACATAACAGATTTTGAAGGATCAGTATTATAAGCAAACTGCAAGGGGAGTTTAATATATTGGTATTTGTTTAATAATTCGGACTTAACTCCTGCTTGGGTAATTTCATACTTATCACCTTCTATCGAGTATAGTGCATCTAAGGAAAGTCCAAGGTTGTCGTTAAAATTATAGGCGGCACCAATTCCAAATGCTACACCAATATTCATTTCCGACTCATGATTATCATTGTCTGCATTGTCGGAGTTAAACAGATAAGTTGCTTGTGGAATTCCTTTTACACTTAGGTTGAATCCTTCCTGTGCAACTGAATTTTGTGTCATTGAAACTAGTGCAAATCCTGCTACTATTCCTTTTAATAAATTTGAATACTTCATTTTGTTTAAGATTTAATTTAACTATTTATTGATTTAATTATATCGCCTCTTGAGCGTTAAGATTATCTAATGTCTCTGTTACCTCGGTGTTGAGCTCCTCTTTGGGTGTTTCTAGCAGTTCAATTTTCGTTTCTTTATCTAAACCGAATTTGGCTAGAATTCTATCAAAAATGTAATAGATCACCGGAACCACCACTAGGGTTAAGAACATGGAACTGGTTAAGCCTCCAATTAATACCCATGCCAAGCCGTTTTTCCACTCTGCTCCGGCACCGGAAGCTAGTGCGATAGGCATCATACCAATAACCATGGCCAAGGTTGTCATCAGAATTGGTCGAATTCTTACTTGAGTAGCTTTAACCAATGCCTCTTTTACACTAAGTCCGGCTGACTTCAACTGATTGGTAAAGTCAACGACTAAAATAGCGTTCTTAGCTACCAAACCAATCAACATGATCATTCCCAGAATAGAGAAAATACTCAAAGCACTTTTGGAAAGCGCTAGTGCTAATAGAGCTCCAATAACCGCTAGTGGTAAAGAGAACATTACCACCAATGGGTAAACGTAACTGTCGTACAAGGCCACCATAATTAAGTAAACGATGATCAAGGAAGCGAGCAATGCGGCACCTAAACTTCCAAAGGCCTCTCCTTGGTTTTCAAGGTCACCACCCATGTTGTAACTTACTCCTGAGGGTAAGTCTAAGGTTGCCATTTTTGTTGTGATTTCTTCACCCACAGTTCCCACCGGTCTACCAATTACTTGCGCAGAAATAGTTACGGTAGGCACTTTATCTCGTCGGTTCAACTCAGTGGGACTTGAGCCTTCTTGAATATCTGCAATTTGATCAAGTCGCACTCTTTCGCCATCTGTATTAATCATGCTTAACTGAGCAACATCTTCAGTTTGTTCACGATCAAATTCGTCTAATAAAATATTAATGTCATATTCATTGTCACCATCGCGGTACTTCGATTCTTCAACACCGTTAAAGGCAGTTCTCATGGTTCCTCCAACCATTTCAAGCGATAAGCCTAAACGCGCCATTTTATCCCGATTCATTTCCACTTGTATCTCAGGACTACCGGACTCCATACTGCTTTCAACTTCCGCAGTTCCATCAACTTCACTTACCAGTTTTTTAACTTGCTCAGAAATGGCAATAACGGAATCTAAATTGGTGCCACTTAAGATCACCTGAATTGGAGCATCGGTACTTCCGCCCACCATGGAAACCGGAGTTGCTTTAAATTTTGCTCCAACAATGTTTTCTTGCAGAGCAATTTGTAGTTTCCTAGAAAACACCTCCGTGGAAACACTTCGTTTGTCTTTATCAACCAACTGAACGTTAAGTTCTGCCATGTAAGGCGTGGCATTCGTCGACATCTGCCCGGAGCTTTGCCCTACAGTTGACGAAATACGATCTACTTCGGGATATTTATTGATGAATTGCTCTACCTTCTGAGTAAGCAAGTTGGTTTGTCTTAAACTTGCCTTTTTAGGAAGTTCAACTTCCATTTTAAATTCCCCTCGGTCTCCACTGGAAACAAATTCGCTTCCGATAAAGCCAAATCCCACTAAAGTAAAAGAAGCAAAAAACAAGACTACGGTGACAAAAAGGACAATGATCTTATGATTGAAAGACCATTTTAAGGCATTGGTCATGGAGGTCTCAAAACCTTCGATCAAACCTTCGAACCAAGTAATAAACTTACCGATCAAGCCTTTACTTTTTAGGTTAGAAACCTTTGAAAAGCGTGAAGCTAAGAGCGGAATCATGGTAAAGGCTACCAATAAACTTAATAAGGTACTCACGGCAACGGTTATGGAAAACTGTCGCATAATATTTCCGATTAAACCACCGGTTAAGGACAGTGGTAAGAATACCGCCACAATCACCAAGGTGATGGAAATTACCGTAACTCCAATTTCTCGAATCCCATCGTAAGCTGCTTGAAATTTATTTTTTCCCATTTCCATGTGTCGGTAAATGTTTTCGATAACCACAATGGCATCATCTACTAAAATTCCGACCACTAGAGAAAGAGCTAATAAAGTCATCAGGTTTAAGGAGAATCCCAATAACATCATAACCGTAAAGGTAGAGATAATGGAAGCGGGAACCGCAAGCATTACAATTACCGCATTTCTTAAACTGTGTAAGAAAAGGAGCATTACTAAGGCCACTAAGATCACGGCAAAAATCAAGTCGTGGATTACCGCATCTGCTGCTTCCAAGGTAAATTCAGAACTGTCAGAAGCAATTGAAAATTTAAGGTTTTGAGCTTCATAGTCTTTTTCTAATTGCGCCATCAATTCCCTTGCTTGCTCACTCACTTCTACTGCATTGGCATCACCCTGTTTTTGAATGTTTAAACCAATGGCACTTTCACCATTTACCCGAGTGATGATTTCTGCTTCTTTTTGGGTGTCGTGAACTTCGGCAACATCTTCCAAACGAACTACTGAACCATTTTCATCGCTGCTCAAAACCAGTTTACGCATTTGGTCCAGGTTTTTGTATTTTCCTGAAAGTCGCAGTAAGGTTTGTGTTTCTCCGTTTTTAACTTTCCCGGCAGGGAAATCTATATTGGCATTTTGAATAGCTTGACTAACTTGTAGAATACTTAAGCCATAGGTTTCAAGCTGGTCTTCGTTTAAGTTAACTCGAATTTCTCTAGGCTGTCCACCTAATATATCAACTTGAGCTACCCCTTGAATCTTTGCCAATTGGGGCTGAATGGTTTTGTCGACCAAGTCATATAACTCAGTGCCGGGTAAATCAGCCGCAACCCCAAGGTTCATAATGGGTAAGTCGTTAATGTCAAACTTTCCCAAAGAAGGCTGTTCAGCATCCTCAGGTAAGTCGTTGATGATTGCATTTACTTTTCTTTGCGCCTCTTGCAGCGCTTGATCTTCATCAACTCCTTGCTGCATTTCTACGGTTACAATAGAAACGCTTTCCATAGAAGTTGAGTTAACTCTTTTCAATCCTTCAAGGGTAGAAACCGCATCTTCAATCTCTTTGGTGACAGAGTTCTCCACTTCGTAAGGAGCTGCACCGGGATAAGTTGTGGTTACCGTTAGCACCGGAAAGCTCATGTCGGGTAGCAACTCATAATTTAGTTTAGAGTAGCTGAACATGCCCATTCCAATTAGGATGGTAAAGAGGACCACCACCAGGGTGGGTCTTTTTATGGATGTTTTTGTAATATTCATCTTCTGTGTTTTACTTGTCTAATACTTTCACTTCAGTGCCGTCACTTAAATTGATCTGGCCGCTCATCACCACTTTGTCGTTAGGGTTAAGTCCGTTTAAAACCTCTAATAGGTCGCCGCGACTTTCGCCCAAAGTGAGTTTTTTCAACTTGCTTTCTCCATTTTCTATGACATACACTTCCGGGTTTTGAACACTGCCAATCAAGGCATCTCGGTTGAGGTAATACTTGGCATTATTACTTTTAAAGTTGAAATGAGCCGTTGCATACATTCCGGGTTTTAACTGAACCTCTCCTTGGTTTTGCATCATGATTTCCACTTCATATTTCAAGGCATCATCGGCTTTAGATGCAATAGCTTTTACTTTGCCTTCAAATTCTTTTTGTGGAAAAACCTGAGTGCTGATCTTTACGGAGTCGCCTTCTTTTAAAGCCAATACTTCAGAAGCGGTAAGCTTAACTTTTAGCTTTAGGGTACTGGCATCAACAATTTCGTAAAGCCTTTGTCCTTGGTTGATGAACTCGCCTTCTTGAAGAAAGTCATCGTTTATTTTTCCTGCGGCAGTGGCTCTGATGTAAGTGTTCTCAAGGCGCTTTTTGGCAGAACGATATTGAGCTTCTGCGTTTTTTAACCCAATTTTTACATCTTCCAATTGTCTTTTGGTTACTGCGTTTTCTTCCGAAAGCTTAGTAAAACGTTCTAGGTCTGTCTCTAGCTTTTCCAGGTTGGTTTTAGCGGCAGAAACCTCAGTTTGAATAATCTCATTTTCTACTTGAGCCAAGAGTTCACCTTTATCTACAGTAGCGCCTTTTTCTTTGTGCACCGCAACCACCTTTCCGGTAGTTTCTGACAAAATGGTTAGATCTGTTTTGGCTTCTAAAATTCCATCTGCTTTAACCTTGGCTTCCAAGGCCTTTTTTTGCAAAGAAGTTACTTCCACCGGAATGGCATCACTGGTTTCTTCTGCCAGCTTAGCTTCTTCTTTCATTTCTTGTTTGTTGCCATATAGGGTAAAGCCGATTAATCCGATGGCGGCAATACTGATAAGGGCTATAATTACTTTTTTCATGACTTAATGCTTATTGGGTTCGTGTTTTATTGCGTAATGATGGTTTTTAATTTTCCTTGAGCTTTGAGTAAGTCTAGCTCTGCGACTTTGAATTTGATCAGTTCGTTGTAATAGTTGTTTTGCGATTCGCGGTAAGCTTGCTCTGCATCTAGCAGTTCGGTTAAACTAGCTACTTGCTCTTGATACAACTCTTGAGTTTGTTGGTAAACCTCTTTGGCAAGCTCCTTATTTTCTTCTTGGGCTTTCACCGATTTTAAACTGTTGTTAAGTTGCTCTCTTGCATTCTCAAACTGCATATCAAGTTGTCTTTCGGTATGCGTTTGTTGCAAGCTCATTTTTTCTAACTCTATGTTGCTTTGCTGAATTTGACGGTGTTTTTTAAGTCCATCGAAAATGGGGATTTGCAGTTTTATTCCCCATAAGGTTTGTTGAAACCAAGGTTCACTATTATCGAAAAAGTTAAATTCATTTCTTTGGGCTTGCCACATTTGCTGACCAAAGAGCGAAAGTGTAGGGTAGTAACCGGCAGAAAATGACTTTTTCTCCAGCTGACTTAATACCTTTTGTTTTTCCAAGATTTGCATTTCAATTTGCTCCTCTCTTTCATATTGCATGGATTGTAAAGAGATGTCTTCTAGTTCCTCCGGTTTCTCAAGCGAAATCTGATTTGAAATGGGCATGCCTAAAAGCAATTTCAAATAGTTTTTTTGTTGCTTGTAATTTGCCTGAAGTGACTGAAATTGAGTGTTTAAATTGGCTTTGTTCACTTTTACACGACTGTAGTCCGTTTTCTTAACCAAATCGTTTTCATATTGCACCTTCATTAAATTTTCTAATTGCTCTAGAGTTTTTAAGTTGCTATCTAGCACTTTTAACTGTGACTCTAATTGCAGTGCGGTATAAAAAGCAGTAGAAACTTCGTAAAGCACTTCCTCTTCCGTGCTTTCTTTCATTAAGCGGTACAATTCTCTGGAACCTTTAGCGGCTTGCAAACCGATGAAAAACGATTGATCAAAAATCAATTGACTGGCTTTTATAGTAGCGTTGGCGTTGTATTCCGTTCCAAATTGAACTTCTAGGTCTTGTCCTGGTTGCCCCACTAATTCTCCCGGTAAAATTTGGGTAGGCAAATTGGGGTAGTTCTGATATTGGGCTTCCGCTGAAATTTGTGGAAGACCGCTGCTCATTACTTCACCTTCTCTGTATTTTGCTTTTCTCTGGTCGTAGACAGCTTGCTTAATTGAAGTGCTGTGTTCCAAGCCATACTTCAAAGCTTCTTCTAAGCTCAGCTCAAATTCAGTTTGGGTCGACTGTGCTTTTCCTAAAAGCGGAAAGAGTAACAGTAACAAACTGAAGTAGGCGATGAATTTTACTTTTGTCATTGTTTTTTGTTATGTATTAATTTATAGTTAATATTAAATAGTTCGTAAATAAAAGAACTCAAAAGGTCAAAAATTTTTATTCTTCTTGCTCCTCCCACTTTTTATAGAGTGCAGGAATTTCATTATTTATAAACCGCATAAAACTAATTACTTCGGTTAGGTTCTTATTAAATTTTTCTGTGTCATTTGGGCGGTTTTCCAAAACTTCTTCTAACAGATCTGCAACATTGGTAATGTTTTGAAAAGACTGTTTCATTGCTTCTCTCCAGCTGCCAATCTTGCTTCTAAAATATCTTTTTCTATCTCCTGAATGCGTTATGTAATCAACTTTACCCATGCTCATAAGCATGTTTATGGCGTTGCTGGTAGCACTTTTACTCAAGTTCAAGGTTTCTCGAATCTGATCAAAGCTTAATTCCACTACCGGAGAAACGGTAAGCAGTGCTACAATTCTGCCCGAAGCCGGCGACATACCACTTTTTTCATGATAAACACCTAAGCGTTCGATCAATCTTTTTTGGTCATCTGTTAATTTTATAGCTTCGCTCATTTTACTTTTAATTTCACTGCAAATATAAGAAGGTTTTTTTAGTTCTCAAATTAAAAAACTAAAAAAAATTTTTGCGGCTTATTATTATTTGGACTTAACGCTAAACTTCTTCCTCCACCTCATTGATACCCTAAAAATCAATGGTGTTCCAATGGCTGTTGGGAGTAGCCACAAAACCCAAGCTGGAGTCATGCTAAAGTTTACAACAATAAAAGCAGTTGATGTAGCAATAAAAGAACCGCTCATGCGGCCAATGTGATCGAAAAGCCAAGCGTTTTTGACAAACTTTTTTCGCTTCATTTTGATGAGGTCTTGAGCACTCATGGAAAACAAGAAAAAACCAAAAACCAAAAGTACAGGAGCCTCTCCAGTAAAACCAATAAGAAGCATAATTTTAGCTGCAGCGTAGAGCATTCCAATTACAACGACTAAAGCAATGGAGCTAATGATCCAATCAATGGGTTTGGGGCTAATTGCCTTTTTTAGAATTTCCTTAAAAATAAAGTTTATCCTAAGAATTTATCTATACATTTGCATTCATCAATATATTAATTTACGATATTGGAACTGAAACAAGTAGAAAAAATATCCAAAGCCTTGAGTGACATCAACAGGCTTAAGATCTTACAATCCCTGCAGGCCAATAATGGCAAGCTGGAATGCATTTCTATCGTTTCATTTTTGAATCTTGCCCAACCTTCAATAAGCCATCATATTAAAAAACTTGTTGAGGCAGATTTAATAGAACCACACAAAGAAGGGCGGTACCATTTTTATTCTTTAAACACCGACGTCTGGGATAATTATATGGAGACATTAAAAAAATTATAATTTTTTATTTCAATAATACATTGATACTTTTAAATATATGAATACAAAAGAAGTAGCTTATTCCATACTTGAACTTGCCATTGTTTCCGAAGGAAATTCAATTCAAAAAACATTACACAACTCCCTTAGCTTGGCTAAAGAAGCCGAAAAATACAACTACAAACGCATTTGGTTTGCCGAACACCATAACTCAGATAATATTGCCAGTAGCGCTACCTCTTTGCTTATCGGATACGTTGCGGAAAACACAAATACCATTCGACTAGGTTCGGGAGGTATTATGCTTCCCAACCATTCCCCCCTAATCATAGCAGAACAGTTTGGTACGTTGGCTCATTTGTATCCGGATCGTATCGATTTAGGCCTCGGTAGGGCGCCTGGTACAGACCCTCAAACTGCCCAGGCCATACGTTCAGATTTTATGCAAGCAGCTCATTCATTTCCCGAAGAGGTAGCTAAAATTCAGAGATACTTTTCGTTAGAAAACAAAAAATCAAAAATTAGAGCAGTCATTGCAGAAGGCACGGATGTACCTATATATATATTAGGCTCCAGTCCTGACAGTGCGCATTTAGCGGCAAAAGAGGGATTGCCTTATGCTTTTGCCAGTCATTTTGCATCTACACATTTACACAACGCTTTAAGAATTTATAAGCAGGAATTTCAGCCTTCCAGCTTTTTAGAAAAACCCTATACCATCGCCGGAGTGAATGTTATAATTGCCGATACTGATAAAGAGGCTGAAAAATTATTCACATCATTGATCAAAATGTTTGTGGGTGTATTAACCGGAGCCCGAGATCCAATACAACCGCCAACCGAAATGAACGAAGAGATGAAAGAATTACTTCACCATCCTTCCATAAATCAAATGCTGAAATACTCTTTTGTAGGGAGTAAGCAGACGGTAAAAAATCAAGTAAAATCATTTCTTGAAGATACTAAAGTTGACGAATTGATAGTTGTTTCGACAATGTACCATAGTGAAGATCGTATAAAATCAACCCGCTTATTTGCAGAGGTAATGGTTGAAATAAATGAAGACAAATAAAAAATAAAAGTTTCTGACCATTCCAATAACAAGTGCATAAGCTAGCATTTTATTAGCACAACTCTCTGTGCATTTAGCTTAAACCACTAGCCATTTTTAGTACGTGCCTATTTTCCTCTTCCATTTCGCCGAAACCATAAAAATCAAGGGAGTTCCAATGGCAGTTGGAAGTAACCACAAAACCCAAGCTGGGGTCATGCTAAAGTTTACGACAATAAAGGCAGTTGTAGTGGCAATGAATGAACCGCTCATCCGACCAATGTGATCGAAAAGCCAGGCGTTTTTTACAAACTTCTTTCGTTTCATTTTGATGAGGTCTTGAAAGCACATGGAAAACAAGAAGAATCCAAAAATCAAGAGTACAGGAGCCTCTCCAGCAAAACCATACTGAATCATAATATTAATGGCCGCAGACAACATTCCAATCGCAACTACTAAGGCAATGGAACTAATGATCCAATCAATGGGTTTGGGGCTAATTGCCTTTTTGTAGCGCAACAATCGCTTGCCGGTAAAAGCCAAGTAAAAACTAAAAACAGCTATGCTTTGCAGAAATGCATTTTCACGAAAAGTAGAGACAATTACTGCAGTGATGATCACCGTCATCATACTCCAATAATAGATTCGGCCACTTTTGATGTGAATATTTTGTCCTTTTTTGCTTAAAATGGCAACAATTCCACTTAAAAGGGCTAATCCACCGGCAAAGACGTGAACAAAGAGGGTAAATTGAATAAATAGTTCCATAATTTATTGATTGATTAATGATTTATAGGCCTTCCATCGTTCCGGATAAAAGACCAATTGGATAAAGTTGAATTCGATAGCGTTTGAAGTATAAGTGAGTCCGTTTTGCTTTAAATCCACTTTTGGGTTGTAGCGCAAATTGGTTCGAAGGATAAAAAAGTCCGTCTCCGAAAGGCGAATATCCCAACCGAAAACCAAACCATAGCCCCAACTTTCCTCTTTGTGATCGCTTACCGTTCGTTGAACGTCTTTTTCATTCAAGTGGTAATAATCTCTCGCTGCAAAGGGACCAACAAAAGGCACAAAACCATGAAAGTCGAACAGAAATTTAAAAGCTTCTAAAGCCAGCGATTGTTTGTTGAGTGAATAACTGTAATCAAAAGCAGTTTCTTCTTGTTTGTGTCGACGATAGGAGAGTCTGATTGCTGCATCTGTTTGATGGAAATAATAACCCAAAGCCATGTCTAAACCGACATTTCCTTCAATTTCATCATTGAAAAAAGGTTTTCGCGAGGCGTGTTCCGATCGCTCCAAAGGAATGTATGCACTCCAACCCAAACCGACTGAATAAGTATTGAGCTTGTTTTCTTGCTTGAGTTCTTCTTTGAGTTTGGCAAAAAACCGCTGATTATTCTCACTTTCATAGGAACGACTGAAGTCCATTACTTTTTTGATACTGAGTGAAAAGGTATAGTTGTTGAGCTTGGTCTCGGAGAATTGCTCTCGATCTATAGCTGTTTGAAAAGTGGTGTTTGGAAAGTAATGGGCGGAAACTCCCAAGATAAAGTGCTGCTTTGTTCGATAACTTAAGCCGGCTTCAGTAAATGTTTGCCAGTTTCCGTAAGTCGGTCCATTGGCAAGTTGTAAGCTCATTCGATTAAAACCAAGGCCTGTAAAAGGACGCAGACTTTGGCTTTTAAGTTTGAATGGATAAAAACGAAAGCCGGTGATTACATTGTTGCTGTAAGTTGCATCTTTATTACCGGAAAGGGGAAATGATGCTAGCGGAATAGACAAGTAGAAATCGGCATGTCCCCAAAAGTGCGTACCGCCGATTAGAATTCGCGGATGCAATTGGTTGGGTAGATCTTTGTGGATTATTCTTCCATTTTCTATTTGAGAAAACGTTTGCTGTTGAGGACTAAATTCAGTTGCTAATCCAACATAAGATTCCGCAAAGCGATAGCGGCTTTTTTGTGGGTATACGCTTGAGCTCAAGCAACAGATTGTGATGAAAAAGAATAGTGCTCTCATCTTTTTTCTGACAAAGGAAAGGCTACATGCTGCTCTTAATCAAATTTTTGTGATGAGTGTCAAGTTGTTGTGACGAATGACAAAAGGGTATAGGGAAGAAAGTAAAAAGCCCTACACAAGTGTAAGGCTTTCTACTAATTTGATTGGTTTTTCAATCGACTATTCAGTAATAATCAACTTCTTCATTTCATTCTCAATTCTAATAAAGTAAATGCCATTACTCAATTCGTTGAGGTTAAGTGTTGTTTTTTGATTAGAAATGAAACGCTCAAAAACAACTTTTCCACTTAAGTCAAATACTTGTAAAGGTGTGTTTTTAATGCTAGTTGAGCTATTTACTTGAATTGTTAATTGCCCATCTGTTGGGTTCGGATAAAAGTTGAAGTGATTTTGATTGTTATTTTCAAACGACTTTATTCCAACTGAAATAGGTCCACTTCCCGGCGTACCATAGACTTGAAAGCCGTTGATAATTTGCCCTTGAATAGCGGTAGCTGAAGCAATCCAATTTTGTCCTAGCATGTTGTTACTGCTTGAGTCAGCTAACTCGATGGATGCTCCACCACCGTCGGGTTCTCCGGCATTGGCTCCACTTGGCCATGGTGCAGCATCGTCATAATCAACGGAGTCAATTGAACGACCAAATTGATCCGCCAGTACAATTAATTCACCTCCGTTACTCAAGCCTCCGCTTGTCCAAACAAAATCGGCATCAAAACCATAACGATTTCTAAAAGCCGAAGAGTCATAGGCGATAATAGCATATTGTCCTAAGGCAATTGAATCTTCAGCTTTAAAAGTATGTGTTATTCCGTTAGGAAAACTAAATCCATTAAGTGCAACAGTTGCTGTATCTACATTCAATATCTCAATGTATTCAGTTGTATCCGTTCCGCTTTCCGCAGCATTGTACATAATTTCAGTAATCACCAACTTTGCAATGTAGGTAGTTGGCTCAATTACATTCACAGAGTCAATTACTGAACAAGCATTTGCATCTGTTATAGTTACAAAATAACTTCCTGCAGTTAGTCCGCTAATGCTTGCCGTATTGTCGTTATTCGACCATAAATAGCTGTAAGGTGTTGTACCTCCATTTGCTGAAACGCTTGCCGCCCCATCATTTCCTCCAATTGTTGAAACATTATTATCAACTGTAGCCGTTGCCGTTAATACAGCTGGTTCTGAAACAGTAGCTGAGTCAACAAGAGTTGCTCCCTTATCGTCGGTAACAGTTACCACATAAGTTCCGGCAGCTAAGCTATCAATTGAAGCTGTAGTGTCTGCATTACTCCATAAATAGCTGTATGGACTAACTCCCCCGTTTACACTAATACTAACTCCTCCATCTTGCAAACCATTACAGCTTACATTAGAGTCTACTACAATCGTTGCTGTTAAAGCAGCAGGTTCAGTAATAATTACAGAATCAATGCTAGAGCATAGATTAGCATCTGTAAGGGTAACAATATAAGTTCCTGCTGAAAGATTGTTAATTGTATCTGTGGTAGCAGAATTTGACCAATTATAAGAGTAAGGAGACGTTCCGCCGTTAGCAGTTACATAAGCTTCACCATCAGTTCCACCATTAATACTCACATTATTTACCACTGTTGTGTTTATTGTCAATGCTGTTGGCTGACTTACTAAGGCAGTGTCTGTAGCAGTACATCCATTCGCATCAGTAATAACCACAGAGTAATTACCGGCTGAAAGATTGTTAATGGTGTCTGTTGTAGCTGTATTCGACCATAAATAAGTATAAGGTGCTGTTCCCCCACTTACAGTAGTGAAAAGTTTACCGTCATTTCCTCCATTACAGCTTACTAAAGAGTCAATCGTAATTTGGGTAGTTAGAGCAATGGGTTCAAGTATTGAGTCAATAGCTGTAGTTGAACATCCATTGGCATCCGAAATAGTTACTGAGTAGTTTCCGGCGGCTAAATTGTTAATTGATGAAGTAGTAGCACTATTTGACCAAAGATAAGTATAAGGCGAAGTTCCTCCGCTTACATTTACGCTCATTCCACCATCAGTTAAACCATTGCAAGAGATATTGCTATCAACGCTAAGATTAGGAAGAAGGGCATCCGGATCTCCCAAAACCATGGTTGCTGTAGCAGTTGCACTGTTCGCATCTGTTACTGTAACGGTATATGAGTTTGAATCTAATCCCGTGATTGAAGCAGTTGTAGCGCTATTACTCCAACTATAGGTATAAGGTGAAGTTCCTCCAATCGCCGATGCGGTTAAACCACCATCACTTGCACCATCGCAGCTAATTGTTGAGTCAGTGGTGATAGAAGCAATTAATGAATTGGGTTGACTAATAAAAACTGAGTCAATAGTTGAGCATCCGTTTGCATCTGTAAGCGTTACATAATAGGTAGCAGCTGAAAGTCCGGTAATGCTACTATCTGTTGAAGTTGTCGACCATAAATAAGTATATGGTCGGCTGCCTCCGCTAGCCAAGACAGTCGCTCCACCATCGTTTCCACCGTTTATAGAAACATTACTGTCTGCGATTACATTTGTAGTTAGCGGATTAGGCTCTAAAATAGAATCAGTTTCAACAGTAGTACAACCATTATTATCTGTGATGGTTACTGAGTAATTTCCGGCTGAAAGTCCGGTAATTGAAGCGGTAGTAACTGAATTGGACCATAAGTAGGCATAAGGAGAAGAACCCCCATTGGCAGAAGCAGTTAAACCTCCATCTGCTCCGCCATTACAGCTAACATTAGAATCTACAGCTATGCTTGCAGCTATCGCAGTCGGTTCGCTTATATTGTTATTGGCAGTTGTGGTGCATCCGTTGGCATCTGTTATTGTAACTGAATAGCTTCCAGCACTAAGGTTGCTCAAGGTGTCTGTTGTAGCTGCGTTCGACCACAAATATGAATAAGGAGTACTTCCCCCGTTTGCAGTAACATATAGTTTTCCATCGTTTCCTCCGTTACAACTAACGTTTGAATCTACAGTAACAGTTGCAAATAAAGCAGTCGGCTCTGTAACATTTGCAGAGTTTGTGGCTGTACAACCATTGTCATCGGTAATCGTAACAGAATAGCTTCCTGCTGCAAGAGCTGTAATGTTACTATCTGTTGAGTTCGTTGACCACAAATAAGTATATGGAGCCGTTCCCCCATTTGCAGAAGCAGTTAAACCTCCATCCGTTCCACCATTGCAAGAAACGCTTGAGTCAACAACTACAGAAGCTAGAAGAGTACTAGGCTCAGTAATAGTTATAGAATCAATTACAGTTGCCGAAGAAGCATCAGTTACTGTTACGTAATAAACAGCTGCTGAAAGGGCTGTAATGCTGCTATCTGTCGAGCTAGTTGACCATAAATAAGTGTATGGGAAAGTTCCTCCGCTGGCAAAAACAGTGGCTCCGGCATCACTTCCTCCATTGCAAGAAACGGTTGAGTCAACAGTAATAGAAGTAGACAAAACAGGAGCAGACGCAGGGCAGTTAGCATTGTGAGCACCTAATGAATCTGCCATATCTTGTGCAAAAACCATCCACTCTGAAGCAGAAGAAACCGACCAATCCTTGTTTCCTTCCTGAACAGAAGGATCTCTAACCAACGTTCGGTTGGCAGTTGTGCCGTTCGTAGAATTAGTTCCGGTAATTGACCATCCGGAACCGGGATCAACGCCAATTACACCGAATATATCAAGCGTGTCGCCGGTTACTGTATTGATTAGTGCAATTGCATCATCTCCATTAAAGTTAGCTAGACTGCTGCTGATTGTGTCTGCTAACGTTTGAAATACTGGGTCGGCGCTATTGTGAATTATGGTGTAAGTGGAGTATGCAGGTATAGAATTACTTGATATAAATACTTGACTCGAGCTACTGCTTCCATTTGAAAAAAGGTGTAATTCATAGTTTGAGAAACTTATTGAATTTGAAGTTGGGTTGTAAATTTCTATTGCCTTATTAAATGAGCTTCCTTCAATATACTCCGAAATAAATAAATCCGAACATTGAGCTGAAAGCCCTTGAATACTTAATAGGCTAATGACAAAGAGAGATAGTTTTTGTAAATGTTTTTTCATGATATGAATTATTTTTTTACAAATGTATCATAATTAAAAAGTTATGTCCAGTATATTTTGTTAAATAATGGTTACCTCTATGCTTCCACAGTATTTACAGGAGGTTTCTAAGGGTTTAATTAGTCAATTTCTAGCCAAATTGTTTAATTATTTGAAGTTCTGGTTAAACAATATTAAAAAACAACTGTTATTACTTAACTAAAAACTTAAGCCATGATAATCGGAATTGACTTTGGAGCTAAAAATGCGGGAACAACAGTAATTGCAAGAATGTACGAGCATAATAAAGTTGATTTTTTCGCAGCTGAGAAAGACCAAGATGCGGACGAATTCATTAAAAAATTTATTGAGGAACAGGAAGATATATGGTTAGCTTACATTGACGCACCTTTATCTTTGCCCATGGTTTACAAAAGAATTAATGGCAGTAACGACTTCTTTTACAGAGAAGCCGATCGACTTACCGGGGCAATGTCACCTATGTTTTTGGGTGGCTTAACGGCAAGAGCCATGAAACTAAAACTGGAAGTGGAGGCGATGGGTATAAAAATGGTAGAAACTTACCCTTCAAAATTGGCAGAAGTACTTCATTTAAAAGAAAAAGATTATAAAGGAGATAAAAATCAGATTCCGGTTTTGTGTGATGCGCTAAAAGAAGTAAGCAGTTTTGAGTTTGATAATGATAAGGTAGTTGACTGGCATCACTTTGACGCCCTGCTTTGTTTGTATTCTGCCAAGCGTTTTGAAATGCAGGCTGCCATGGTATTTGGCAGACCCGAAGAGGGAGTAATTACTGTTTAAATTATGCTTTGGCTTTCTTGCCTGATTTTGCAGCTTCCTTAAAATATTTCCAAGGAACGACTAACATTCCAAAGCATTCGCCTTCTTCTTTTCCAAGATGTTTGTGATGCACTTTGTGAGCTTTACGAATAGCTCTAAAATAAATGTTGTCGGTTCTTTTAAACCAATTTAATCGTTGGTGAATAAACACATCATGAACGGCAAAATAAGCCATTCCATAAAATAAAATCCCCAAGCCCATAGATAGTCCGTATGCAAAAATTCCTTCATTCCACAAGATGAAAAGACCTATACTAATAACTGCATAAAAAATAAAAAAGGCATCATTTCTTTCAAACCAGCCCTCTTCCGGCTGATGATGGTCGCGGTGGAGTGTCCACAAAAAACCATGCATTACGTACTTATGCGTAAACCAGGCCATAAATTCCATGGTAAAAAATGTGGCAATAACCACCAAAATATGAATCAACAATTCCATAGTTCAAAATTACTTGCTATTTATAACAATTAAGTGTTGGTTTTGTTATTGAGAAGTTTAATTTCCGGAATGAAATATTTTAAAGTTTTGTGCATTTTTGTAAATAAGATGGCGCTAAAGTTTTTACAAAAAACCAAGCTTTTTTTTACTGAAAAAAGGATGACTACTTTTATCATGCTGGTGTTAATCAGCTGGATGTCTATTTGGTTTTTGAGATTTTCTAAAAACTATCCACATGGAGACTCTATAGATTATATTTTAATGACAGAAGCAATCTATAACCACGGCACTCCAAACATTACTAAAAAAGACATTACTAATTATATTGATTTCTTAGAAGGAATGAATATAAGGGTGGAGAAAAAAATGGTTTACGATGATTTACTGGTTTTTCATCGTGAAATTGAAACAGATAGTTTATTATTTAATCCCAATAAAATACAGAGTAAATGGGCTTTTATTCTTGGTAAAGGCGAAAAGGTGTACACTCAGCATTTTTGGTTTTACTCTGTATTGGCAATACCGGCAAGAGCTTTTTTAGAGCTGATTGATGGGGACTTTACTAAAACATTTTTAATTACAAACTTAACGCTCTTGTTTTTGGCTATTTGGCTGGTGCTAAAAAACAAAAAACTGAACTATCCTAAAAGATTAGTTATAGCAACTCTAATGGGTTTTTCTCCGGCTGTTTGGTATATGTATTGGCCACATGTAGAGTTGTTTGCAGGAGTTTATACTTTACTGGCAATTGTTTATTTCTTTACCGATAAAAAAATAAGATCAGTTTTTATTTTATCCATTTTATCACTTCATTATCCTCCATTAGCATTTTTAGCATTGTTTATTATAGGAAACATCTTATATGAAAAAAGAGGAAAGTGGAATATTAAATTATTTAAAAAGCTTTTTATTGCTGCAGTTTGGGTGTTTATTCCAACTATTTTTAGTTTGCTTGTTTTTGGAGTCCCAAACATTATTACAGCTCAAGATTATTTAAGCTGGGAATTGGTTAGCTTCCATCGCTTTTTTTGGTTTTTCTTTGACCCCAATCAAGGTGTTATTCTTGCTATTCCTCTTTTTATTTTTGTTTTTATAGGCTTTGCTGTTTATGACTCCATTAAAAGGCAAAATGGAATTTATTATTACTTAGCCTCATCGATTGTTGTGATGGCTTTGTTTTTTATGCAAATGAAAAATTGGAATCACGATGGAGAAATTACAAATAGATATGCTGTTTGGATAGCGAGTTTGATTGTTGGCTTGGTAATTTTCCGAACTTTTAAAATGCAAAGCAAATTATGGATGTCTATTCTTATTGTACTTTTAGTAGCTAGCCAAATTGCAGTTATCTCTTCTCAAGCAGAGTATAAAAAAATCAGATATTCTGCATTGATGCTTCATCCGATAGGAGAATATGTATTAATTAACTATCCGGATTTATACAATCCTGATCCTTTAATTCTGAGTCAAAGACTAAATGATTTTGCTTATTCTTCAACGGATAGTGTAAAAGTAGTGGCAGATCATCAAAACAACATAAAGAAAATGATGGTGTATTTGCCGGCTTACAGACAGCTTATTCAAAGAGGGATGGACTCATTAAAAGTAATGGACTTTATTGAGCATGCAAAAAAATTTGATGCTTATGGGCAAAAATGGTTTTATGTGAATGAGTCTGACTTTGAAAAACTAGGTTATAATCAATCTAAAGACACAATGATTGCTTTTATAGAAAAATCAAAAAGGAAGAAAACTTATCAAAAAATAAAAAGAAATATTTTAAGCTCTCAAGAGTGGCAGGATAACATTAAGAAGCAAGCTAAGGAATGGGGAATTAGTTATGAAGAGGCACTTCATTCCAATATTGAACACATAATTAATGAAAATAAAAAGTAATAGATTGAATTTCTTGTCAAAAATAAAGTGGAGTAAGATTAATACTGATAGAGTAACGACCATTATAATGCTGGTTTTAATCAGCTGGATGTCTATTTGGTTTTTGAGGTTTTCTAAAAACTTCCCCAATGGAGATGGCTATGAGTATGTTATGACTGCAGAAGCGGTTTATAATCACGGCACTCCTGATATAAAAAAATCTGATGCAAAAGGTTATGTAAAGTACCTGGAAAGGATGAATGAAGAAGTTTATCTGAAATGGATTTACATTAATTTGATTAAATATATTGACTACATAGAAAGAGAAGAAATAACCTTTGAAAAAGAACGAATAAATGGAACCACTGGCTTTATTCTAGCAAACAATGGCAAAATGTATGCTCAACACTTTTGGTTTTATCCAGCGTTAACAATTCCCGCAAGAGCATTATTGGAGTTATTCGATGCTGACATTGCCAAGTCTTTTTTAATGACACACTTGTGTTTGCTCTATATTGTTGTTTGGTTAATACTCACTAATAAAAAACTTAATTATCCCAAAAGAGTAGTGTTAGCTACTTTAATGTGTTTTTCTCCTGCAATATGGTATATACAGTGGCCACACCCTGATTTTCTTGCCGGTATTTTTACTTTTTTGGCTATTATCTATTTCTTTACTGAAAGAAAAGTCCTTGCAATTTTAATTTTATCAATCATCTCTTTTCACTTTCCTCCCTTAGCTTTCGTTGCTCTTTTTATGATTTTTAATGTGCTGTATGAGCAGTGGGGTAGCTGGAACATTAAGCTGTTTTTAAAGCTTTTTACAGCTAGCATTTGGGTTTTTGTGCCGGTAATTTTTAATTTAATGGTTTTTGAAGTTCCAAGTATCATTTCTCACATGGGCTATTTAAGTTGGGACTTTGTTACTTTTCATCGTTTCTGGGGCTTTTTCTTTGACTTAAACCAAGGAGCTATTCTCGGTATTCCTCTTTTTATAATACTTTTCATTCCCTTTATGGTGTATGACTTAATAAAGAAACAACATTTAATCATATACTACTTATCTTCTTCAATCATAATTATGGCTTTGTTTTTTATGCAAATGACCAATTGGAATCATGGCTGTGAGGTAGTTAATCGGTATGCAGTTTGGGTTTCAATGATGTTAATGGCACTGTTTATTATTAGAATTTTTGAGATAAAAAGAAAAACCCTTTTAAGTAGTACAGTTGTTTTATTAGTAAGCACTCAAATTTTTGCAATTTCATCTCAAGCTAACTTTAAGAAAATACGGTGGACGGCTCAAATTATGACTCCAATTAGTAAATATGTTTTAACTCACTACCCGGAAGTTTATAATCCAGATCCAAAAATATTTTTTGAACGAACAAAGTATGAAACAAACTCAAGGACTGATAGTGTATTAGTTTTTGCAGATACCGACAGTGTTATTACAAAATTTATGGTAGACACATCGGCTTATGAGCAGTTAATTCAGCGAGGAATGGAAGCTGTTGCGGTAAAAGACTTTATGCAGGAAGCACGACTTTATCACAACCGCTGGTTTTATGTCAATAAGTCTGACTTTGAAAAGCTTGGTTATGAGCAAAGCTCAGATACAATGATTCAGCACATTAATAGAAAGAAAAAGGAATGAAACATAGAGTAAAAACAGCGGAATTAGTTGCATTTTTAAAAAACAAAACAATTGATTCAGCCTCTTTTGTTGACAATATAAAAATTGCCTATCGTCCTTATGTTTGTCCATTTGACGATTTATTAAACTACCTTCCTGATAATAGCTCAGTATTTGATATTGGTTGTGGCTCAGGTATGCTTTTGTCACTAATTGCAGCTTTTAAAAAACCTCAAAAGTTAGGAGGCTGTGAAATTAGCCGGCGTTTGGTAGACAACGCAAATGAAGTGCTAGCAAAAGAGAACAAAAACACAAAGGTATATTATTTCGATGGCGAATCTATTCCCGATGAGGTTAAAGACTTCAATTATATTACTATGATTGATGTTTTACATCATATACCAAAAGGTAAACAATTTGCTTTTTTAGAGCAGTTAGTCGACAAAATTAGTGTGGGCAGTTGCTTGATTATAAAAGATATAAAAAGGGAGTCTGTTTTAAGTTATTGGAATAAAGTTCACGACTTAATGCTTGCCGGAGAAATAGGAAATGAGTTAAATAGCAAAAAACTTAAAAACTACATGGAAGAAAGACTATCTTTAAAGTTATTAAGTTACACTTCCAGAAGAATGTTACTCTATCCTCATTTCACATTAATATTTGAGAAATTATAATGAAAACGGCTATTAAGTTATTAAGAGTAAAGCAGTGGGTAAAAAATGTATTTGTTTTTTTACCGGCATTTTTTGGAGGTGTTTTCTTTGAAGTCGATTCGATTACTTTACTGCTTGGATTTTTTGCTTTTTCACTTTTAGCGAGTTCTATTTATATTATAAATGACTTAAAAGATGCTGAGTCAGACAAAAGGCATCCCAAAAAACGAAACCGGCCTATTGCATCAGGAAAAATCAAGCCTTTACAGGCTTTAATAATAGCCGCAATATTGTTTCTAGCTTCCGGATTTACAGCTACCTTCTTTTTGCCTTCAAGCAGTTGGTTCATTCTTGCTTTGTACTTTACAGTCAATGTGCTCTATTCTTTTTATCTCAAGCACTTGGCTATTGTGGATTTAATTTTAGTGGCTTCCGGTTTTGTTTTTAGAATTATTGTTGGCTCCCTAATTGCTTCAGTTCAACTTTCCTATTGGCTGTTATTAATGACTTTTTTGTTTTCGCTTTTTATAGTTATTGCTAAAAGAAGAGATGATTTTACAACCACCGATAGTACACCATATTTGTTGAGAAAAGTAAATAAATATTACAATATTTCATTTTTAAATACAGCAATTACCATAGTATCTACTTTGATGATGGTGTGTTATGTTATGTACACTTTTAACTCTAATTATTTTGAAGGCAGAAATTACTTTGCCCTAATTTCTTCTGTTTTGGTTATTGTTGGACTGCTGCGCTATTTTCAAGCTATTTTTGTAGAAGAAAAAGGGGGCTCTCCCACCGATTTTGCATTTAAAGATCGTTTTATTCAAGTAGTCCTACTGCTTTGGCTGGCTATTTTTGCTTATCTGATTTATTCATAAGTTTTTATTAAAAAAAAAGGAACTATGACAGTAGCTTTTTTTGATTTTGATGGCACTTTGGTTAAAGGCGACAGTCTAAAAGCATTTCTTTTTTTTTATTTTAGGAATAATCAATCAAAATTACTTTTAAGAACATCCTTTTTTTTGCCATACTTCATAGCACATAAGCTTGGTATAGTATCAAATAATCAATCAAAAGCAAAGTTGTTTCAACTTTTTTTTAAAGGTGAAAAAAGAGAACTTTTTTTGTCTAGAGCTAAACAGTTTTCTGATGAATGGATTGATAAAAACTTAAACACTCAAGTTTGGAATAAGCTTCAATGGCATAAAAAAAAGGGGCACTTAGTTTATGTCGTTTCGGCTTCAATCGATACTTACTTATTGCCTTGGATAAATAGAAATGAGATAAAACTACTATGCACGGAAATGGATTTATCAAATGACCCAATAAGCGGTAAATGGAAAACACCTAACTGTTACGGCCAGGAGAAAGTAAACCGAATAGTAGAAGAAATCAACGTTGACTCCTTTGAAGCAAGCTATGCCTACGGAGACTCTAAAGGAGATCGCGAAATGCTGGAGCTGGTTGACTTTGGGTTTTATAAAAGTGTTTGAAGCTTGGCTTAATCAGATTAAGCTTTTTTGCAGATAGCATAATTGGATAATCCGGGGATTTTAATTTGGAGTCTCTTAAATAGTGCAGAAACTTTATAGTCTATAAATAATAGATTAATGATAAAATTATCTAACGGAGTTTTTTTCCAGCCCCCAATACCCTTTACTGACTTTTGAGGCTTAAATACTTTCTCTTTCATTGAAGTCAGAATTCTTGGCGGCAATAAACTAAAGAAAAAGTAGCCGATTTCTAATGCTTTCAAGTTTGAACTTTCAATATTCTTTTTCAAAAGTTTATTATCATAGCGTCTGTAATGCTCTAGAAAAACATCATGCTGTGAAAATAATGATTGATAAGCGGGAACAGTAATAAGGAACTTTGTTGAGTCCGAAATATTTTTAAAGCTACACACCCATTTTAAAAAATCTATGTCATTTTCAATGTGTTCGATAACGTCCAGTAGTAAAATCAAGTCAATACTTTGATGGTTGTTTTCAAATGCTGACTCAAGACTATCATAAACACTAAATTGATTAGAGTTTAGTTTATTGTTATAAAAGTCTATAGCTTCTTTATCAAATGCAGTGTCAACAGCAATAAAATTAGCGTTTTTGAATGTAATTGAGAGTTGTTCAATTAACCAAGTATCACCACATCCAATATCTAAGATGACGATTCTATCTTTTTTATGAAAAAGTTTTGCAATTAACGAGCACACAACTTTTACTCTTGCTTTCTCCCAAGGGTGCCGAGATTGAATATTTGTGGTAAGATTAAGTTCTTTTAAATCCATTATTATTTTACTTTATATACTGCATTAATAGTTGAGTTTAATCTTCTGATTTCATAAACCTTATTTTCTTTGTAATTAGGGAATCCATTTGGGTTATATCTAAAATCTGTAATCAAGTATTCTGCACCACCTTTTTTTGATTTATATTGGAATCGAGGTTTCTGCTTTTCTGTTAACATTAGTATATTATGATGCCCCGGAGCGCTTGATGAAAAGTACTTAATAGGGTTCGAATTTGTGTATCTATAAAGGTATTCTAATGACTCTTTATATGAAGTACCCCAATAGTCAACATCAAAGTTTCTTATTAAATAGTTGTTTTCACGGAATGCGAAAAGAGGATTAAAGTAAACATTTTGATATGGATGAAGGTTAATCATAAATAATACAACAACGATAATAGTAGCATAAAACCCATTTTTTACATATTTAATAGGCAGTTTATTGTGTAAGTATTCTAGTCCGTTTATACTAACTAGTACAATGGGTACATAAAGAAAGAAAAATTGACGCCATCCATCGTAAACGGTTGACTTAAATATTGTTACTGCTAGTAACGGAGCAATGAAAACTCCTAGAGATAGAATTAGCAATATACTTTTTTTTGAAAAAGGGGCTTTTATAATTTGTATAGTAGAGGTAATAATACCAAACCCAAATAAGAGCGTGAAAACCAAAGGGGTTGTAATGAAAATGTATACAGGTAGGTAATACCAAGGTGTTGTTCCTGATTTAAACTTCTCACCAAAAAACATTATATAGCTATTCCACCTAAAGCTTGACATATTTTTTATAGCTAAAACAAAGTTTTCAATAGGGTTTTTCCATAAATATGGCCAAGTGATATATAATGTAAGTGCTGTTAATGATAATAATACAGAAGAGTTTATTAATGGCCTGATTGATTTTTGTTTAATTGCAATAACTCCAGTGTACCCAAAGTAAAATAGTGGTACCATAAAGCCAATAATTCTTGAGTTAATAAGCAGACCGCATACAATAGCAAACAATACAAGATATGTTTTTTTACTTGAGTTTATTACTAGGTAAAGTAAGAGAAAGCTTATAATCATTAAAGATAAAAAAGGTACATCTTTACTATTAAAGAAAGAATGGGCATAAATTCTTGGGTGACAGACGAGCATTAAAAATGCTGAAGATGCTAAGAAGGTGCTTTTATAAAGTTTTGAGACTAGTATGAATAAGCAATAAGCAGCAAGCAAAAATAAAAAGTGGCAAACCAAGTGCCGCATAAGGTAAACATCTTTGGAGTCTTCTATTCTAAATATCCTCTCTATTGCATATAATGGTAGTTCAATTGCAACTCCATAATCCCTGTCAATAAAGCTTAAGAGTTTTTGATTACCTTCAAAAACATACTCATACGTAATTTTGCCAATATTTCTTTGAGTTGGTTCATCCCATGATAAGCCATATTTTTGATAATTTGAAATACCAGCCCAGCTAGCAATAATTAGCAGAAAAAAACCAAGTATATAAGATTTATATTTATTATATGTAGAGTTTGATCTCTTTGATTTCGAATTCTTTTTGTTAGAAAAGTAAATAGCTAATAGGTCTATAGATGCCTTTAGAAAATAAGTTGGTTTTATTTTTGATCCACTTTTGTCCTCCCATCTATTTAGTGGGACTTCAATAATTTTACTTAAACTGTTTTTAAACTTTCTATTAATTCTGAATAAAATCTCAACATCAAATAGCCATTTTGATATAAAGTGCTCTTTAAAAATTTCTTCAGCAATATCCTTTCTTATTAGTTTAGCGCCACACTGTGTATCATATACCGGTATTTTAAGGATAAAGCTGACTATTGTTGCAAAAATACGTCCTATGAAGTGTCTATATATCTTTCTTTTTATTTGAGTGTTGCCTAAAAGCTTTACTCTTGTACCTAATATAATATAGGGCCTATCTTCATCCTTTATAGTTTTGCTTAGATTGATAATTTCATCAAGTGGTGCTGCAAGATCTGCATCAAAGTAACCGATATAATCAAATTGTTGACTCTTTGAATGTAATACTCCTTGCCTTATGGCTTCTGCCTTACCAACATTTTCCTCTAGATTAATGAAGGATACTTTTTCAAACTTTGAAGCAAGCTCTCTAAGAAGGTCGATTGTGTTATCTTGGCTGCCATCATTTACAAAGAGAAAAGAAATATGTTGGTTTTTTTCTTTACTTAAAAACGAGCTAAACTCTTTTGTATTAAGTCGATTAAATTCGTTGTAACAAGGAATTATAATTTGAATGTTTAGCATCAGACAAATATAATTTATATAGATATAAAACAGGCTAACTTTTATCTATTAGTTTTGTTGTTCTTAAAATTTGATTGTCAATATTCAACTATGAGTTTAGTTAAAGCAATTACTGTTATATTTTCATTACTTCTCTTCTTTTCTTGTCAAAAGCCTGATAGTAAATATGTAAGTGTTGATGATGACTCTTTTCTGCTGCAAGGAAAAGAATTCTTTCCTTTAATGCTGAATTATATAGTACACTTTAGAGATATTGATGGAGAAAAAGTCTTAAGCCCTACTTTTGAGTATGATAGTCTTAATCAATTTGATAGTTTTTCAAAAGAAGAAGTTTATGATAGGTTAAATACACATTTTAAATTAATTGCAAAAATGGGGTTTAACTCTATTCGTTTAGTCAGTCTTAATCATATTAATTATGAGAAACATTATCCCGATGCAGCATTGAGCTTTTATGATCTAAAAGGGAAAGAGCATTTTTTTAATTTAAATGTAAACCTAGAAAGAGTGATTTCAGAAATAAATAAAGTAGTTCAAATTGCTAAATCAAATGGACTGAGAACGATGCTTTTGTTTCCTAGGGCAAGAAAGCAAGAGCAATATGATTACAATCGAAAAATTTATATAAAAACTATTCTGAAAGCATTTAAGGAGGAAGAATATGTTTTTGCTTATGATTTTTTTAATGAGCCACTTTATTTTGATAATAGTGAGTTTAAAAACTTTTATGATAATCAAAGGAGAAAGGAAAATGTATATAAATTAGTAGACTCATGGGCTACAATGATGAGGGAATATGCCCCGAAACAATTATTTACTATCGGCTATGCCGAACCTTTAGAGGTTTTTGAGTGGGATCCAACATTATTGCCGGTTGACTTTGTTACTTTTCATACCTACAATCCACTTCGTGTGCCTAATGAAATATATTGGTATGCTAAAAACGTAGATAAACCATGGATGATAGGAGAAACTTCATTGCCTGCAGATAATGACTCCATTAGCTATGAAGAACAAGCAGTTTTCATGAAGGATGCTCTGCAAAGAACGTTGAATTGTGGCGGTGCCGGTTTTGGTTGGTGGCAGTTTCAAGATGTACTTTGGGGACCGTTTGAGCACAACTATACGTCACTAGTTGATCATCAGGGCATTACTGTGCTTGAAGGTGGGGATACCATTTTTGGAACAGTAAAAGAAGCCGGAAAGGTATTGCCTGAATTTCCGTTGAAAAAAAATGGGGACTGTGATTGCTGGGTAAACTATTACAACATCCTTGGCTATAAGAACTACGTAATTAAAGGAAAAGTATTAGATGCTAGCGGGAAACCAGTTAAAGATGCTGTTATTAGAGGATGGAATAAAAGTTGGAGAATTGGCGCCAATACTTTTAGTAAAGAAGATGGAAAGTTTAAGTTATACTCAAATACAGAGTTTGTGAATTTTGAAATATCTGCTCCCGGAAAAAACACTTCTAAATTTTATTTAGAATTAGAATATAAACCTAAAGATAGTTCATTAGAATTGAACCTAGAAGATGAGTCTTTAGAATACCACGATATTCATTACAAATGGTTTTTAAAGAATCCTGTTACACCTGAATCAACTTTTGATTTTAAAGAAGATCTCTTTGATAATTATAAGTTAGAATCTACAATGACTCCAGTGTACTTATCCAATGTTAATCTTGAGAATTAAGAGCTATTGTTTTACTTTAACATTCATTAATCGAATATAGTAAGGGATCTTGCTCTTATTCCATAAATACATTTTTACAACATCGGTTGAGTCAACTTCTTTGGGGAGCTTAAAGTTAAATTGCTGTTTGTGCCACATTATTTCCGGGTCTACCCTAATTGACTCATAAAAGCTACTTTCCCCATCGCTGTCGGTAATACTTATTACAGCATAAGTTTCATTGCTTTCTTCATTGTTTGCTGAACCAATAATCTCAAAAACAATTCTTCTCCCTGAGAGTTCTTCGTTTTTAACCTTTAAAGTACTACTGTAGGGAGAAACTGAATCTATTTGTTCATAGTTTTTCCCTTTTGCCAGCTGAATTGCATTACTCCATTCTCCTTCCACTATTGTGTGGTAATCATTTAAATATTGTTTTGAGTTGAGTTTTGAGATGGATGCAGGGCTTAACATCTCTACATAAAATTGATCAATTTCTACAGAATCACTTCCCAATAGCTGAAGAGAAATGAGTAAACTATCATTTTCGTTTCTTAAAAATGGAGGAATAAATAGCAAGTCCATGCTACTCCAGCTACCTTGTTCAAACCAGCTAATGTGCTCAACTCCTCTGTATGCTTGTTTGTATATTTTTCCGCTTTTTGTGTCTTTAACCTTTGCAACTATACCAAATGGGTTTTCATTGGCTGGAAAGTCAGATCGGTATCGTATTCTCGCAAAAAAATAGGCGTAAGTAGTGTCGTAAATTTCACTAAAAGGCTCTGAAAATGAATGATATGTAGGTTTTTCTTTTGTTAAAAATAAACTTCCTTCTTTTATAAAAGAATTTTCATTTAAAGAATCAAATGTATTGTCAATTGTTGAAAAGCTTTTTTTGTGAATTATTATACGTCTTAGGTTTTCATGCTCAGGAATGTAGTTGATATCTCTAAGTGGCTCTAGGAGTTTTTTCTTTTCTTGATTTGGTTTAGTATCTAAAAAAGTAGCGAAGTAATACTCTTTGGTCATTCGACTTGAGTCCAGTATTCCTTGATTAAACTGATAGGTTTGAAATAAGTTAAACAAAACCAATAGAACAATGATAGGAGAGACTATGTAACTTGATTGTTTTTTTGATTGAACACTTTGTAGTAAGAACCCTAGGGGTAAAATAAAAATCGGATAGGACTGTACAATAGATCGCTGACTAAAGCTACCTGCATACCACCAACAGTCCCAGCTACTAAGAATCCAGATGTTTAAAATTGTAAAAGCAATAAAAGGAATGGATAGTTGCTGGTTTCTTTTAAAAAAAGGAACAAAACCAACTAACGCAAACACCATAATTGGAGTATAAAGCAACCACCCTTTTTTAAAGCTAAACAAGAACTCACTAAGGTATGGAGATAAAAGTTTAAAATCTTCATTGATATAAGTGTCGAAGATCCACTCTCCACTTGTGTATTTCCAATATAGAGGTTGAATAATACCAAAAATTACAAATGGAATAGCGGCGGCAATAGGTTGTATTGGGTTTTTGATTAAAAAAAGTACTTTGTCTTTTATATTCGTAAAAACTCCTCCAATCCAAAAAACAGGAATAATAGCAAATAGTAATTCATTAGGTCTGCTCAGAGTCATTAATGCGGTAAGCAATGCGACGATAAAAATATTTTTTACGGTAGGACTTTCGTGCCATTTGTAAGTGTAGTAAAGAGCAATGCAGTAAGCTGTAAAAAGAACAATATGAGGTGATGATATATTAATAGATGCAATTTGTAGAAAGTTCGTTCCAAAACCTAAAATGAGAAGAATTAGTGTAGTTGTTTTCTCATTAAAAAAGAGCAATGAGAATTTTCTTAAGTATAGAAGACCCAAAAAGAGAATTAAAAATGCTTCTATCAACACACATAGTTGATAAGGAAACGAAAAGCCATCAGCAGGGAACTTAGAGCTCAAACTTGCCCAGGCATGAGCTGTAAAAAAAGCAGGGGAGTATATAATCGCAATTCCTGAGGTGTATTGTATTATTCTGTTACCATTATGAATGCTATGAGCTTGGTAGTAGGAGCTTGATAGGTCGTACTTTTCTTGAAGCTCAGTTACTAAATTATCGTTTTGTAGCTTTAAGTCATCGTAAATAAAAGTAGCCGGAAGGTACAAGTAGTAGCCAAAGTTATCCCAGTCAACAGCTCCGTAGTTGCCATTTTTACCAAAGTTTTTATCCGTTACTTTGATTAAAATTGCAGAGATAACAACTGTAAATACTACAAGCTTGCTTATTGAAAATTTCATTTAAATAGATTGTACTTTAAAATACAGTAAATTGCTCTGAACCCATCTTTCCAGCCAATTTTTTTACCTTCCTCATACGTTCTGCCATAATATGAAATACCTACTTCGTAAATGCGAATTTTTGGTACCCTAGCCAGTTTAGCAGTAAGTTCAGGTTCAAAACCAAATCGCTTCTCCTTTAAATTAAGAGATTTGGCAATCTTAGCATCCATCAATTTATAACAGGTTTCCATATCCGTTAAGTTGAGGTTGGTAAACATATTCGATAGGAACGTTAAAAACTGATTTCCCAATGAGTGCCAAAAAAATAAGATTCTATGAGGGTTACCACCCATAAACCGAGAGCCGTAAACTACGTCAGCATTTCCTTCAATTATGGGCTTAAGTAAGTCATTGTACTCTCTCGGGTCGTATTCTAAATCAGCATCTTGTACAATTAAATAGTCGCCGGTTGCCAACTCAATGGCTTTGTGAATAGCAGCACCTTTTCCTTGATTTTTTTCTTGTGCATAATAGTGAATATCCATTTCCGGGTTTTCACTTATGTACTTTTTTATGGCTCCTTCGGTATCGTCTTTTGAACAGTCATTTACTATAATAAGCTCCTTTTTTAGATCTTTGATTAAGCTAACTGCCTTAATGCGATCTAAAATAAGGTGGATAGTTCTTTCCTCATTATAAGCGGGAATTAGAATAGATAGTTTTTTCAATGTGGGAGTAATTCAATTGTTTGAACAAAAATCAAAGATAAGTTTATAATCTGTTTTTTATAATTCAATTCAGAGGGAAATTATCTTTTATACTTTATTCAATGATGAAACCCAATATAAATAGAAGTATTCGGCAGTTGTTCTTAAGACAAAAGAACTTAATTTATTGTTTATTTTTGCCACCGATGAAAAAGATTATCAGCGTATTTTCAATTACTGTAATTAGTCTCTTTGTTTTAGCAGTTTTTGGTTGGATGAGCGTTCATATTTCAAAAGGAGATAAGGACTTTGGTTTTGCTAATGAGCCAATTAGGTTTATGTATTCTTTTTTAGATCAATTTAATAAGTCAGTAAAAGAAGTGGAGAATTTATCTGCTACTTTTTTGCCAATATGGAATGAATTTGAGCCAATAAATAAACTTGAATCAGATTTGAAAATATTGATTTCATATTCTGAATCAAATTCTTTTAGAGCTGTCGCAATTCGAAATCTTAAAAATGACTCAATAGAATATAAATGGAGTATACCTGAAAAGGCGGGAAGATGGGATAGAGTTGTTAATCCTTATGTTCTAGATAACAAAGACTTGGTTTACTTTTATACTGATAACACAGGTTTAAGAAGAATTGATTCTACAGGAAATTTTAAATGGAAACAGGATAGTGTAATGGCTCATCATTCGCTAAATGTTGATAGTGCGGGTAATTTTTGGGTTTGTACTAAAAATAAACCTAAAGGCAGCGCAACAGCTAGTTACAAAATTGATGGACGAACTGTTTATTATGACGATGATTATATTACTTTAATTGATGCACAAACGGGAGATATGATTTTTCATAAATCAGTCTCAGAAATTTTAAAATCAAATAAGCTTAATAATTATATACTTCAGGCTCAAACTGCCAAGGATCCTCTCCATCTAAACGATATTCAACCGGCTTTGAAAACAACAAAATATTATAATGAAGGCGATGTCTTTTTAAGTATAAAGCAATCTTCTATTTTGTTGCATTACAGGCCTGAAACGAATAAGGTTTTAAAAGTTTTTGAAGGGCCGTTTTCTGCTCAGCACGACATTGATTTTTATAATGACTCTGTTCTAACTATTTTCAATAATAATTCATACCCTCACTGGACAACTGAAACTAAATCAAAACCAGCAAATGACGAAAACTTAGTAAAATCAGGCAACTTTTACTCAAATATAGTTCGTTATGATTTTGTCTCGGATAAATACTCATTTATAGGAGATTCATTATTTAGAGATCAAAAACTATTTTCATCAACAGAGGGTTTACATGAGTTTATTAATGATTCAACATATTTTATTGAAGAGCAGAATAACGGGATTTATTGGGTAATTAAAAATGAAGAAGTGATTTATAAAGATATTTTTCGTTCATTAAAGAGTGGATACTGCCACTTACCTAATTGGGCTAGAGTAATACATTAATATATGATAAATTTCTTATACATTGGTCCCGGAATGGGCGTAGGAACTATGGTTCTAGTTTTTTTAATAGCTGGAATCGTATTGTTTGCATTTGGTTACATTATTTGGCATAAGGTCAAAAAGTTCTTCAAAAAGAAAAAGTAGGTAAGTGTGTTTCTATATTTAAGTGTTGTTTTTATAGGCTTTCTTATTCTCGTCTATTTTATTAGGTTGTTTAGTTCACCTTTTGTTTCGTTAGCTGAGAATAGCTTAGCATTAGTTAATACACTTCTACTTAAAATTGACGAAGATGAAAAAGTAGCATTAGTTCAAAAGCAAAATGCCAAACTCATCCTATCTTTGTTTAAAGTAGTTGCTTCAATTCTTCTTGCTGTTTTAGTGGCTAGTATTCCATTTGTAATCTATTTAATACTAAGTAATAAAACCTATCAAGATTTAGATTTTACATCTTTAGCGTCAATTTTGACACTTTCAATAGGTTCAACTTTGGGGTTTTTTATTCCCATAAAAAGGAAAAATACGGAAGGGTATTCTGAGTTATCAAAGCTACTGCATAGGATGGCGTTAAATAACTATGCAATTGCCTACAAGTTATTTAAAAAAGAAGCGAAGAAACTATCTAAAAAGGGTATTAAAATCAAACCTCAATTTGTGATCGTTTCAGGTTTAGCGCGCTCAGGGACTACGAGTTTGATGAATCGGCTTTCAGAGAATAAGGTGTTTAGGTCATTAGACTACTCAAATATGCCTTTTTTGACAGCTCCAAATGTTTGGAAAAAGTTTTACAACCCTAAAGGAAATGAGAAAAAGGAGAGAAGCCATAATGATGGCATTATGATCGGTTTAGAATCAAATGAAGCACTTGAGGAGTATTTTTTAAAAATCTTAGAGAATGATAGCTACATCAATGAAAACGCTTTAGAGAGTTATGAATTAACTGAAGAGAATTATAAAGACTATATTAAATATCAGGCAGTTGTAAGGAATAATAATGAGTCAATTTATTTGGCCAAGAACAATAATTTCCTCCTTAGATATGAGTCGATTAGAAAGTTAAATGCTGATTTTCTGATTGTTTTTATGTATAGAGAGCCGTTGAGTCATGCTGCTTCACTATTAGAAAAGCACAAGCAGTATTCTAAAATGCAGAAGGAAGATCCATTTGTTTTAGAGTATATGAACTGGCTAGGTCACCATGAATTTGGACTTAATCAAAAGCCTTTTCAATTTTCTGATTCAAAAATGTCTTTTAATGAAGATAAATTGAACTTAGATTATTGGCTACAAGTATGGATTAATTATTACAGCTATCTATTAACTATACAAAAGGAAAATGTTCTTTTCATAGATTATGACATTTATTGCAATGAGCCAAATCAAGTACTAGAGAGTATTTATAGAAAATTGAAATTAAAGGTTGATGGACTAGATTTTCAGTCTTTTGAAAATAAACGAGAGGTTAATTCAGTATGCTCTCAAGAGCTACAGCAAAAGGCCTTGAAAATTTATAAAGATCTAAAACTTTCAACAACTGCTTAATAGCTTCGTGTTTAAAGGTTAACAGCAGTGAATAATTAGGTTTGAGTAATAACTAACCCTTTACTTTGTCTAACCACATTGAATTTAAAAGCTATACCTCTTGAATTTACAGATTACTTGAATATTCATGACTTACAACCCTTGCCCAATTAGGCAGATGATGATGACCTTTATGCTGTGATTTAATCACATTTTTGTAAATCACCTCATCATTTTTAATAACCCATAAAAGCCCTGAATTTTGTTCTTCTACAAAATAGGTGTCTTTATTTAAAAACTCTACTAACCCTTCTGTAGTTGTATGAATATCATTTGCTTTAAAAACAGAGTCGCCAATTGATTTAAATTCTTTTGTTCTAAGATTATAACTCATTAAGTTAGATTGGAATGTTCCTGCTTTTACAACTTCCTTCGGATTTTTTAGTTTATGGGTTTTAGCAACATGTTGTCCTGACCAATTCTTAAATGTATTATTATTAAAAAGTACTAATGTGCTATCGTTTAAAAAATCAACATCGTGTTGGTGTATAAATGGACCTTCAATCACGTCGATTAATTCATTAGTAGAAGGTCTATAGTGTAAAATGACACTAATATTTCGTAGACTCAAAAAGACATCATCCTCTTGATAAAACTCAGTTGTTTTTAGGGCGGGTTCTACATCGTTTAAATGCAGTGGATCTTTACTAATATTGGTTTTAAGTACATAGTTTCCTATGTTGTTCTCCGCTAGAATCTCTGTAATTGATTTATCAAAAAGTATTTTACCTGTCTCTTTTTCATATTTTGTAATTCTAAAGTCATTGTATCTTACTTCCTCTCCGGCTAAGTAATACTGACCTCCTGACATCCACCTTCTATTCGTACATGACCAGATATCTCCTTCTTTATTTAAATTCATAGAATGATGAGGTATTACTTTTTTATTCTTCCAAATAATTTTACCATCCGGTCCTTGCATTATTAACCCAGACTGCTCATCATCAAGTTTGTAAAGTAGTGAGCCATCCGGATATAGAATTGGGTGCCAAATTCTATTAGTTTTTTTAAATGGGTTTTCAATATCCCAACTTTTAAGGATTGAATCATTCTTTAGATTCATTAGAACTATACTTCTATTATCTTTCTTATTAGAGTAACTAATAAGCACGTTGAGATCTTTATTGAGCTTATTGACTGGTTTAAAGTTTTTTGGTGTGGGGATAAAGGTCTTTGGTAGCGTTTTAACTTCTTTAACAGATGTTTTGAATAGGTCAGGAAAAGAATACATGAACTTAATTGGTTCAGTAAGGAAACCAAATTTCTTTTTTCCAGTTCCAATTTGATTGACCATCCACCCATAAAGTGCGAGTATAAAGAGAACAATAATAATTGAAGAAAGTACAGTCAGGGCCTTTTTCATAATTGGTGTTTTTTTAGATAAAATTAATTTATGGGTTGTCGTAAAGATTTAAAAACAGGAGAAATCGGATAAGTCTAAGTAAAATAAATTATAACTCAAGTTAGGTTCTTTCCTTAATACTTATGAATCGTAATGTGAGGTTCATAAACTTCATAAACCTCTTTCCCATTACAATCAAAGTAACGATTGAATTCAGATACTAAGTAAATGTTGTTATCCTCGAGTGTGTCTAATTTAAAGAGTGAAGGTTCTTCCTTTCTTGCAAATAAAAAATAGTTATCAAGGACAACTCCTAAACCCTTTTCTGTTTTTAAGGTAATCCCCCCTTCTTGTTTACTTGAGAATATTAATGGAGTTTTATTCTCGTCTGAGCACTGAAGTTTACCATTGCTATTTATTATTGATATGTTATGTCCTTCTCTAAGCTTTAAGTAAACTAAATCGCCATTTTCAATCTTAGAATCACATGATGCAAAACCAATAATCACTAAGCTAATTAATATCAATCTTTTCATAGTAAAAAAATTAAAACTTCATTTCAGCTACATCATCTGTTGCCATTAAACTTCCTTCTGTAGCAGCCTTTATTTCGTCTACACTCACTCCCGGAGCTCTTTCTTTCAGTACAAACGAGCCATTTTCTACTTCAAAAACGCCTAAGTTGGTCACAATTTTAGTAATGCAATTTACACCGGTCAGCGGCAATGTGCAATTCTTTAAGAGCTTAGAATCCCCTCTTTTGTTCGTGTGCATCATGGCCACAATAATGTTTTCGGCAGAAGCCACCAAATCCATAGCGCCGCCCATCCCTTTTACCATTTTGCCGGGAATCTTCCAATTTGCAATATTGCCGTTTTGATCTACCTCCATGGCTCCCAAAACCGTCAACTGCACTTTGCCTCCGCGAATCATCGCAAAGCTGTCAGCAGAATTAAAAAACGCAGAACCCGGGCGAGTTGTAATGGTTTGTTTTCCGGCATTAATTAAGTCTGCATCTACTTCCTCTTCTGTTGGAAAAGGACCCATTCCCAACAAGCCATTTTCTGATTGAAGAGTGACGTCAATACCATCCGGTATATAATTAGCTACTAGGGTTGGAATTCCTATGCCTAAATTAACGTAATAGCCATCTTGTAATTCTTGAGCAATTCGCTGTGCAATTTGTTCTTTTGTAATCCCCATTTTATTCCCTTTTATTTAGCCTGTAAAGCTATTAATTATTCTATTGAAGTTGTTCAAATTTAAGTTTTTTCAAATTTATTGGCTGACTTGGTATAGCTTGATTTTTGTTAGTAAGCTACTAGGAGTTTGTTTCCCTTGGACAACTATTCTAATTTCCTTACAATCTCTTTCTTTCAAATCACTTGAATTAAAGAAGGTTCTGTATTTCTTTTTGCTGCTTTGAAGTGTAGTTCCCTGCCAAAGTATTTCATGTTTATCTGAATTGTAACCGTGAATTGTATAGCTAGTGTTAAGGAGCTCCCCTTCTCCTTGAATTGTGAGTTCCAAAATAAAATCACTTTTTATGTGTTCTTCTGTTAGAATAGCTGTAAAAAGTGTATCTGAATTTTTAATTAATAAACTGTCATTTTCAATTGTAGTTGATTGAAGGTTACTGCTCTCTTTAATAAAGTTAGCAAGCTTAAAATCTGTTGTCTGAATATAATCAGGCTCAAGTTTTAAAGTTTCAATTATCTGATCGGCAATATTTGCACCCCAGATTTGAAATTCTTTATTTGCCTTTACTCTACTCTGCTTTACAAATGGAATAGACAATCTATCATAATTATGCTTTTTTGATTGCTCAGTTAGCCTTAAATATGGGGTGATGCTTGAATACTTTTCAAAGGCTAAAATTCCTTCCAAACTTGGCACTTCTGCAATAAACTCTATTTCTTCTAGCCGATTTAAAACTTCTAATTTCTCCGCAATAATTCTCGCTAAACCTTTTTCACCCCCAAATAGAGTTATTGGTTTGTTATTGTTAAAGTCAATAAGGTTTAAGGAGATAGCTTTTTCTTTGTAGGATGCACTGTCCAACAATTTCACTAAAGTGTCTAAGGGGATTAATTGTTTTTCATACCAGCAAATTGAAGAGATATTTATTTCTTCATCATCATATTCGCTTAAGCCTTTATAGTTCTGATGTAAACAATCTCTTATTTCATTTTCACTAATAAGCCAAAGGGTAGAGTCTTTACTTATTTGTAGGTCGATTTTTACCCCTTTATTCTCCTTTAAAACTTTTGCAACACTTTCAAACGAATTAGCAAAAACTCCTTCATCAAACATAGTCCCACTTTCTCTGCCAACATCTACTAGAATAGTAGTCTTTTTTAATTGTTTAGTACTTATTCCAAGCTCATTTTTGGACGTTGAATTAAACACACTACATGCACTAATTGAAAGTAGCAATAAAGCAATAAAAAGAAATCTCATTTAAATTGGAGTTTGATACGTTTGGCTGACGTATAAATATGCTATAGGTTGACTCTTACTTAGCTTTTTCTTACAGTTCTTTGCTCAATGCGTTTTTCGTAATTTTTACCTTCAAATATGCGGTGTACAAAAATACCGGGCGTATGGATTTCATTCGGATCTAACTCCCCCGGCTCTACTAAGTGCTCTACCTCAGCAATGGTAATTTTTCCTGCCATTGCCATTACCGGATTAAAGTTTCGTGCAGTAGCTTTAAACACTAAGTTTCCTTTGGTGTCGCCTTTCCAGGCTTTCACAATCGAGAAGTCGGAAACTAAACTTTCTTCCAATATATATTTCTTGCCATTGTATTCACGAACTTCTTTTCCTTCAGCTATTTCTGTCCCATAACCGGTTGGTGTAAAAAATGCGGGAATTCCGGCACCTCCGGCACGACACTTTTCAGCTAAAGTACCTTGAGGAGTTAATTCTACTTCTAACTCTCCACTTAACATTTGACGTTCAAACTCGTCATTTTCGCCCACATAAGAAGAAATCATTTTTTTGATTTGGTGATTTTTTAAAAGCAAACCCAAACCAAAATCATCTACTCCTGCATTATTTGAAATACAGGTTAAGTCGGTAATTTTCGGTCGCTTCGACAAAGCATCGATGCATTTTTCGGGAATTCCACATAAGCCAAAGCCGCCCAACATAAGCGTCATTCCACTTTTAATTCCTTCAATAGCTTCTTCAACGTCTCTTACTACTTTATTCATCTCTATATTATTTTAATCCCAACTGGGTTCATCATCTGAATCAAAGTTATTTTCTTTTTTAGAATTATCACAATCCAACTCGACACTTATTGGTTTTTCGGGCTTTTCAAAATCCTCTGTCGATACTTTTAATGTAGAATCAGCATAGATTTTTTTCATGTAATATGCCCAAATCGGCAGACCAGTGTTGGCTCCTTGTCCATCACCGGTGTAGGTAAAACGAATACTTCTGTCTTCTGCTCCTACCCAAACTCCGGTTACTAAATCAGGTGTGGCTCCAATAAACCAACCGTCGGAGTTGTTTTGTGTGGTTCCTGTTTTTCCCGCAACAGGGTGCTTAATTCCGGCATAGGGTCGCTCTTCTGAAGGTGGAAAACGCAAGCGAATGCCTGAGCCACCAACATTTTTATCTAAATCTTTATTGTAATTATAAGAAGTTACCCCTTTTAGCAAGTCTAACATTACATAAGCTGTTTGCTCGCTCATTGCTTCTCTACTCTCGGGAATAAATCGCTTGATGATGTTTCCGTCTTTGTCTTCAATTCTACTGAGGTAAGTGGGTTCTAACCAAACGCCTTTGTTTACAAAAGTGGAGAATGCTCCCGTCATTTCATAAACTGTTACATCAGCTACTCCTAAAGCCAATGCAGGAACAGTATCTAATGGAGAAGTAATTCCCATACTTCTCGCCATTTCAATTACTCTTAAAGGGCCAAATTGTTTCATAATCCATGAAGTTACGGTATTCATAGAATTCGCCAAGCCGTGTTTTAAAGTAACATTATAGCCATAATCGTCTGTACTATTTTTAGGCGTCCAGTCTTGTAAAAGTCCAAACTCTCCTTTTCGGAAAGTTACCGGTACATTGGGAATTTCATAGCAAGGAGAAAATCCTTCATCCATGGCAACGGCATAAACAAATGGCTTAAAAGTAGAGCCTACTTGCCGTCTTCCTTGCATTACGTGGTCGTAGGCAAAATGATCGTAGTTTATGCCACCAACCCAAGCGCGAATGTATCCGTTATTTGGATCCATTGACATTAAACCGGCCTGCAAAAAGCTTTTGTAATAGCGTATAGAGTCCATTGGGCTCATCAGAGTGTCAATTTCCCCTTTCCAAGAAAAAACGCGCATTTTGGTTGGTTTGTCAAAAACAGCTAAAATAGAATCTTCCGGGAAAACTTTTGTTTGATATTCACAATCATCGGCTAAACACTGCACATGAGGCTCTCCATTCACTTCAATTTCTTCTAAAAATCGTCCTCTTCTTCCGCAATTAGCGCATTGTTTACCACTCATAATGAGGTAGCGCTCACTTCTTTTCATGGAGGCATTTAAAATATTTTGAATCTCAGCTTGTGAAACTCTGTAATCAAAAGGTCGATTTTTCTTGCGACTTAAATCCTTAAAAAAGTCATCTTGCAATTGATAGCTTAAGTGCTCTTTTACTGCCCATTCGGCGTATTCTTGCATTTTATAATTGAGCGTAGTGTAAATCTTTAGCCCATCTTTGTAGATATCATAAGGCTCTCCATTGGCTTTTCTCAATACATAATTACCATCCTTGTCTTTTTCATTAAAAAGGTCTTTTAGCCTAGCGCGAAGCACTTCCCTAAAATAAGGAGCAATCCCTTCTTTATGCCCCACTCTGGAGTATTTAAGTTCAAGTGGTAATTGCTTCAAAGAATCAAATTCTTCTCTATTGATTTTGTCATTTCTCAGCATTTGCGAAAGCACTACATTTCTTCTGTGAAGTGTGGTGTCAGGTCGCTGAATCGGATTAAACAGAGAGGCATTTTTTAACATTCCCACTAAGGTGGCTGCTTCTTCAATTTTCAAGCTGTCGGGGCTTGTGCTAAAATATACTTGAGCAGCAGACTTAATCCCTACGGCATTGTTCACAAAATCATAGCGATTAAAATACATGGAAATGATTTCAGCTTTGGTATATCTTCTTTCCAACTGAGCTGCAATAATCCATTCCTGCATTTTTTGTTTAATTCGCTCCCAAGTGGAAGTTGGATCTTCGGAAAATAGCATTTTAGCCAACTGTTGTGTAATTGTACTAGCTCCACCGCTTTTCCCCATATTGATTACCGCACGAAGTAAACCTTTTAAGTCAATTCCGGAATGTTCGTAATAGCGTTCGTCTTCAGTAGCAACAAGCGCATTTACTAAATCCTGATCTATATCTTCGTATTTAACATTAACTCTATTCTGATAAAAATACTTCCCAAGAATCTCTCCATCAACAGTGTAAACTTCTGTTGCTAAATTGCTTTTAGGGTTTTCTAACTGTTCAAATGTTGGTAGTGGTGGAAAGCCTGCCCATGAATTGGCTGCTGCATACATCATTAAAATAAAGGCAGTAATGGGAATCAAGAAAATCACCCAAAATAACAGAATGAATTTCCCGTAGTTTCTTTTCTTTTGTTCTTTCTTACTCACGGCTCAACTTTTTCAATGCGAATTCCAATGTCGGTAACATTGGGTAAAACTTCATCGCGCATGGCTTGTTCTATTTCAAATAAATACATTCCCGAATCCGGAAAATACACTCCTTCTTTAAACTTAAATTGATAATCGTAAATATCGCCAATTCCTTTGCCCATCCATCTGCCTTTATTATCTGCAAAAATCATTTGTGCGGTATCTATCGCCAATTTTCCGTCCGGACTTTTGGTTTTAGTGAATAAATATAGGTTTTTATAAGGGTAATCTCCGCCATGTCGAATGTTTAATAGAATGCTGTAGCGTGCGGCAGTGTCTGTTATGGGAAATTCAAAATGCGCTTTCTCACTTCTATGCCATTGAGCATCATCGATTGCCAAGTTTTTTTCAAAAACTCGATTTTGATCGCAAGCGGTAAAAAAGAAAAGCCCCGCCAAAATACAGAAGACCACAATGATATTTTTACCCATCACTCTTTTTTATTGTTGTTGTTAGAGGGTTTTCCTCTGCGATTATTATTCCTTTTATTTCGAGATTTCGTTGAAGCTTTCCCTTTTGCTTGTTGAGCCTGATTAGGGTTTCCACCTTTCTTCCTTCTTCCTTTTTTGCGTTTTTTCCCTTTGTTTTGATTGTCGAAACGCGTTAAATCATCCTGACCAACTACATTGGCGTATTCCGGCTGCACTTCTACTTCCACTTGAGCCTTAAAGTCTTTTATCTCGTCTACCTCCTGACCTTTTTTATTCATCACCAAGATTTCATTCACTCGCTCTAGCGAAAGCTCAATGAACTCATAAGGATTATCTTGATAAGAATACCACATTTTATTTCCGAAGATGTCCATTTTTTGGAAAAAAGCTTCACCCTTTTTGGTCTTGAGGTTTTTCTTGGTATCCGGAAACTTTTTTAATTCATCCAAATACACATCCAGTTCGTAGTTTAAGCAGCATTTTAACTTTCCGCATTGCCCGGCCAACTTACTTGGGTTTAGCGAAAGCTGCTGATAACGAGCAGCTGTGGTAGAAACCGAACGAAAGTCGGTTAGCCAAGTAGAACAACAAAGTTCACGACCACAAGAACCAATTCCTCCTAGTCGACCGGCTTCTTGGCGCATACCAATTTGCTTCATCTCTATGCGCGTTCTAAAAGCATCGGCTAGTTTCTTAATTAGCCCCCTAAAATCAACTCTCTCTTCAGCAGTGTAATAGAAAATGGCTTTGGTCAAGTCACCTTGATATTCTACATCAGAAATTTTCATAGAAAGTCCTAATTCGTTGGCAAAACCTCTGGCTTTGTACATGGCATCGGCTTCTTTTGCTCTGCCTGCTTGCCATTGTTCAATGTCTTTCTCGTTGGCTTTTCTGTAAACTTTTTTAAATTCGTGGTTTTGTGGAAAAATGCCCTTTTTCTGCATTTGCAAGCGCACTAATTCGCCTGAAAGGCAAACAACGCCCACATCATGTCCGGGGCTAGCTTCTACAGCTATAACATCACCATCGTAAAGGTGAAGTTTTTCAGCATTGTAATAAAAATCTTTCCTTCCGTTTTTAAATCGAACCTCCACATAATTGAAGGCTTCCTGACCGTTGGGCACTTCCATGTTCGAAAGCCAGTTAAAAACAGTCAGTTTATTGCATCCGTCGGTGCCGCAAGTACCGTTATTTTTACAGCCGGCAGGACTTCCGCTCGTCTTGTTTGCGCAGGTCGCACATCCCATATTTCAATATATCTTTGGCAGCGTAATCGCTGTTCTAGTTAAACAATCGGTTTTATCCGTCAACTTACAAAAGTACGCTTTTTGACGCGTAACAAATTGGCAAATTTCATTGACATATCCATAAACACAATCTTTGAATATGCGTTTCTACTGATATGATAGTGAGCAGTATTTAATAATTCAGAAATTTCTACAATATTTTCACTATGTACAAAAGGAGCAAAATTTTGCATAAAAGCCTGCTCTTCCCCAATCATTCGTCTTAATTGATCTCCGGCATAATTAATCAATATGCCTTCTCGCATAATTTCCAAAGCGTAAATCAAAAAGCGCTTTTGACTTTCTCTGCCCATTGGGGAGCGACTGGCGTCTTCTACCCATTCACTCATGGCGCCAATGTCTGCTTTATAGCAAGCTCGCATCCAACGCTTAAAAAGTTCAAAAAACAACTCATCTTCTTCACTTCGCTCTACTAAATCAATAGCTTCTTTTAAATCGCCCTGAGCTAATTGCGCAAATTTTTCAGCCTGTTGCTCTTCAATTTGCTTATTTTCTATTAGGTAATCTTTGATTTTTTCTGACTGAATAGGAGGAATGCGAACAAGCTGTGTTCTTGATGTTATGGTACTTAATAGAGCGTCTGCATCTTCAGCTACTAAAATTAAAAGGGTTTTTTCTTCAGGCTCTTCAATGAGTTTGAGCATCTTGTTTGCGGCTTCAGCTCTAAGCTTTTCCGGCATCCATAAGATTAAAAACTTATATTCAGATTCGTAGCTTTTTAAACTTAGCTTTTTGGCAATTGCCTTGCTCTCATTTACTGTAATTATGCTTTGTTTTTGATCAATATCAATGGCAGAATGCCAATCGTCAATGTTCAAATACGGTTTTTCCAAAACAGTTGAGCGCCAATCGGCAATAAAGTAATCTGAAGTGACATTCTCTAGCTTATCCATCACTTTTTCATTTTTATTGAAGGGAAAAGAAAAGTGCAAATCCGGATGGCTAAGCTTGTTAAACTTTAGGCATGAAGGACAGCTGCCACAGGAATCTTCTGCTCCGCGATTTTCACAACTAATAAATTGAGCATAAGCGATTGCCAAAGGCAAACTCCCATAGCCCATCTTTCCTAAAAACAACTGCGCATGACTGATTCTTCCTTTGTTAACCAACTGAATCAATCGACTTTTTAATTCTTCTTGTCCTACAATATCTTTGAAAAGCATAGGTCAAAGTTAATCGAAAAGATTTTCTTTTAGAGATAAAGATCGCTTCGATGAAAGAGAAAAGATGAAGGTTAAAGTTCAGGGTTTCCTATTTTCAAAAGCCCTGAAAGGGCGATATATAATAGCCGGGTACTTAAGTGCCTTGATAGAATGAAGAGAACTGATGTAACTTTTGGCGAAATTTTTGACAAAAATGATGACAAAAGTGAGTGTGAAGTATTAATTTCCAAACATTAAGAACATGAAGGGTTTAACTGAAAAGGCTAAGATTGTGCAAAGTGCCTCAAGAGTTTCTTTTCCAACATAAGCCTGCTAGTTAGTTACCTAATCTCGCGACAGCGAGACAGTTTCTGCTTTCATGTTTCACATTTACCTTTTTGAACATTGTTTCATATTTTAAAAGGCATTTTCAAGGGGTTAAAAGTTATTTTTTAAATACATGAAACGTATCTTTGCCGCCAAATTTTTTAGCATTATGAGCAGAGTATTGAGCGAACAAGAACAATTGCGAAGACAATCGCTTGAAGACCTTAGAAAATTAGGCATTGACCCTTATCCGGCAGATTTATTTCCGGTAGATAGCCATGCCAAAAAGATCAAGGAGAATTACGAAGAAGGAAAAGAAGTTACTCTAGCCGGTAGAATTATGAGCCGACGAATTATGGGAAAAGCTTCTTTTGCTGAACTGCAAGATGCTAGCGGTAAAATTCAGATTTATTTAAATCGGGATGAACTTTGCCCCGGAGAGGATAAAACACTTTACAATGATGTTTTTAAGAAGTTATTGGATATTGGTGATATCATTGGAATTAAAGGAACTCAGTTTAAAACTCAAGTGGGAGAGATTTCTGTTCAAGTAAAAGAATTAACGGTCTTGACCAAATCATTGCGTCCGCTTCCTGTGGTTAAAACTGATAAAGATGGGAAAGCCCATGATGCTTTTACTGATCCTGAGCAGCGTTATCGTCAACGCTATGTGGATTTAATTGTAAATCCAAAAGTGAAAGAGGTTTTTGAAAAGCGTACGAGAATTATTAATTCAATGCGAGAGTTTTTCAATGCCAAAGGTTACTTAGAGGTTGAAACACCCATTTTGCAGCCCATACCAGGTGGTGCAGCAGCTCGTCCTTTTGTTACTCATCATAATGCTTTAAATACTGAGCTTTATTTGAGAATTGCCAATGAGCTTTACTTAAAGCGTTTAATTGTTGGAGGTTTCGATGGAGTTTATGAGTTTGCCAAAGATTTTCGTAATGAAGGAATGGACCGAACGCATAATCCGGAATTTACAGTTATGGAGATTTATGTTGCTTATAAAGACTACAACTGGATGATGGATTTCACTGAAAAGATGCTGGAAAAAGTAACTACAGATGTTTTAGGCGCAACCAAAGTGACCTTCGGTGAAAATGAAATCAACTTTAAAGCTCCTTTCAAACGAGTTCCTATTTTGGAGGCCATTAAAGAACACACCGGCTATGATGTAGCTGAAATGAATGTTCCGGAGCTGATGGAGGTTTGTAAAAAACTCGACATTGAGGTAGACGACAGCATGGGCAAAGGAAAGCTGATTGACGAAATTTTTGGGGAAAAGTGTGAAGCCAATTACATTCAGCCAACCTTTATTACCGATTATCCTGTGGAGATGTCTCCATTGTGTAAAAAACACCGCGATAATCCAAACTTAACAGAGCGTTTTGAGTTGATGGTTAATGGAAAGGAATTAGCAAATGCCTATACTGAGTTAAATGATCCTATTGATCAATTAGGGCGTTTCCAAGAGCAGTTAAAATTATCTGAAAAAGGTGATGATGAAGCCATGTTTATCGATCAAGATTTTGTTCGTGCGCTAGAATATGGTATGCCGCCAACTTCCGGTATGGGAATTGGAATCGACCGTTTAGTAATGTTTTTAACGAACAATGCCTCTATTCAAGAAGTGCTACTTTTCCCACAAATGAAGCCGGAGAAAAAGAGTGTAGAGCTTTCAGAAGCTGAAAAAACCATTTTTGAAATTTTGAAGAAAGAAGAGAAAATGGAGCTGAATGAATTAAAAGAAAAAAGTGGCTTGAGTAATAAGCAGTGGGATAAAGGAATGAAGGGCTTAAACAAACACGGTTTAGCCAAAGTAGAAGTAGATGGCGATGATAAAAGTGTGCACTTGCTCTAAACAGCAGATTAAGCATCCTAAGATTATTTCGTATTTTCGTTTCTCAAAGCACAGAATTTGGATACCAAAGAGATTTCAGTTATTGGAGGAGGTAGTTGGGCTACAGCTATTGTAAAAATGTTGAGCAATCATGCTGACAAAGTACATTGGTGGATGCGCGATCCGGATAAGGCTCACTACATTAACAAATACATGCACAACCCTCGCTATTTATCGGCTGTACAGTTTGAGCGTGATAAAATTGAGGTGAGTACTGACTTAACTGAAATTATTTCAAAATCGGATACAGTCGTAATTGCCACTCCTTCTGCATTTTTAATGGATGTGTTTGGCGATCGAGATAATTTGGATTTGGCTTCAAAAACGATTTTCTCTGCCGTAAAGGGAATTGTTCCTGAGGTTCATCAAATTCCTGCGCGCTTTTTTCACAAACGCTTTGGCACTCCTTACGAACAAATTGGTATTATTAGCGGACCTTGTCATGCAGAAGAAGTGGCTCTTGAGCGCTTATCTTATTTAACCATTGCTTGCCAGGATGAAAATAGAGCACAAGCTTTAGCAGACTTATTGGAATGTCGCTACATTAAAACCAGCGTTTCCGATGATCTTTTTGGAACGGAGCTTTCGGCTATTTTAAAAAATATTTATGCAGTTGCTTCCGGTATTTTCCATGGCTTAGGCTATGGAGATAACTTTCAAGCAGTATTAATTTCAAATGCGCTGCAAGAAATTGAACGCTTTGTTGATGCCTTGAATCCTATCCATCGCGATGTAAAGTCTTCTGCCTATTTGGGAGATTTGTTAGTAACTGCATATTCTCAATTTTCCAGAAACCGAACCTTTGGAAATATGGTTGGTAAAGGGTACTCCGTGATGTCGGCTCAAATGGAAATGAACATGACTGCGGAAGGCTACTATGCCGCCAAAAGTATTATTAAGATCAACGAAAAATTTGAAGTTGATATTCCCATTGCAACAGCGGTTTATCGCATTTTGTACGAAAAAATTTCTCCGGCAGTGGAAATGCGTATTTTGGCCGACAAGCTCACTTAAAATAGGAAAGTTGAAATAAGAAAAGTGAAAAAATTTTCTCACGACAGCGAGAATTGGGTTTACTTTGAGTAGACTTATGTTGAACGTACTTCTTTGAGCTTTCTTTGTGAACTTAGCGGTTAAAAAGCAGTTTTTCGAAAACATAATATATGGTAACGAATTAAATCTGCGAAAATCAGCTTAATCAGTGTTATCAGCGTTCTATCTCTTTAACCACTTTTGTCACCATTTTTCTCAAAAAATATTGCCAAAAGTTACATTTTTATTTATTCCTTCCCGGCACTAAAGTACCGGGCTATTAGATATCGCCCTTTCAGGGCTTTGGAAAACAGGAAAGTTGAAAGAGAAAGCCTTGAACCTTCATCTTTTCTCCAACTCACTCTCTTCTCTAACAGCGAAGCGATCTTGATTCTTGACTCTTTTTTCTCAAAAAAACTTCAAACTTCAAGTACTTTAGGCACTTTTACCTAATTTCTTTTCTCAAAAAACGCATAAACTGCCTTTGCACGTTTAAGCGGGAGCACTTCTTCTAATTCCTTTAAGCTAGCTTCTTTTACTCTTTTTACAGACTTAAACTTCCGAAGTAAATCCTGGATGCTTTTCTCGCCAACTCCTTCAATCAAGCTCAGCTCACTTTGAATGCTGTTCTTAGAGCGCAAGTTTCGATGGTGAGTGATTCCAAAACGATGGGCCTCATTCCTTAAATGCTGAATAACTTTTAAAGTTTCCGAGCGCTTGTCTAAATATAATGGATACTTATCTCCGGGGTAAAAAATTTCTTCTAAACGTTTAGCTATTCCTACAATCGGAATTTTGCCTCGAAGACCTAATTTATCTAAGCTTTTTAGTGCGGAATTTAACTGACCTTTACCGCCATCTATAACAATTAAATGAGGCAAGTCTTCTTTTTCTTCCTGCAGTCGCTTATATCTTCTGTAAACAACTTCTTCCATTGAGGCAAAGTCATCCGGTCCCACAACCGTTTTAATTTTAAAATGGCGGTATTCTTTTTTGCTGGGTTTAGCGTCTCTAAAAACTACACAAGCAGCCACCGGATTACTCCCTTGTATATTTGAGTTGTCAAAGCATTCAATATGTCGAGGCAGCTCACTTAAACGCAAATCTTTTTGCATGCCCTCCAAAATGCGATTAGTGTGCCGCTCAGGATCTGTTTTTACTTGTTGCTTTCTGCGCTCTAGCATAAAATACTTGGCATTTCGCTCTGAAAGTTCTAACAACTTGCGCTTTTCGCCACGCTGTGGTCGATGAAAAACAATGTTTTCTTCCTTAAAATCTGGTAAGAAAGGGACAATAATTTCATTTGAATTACTTTTAAAGCGATCTCTCAGTTCTGTTATGCCAATTTCTAAAAGTTCTTCCGGGCTTTCGTCCAGTTTTTTCTTTAGTTCTAAGGTATGACTTTGAATAATGGCTCCACTATTCACTTTCATGTAATTAATGTATGCCAAATCTTTATCTTCTAAAAAGGAAAAAACATCCACATTGTGAATACTTGGACTTACAACCGTTGATTTTGCTTGGAAATTGTCGAAAGCTTCCCATTTTTTTTTCAGCTCTTCTGCGCGTTCAAACTCCAATTTTTCTGCAGCTGTTAGCATAGCAGATTTTAATTCTCTTTTAACGACAGCTACATTTCCTTTAATAATGTTTCTAATTTCATTTAAACTCTCTTCATACTCTTCTTCTGATTGTAAGCCTTCACACGGACCTTTGCAATTGCCAATATGATACTCTAAACAAAGGCGAAACTTTCCTTTTTCAATATTCTCACTACTGAGGTGGTAGGAGCAAGTGCGTAATTTGTAGTTTTTGCGAATTAAATCTAAAATGGTGTTCATCATGCTTACAGAAGCATAAGGACCATAATACTCCGAGCCGTCTTTGATTAAGTTTCGTGTTTTGAATATGCGAGGAAAAGGTTCTTTTTTTATGCAAATCCAAGGATAGGTTTTATCGTCCTTCAGCATTACATTGTAGCGAGGTTGATGCTTTTTTATGAGATTGTTTTCCAGTAGCAAAGCATCCATTTCTGTTTCCGTAACAATGTAATTGATGCTGTTTATTTTTTTGACCAAAAGTCTGGTTTTCCCACTTTTTCCTTTATCGTTGTTAAAGTAGGATTGAACTCTGTTTTTTAAGTTTTTGGCTTTGCCGATATATAAAATTTTACCATCTAAATCATAATATTGGTATACTCCCGGCTTTTTAGGAGCAGCTTGTATTTGTGTTTTTAAATCGGCTTTTAACTTCATTTTACAAAGATAAACACGACTGAAATGAAATATTGTTTATTTATTTTTGCAAAACTTTAAACTAAATGAGTGCTATCGTTGTTAGACCTTTTGCACCTTTAAAACAAAATCATGGCTAAGTATTCTATCAAAGAGTTAGAGAGAATTTCCGGTATTAAAGCACATACCTTGCGCATTTGGGAAAAGCGATTTGATTTACTTAATCCGGATCGAACAGATACGAATATTCGATATTATTCTGATGATGACTTAAAAAAGTTGCTCAATGTTACGCTACTTTGCAATAGTGGTGAAAAAATATCGAGAGTAGCTTCGTTGGACGACAAAGAAATGGCAGAGGCCATTATGGCTTTAGAAGCAAATGGAATGATGAAAGAGAAAAGAGTAGATGATTTTGTTAAATCAATGCTCGACTTAGACGAAATTTCTTTTTTAGAAACCTTTGATCAATGTGTGAAGGATCTTGGGTACCATGATACTATTATTAATGTAATATTCCCCTTTCTCAATAAAGTTGGAATACTTTGGTTAAGTGACGAAATTCAGCCGGTTCATGAGCATTTTACAACCAATTTGATTCGCAATAAAATGATTGCCGCTACCGATTCGCTTCCTCCTATAAGTAAAGGCAAAAGAGGCATATTGTTTTTGCCGGAAAATGAATACCATGAGCTAGCCCTAATTTTCTTCAACTTTTTGCTTAAGCAAAATAGGATTAAAACATATTATTTAGGTCAATCTACACCTATTGCAGAAGTAAAAGCAATTGCAAAGGAGGTGAAAGCAGACTTTATTTTAACCTATACTATGATTAAAAATAAAATGGAGATACAAACCTATCTCGAAGAGTTAGCAGACTTTCCAACTAAACAAAATTTCTTTATTGAGCACAGGTCTCAACGAATTTTCAAGTTAGATTACCCCGAAAAAGTTAGCAAATTAACGGAAATTGACGAATTACTGGATAATTTATAAGAGTTATACATCTTGTAAATAGTTAGTTGCAATTTTTGTTTACTCTTTTCTAAAAAAAGCTTAACAAGCATATATTTGTATATACATATTGTTTATATTTGACATGAAATAATTAAACAATATGTTATGACAGCTATTGAATTTAATCACGAATTATTATCCTACCAAAACCCTTTAAAGTATTTTGCACTTAAGTTGACATCCGACAATGAAGATGCGGAGGACTTACTTCAAGAGACCTTATTAAAAGCGTTAAAGTACAGGGACAAGTTTCAGGATAAAACCAATTTAAAGGCATGGTTATATACCATAATGAAAAACACCTTTATTAATAACTATAGAAGAAAAGTGCGCAAACGCACGATCATGGACAATACCGATGATGATTACTTTGTAAATTCAACGAAACAGAAATCACCCATTGAGCCGGATTCAGAATATAATCATAAGGAAATCATGAAGACGGTTGATGAATTAAATGATGAATGTAGAGTTCCATTTCAAATGCATTTTCAGGGATTTAAGTACAAAGAAATTGCTGATGAATTACAAATGCCAATAGGTACAGTGAAAAGTCGTATTTTTCTGGCTAGAAAAAAATTGGCGGATGCTTTAAAAGATTTCGCCTAAAACAATTAAGAGTTTGAGTGAGAAGATAGTTGTTGTGGGTTCCGGCTTTTCAGCTTTGGCTGCCGCTACCACATTGGCAGATGCCGGAAAAAACGTTATTGTTTTAGAAAAAAATGAGCAAACCGGAGGTAGAGCAAGACAGTTCGAAGCTTCCGGTTTTACTTTCGATATGGGGCCATCATGGTATTGGATGCCCGATGTGTTTGAGTCGTACTTTAACCGCTTTGGGAAAAAAGTAAGCGATTATTTTGAACTCAAAAGGTTAGATCCATCTTATAGAGTTTTTTTTGGTAAAGACGATTATTTAGATTTACCGGCAGATTATAATTCATTTAAAGCACTTTTTGAGCAAATAGAAAAAGGAAGCGGAGAAAAGCTAGATGAATTTATGAACGAAGCTCAGTATAAATATGAAGTGGGCATGCAAGATTTGGTTCATAAACCGGGCAAATCGATTTTAGAGTTTGCACAATGGCGAGTAGTGAGTGGTGTTTTTCGTCTGCAACTGTTTCAGTCATTAAGCAAGCATGTGCGAAAGTTTTTTAGCAATGAAAAACTCACAAAATTAATGGAGTTTCCGGTTTTATTTCTCGGAGCAAAACCTCAAGAAACTCCGGCACTTTACAGTTTAATGAACTATGCTGATGTTAAACTGGGAACTTGGTATCCAATGGGAGGAATGCACAAGATTGTAGAAGCCATGACTTTGCTTGCCAAGGAAAAAGGGGTAGAAATAATTTTAGATTGTGAAGTAAAAAAATTACAAGCCAAAAACGAGAAAGTAGTTAAGGCAATTACTACTAAAGGCGATTTTGAAGCCGACCAATTTATTTCCGGTGCCGATTACCATCATACAGATAAGCAGTTGCTCGATAGAGAATTTCACAATTACACAGAAGAATATTGGGATCGCCGAAAAATGGCTCCTTCCTCATTGCTTTTTTATTTGGGAGTTGATAAAAAGTTAAAAAACCTCTTACATCATAATTTGTTTTTTGATGAAGATTTTAATCAACATGCGGTTGAAATTTATGATGAACCTCAATGGCCATCGAAGCCTTTGTTCTACGTTTGTGCTCCCTCTCTAACCGATAAGTCTGTTGCTCCTGAAGCTTGTGAAAACCTCTTTATTCTTATGCCTGTAGCACATAATTTAGAAGACAAAGAAGAAGTTAGAGAAAAATATTACCATTTAATTATGGATCGTTTAGAGAGTTTGACTAATCAGGAAATTCGATCACATGTAATTTACAAAAAATCTTATGCTCATACTGATTTTGTAAATGATTATCATGCCTTTAAAGGAAATGCATACGGTTTGGCAAACACTTTAGGGCAAACAGCTGTTTTAAAACCATCAATCAAAAATAAAAAGCTTAAAAACTTGCACTATACCGGTCAGTTAACCACACCGGGACCCGGAGTTCCTCCCTCATTAATTTCGGGGCAAGTAGTAGCAAATGAAGTACTAAAAACACTTTAAATTTTTTATGCATAAAGTCTACTTAAGCGCCTCATTAAAAAGCAGTAAAGCTATAACAAATACATACAGCACATCCTTTTCTTTGGGAATTCGAGTGTTGGATTCTTCACTTCATGATGCCATTTATGCCATTTATGGATTTGTACGCTTGGCAGATGAAATAGTGGACACTTTTCACGAGCAAGATAAAGAGAAGCTGCTGAAAGAGTTTGTCGAAGAAACCGAAAATGCTATTCAACGGAAAATAAGTTTAAACCCTGTTTTAAATAGTTTTCAATGGGCAGTAAATAAATATAAAATAGATCGAGACTTGATTGATGCTTTCATTAAAAGTATGGCTTTTGATTTGAGTAAGAAAGATTACGATAGAGCAGCTTTCGATGAATATGTATACGGTTCTGCTGAGGTAGTTGGATTAATGTGTTTAGCGGTTTTTTGTGGTGAAAACAAATTGCTTTATAGGGAGTTATTAGAGCCTGCAAAAAGTTTAGGAGCGGCGTTTCAAAAAATCAATTTCTTACGAGACTTAAAAGCAGATTTTAAAGAAAAAGGACGCTCTTATTTTCCCGAGATTGACTTGAGCAACTTTACTGACCAAGACAAAATTGAAATTGAATCTGAAATAGCCGCAGACTTTGAAGCTGGATATAAGGGAATAGTAAATCTGCCCAAAAATGCCAGATTTGGAGTGTATACAGCTTATGTTTATTATTATAATTTGTATCTGAAAATAAAAAAGGTTCCAGCTAAAGAGGTGCTTCAAAAACGTATACGAATAACGAATTCAAAAAAGTATTTACTCCTAATTGTTTGTAGAATACGTTATCTGTTAGGTTTTATATAAAGTATCTAACTCGTTAATTTAGTTAGTTTAAAGGTTGTAGCAATGAAATAAAACTAGCTGTTGATGGTGGAATTGGAAAGTTAAAATAATGGAAAATAAAAAAATCAACATCTTTTGGTTTCGTCGAGATTTGCGATTTCAAGATAATTGCGGACTTTATCATGCTTTGCAAGAAAAGTTGGATTTAGTTCCCATTTTTATTTTTGATCCTGAAATTTTAGATGATTTAAGTAGCTCTCAAGATGCAAGAGTTCAGTTTATTCATACAGAGCTAGAGCAAATGAATATTGAACTTAAAAGTAAAGGAAGCCGTTTGTTTGTTTTTCAAAACAAAGTGATTAAGGTGTTTGAGCAATTGCTCGAAGACTATGATGTAAAAACAGTTTTTTGCAATCACGATTATGAACCTTATGCTATTCAACGCGATAAGAACGTTGCTGATTTACTAGCTAAAAAGGGGATTAGTTTTAAAAGCTATAAAGATCAAGTAATCTTTGAAAAAGATGAAATTTTAAAAGCCGATGGAAGTCCTTATTTGGTTTATACACCCTACAGTAAGCAATGGTTAAAAGCTTTTGAAGAAAATGGAATTACAACCTATAGTTCAGCATTACGATACGAAAATTGGTTTAAAACTAAATGGAAACCAATTGTAAACCTTGAAGAAATTGGTTTTAAAAAGACTGAAATTGAATATCCTTCGAGGGAACTCAAGAGCGATACGCTAATTGCTTACAGAGATGAACGTGATCTCCCGGTAAAAGACAGTACTTCCCGTTTGGGAATTCATTTGCGTTTTGGAACTGTAAGTATCAGAAAGATTGTACAAGAAGCTGCTCAACAGAGCGAAGTGTTTTTAAAGGAGTTGGTTTGGAGAGAGTTTTTTATGATGATTTTATATCACTATCCTAAGGTGGTAGATCAAAACTTTAATTCTAAATACGATACTGTTCGCTGGAGAAATAATGAAGAAGAGTTTGCAAAATGGTGTAAGGGAGAAACAGGCTACTTAATGGTTGATGCCGGCATGCAAGAGTTAAATAAAACCGGCTTTATGCACAATCGAGTAAGAATGATTGTCGCCAGCTTTTTATGTAAACACTTGTTGATTGATTGGCGTTGGGGAGAAGCTTATTTTGCAGAAAAGCTGTTAGATTATGAATTATCTTCGAATAATGGTAACTGGCAGTGGGCAGCGGGAACAGGAGTAGATGCAGCACCTTACTTTAGGGTTTTTAATCCGATTACTCAATTAGAGAAATTTGACCCTGATCGGATTTACGCTAGAAGATGGCTTTCACGAGAATATTTCAATTCTCCACCACAGCCAATTGTAGAGCATAAGATGGCTAGAGAAAGAGCCTTGAAAGTTTATAAAGAGGCTTTGAATTAAGTTAGTTTAAGATATCTTAAGAGTGTCTCCTGATTTTAAGGCAACAAAATGAGCAACTTTGTGTCTTTATTTTCATAATCAATAAATTATTTTATATGTTTAAAAAAATACCACTTTTACTAAGTGTAGCATTTGCAGCAACGTTTATGCTATCAGAAATGAAAGCTCAAAACATCTTTTTTGAGGATTTTAATGGAGGAGCAGCTACTCTTACAAACTGGACAATCATCGACGGCGATAGTTTAAATCCAAACTATGCGTTCATGACAGATGCTTGGGTTTCTTTTGAGAATCCTGATAATACAGGAGTAGGAGATTCTGTGATGGCAAGTACTTCTTGGTATATTCCTGCGGGACAGTCAGATGACTACTTAATTTCTCCTTCAATTACAATTGGCGACTCTGCAGTGCTTACTTTTGATGCAAAAGCAACTGATGCCGGCTTTCCTGATGGCTATGAAGTGTTGGTTTCAACAACTACGCCAACAGATACTGGTTTAAATGCCAATGCACCATTATTAACTGTTTCTGCTGAAAATGCAAGCTGGACAAAGAGAAGAATTGATTTGTCTGCTTACATCGGTCAGTCAATATACTTGGGCATTAGAAATAACTCTAATGACATGAATTTACTATTAGTTGATAATTTCAGTGTTGATAGTTTAGTTGCCGGAGTTGATTTAGAGTTGTTTGCAGGTCTTGGTCCAATTGGAGAGTATTACAGAATCCCGGAATCACAAATTGATGATACACTAAACTTTATTGCTGCGGCAACTAATATTGGAGCAGATACTGCCTACAATGTAAAAGCTATTTTTAATGTTTTTAGAGATGGTGTTTCTGTATTAAACGACAGTACAGTTCCGGTTCCTTCAATAAACCCCGGTGATACTTCACTTTTAATTTCAAATATAGCTCTTCCATTGGTTCAGTCGGGTGCTTACACTGTTCAGTATGTTGTAGCTTCTGATGATTTAGATATAGATTTAACAAATGATACGGTAACAACAGAAACTTTGGTTGTTTCAGATTCAACCTATGCGAGAGACAATGGTCAGGTGAATAGTTCAATTGGAATTGGAGCAGGTACAACAGGTGAGCTTGGACATACATACTTTTTACCAAATGCAGATACATTAACTTCTGTTGGTGTATTTATTACAAACAATAATGGATCAATGACAGGTCAGCCATTGAGTGTTAACATTAGAAACTTTAACGGAACTCCGGGAAGTGTAATTGCTTCTTCAGATACAGTTACATTTAACTCAAGCGGCTCGGCTTTTGTAAACTTAAGTTTTAACAACAATGGCGGTTATGTAGCTTTACCTGCTGATACATTCCTTGTAAGTGTTGTTGAAGGAGATTCTAACATTACTTTAGGGACAACAGCTAGAAGATTTACACCTGGAGCAGGTTGGATTGATTTTGTTGGCAGTCCCGCAAACGGATGGGCAACTATTGAATCATTTAACATGCAGTTTACCATGGTGATTCGTCCAAACTTTGGAATTCCAAATGTATTGACAAGCCTTGGAGAAAATGAACCAACAATCTCTAAGTTGAATGTATATCCAAACCCTTCAAATGGAGTATTTGAAGTAATGGTAGCTAGTGAAAATATCAATCAAGATGTAGAAATGACAGTGTTTGATATTAGCGGTAGAGAAGTAATGAGTGGTGTATATCGCGCTGAAACTTTATTGCAAGAAAACATAGATCTTTCTTCTTTTGGTAAAGGCGTTTATTTTTTACAAATAAAATCTGAAGGAATTTCAGAAACCAGAAAGTTGATTGTAAAATAATCTTCGATATTGTTATTAAAGAAAAGGAGGCAGCTGTAAAATTGCCTCCTTTTTTTATGCTATTTAAAGCCTTCTGATTTAAGATTAAATCATGCCCAGCTCTCTCATCTTGTTTTCTCTGTAATCAAAAATTTCTTTTAATTTAGGTCGAACTAAAAAAGGTTCAACGGCTTTTCCTATAAACCCAAAAGGTGCAGCATAGTTGACAATATCAGTCATTTCAATACCATCCTCTTTTTGTTTGAAATGATGTTGGTGATGCCAAAGCTTATAAGGTCCGATTCTCTGCTCATCTACAAAAAATGCTTTCTCTTTAATGTGAGTTATTTCTGTCATCCAGTCCATTTTGATTCCTAAAAGTGGTGATACTTTGTAGGTGATGATCATTCCTTCATACATTTTATCGTCAATTTCAGATGTAATGTCAAAGCCCATGTAGTCTGGTGTGATTATTTTTAAGTTCTTTGGGTTCGAGAAAAAATGCCAAGCTTCTTCTATGTTTAGCTTAAGCGTTACTTTTCTTTTAAGTTGGTGCATGGTTTTTATTTTTAGAAAAGAACAAGCAACTATTAAGCATTGTTTTATGTGTATGAGAGTTTTATTAAGTGGTGCAAACGGATATATTGGAAGGCGACTTTTGCCGGTTCTTGTAAAGCAGGGGCATGAAGTGATTGCAATTGTGAGAGACAAAAGGACGATTCACCTTTCTGAGGATGAGAAGAAAAAAACAAAAGTGGTTGAGGCAGATTTTTTAAAAAAGGAAACACTAGCTGATCTGCCAAAAGAAATTGATGTAGCATTTTATTTAATGCACTCATTGGCATCTGAAAGTAGAGCTTTTGCAAAAATGGAAAAAAACATGGCGCAAAACTTTGTTGAATACCTCAATCAAAGTACTGCTCAACAACAAGTTTTTTTAGGGGGAATTAGTAACGATAATGATCTTTCGGAGCACTTAAACTCACGTTTGCAAACTGAGAAAGAACTAGCAAAGGCTAAAGTTCCATTAACCGTTTTTAGGGCGGCAATAATTATTGGATCAGGAGGTGCGTCTTTTGAAATTATTAGAGATTTGGTTGAAAAGCTCCCTTTTATGATTGCGCCTAAATGGCTCAATACTAAATGTCAGCCCATCGGCATACGAAATGTAATAGAATACTTATCTGCCTCCATTGGAAATGAAAAAACGTATGGAGAGGTGTATGATATTGGAGGACCGGAAATATTAACCTACAAAAAAATGTTACTTCAATTTGCTGAGGTTCGTAAAATGAAGCGTTATATTTTAACAGTGCCGGTAATGAGTCCTCGATTGTCCTCTTATTGGCTGTATTTTGTAACGGCGACTTCTTATAGGATAGCAGTTAACTTGGTAGATAGTATGCGAAATGAAGTAATTGTAAAGAAAACTGGAGTTGAGAAACAGATTCCTCTTAATTTAATTCGATATAAAGAAGCGGTGAGCTTAGCGTTTAACAGAATTGAGCAAAATATGGTGATTTCCAGCTGGACGGATACACAACTGCCGGAGAATAAATATTTAAATCTCGGTCATTACATAAAAGTTCCTCAAAATGGAGTGTTTAAAGATGTTCAGAAATATGAGTTTGATTATGAACGTAGAGAGCACGTAGTTAATAATATTTGGTCGATTGGAGGAGAAAGAGGATGGTATTATGGAAATTTTCTATGGAAAATAAGAGGACAATTAGACAAGTTTATAGGCGGAGTAGGCTTAAGAAGAGGTAGAAGAAATCCCAACTTAATTTTTGCAGGGGATTCATTGGATTTTTGGAGAGTTTTATTAGCAGATAAGGAAGAAGAACGGCTATTGTTGTTTGCTGAAATGAAATTGCCGGGAGAGGCTTGGTTGGAGTTTAAAGTTGAAAGAGTTGGAGATAAAAAACTAAACATGTTGCAAACTGCTACCTTTCGACCAAAGGGTCTTCTAGGCAGGTTATACTGGTTCGCTATGTTGCCATTTCATTGGTTTATTTTTAAAAATATGGCAAGAAATATTGTTGAATTTAAGAAGGTATAAGTCTTCTACTTTGAGCGTAATTTTGCAATTTAAACTTTAAGCTATTGAACAATATATCAACTTATAAAAATCTGATACTGCTTCATGTAGTGGTGCTTATTTTTGGTTTTACCGGAGTTTTAGGAAAGTTAATTACAGTACCCTCAGAACTCTTGGTTTGGCACAGAATGTTAATTGCCAGTATTTCTATCGGACTTTATTTAGCAATTAAAGGAAGTAGTTTTAAAATGGTTCGCAAAGGCTTACTGGCAACCATTTTTACCGGCTTTATTATCGCTGCTCATTGGATTTTCTTTTTTGAATCCATTAAACAATCAAATGTTTCTATTACACTAGCAGCCTTGGCTTCAGCATCTATTTTTACGGCTTTATTAGAGCCTTTGTTTTTTAAGCGAAAGGTTCAAATTTATGAGCTGTTTTTAGGAGGTTTAGTCATTTTAGGACTTTACTTCATTTTTCAATTTGAAACCGAAAATGCCATTGGAGTTATTTTAGGAATTATCGCAGCTTTTTTGGCTTCTTTGTTTACAGTGATTAATGGCAAGTTGATTAAAAAATACAACTCCGGAAGAATTTCTTTTTATGAATTAGGGGGAGGAGTTTTGGCCATAACACTTTATTTTTTGTTTAGCGGAAAAATAGATGCCATTCACTTTAATTTAGGTCTGACCAATTGGATTTATCTATTAATATTAGCTGTTATTTGTACAGCTTTTGCTTTTGTAGCAAGTGTAGAAGTAATGAAAGAACTTACTCCTTTTACCGTTAGCCTAAGCATTAATTTAGAACCGATTTATGGAATTATTCTCGCGTTTATATTTTTTGGGGAAGAAGAGAAAATGTCAGCTGGCTTTTATTTAGGAACAGCTTTAATCTTAGCTTCCATTTTCACCAATGTCATTGTAAAGAGAAGGCAGCGTAGAAAAGCAAAAAGAGCTGCAGAACAAACCTAAAAGCTGCTTTTGTTGCACAATTCTCTGTGTATATTTGCAAACCTTAAAAATTGGTTGCAATGAGCACAAATTCATCTAAAAAGCATTTAATTACTGCGGCATTACCTTATGCCAACGGACCTATTCATATTGGACATTTAGCGGGAGCTTATTTGCCGGCAGATATTTATGTTAGGTACTTGCGATTAAAGGGAGAAAAACCGCTTTTTATTTGTGGCTCGGATGAACATGGTGCGGCCATAACGCTTAGAGCAAAAAAAGAAAATAAAACACCTCAACAAATAGTTGATGAGTATCACACTTTAAACAAGAAAGCATTTGAGGACTTTGGGATAACTTTCGATATTTTTCATCGCACATCCTCCCAATTGCACCATAAAACGGCGCAAGATTTTTTCTTGGATTTAGATAAAAAAGGAGCATTTGAAGTAAAAAAGAGTGAGCAGTTTTACGATGAAGATTACAAGCAGTTTCTTGCCGATCGTTACATTACAGGTACTTGCCCAAAATGCAATAAAGAGGGAGCTTACGGCGACCAATGCGAAAGTTGTGGTTCCTCGTTAAACCCAACAGAATTAATTAATCCAAAATCTACTTTAAGTGGAAAACCACCCGTTTTAAAAGAAACGACTCATTGGTATTTGCCAATGCAAAACGAAGAAAATTGGTTGAGAGAGTGGATTGAAATGGGAATATTAGAAGGTAAAAAACACCATGATCCTAAATCCTGGAGAAAACCGGTTGTCGGACAGTGTAAGTCATGGATTGATGGAGGGTTGCAATCGAGAGCAATGACGAGGGACTTAGATTGGGGTGTAAAGGTTCCTTTGAAAGAAGGAGATGGAAAGGTGCTTTACGTTTGGTTGGATGCTCCAATTGGATATATTTCTGCCACCAAAGCTTGGGCTGAAGAAAATGATGAAAAATGGGAAGATTATTGGCAAAATGAAGAAACCGAATTGATTCACTTTATTGGCAAGGACAACATCGTTTTTCACTGTATTATCTTTCCAATTTTATTAAAAAAACACGGAGAGTTTAATCTGCCGGTAAATGTTCCCGCTAATGAATTCTTAAACTTAGAGGGAAAGAAAATTTCTACTTCTAGAAACTGGGCGGTTTGGTTGCATGAATTCATGGAAGATATGCCCGATAAAAATGATGTACTTCGCTATGCTTTATGCTCTATTGCTCCGGAAACAAAGGACAGTGAGTTTACATGGCAAGATTTTCAAGCGAGAAATAATAGTGAATTGGTTGCCATTTATGGGAACTTTGTCAATCGTTCAGTGGTGCTAACACACAAGTACTTTAACGGAAAAGTTCCTGCTTTAAAGCAATTCCCTCATGAATATCAGTCGGTGGTGGATCAAATGAAATCCCACATTGACAGCTGCACACAAAAGCTAGAAAACAAGCAATTCAGAGAGGCACAAAATGAGGCAATTGCCATAGCGCGTTTGGGGAATAAATTCTTGGCAGAAACAGAGCCTTGGAAGTTGATTAAAACAGATGAAGAGCAAGTTGCAAAGATTTTGAATTTAAGTTTGCAAATTGCTGCTAATGCAGCAATTGCATTATTCCCATTTTTGCCTGAGAGCTCTAGAAGTTTGCTTAAAATGTTGGGTTTAGAGCATGTATCTTGGTCTGATCTTGCAAGTGTTGATTTAATAAAAGGAGGAAGTAAAATTGCTGAAGCTGAACATTTGTTCTCTAAGATAGAAGATGCAGAAATTCAAAAACAAATCGATAAACTTCAGGCGAAAGCTGAACCTCAAAATAAAGTCGAGGTAGATGAAAGTAAAATTGAGCCAATAAAAAAGACAATTGAGTTTGATGATTTTTTAAAACTGGATATTCGTATTGGGACGATTAAAGCTGCTGAAAAAATGCCCAAAAGTAACAAGATGCTCAAGTTGCAGATAGATTTAGGCAATGAAGAAAGAACAATTTTGTCCGGAATTGCTAAAAACTACTCTCCGGAAGACTTAGTAGGAGAGCAGGTTCAGGTAGTTGTTAATCTTGCTCCAAGAAAAATGATGGGTGTGCTTTCTGAAGGTATGGTGTTAATGGCTGAAAGCTCCGATGAAACACTAGCCTTACTTTCTCCCAACAAAAAAGTTTCTGAAGGAAGCAAGGTGAGTTAGTTTTCTAAATAATAATAAAGCCATAAAAGGACAACCATTTAGCCTTTTTAGTCGTCATTACAAAAAACTGTTAAGAAACTTTAAATTCAATCAAATGAATTATTTATATTTGTTTGCTGGGATTTGTACTTATTAGCTTGATTTTTAATGTTGAAAATTATGCTAATTGACTGAACTAAACCGTATTTGTATGAAATCATTACTACAGTCTTTTTCTATTTTAATTGCTCTTTTTCTTTTTTCTTTTCAACAAGTTGAGGCCAGAGTAGATATTATTCACATATCTGTTAACGATCCAAAGTGTTTTGGAAGTTCTGATGGCTATGTTGTGATTGACTCATTAACAACTACTGCGCCGTCTGGGAATTATACGATTAGAATTAATACAACTCCCGTACAATTTTTCAATGTAGGCGATACAATTCAACTTGGCGATGGAAATTATACCATAACTGTTTTTGATGGAGATGATGGTAATACACCAGCATTTAGGTCTTTTTCAATAGATGAACCTTTTCAGCTGGTTACAGCAACAGTTAGTAATGAGGTAAGTTGTTTTGGAGATTGCGATGGAGATGCTACAGTTTTTGGATTTGATGGAACACCACCTTATACTTATCAATGGGATGATCCTTTGTCGCAAACTTCTCAAACTGCAAGTAATTTGTGTGGAGGGATGTATCATGTAACTGTTACGGATGATAATGGGTGTACTGCAGTTGATTCTGTTTTAGTTGGAGAGCCATCTCAAGTACAACCCAATGTTTCTGTAACTGATGTAGATTGTTTTGGTAATTCAACAGGTTCGGCAACCGCGGTTCCCACAGGAGGTACAGGTACTTATGTAAACTATCAATGGTCAAGTTCGGCAAATAACACTGCTACGGAAAGCAATTTGTCTGCGGGAACTTACTCAGTAACAGTTACTGATAGCGACGGTTGTACAAACACTGAGACATTTACTGTCAGTCAGCCTGCGGCAGCATTAAGTGTAAGTCTTTCAAAAAGTGATGTTTTTTGCTTTGGAGATAGTACAGGTTTTATTAATACTTCAGTTTCAGGTGGAACTACTCCATACACTTACAGCTGGAATGATGGAGCAACAACTCAAAATAGAAATAATATTCCGGCTGGAAGTTATACGGTTACAGTTACAGATAATAACTCTTGTACAGAAACAGCTTCAGTAACAGTAAACCAGCGACCTGATATTTTAATAACATTTAATGTAACAGATGTTTCTTGTAATGGAGACAGTACCGGCAGTATAACTGCTAACCCTTCCGGTGGAACTCCTCCTTTTGCCGGATATGCATGGTCGAATGGAGGCAATAGTCAAACGATTACAAATGTGCCTGCGGGTAGCTATACCGTAACGGTTACAGATGTATTGGGTTGTACTAAAGAAGCTTCAACTACTGTTAGTGAACCTACTTTACTTTCGGCTTCAATTAGCTCCACAACAGACCCAAGTTGCGTAGGGGGTAGTGATGGAGCAATAGATCTTCAAGTTTCCGGTGGAACTACACCTTATACTTACTCTTGGGGTGACGGACCAACTTCACAAGATAGAAATGGATTAGTTCAAGGAAGTTATTCGGTGACTATAACAGATAATAATGGATGTACTGATACCACTTCTGCTATTTTAAACGATCCACCTCCAATTTTGCCGAATGTAACTACTACAGATGTATTGTGCTTCGGTGGAAGCGATGGAACTGCTCAGGCAAGTCCGAGTGGAGGTTCTGGAATTTATGTAGATTTCCAGTGGAGTAGTAGTGGAAATAATACTTCTAATGAAAGTGGATTAAGTGCAGGAACATATACGGTAACAGTTACTGATGATGAGGGTTGTACAGGTTCAGAAACATTTACAATAGGAGAACCGGCAACAGCTGTCTCTGCTAGTATTCCTTCAAAAAGCGATGTGTTTTGCTTTGGAGAAACGACTGGTTTTGCTCGTGCACAAGGTTCAGGAGGTACGGTTGCCGGAAATTATAGTTTTCAATGGGATGATCCTGCCAACCAAACCACGGCACAAGCCAACAACTTAGGAGCCGGTACTTATACGGTAACCGTAACCGATGATAATGGTTGTACAGCCACAGCTTCTGTAACGATCAATTCTCGACCTGCAATTAATATTTCTTTTGCTTCGACTGATGTATCTTGTAATGGAGGAAATGACGGTTCAGCAACAGCTACTATTAGCGGAGGAACACCTAACTTTAGTTGGGTGTGGTCACACGGCCCAAGTGGAACAGGAGCTTCCTCAACAGTAAATAACTTATCAGCCGGAGTATATACCATCACAGTTACAGATGCACTTTCTTGTACTGAAGTTGATAGTGTTGTGATTGACGAACCTACTCAACTTAATGCTCAAATTGATTCAGAAACAGATCCTTTATGTAATGGAGGTAGTGATGGAGCAATTGACCTTTCTGTGAGTGGAGGAACTTCGCCGTATACTTATTTGTGGAACGATGGACCAACAACTCAAGATAGAAGCTCACTCTCAGCAGGCAATTATGAAGTAACCGTTACTGATAATAATGGTTGCGAAGAAATTGTTTCAACTGTATTAAGTGATCCTTCTTTGTTAACTATTTCAATTGACTCAGTCGAAGACGCTAGCTGTAATGGATTGTCTGATGGATCCGCACGTGCAGCAGCAAACGGTGGGACTGGCGTTTATACTTATAGCTGGGATAATGGGCCGACAACAGCTGAAAATCCAAATCTTGGAGCAGGGAGCTATGAAGTTACTGTTACAGATAATAATGGTTGTACTGCAACAACTACAGCTACTATTTCAGCGCCCTTGGCTGTTAATGCTTCCATTAATTCAACTGATGCCTCTTGTGCCGGAGTAAATGATGGTTCTGCTACTGCAAATGGCAGTGGTGGAACAACTCCTTATACCTATTTGTGGTCAAACTCAGCAACTACACAAACAATCAGTAACCTTTCAGGAGGAACTTATGATGTTACTATAACTGATAATAATGGTTGTACAGATGCGGCAAGTGTTACTATAAATCAGCCTTCAGCTTTAAGTTTAACTACTAGTGGAGTTGATTTGAACTGTAATGCAAATAATAGTGGATCTGCAACAGTTACAGCAAGTGGTGGTACTCCTGCTTATACATACTTATGGGATGATCCTTCAAGTCAAACAACTGCAACTGCCACAAATTTAAACTCAGGAACTTATAGAGTAACGGTGACAGATAATAATGGTTGTACAGCAGTTGACTCAGTTACTTTATCGCAGCCTGCTGCAATAAATGCAACTATTACTTCAACAATAGATCCTGATTGTAATGGTGCTAATACCGGTTCTGCAACAGTTAGTGCTAGTGGAGGAACCGGAGCACTAACCTATTTGTGGAATGATGCCGCAAATCAAACTACTGCAACTGCTTCAAACCTAACAGCTGGAGTTTATACAGTTACAATTACTGATAATAATGGTTGTACAGCTACAGCTCAAGCTACTTTAAATGATCCTGCTGCTATTCAAATTAACTTAGATAGCTTAAGAGATGTTAGTTGTTTCAATGGTAGTGATGGAAGTATTTCTGTTACAATTTCCGGTGGAACAACACCATACACTTACAACTGGAATGATGGACCAACAACCCAAAATAGAACAAACTTAAGTGCAAATACATACATTTTAACAGTTACCGATAATAATGGCTGTTCTTCAAACCAGTCATTTACAGTTAATGAGCCGGCTTCAGCTTTAAGTTCATCAATTAGCTCTTCAACGGATGTAAGCTGTAACGGTGCTGCCGATGGCTCTATTGATTTGACGGTGAGCGGAGGAACATCTCCCTATACTTATTTATGGAATGATGCTGCAACTACTGAAGATAGAAATGGGCTGAACGGAGGGACTTACGATGTTACGATTACTGATAACAATGGTTGTTCTACTACAGAGTCTGTATCGATTAATGAACCCGCGCCAATTCTGATTAGTATAGATAGTCAAACGGATGCTTTATGTAATGGATCAGCCGATGGTACAGCCACGGTTTCTGCAAATGGAGGTAGTACGCCTTATATTTTTAATTGGTCGAATGGAGGAAATGGGAATTCTCAAAATAATTTATCAGCCGGGACATATTATATAACTGTAACGGATAATAATAATTGCCAGAATGTTGATAGTGTTTTAATTGGAGAGCCAAGCCCATTAATTATAAATGTAGATAGTGTTAGAAACGTTAGTTGTAATGGGGGAGCAGATGGTCAGATTATAGTTAGCGGAAGTGGAGGAACATCTCCTTATAATTATAGTTGGTCTACAGGAGGAAGTGGAGTAACTCAGAGTAATTTGTCAGCAGGAATTTATAGAGTAACGGTGACAGATGATAATAACTGTCAATTTGTTGATTCTATTATTGTTTCGGAGCCATCATCTTTAACCGCTACACTTACTACAATAAACGAACAATGTGTTGGTGCAAATGATGGCGAAATTACGGCCAACCCGAATGGAGGTACTGCACCTTATGCGTATTTATGGAGTAACTCAGATACTACACAGACCATCTCTAATTTAAGTCCGGGATCCTATGCAGTTACTGTATCAGATGATAATGGTTGTACAACCACTGCAAACACAACTGTTAATCCTGCAAACCCTATATTTATGAGTGCATCTGGAACAGATGTAAGTTGTAATGGAGATAATGATGGGGCTATGATTGTTTTAGCTTTCGGTGGAGCCGGAGGGTTTAGTTATGCATGGTCAGATGCAGTGAATGGTGCCATTAGAAATAATGTTTCAGCCGGAAAATATTATGTAACGGCAACTGATGCAAATGGGTGTACATCAGTTGATAGTGTAACCATTAATGAGCCTGATACTTTAAAGCCTAACTTGTCAGTTATTGATGCAAGTTGTTCAGGCGTTAATGACGGTTCAGCAACTTCAACACCAACAGGTGGAACTACACCTTATACTTATAATTGGTCATCGGGAGGTTCAACTAATTCAGTTTCTAATCTTGCGGCAGGTAATTATAGTGTAACGGTCACTGATGCCAACGGTTGTGATACCGTTCAAAATTTCATTATCAATGCGAGCCCGGCGAACTTCACTTTTGTAGATAGCGTTTCAAACAATCCATGTTTTGGAGACTGTGTGGGAAGTATTCTAATTTCAAGTTTGAGTGGCGGAACAGCACCTTATAATTTTACTTGGTCAAACGGAGCCGGAAATGTTAGTGGTCAAACCGGATTGTGTGCCGGAACTTATACGGTAACCATTGCCGATGCGAATGGATGTGATAGTGTTCATAGCATTACAATTACTGAGCCTACTCAATTAGCTGTTAGTGTAGTTACTACCGATGAAAGCTGTAGTCCTGGAGGTGATGGAACGGCTACTGCAAATGTTAATGGAGGTACCACACCCTACACATATAATTGGTCAAATGGTCAATCAACAGCTTCAATTAATAATTTAATTGCCGGAAACTATTTGTTAACAGTAACTGATGCCAATGGTTGTGATACGATTCAGTCTGTAACTATTGGAGGAAGCGGCGGAACAGGTGGTTTTACTTTTGTAGATAGCGTTTCAAATAATCCATGTTTTGGAGACTGTGTGGGAACTATTCAAATCCTTAATTTAAGTGGCGGAACTTCTCCTTATAACTTCACATGGTCAAATGGAGCCGGAAATGTAAGTGGTCAAGGTGGATTATGTGCCGGAACTTATACGGTAACTATTGCCGATGCAAATGGTTGTGATAGCGTTCACAGCATTACTATTACAGAGCCGACACAGTTGGCTGTTAATATGGTTACTACTGATGAGAGTTGTTCACCCGGTTCTGATGGAACAGCGAAAGCGGAAGTTAGCGGAGGGGCAATGCCTTATACTTACAATTGGTCTAGCGGACAGTCTACTGATTCTATAGGTGGATTGTCAGCAGGAAATTACTCAGTTACTATCACAGATGCAAATGGGTGTGATACGGTTCAGTCTGTTACAATTGGTGGCGGAGGAGTTGCCAATATCTCCTTAAATGAAACTGTTATTGATGCTAACTGTAGCGGAGTATGTAATGGTGGTGTATCTCTTAATCCAACCGGAGGAACTACGCCTTATACTTATTTATGGTCTGATAACTCTACACAGCAAAATTTGGGAGCGGTATGCTCAGGTACATATAGCGTAACGGTTAGTGATGTGAATGGGTGTTCGGTGGTAGATACATTTATTGTAAATGACCAAACTACCTTAATAGCAAATATTACAACAGTTGATGACACTTGTCTTTTAGGTGTGGGTTCAGCCGCTGTAACAATGAATGGAGGAGTTGCTCCATATACTTATAGCTGGTCAAGTGGAGGTTCTGCTCAAACAGAAACTTCACTAATAGCAGGTAGCTATGATGTAACAGTTGTAGATGATAACGGCTGCTCTGTTGTTGAAAACTTTACTATTCAGAACTTTTCAAGCCTTTTTGCTAATCTTACGATAAACAATGAAACTTGTAATTATAAAAACGATGGAAGCATTACAGTCAATGCATCTGGAGGAACAAACCCATTAACCTATAACTGGAGCAATGGACTAACAGGCGCTTTTATAAATAATTTATCATCAGGAACTTATGTTTTAACGATTACGGATGCTAGCGGTTGTGCTGAGGTTGATACTGCAGTAATAACTGAACCAAATAGTATTGTTATAAACTTTAATACAAGTGATGAAAGTTGTAGTCCGGGTGGAGATGGAGCTGCTACTGCAACAGTTACCGGAGGAACTCCTCCATATACTTATAACTGGTCTGCCGGAACGGCCTCAGGTAACACAACTACAGGCTTAGTGGCAGGAACATACCAGTTAGCGTTAATTGATTCACAAGGGTGTGGAACTACGGTTAGTTTTACAATTGGAAACTTACCACCTTTTTCAGTTAATGTAAACACTGTAGATGCTAAATGTAATGGAGGTACGGATGGAGAAATTGATTTATCAGTAAGTGGCGGATTAGCTCCATATTCCTACAACTGGTCGGCAGGCTTACCAAGCCAAGAAGATCATGTTGGGCTTGCTGCTGGAAATTATTCAGTTACTATAACAGACGCTACTCCTTGTTCTGAAGTTGTAAATGTTACTATTACTGAAGAAGATCCTTTTATTGTTGACGTGACAACTTATGAAGCAAGTTGCTCTCCGGGAGATGATGGAAGTGCAAAAATTGAGGTAAGTGGAGGTGTTTCTCCATATTCATATTCTTGGAGTGGTGGAACTGATTTAGGAGACTCACTTGCTGATTTATCGCCCGGTAGTTATAGCGTAACTATTACTGATGATAATGGTTGTACAAAGGTTGAAGGGTTTGGAATTGTGGGTGGTTCCGATATAGACCCTGGTGTGACTACAACCCTACCTACTTGTTTTGGAGATGCTGATGGGGCTATTAGTTTAAACCCAAGCGGTAGTAGTAATCCTAATCCTGTTTATACTTATTTGTGGGATGATAATTCAACTCAATCAAGTAGAACAGGCTTAACATCCGGATTATATAGAGTGACTATATCGGATAACAATACACCTCCTTGTACTAAAGTTGAAAATATAGTATTGTCTCAACCCGGAAGAATAAATGCAAGCTTTAATACATCTGATGAAAGTTGCAGTCCCGGGAATGATGGAACCGCAACTGCTGCAGTAACAGGTGGCACATCGCCTTATACATACAATTGGTCAGCCGGTTCCGGATCAGGAAGTACAGTTTCAGGTTTAACTGCCGGAAGTTATGACGTTACCATTACCGATGATAATGGTTGTCAGAAAGTTGAATCTTTTACTATAGACCCTTCTCCATCTTTTAATATTTCTTTAAGTGGAGTAGATGCAAGCTGTTTTGGAGAGTCAAATGGCAGTATTTCAGCATCTGTTAGCGGAGCTGTCAACCCATTAACTTATGATTGGCAACCTCCATTAGGTGGCGGAGCAACACCATCTGTAGGAGCAGGGAAATATTACTTAACGGTTACAGATGGAAATGGATGTCAGGAAACTGACTCTATAGAAATTGGAGAGGCAGCACCGATCTTAACCAATATGGTTGTTGTGGATGAATCTTGCGCAAATGGAAATGACGGTTCTGCTACAGTTAGTCCATCAGATGGTCAATCTCCTTACACTTATTTATGGTCTGACAACTCTACTTCTTCATCAATTAATAACTTAAATAGTGGAGATTACTATGTAACCATTACAGATGCTAATGGCTGTTCAATTGTGGATACGGCCAATGTAAGTAGTGGACAAGAAATTCAGCTAAATGAAACAATAACCGATGCAAGTTGTAAAGGAAATTGTGATGGGACTATTGATTTAAATCCAACCGGAGGTCAAGCTCCATATACATACAACTGGTCTAATGCAAGTACCTCTTCGCAAATTACCAACTTATGTGAAGGGAATTATACAGTTACTGTTAGTGATGATAATGGTTGTTCAAACATAGAGACTTATACAATTGTTACTCCGGCATCTATAGTAGCTAACATTACTAAAACAGATGAAAGTTGTAGTCCCGGTTCTGATGCTTCTGCTACTGCTAATCCTTCCGGAGGAACTGCTCCTTACACTTACCAATGGTCGAGTGGTGGAAACAATCAAACAGAAAATGGATTGACTGCAGGAAACTATTCTGTTACAATAACAGATGATAATAACTGTGAGTTAATCGAGAACTTTACAATTATTCAACCTAACAACTTAGTAATTTCAGTTGGGCCTATTATTGACGTTAGTTGTAATGGAGCATCTGATGGGGAGGTTTACATTCAAGTTAGCGGGAATATTGGTACTCTTTCTTATAATTGGGATACAGGTTTACCAAATCGTAGGAATCAACTTAATTTGTCGGCAGGAACTTATAATGTTACGGTAACAGATAGAGCAAATGGCTGTACTCAAACTGCATCAGTATCGATTGATGAACCTTCACCAATAACTACTACAGTTAATACAACTCCAGAGTCTTGTGTACCCGGTAATGATGGAACAATTTCAGTTAATGCAAATGGAGGAACTATTACGACTGATTATACCTATACATGGAGCAACGGACTTCCTTCAAGCCAGATTCAAAGTGGTTTATCTGCTGGCACATACACAGTAACGATAAGTGATGATAATGGATGTGATGTGATTGAAACAATTAATGTGGGTAATGTTGCCCCGTTTAATGTTGATTCTGTTATTACCGATGCTAGTTGTAATGGAGGGTCAGATGGTGAAATTGATATTACAGTTACAGGGGTAACAGGAATTCCGTCATTTAATTGGGATAATAGCTTGCCTCCGAATGAAGATCAATCTAATCTGTCAGCAGGAACTTACAATGTTACAGTTACAGATACGAGCAACGGTTGTGTTGAAACCATGACTATAGTGGTTGATGAGCCATTAAACATTGTAGTAAGTGCAGTTGTTACAACTGAAAGTTGTTCTCCCGGATCAGATGGTGAAATTGATTTAAGTGTAAGTGGAGGTACTGTTTCCACTAACTATTCTTATACTTGGGATAATGGTTTAGCTGCTCAAGAAGATCAAACCGGATTGCAAGCTGGGACATATACGGTAACAGTTACCGATGACAATGGTTGTTCAGTAGTAGAAACGATTAATGTCGGAAGCTCAGCACCATTTACTTTAAGTTCAACTATTACTGATGTTAGCTGTAAAAGTGGAGCCGATGGAGCTATTGATTTAACAGTTAGTGGAGCAGGAGGAACTCCTACATTTGCTTGGAGTAATGGATTAGCTTCTCAAGAAGACCAAAATGGACTTTTTGCCGGAAGTTACAGCGTTACAGTAACAGACCCAAGTAGTGGGTGTACTGCTACAAGCTCTTTTGTGATTAATGAACCTGATACAATCCAAGCAAATATTGCTGTTACCGAAGAGTCATGCGTACCAGGAAACGATGGTACTATTACATTGAATGTAAGTGGAGGTACTGTTTCCGGAAATTATTTTTATCAATGGACAAACGGTCTGCCTTCTCAAAGAAATCAAGTTCAACTAACAGCAGGAACATATACTGTTACTATTACCGATGACAATGGTTGTTTTATTGTAAAACAAGCAACAGTGGGTAGCTCTGCTCCTTTTACAGTAGATTCAATTATTACTGATGCTAGTTGTAATGGCGGGAATGATGGAACAATCAATTTAACGGTAAATGGAACCGGAGGAACTCCAACATTCACTTGGAGTAACGGACTTCCTTCTCAAGAGGATCAAGCTAATTTGTCAGCAGGTACTTATCGAGTAACTATTACAGACCCGAATAATGGCTGTTCAGAATCGCTTTCATTTATTGTTGATGAGCCTAATTCAATTGTTTCAAGCTTTAATGTAGATGATGAAAGTTGTACTCCCGGGAATGATGGAGAAATTACGGCACTTGTTAGTGGAGGAACTTCACCTTATACCTATAATTGGTCAAATAGTAGCACAACACAGCAAATTTCAAATCTAACAGCAGGAGTATATTATTTAACAATAACCGATGGTAATAATTGCAGTCATGTAGATTCTGCTAGAGTGAATAGTGCTGCTCCTTTTACATTGAGTAATTCGGTAACTAATGTTAGTTGCAACGGAGGAGTGGATGGAGCTATAGATTTAACTGTAACTGGAACAGGTACAGCCCCAACTTTTGCATGGAGCAGTGGCTTACCTAATACCGAAGATCAGTCTAACTTGTCTGCCGGAACATATCTTGTAACTGTTACTGACCCTTCAGATGGGTGTACGGAGACAGCTCTAATTACAGTTAATGAACCTAGTCCATTAGCTGTTAATGTAAACGAAGTACCTGTTTCTTGTGGAGGAGGAGCTGATGGCTCTGCAGTAGCTCAAGCTACAGGTGGAACTTCTCCTTACAGCTATGCATGGTCAAATGGAGTGTTTACTCCTTCAAATTCGTCTTTATCCGTTGGAACCTATTTAGTGACTGTAACGGATGATAATGGATGTACTAAAGTGGATAGTGCAGTTATTAATCATGGTTCTAATTTATTAGCATCTGTTTCAGTTGTGGATGAAAGTTGTATAGGAAATTGTGATGGTAATGCAACTGTTAATGTAACAACCGGAATTGCTCCATATACTTATGCCTGGTCTTTTGGAGGCCCTAATTTACCTTCTAGAGGGTTTTTGTGCGCAGGAAATTACGACGTTACAGTTACTGATGCAGTAGGATGTGATACAACAATTGACTTTACTGTTAATTCAGGTATTGTAAATTATACAATTGCTTCAACTAACGAAAGTTGTCAAGGTACAGCTTGTGATGGAACTGCTTCGATAACAACAACAGGAACTTATAGCTATACTTGGAGTCCTGCCCCAGGTGCCGGACAAGGAACAAATCAAGTTTCAGGATTATGTGCAGGTAAGTATTTTGTTACTATTTCTAATGGAAGTGGATGTAATGTAGTTGATAGTGTTGAAATCGATCCTTTTACACCAATTTTACCAAATGAAGTTGTGACAGATGAAGGTTGTGGTAATAATTGCGACGGTCGAATAGAGCTTAATCCTACTGGAGGCTCTTCAAGCACATATACCTATAATTGGTCGCCAGTTCCTGGAAATGGACAAGGTGTTCAAAATGCTACAGGATTATGCGCAGGCAACTATAGTGTTACCATTACTGATGCTGCAGCTTGTGATACTGTGTTAAATATTACTATTCAGGCCGGAAACACGCTTAATGCTGATATTGTAACTAAAAACCAATCATGTGGTATACTAGCAGTTTGTGATGGCGAGGCTTATGCAACAGTAACATCTGGAACAGCCCCATATACCTACATTTGGTCGGTTGGAACTCCTAGCGGGCCTAATGGAGATACTATTAAGAGTGTATGTGCCGGTACAAACTACACAGTTACCATAACAGATGCTACAGGATGTAGCACCGTAGATACATTTGATATTGGAAGGCCTACACCTATAACAGCAACATTTACTGCCACTAACTCAACATGTAATATTTGCGATGGAGAACTAGTTGTTGATGCAAGCGGAGGAAGTGGGAATTACATTTATTTATGGTTAGATCAAAATGGAGATACTCTAAATAACTCTGATACAACTCAAAATCTTTGTGCAGGTATTTATTTTGTTGAGATTACCGATGATAGCGGTTGTAGTGTTACCTTAAATACTAGTTTAAGCGACAATGGAGCTGAAAGCCTAACTGCTACTTCTACTGACGCTAGTTGCTATGGAAGTTGTGACGGGGGAGCTTCAGTTAATTTTAATTGTAACGATCCTTCTTGTCAGATTGATTGGATTGATGCTTCTACAGGCTTAAGTATTGGTCAAAATGGAAACACAGCCAGCGGACTATGTGCAGGTGATTATTTTGTAGAGGTAACCAATAATAGTGGGTGTATTGCTTTAGAACAAATTACTATTGGAGAGCCAAGCCCATTTGTTATTACTCCAAATGTCATCCAACCTACTTGTGCCGCTTCTTGCAGTGGCTCTATTAGCTTAAGTGTTAGTGGAGGTGCAGGAGGAACATATAGTTATAATTGGTCTCCGGCACCTGGTAGTGGTCAAGGTACTTCTACTATTAGCAACCTTTGTACCGGAAACTACCAAGTAACCATTACTGATGCTGTGGGTTGTGATACCGTATTATCAATCAATGTAGGAGCTCCAACAGCAATGACAACTACATTCTCTACAGTTAATGCAAACTGTGGTCAGTCTGACGGCTCAATAACTGCTACGGTAAATGGGGGTAGTGTTTTAAATGACTATCAATACCAGTGGTTCGATGGAGCGAATAACCTATTAGCTGGAGAAACGACTCCAATCATCGATAATATTCCTTCAGGAAACTATACTTTAAGAACTGAAGACGATAATCAATGTGTGGAGTTCTTTACCACTGTGCTTGGAAACATTGGAGGACCATCGATCATTGTTGATTCTACTCAAGATGTAAATTGCTTAGGAGACCAAAGTGGAGCTGTGGCCATTTCTGTAAGTGGAGGAACTGCCCCATACACTTATGATTGGTTGCCTAATGGAGCAAGTACTCAAGATTTAAACAATGTAATTGCCGGAAATTATACGGTTAAAGTGACAGATGCTGCCGGTTGTATTACAACAGAAAATGTTCAAATTAACGACGGAAATCAAGTTCAAGCATCGGTTGAAACTACCAATGCGGAATGTGGAGCATGTGACGGTACAGCTAAATTGAATATTGTTGGAAATGCAGCTTCTTATTCATTCTTATGGAGTAATGGAGCAACAACAGATTCAATTGCTAACTTGTGCAGTGGAGAGCATTCTGTAAAAGTTACAGATTCCTTGGGTTGTTCAGAAACGTATTACTTTACCATTAATAATATTGGTGGGCCTTCAGATGCTATTGTTACAGCTACAGCTGCGAGCTGTGCTTCAGCTTGCGATGGAACAGTTACTGTCCAGCCTATAGGCGGAGATGCTCCTTACACTTATAGTTGGATGCATTCTTCACTAGACACAAATGCATTTGATAACCTTTGTGTGGGTGATTATACGGTTCAAATTACCGATGTAAGAGGCTGTGCAAAAGTGGTGAACTTTAGTATTGGAAGTCCTTCTGATTTAATCATTACTAAAAATATTACTTCTAGTAATTGTAATATATTCCCATGTAATGGTTCTATTTTCTTGAATGTGAAAGGAGGAACTGCTCCTTATTCATACAATTGGGGACCAACGCCACAAAACGACTCTAATTTTGTTGGTAGCTTGTGTGCGGGAATATACAATGTTACTGTTACCGATGCAAATGGATGCTCTGAAAGCTTGTCGATGAATGTTTCCAATAATGGCAGTCCTGTTACTGCAAGCCCTACAACAAGCTCAGAAAGTTGCTTTGGTAGTTGTGATGGTTCTTTAATAAGTGGTTTAACTGCTTCCTCAAGCCTTACATTCCAATGGTTAAATGAAGATGGCTTAGCTGTTGCAGCCCAAGATAGCAACCTTTTAGATGGTGCTTGTGCAGGATCTTATTTCCTTGAAGTTACTTCATTGCCGGATGGTTGTTTAACAACTTATGAGGTTGAGGTAGAAGCTGCTGATTCTATCAGTTTAGCAGCCTCTATTGTTAAACCAATTAGCTGTGTAGATGCCTGCGATGGAATAGTTTCTGTTTCGTCTAAGGGTGGAGAATTGGCTTTCTCCTATTCTTGGAATGATCCAAATCAGCAAGCAGTTATTCCTGCTGAAGGACTATGCGCAGGAACTTATACCGTAACCGGAACTGATGCAAATGGATGTACTAAAACACTTGATATTGTCTTGAATAATCCTGATACATTAGAGTTGGCTATTCTAGCTGAAGGAGGCGTAGGTTGTAGCTCTGATTGCGAAGGAACTGCTTCTGTGCTTGCAAGTGGAGGTAATTCTCCATATACTTATACTTGGAGTGGAGGGCAAAGTGGAACTGACCCAACTGATTTGTGTTTCGGTGCTAATATAATTACCGTTACTGATGCTACAGGCTGCTCAGTGAGTGATACGGTTTATATTTCCGCTACGGATACTGTGGTTGCTCAAGTGCCAACAAATACTGTTATTTGTGAAGGCGATAGTGTTTATCTCGATGGAACAATTTTAGGTAGCGGAGTAACAAGCTTTGCTTGGTACAATGCAGATACTACAATCTTTACTACTTCTGAGGACACAACACTACTCTTGGAAGTGGGTAATTATCGTTATATTTTGATTGCTACAAATGGAAGCTGTTCTGATACTACTTTCTACGATTTCAGTGTGGTTGAGAATCCATCGGTTGGCTTGGCTGCTTCCATGGCAATCTACAAAGATGAAATCAAGAAAATTAGAGTGGATAATCAAGATAGTGTTTATCAGTATTATTGGAGTCCGGGTACTAACTTGAGCGACTCTACCATTGCTGAGCCAACTACAGACACTCGAGAGTCAATTACTTATGTATTAAATGTAATTGATACCACTGGTTGTAACTTTAATGATTCGATTAGAGTAGTTTACTACCCTGACTTAGAAGTGCCATCAGGCTTCTCACCTAATGGCGATGGAACAAATGACGTTTGGAACATTAGAATGCTTGAAGAGTTCCCTAATGCTTCAGTAAAAGTTTACAACCGTTGGGGGGAGCTACTTTTTGAGCAAACAAATGGTTATAAAGAGCCTTGGGATGGCAAGTATAATGGCGAAAAACTTCCTGTTGGAACTTACTACTACGTAATTGACTTGAAAGATAGTCGCTATGAAAACTTAACCGGACCAATTACAATAATTAAGTAGAGCTATGAAGAAACTTATATACATCATTCCACTCTTGCTGTTTTGTTCTGTTGGTTATGCCCAACAGCTGCCTCAATACAGTCAGTATATTTTAAATAGATATTTAACTAATCCCGCTTCGGCAGGAGTTGATGACTACTTTGTTGCTCAAACAAATTACCGCAATCAGTGGGCGGGAATAAAAGACGCACCGAGTACCTACATCTTAAGTGCAAATGGACCTTTAAAAAACCAGAACATGGGCATTGGAGGGTATTTGTTTTCAGATGTAACAGGGCCAACTAGAAGAAATGGGATTAACTTCTCTTATGCCTATCATGTTAAACTTAATGATGATTTGAAGCTATCTATGGCATTGAATGCCGGAATTCTTCAGTATACTATTGATTTTACTGAAATTACTTTTGACAATGAAAATGATCAGGTTAGAAGTCAAATGCCCGAATCGCAGATTTTTCCTGACGCCGGTTTTAGTTTTTACCTTTATGCAGATAATTATTATTTTGGAGCCTCTTCTCCTCAATTACTGCAAAATCAATTGGATTTTGAGCGTTCTTTAAAAGATCCTACGGGAAGATTAGTGAATCACTATTTTATTACCGGTGGTTACAAATATGAAATTGATTCAGATTTTGATGTGGAGCCAAGCTTTTTACTGAAATACGTAAGCCCACTTCCACTACAGTATGAATTTTCTGCAAGAGGAATTTATAAAGATATGGCATGGTTAGGTTTATCTTACCGTAAAAGTGATGCCATTGTATTGCTAGCCGGTTATACTTTACAAGATAACATTACCTTTGGATATGCTTATGATATTATTCAGTCCGGTATTAGAGAATACAGTACCGGAACGCATGAAATTATGTTGTCAATTAAGTTTAATAGACCACAAGAAACAGACTGATAATGGCTTCATTTAATGAAATTATTAAGGGTGATATACCTGTTTTAGTTGATTTTTTTGCAGAATGGTGCGGACCATGTAAAATGATGCCGCCCATTTTAAATCAGGTAAAAGCGGAACTAAAAGACCAAGTGAAAATACTGAAGGTTGATGTTGATAAAAATCAAGCCGCTGCTCAAGCATATAGGGTTCAAGGAGTGCCTACACTCATTATTTTTCACAAAGGAAATGTTGTTTGGCGTCAGTCAGGCGTAATTCAGGCAAATGAAATTGTCAATCAGATTAGAAAGGTGGTTTAATACTACTGCATTTAAACTCTTTTTCTTTAGCATACTCCAATGTGCCTTCTAAGGCATAAAACATATTTTTTTCAGCTTTTAAGCTGTCGTGAAACACAATAATATCTCCGGCTTTTAGGTTTTTAGTAGCTAAGTTTAAGCATTGTTTAGGGCTGTAATCCTTGTTGTAGTCCATGCTCAAAGCCGACCACATTATAATTTTATAACTTTTGCTCAGCTTTCTAATTTGCGTGCTTCTAATTTTCCCGTAAGGAGGTCTAAAAAGGCGGCTTTCAAAAACTTCAGCGCAAGCATTTACATTATCCATAAAATCTTCATTGGCATTTTTCCAAGAGTTTAAATGATTGTAAGTGTGGTTGCCAGCACTATGTCCTTCTTTTAGTATTCGTTGAAAAAGTGCCGGTTGTTTTTGTACATTTTTTCCCAAACAAAAAAAGCTGGCTTTGGCATCGTATTTTTTTAAAAGGCTGAGCACTTTATCGGTTACTCCCGGTGTTGGACCATCATCAAAAGTGATGAAAATTTCATTCTCTTTTGTGGGAATTTTCCAGTACAATGAAGGATAAAATCCTCGAACAACTTTTGGAGGATGAGCTAACCACATTTTATCCAAATAATTGATTAAAAACTTCTTCGATTTTTCCTAGCGGAAAAATCTCAATGTTAAAATCGGCTTGTTTAATGCCTTTCAAGTTGTATTTAGAAAGAAATATCTGTTCAAAGCCCAATTTCTGCGCCTCTTGAATCCGTTGATCAATTTTACTCACCGGGCGAATTTCCCCAGAAAGCCCAACTTCTGCTGCAAAGCAAATTTTTGGATTGATGGGAATGTCTTCAGAAGAAGATAAAATGGAACTAACTACGGCTAAATCTAAGGCCGGGTCTTCAACGCGAATTCCTCCGGCGAGATTTAGGAAAACATCTTTGGTTGCTAAACGAAAACCACAGCGCTTTTCTAGAACAGCTAAAAGCATATTGAGCCTCCTTAAATCAAAGCCTGTAGCAGATCTTTGAGGCGTGCCATAAGCAGCAGAGCTTACCAAAGACTGAATTTCTATAAGCATTGGTCGTAAGCCTTCTAAACTGCTCGCAATTGCCGAGCCGCTCAGTTGCTCATCGCGGTTGGAGAGCAAAATCTCTGAAGGATTTGGAACTTCTCTCAATCCATCGCCCTGCATTTCGTAAATGCCCAACTCATTAGTGGGCCCAAATCTGTTTTTAGAAGAACGCAAGATTCTGTACATGTGGTTTCTGTCGCCTTCAAACTGCAAAACAACATCTACCATGTGCTCCAATACTTTTGGTCCGGCAATATTGCCCTCTTTATTGATGTGGCCAATTAAAAATACCGGAGTATTGGTTTCCTTGGCAAAGCGCATAAGTTCACCGGAACATTCGCGAATTTGAGAAATGCTGCCGGCAGAAGATTCAATTAGAGAGCTGTGTAAGGTTTGAATACTGTCAACTACAATTAAATCGGCATCGGCTTCCTCTAAGTGTTGTAAAATGTGCTGTAGTGAAGTTTCCGAAAGCAAAAAACATTGATCGTTATTAATACCAATGCGCTCTGCACGCATTTTAATTTGTTGTTCACTTTCTTCACCGGAAATGTATAGCACTTTTATGCCACTCCATTTTAGCGCCATTTGCAGTAAAAGAGTCGATTTGCCAATCCCGGGTTCTCCGCCAAATAACAAAAGTGAGCCTGGAACAATGCCGCCGCCCAATACTCGGTTCAGCTCATGATCAGATGTCCTGTAACGTATTTCTGCATTTTGCTCTATGGTGTTTATGGCTTTTGGCTTACTTCTGACTTTCGAGGATCTTGCTGAGCTAACATTGGCGTCGCTGCTTTTTTCAATAATTTCCTCCACATAAGTATTCCATTCTCCACAAGAAGAGCATTTTCCTTCCCATTTTGGAGATTGAGCGCCACAGTTTTGGCAAAAAAATGCTTTTTTAATTTTAGCCATAAATGATCTTAGAAGACTATGTCAATTTCAGATTTTTTCTTCGTTTTATCTTTTTCGCAAAAGCTATTAGCATTTTTAATCGCCTGTTCATGACCTAAGTTTGCTGCCTTTCTCCAATCCTCACAAGCCTCATCTTTTTTATCCACTTCGTAATGAGCCTCTCCTCTGTAAAAATAAGCCCTCGCTAAATTGTCATCTCTTTTACTAATAACTTCAGTTAGACCCGCAATGGCTTCTTCGTACTGTTTCATGCCTAATTTGCTTAGCGCAATATTGATTTTTCCATTTTGAAGTTCCGGGTCTTTGTTTAAGGCAGTTTCAAAATCCTCCATTCCTTCTTCAAAATTTCCCAATTCAGCTTTAGCAGCCCCTCTGTTATATATGGCTGCTGCATAATTAGGTTTTAGTTCAATTGCTTTGTTATAGTCGTCGATTGCATTTCTATATCGCTCCAAAGCTCCATAGCAGTATGCTCTATAATAATATACGTCTGGAAAGTCAGGATTTAACTCTATAGATTGATCAAAATCTTTAATGGCTTTCCGATAATCTTCTACAAAAACCTTAGCTGCTCCACGGTTAAAGTAAAGCTCTGCGTCGTTCTCTTTTATTTTTTCAGCTTGGTCGTAGGTTTCAATTGCCTGAGCAAAGAGTTCTAATTTATGTTGGCTATCTGCTAAACCCATTAGTGCTTCGAAGCTATTTTCATCATAATTTAAAGCACTTTTATAGCCTTTCATGGCAGAAACAAACTTTTCATTTTCATAGTGCTTTTGTGCCTCCTCTAAAAAGTAAATCAATGAATCATTCTGACTGAAAGAGAGGCTCACAAAGCCTAATACAATTGCAACTAGAAAAACAAACTTTTTAATCATATTCAATTTATTTACAAGCTTTTTCAATAATTGAAGTAGTAGAAAATCCGGTTAAATAATCAATTGTCTTTACTTCTCCACCCTTGGCTTGAACAGTTTCGTGTCCAACAATCTCTTCAATTTTATAATCACTCCCTTTTACCAATACATCTGGTTCAACTTTGTTGATAAGCTCTAGCGGAGTGTCTTCATCGAAAATAACTACCAAATCTACAAAATGCAAAGCGGCTAACAATAATGCTCTGCTTTCTTGTGATTGAAGTGGTCGGTTGCTGCCTTTATTTAATCTTTTTACTGAATCATCGGAGTTCAATCCAATAATTAATTTGCTCCCAAGGTCTTTAGCTTTACTTAAATAATCGATATGACCTTGATGCAAAATGTCGAAGCAACCGTTAGTAAAAACCAATTTTTCGCCTTTAAAGCGCCATCGGTTAACTGTCCACTTTAACTCACTTTGTTGTATGATTTTTTCTTTAAGAATTTCCAGTGTTTTCAACGACTTTGTTTTTATTGATTAAACGTAATAAAGGTATACTTAAAACTCCAACTATAATAATCATGACTGTTTGAGAAGACCATATAATCCATCCCAAAGCTAAAGCAGAAGTTTTACTAATGCCATATAAAATTAAGGTTTCCATAACGGCGATGGGAAAAACGCCTAAACCACCCTGTACAAAAACAATGGCTAAACTTCCCATAACAAAAGATGCTAAAATACCCACTAAGGGAACCGATGAAGTTTCTTCCAAACTAAAGAAACAAATATAATACATCCCTACGTACATAATCCAAATAAAGAGGGTATGTAAAATAAAGTACAACTTGTCTTTCATTTTTAGAATCGACTGTAGCCCTTCTAATATGCCGCGAAGCAGCGTTCTAATCTTTACAAAAAGTGGATTTTGAGATTTTGAAAAAAGGAAAAAGAAGAAAAGCGCAGCTCCTATAAGTAGAACGCTCGACAGGATAATAATTTTTCCACTTGAGAATTGTTGCTCTCCACTATTCACAAAATCGTAAAGTAGATCTTTTAACATGTCTAACTCAACAAGTAAAACTCCACCCATAATTAAAGCCAAAATGACCATATCTGCCACTCTTTCAGCTACAATTGTTCCAAATAATTTATTAAAAGAAAGCCCCTCGTACTTAGCTAATAAACCGGGGCGGGTTACCTCGCCTAATCTGGGAAGCGCATAATTAGCAGCATAACCAATCATTACGGTAAAAAAACTGTTCCAAAAGCCGGGTGTTTTACCTAGTGGCTTAATGGTGTATTTCCAACGAATGGCTCTACTCATGTGGCTTAAGATCCCGAATAACATAGAAATACCAATCCAAAAATAATCAGCTTGTTTTAAGGCAGTGAATAATTCGTCTTTTTCAGTTGGAGTTAAGTCTTTAAATACATACCAAATGAGAAAAACCCCAAAGGCAAGTGGTAAGACAATTTTTAAAACAGATAATATTTTTTTCACTTGATGCAGTTTACTTTTATACTAATGATAAGTTGTCGATTAATCTTACAGAACCCAAGTAGGCCGCTACAAAAACTCTCGGTTGATTGCTTTCTTCCCAGCTTTTTATTGGCTGAAGCGTTAATCCATCTACGATTTCAAAATACTCGGGCTTAAAGTTTGGTTTTAATTTTTCAAAACACTCTTTAGCTAAAACTTGCGGAGCTGTTTCTCCTACTTTAGTTTGACAATACTTCATTAGCTTGTATATTTCTGAAGCAATGAGGTACTGACTCTCTTCCAACAAATAGTTTCTCGAGCTCATTGCTAAGCCATTTTCGTCTCGCACAGTCTGGCAACCAACAACTTCAGTGTCAAAGTTAAATTGCTCTTTTACCCACCTTACAATTGCCAATTGTTGAAAATCTTTCTCCCCGAAGTAGGCTTTATCGGGCGACAAAATACTCAAAAAACGCTCAATCACCGCTGCAACGCCCTCAAAATGTCCGGGACGATATTCAGCTTCCATGCCTACGGCAATCGAGCCGAAGTTAAAATCTGTTTTTGGCTGCTCGGCATATAATTCCTCTTTTTGGGGAGTAAAAAGAAGGTCGCAACCAACTTTATTCAGCATTTCACTATCCTCCTTCAGTCGATTTGGGTATTTTTCTAAATCCTCCTTTCGATTGAATTGCAAAGGGTTTACAAAAATGGAGCAAACGACGATGTCATTCTCGCTTTTTGCTCTTTTAATCAATGCTAAATGTCCCTGATGCAAGGCTCCCATGGTTGGAACAAATCCAACCTTCTTTCCTTCTTTCTTCAAATCAGCTAAATGTGATTTTATCTTAAGAGGACTGCTAATTTCTATCATGCTTTGTAAATCAGGCTTCAAAAGTAGCATTTGTCATTGAATTATAGAAAATAAGGTCATTTTCATATCTAACTGTACTTGTTTATATTGGAAAAATTTACGTAATTTTGTAAAGCTTTATTAACTAATCTTTCCTTTATGAGTAAAAAAAGAATTCTCTACATTTCTCAAGAAATTACACCTTATTTACCGGAAACAGAAATTTCAAAAATGGGGAGGTATTTACCTCAGTCCATTCAAGAAAAAGGTCGTGAGATTAGAACATTTATGCCCAAGTTTGGATGTATAAACGAGCGTAGAAATCAGCTTCACGAAGTTATTCGCCTTTCCGGAATGAACTTAATTATTGATGATAATGATCATCCATTAATTATTAAGGTGGCTTCTATTCAGCCGGCTAGAATGCAAGTTTACTTTATAGATAATGAAGATTATTTTCAAAGAAAAGCTATTTTAACCGACAAAGAGGGCAATTTCTTTGAAGACAATGATGAAAGAGCAATTTTCTTTTGTAGAGGAGTTTTGGAAACAGTTAAGAAACTTGGTTGGGCTCCGGATTTAATCCACTGTCATGGTTGGATGACGAGCTTAATCCCGCTTTACTTAAAAACCTCTTATAAAAACGAGCCGTTGTTCGAAAAATCAAAAGTGGTTACTTCACTTTACAACGACTGTTTTGCCGGCTCTTTAGATCAAACTTTTGCCAAAAAAGCTATGATGGATGGAGTAAGTGAAGAAGACATTAACAAATTTATTGATCCAACACACGAAAAGCTATGTCATGCAGCAGCTTCTTGGTCTGATGGTGTAATTATTGGTAATCCGGATGCGGCAGACATTGTTTCAGACATTGAAAAGCCGGTTCTAGAATATCAAGGCGAGGATTATATTGATGCCTACAATAAATTTTACGATGAAGTGTTAGTACAGGAAGAAGTAATGGCAGACTAAATTTATGATTAAAATAAGGACTTCAATGAATTTGCGGAAAGTATTTTTTCTTTCCGCTTCTTTTTTATTTTTACTAAGCGCTTGTCGCCAAGATGAGGAAAAACTAAAACCTGAATTTGTAAACAACGATGCCTATTCGCGATTTACAAATCAAATAGGAGTGCGTACGCAAACGCTTCGTAGCGATTCTATTCTAGCCGATCGGGTGTCAACCGGATTGGTCGGCATTTACAAAGACTCCGTTTTTGGAACAAGTAGAGCTGCTTTGCATGTGCAACCGCGATTGTCAACAAACTTCTTAACGCTAGGTCAGACCGGAGAGACACTTTATACCGATTCTATTGTACTGAGTTTACATTATGATGGTATTTTCGGAGACAGCAGTATTCAGCAAACCTTAGAGGTTTATCGAATTGATGAGCAACTAGAAAGTTCTGAAAATTATCCTTCTAATACTCAAATTGCCATACAGCCTTCGATTTTGGGGAGCAAAACTTTTCAACCGGATTTAGAAAATGAATTGAGAATCATTTCCCCAAATTCTAACGGTGGAATAGATACATTAACTGTTCAGCCGGAACTTAGAATTAAATTAGATAACGCTTTTGGCGATGAGCTTCTCAGTAAATCCGGACAGTCAGAGTTGGAAAATAACACCAATTTTACTGCTTATTTCAACGGTTTGAAAATTATGCCGCCGCAAAGTGCAACAGTAAACAATAATGAAGCTGCTATATTATATTATGCCTTAACTTCTTCGGCTACAAAAATGAGCTTGTATTACTCAGCCGTGAACGGAAATGGTGACACGACAAAAAGAGTAGTTGATTTTCCGATTAATTCTTCTAGTGTTCGATTTAATACTTTTGAGCACGATTACAGCGGCAGTGAAGTGGGTAATCAGTTGGCACAAGCTACACCCGATAGTATTTTTACTTTTACACAAGCTATGGCAGGGGTGGAAAGTTTGATTAGCTTCCCCACTTTAGTAGAAGACTTTAAAGACAGTAATATTGTTGTGAATAAGGCAGAGTTGATTTTGCCTGCAGCCGGAGGAAGCTATGCTAAATTTGGTTACGCTACTTCGTTAATTGTTGCCTCTAAAGATGCAGGAGGCAATTTGCAGTTTATACCAGATTACTTTGAAGGCGAATCATATTTTGGCGGATTCTTTGATCCGATAACCCAATCCTATCGTTTTAATATTGGACGATATGTTCAAGGACTATTAAATGGTTCAATTCAAAGTGACGGTTTAACACTTTTGTTAACCGGCAGCGCGGTAAAAGCCGAGCGAGCTGTTATTTTTGGACCAAAAAACTCAAGTCGTCAAATTCGACTAAATTTATACTACTCTAAGACAGAATAAAATTATGTGTGGAATAGTTGCTTATATCGGTGAGCAAGAAGCTTACCCAATCATTTTAAAAGGCTTAAAAAGATTAGAATATCGTGGATACGATAGTGCCGGAGTAGCCTTGTTGAATGGAAATATTAACCTCTATAAGAAGAAGGGAAAAGTGAGTAAGCTCGAAGAGTTTGCACACGATAAAGAATTAAAAGCTACCGTTGGAATCGGTCATACGCGTTGGGCAACCCACGGTCCGCCTAATGACGAGAATGCCCATCCTCATTTAAGTGGAGACGAGTTCTATGCAATAATTCACAATGGAATTATTGAAAATTATGATGCGCTTAAAAAGGAATTAACTAAGCGTGGACATCAGTTTAAAAGTGATACTGATACAGAAGTTCTTATTCATTTGATTGAGGATATTCGTAAGGCGGAAGATTGTGATATGGTGGAGGCTGTTCGAATTGCTTTAAACGAAGTAATTGGGGCTTATGCCATTGTTATTTTGGATAAAACCAATCCCGATCGATTAATTGCAGCAAGAAACAGCAGTCCTTTAGTTGTTGGAATTGGTGATGGAGAGTTTTTTGTGGCTTCAGACGCTACTCCTATTGTAGAGTACACTAAAAATGTGGTGTATTTGGAAGATGGGGAAATAGCTGTATTAGAGAAAGGAAAAGACATCAAGATTTCGACCATAAAAAATCAAGCGGTAACGCCTTATATTCAAGAGTTAGAAATGAATCTTGAAGCGATTGAGAAAGGCGGTTATGAGCATTTTATGCTAAAAGAAATATACGAGCAACCTACTTCCATTCGAAACAGTATGTTGGGTCGCTTAAATCCTCGCACTGGTTTAATTACCATGGGAGGAATTGAGGAGTATGAAAGCAAATTTTTAAATGCCAAGCGCATTATTTTCGTGGCTTGTGGTACATCATGGCATTCTGCTTTAGTGGGCGAGTATATGATTGAAGATTTGGCTCGAATTCCCGTTGAAGTAGAGTACGCATCGGAGTTTAGATATAGAAATCCGATTATTGATGAAAACGATATCGTTATTGCCATTAGTCAGTCGGGTGAAACAGCCGATACTTTAGCAGCTTTAAAGTTGGCAAAGGAAAAAGGTGCAATGATTTATGGGATATGTAATGTAGTAGGCTCAAGCATTGCTAGAGAGACTGATGCAGGCTCTTATACTCATGCAGGACCGGAAATCGGCGTAGCTTCTACAAAAGCATTTACTGCTCAAATTACCATTTTAGCATTAATTGCGCTTACTTTGGCAAACAAGAAAGGCAGCATTAGCAAGAGTAGATACACTAATTTGGTGAATCAACTGAATAATGTACCAAACCTAGTGGAAACAGTATTGAAGATTAACGATAAGGTGAAATACATTTCTGAGCTGTATAAAGATGCCAGAAATTTCTTGTATTTGGGTAGAGGGTATAACTTCCCTGTAGCATTAGAAGGAGCTTTAAAGTTAAAAGAGATATCTTACATTCATGCAGAGGGGTATCCGGCAGCAGAGATGAAGCACGGTCCAATTGCCTTAATTGATGAGGAAATGCCGGTAGTGGCGATTGCTACGCGCAAAGGAAGTTACGATAAAGTGGTGAGCAATATTCAGGAAGTAAAAGCCAGAAACGGAAAAATTATTGCCATTGTAACTGAAGGTGATGAAACGGTGAAAGAGATGGCCGATCATGTGATTGAAATACCGGAAACGGAAGAGTTTTTAGATCCATTGATTTCAGTTATTCCACTTCAGTTGCTGTCCTATCACATTGCAGTAATGAGAGGTTGTAATGTAGATCAACCGAGGAACCTAGCAAAATCGGTAACGGTAGAGTAAAAAATGAAAGCCCAAGTATTAACTTGGGTTTTTTTGTAAACCTATTCCAACCACATAAAAACCTTATCATTTTCAGCAAAAGCCTCGAGGTCTTTTGCAGTAAGGATGAAAATAAAATCAGCTAAGGGGAGAAGTCCGAGCCCGCCTCCGAGTGTTAGAGAGTAAACGATGGGAACATTGGGTGAGGTGCCCAGATAAATTCTGTGTACGCCAAAATGGCCAAGGAAAAGTGCGAGTAATGCCGCTTTAAGCCGTTTAAATTTTGGTTTAAAAGAATTGTCAGCAACCTTAGTATTGTCACCAGAGATTTCATAATTAGCGGCAAATAACTTTTCAGTGCTATCTGTAGAAACAAAAAAATCTACTTGGCGACCAAAAGTGGTCGCGCAAGTAGATCCTATGATGATTACAATTAAAAGTAATCGCAGTGTCATGCAATTATTTTGCTGCGTTTAACTTCTCAGTTACCTTTCCCCAATCAATTACATTAAAAAATGCGTTGATGTAGTCAGGTCTTCTGTTTTGGTAGTTTAAGTAATAAGCGTGTTCCCACACATCAAGACCTAAAATTGGTGTACCACCGCAGTCGGTAACATCCATTAAAGGATTATCTTGATTTGGTGTGCTGCAAACGCTTAACTTACCGTTTTCGTAGCACAACCATGCCCATCCTGAACCAAATTGTGTAGCTGCTGCATTTGAAAATGCTTCTTTAAATTTCTCAAAAGAACCGAACGCATCATTAATCATTTGAGCTAATTCTCCACTTGGTTCACCGCCACCATTAGGCGACATAATTTCCCAAAATAGGCTGTGGTTGTAAAATCCTCCACCGTTATTTCTAACACCGGCAGAATGTTTTGAAACATTTGCCAAGATGTCTTCAATCGATTTACCTTCCAAATCGCTGCCTTTAATGGCATCGTTTAGTTTTGTAGTATATCCATTGTGGTGTTTTGTGTGGTGGATTTCCATTGTTCTTGCATCAATATGAGGCTCTAAAGCGTCATAAGAATAATTTAGTTTTGGTAATTCAAAAGCCATATTATTATAATTTTAAAGTTTAACAATTCAATTTTGCTTCAAAGGTATTCTTTCTTGACCTTTTATAAAAGTATACAACTATTTCTTATAGATGTTTTAACGAATCAATTCTTTTTCTACCTTTGATGCCATAAATAACATCTATTAACATTAAACAAAATCATGAAAAGATTATTTACATTATTGGCTATTGCAGGCATGTTTGCAGTAACATCTTGTGGTCAAGCTGAGAAAAAAGAAGAAAGCAATACTGAGCAAGAAGCTCAAGAATTGATGGAAGAAATGGACAAAAAAGCAGAAGAAGTTAGCGATGCAGTTGAAGAAGCAGCAGAAGAAACTGAAAAAGCTGTTGAGGAAGCTGGAGAAGCTATCGAAAATGCAGCTGATTCAGTAAAAACTGAAGCAGAAGAAGCAGCTGAATAAGCGACTTTAGAAATTTAATAGAAAAGACTGTCTGTTTTTCAGACGGTCTTTTTTTGTTTTAGGAAATATGAAAATCAGAAAAAATTGAGCAATTCAATTAAAAATAGTTTAATTTAGTAAGTTAAAATCAAACATTATGAAGCTTAGCCAATTTGTACTCGCATTATTTATCGGTTCTATAATTTTAATTTCTTGTGGTAAAGACAATGAATTAACACCGAATCCAATTTACGATCCTGAAGCTAGTGGAACAACTAACAATGGCGGTGGAAATGGTGGCGGCTCCGGAGGAGGTACAATTATTAGCCAGGGTTTAACCGGAAATTTCGGGGGCACTTCAATAACAATTAATGAATGTTTTTTCGAAATGGATAGTGTGGTTATTTTGACTCACATTGAAGCTAAAAACAGTGATAGTTCTCAAACAGTAAACTTTGTGATTAATGAACACATTACTGCTCCAAAAACATATTCGGCAAACGACACTTTAACTACTATTTCTTATGATTTTGATGCTAAAGATACTTCAACCCAAACTAATTTCATAGGGGTAAATGGTAATTTGGTTATTACTTCTGTGACCGCAACTGAAATTAAAGGTACTTTTTCGTTTAGCTCCGTAAACATTGATGACTTTAATCAAAGTGAAAATGTAACCGGTGGTAGTTTTACGGCAAAGAAGAAGTAGTAATTCTTTTTTTAATATTGACTATTAAATATTTGAGATAGAACTTAGTGTTGGTTACATTTTAAACCCAATCACCAATACATCATCAACTTGTTTTCGGCTACCACGCCATTCATCAAATTCTTTTTTTAATAATTCTTTTTGGTCATCCATATCTTCTTGGTTAATGGAAAGCAAGAATTCTCTGAACTTTTTGGTCATGTACTTTTTGCCTCTTTCACCACCAAACTGGTCAGCGTAGCCATCAGTGTAAATATAAAAGACGTCGCCTTTTTGATAGTTAATAGTGTGTAGATTAAAAATTGGCTCTTCACCTCTAAAGCCACCAATTGGTGCGGCATTCGACTTAATTCTAGTTAGGCTGTTTTTTCTAACATGAACTAATGGCCTGAAGGCACCTGCAAACTCAACAGTTTCTTTTTGTTCATCAATTATACAAAGTGCGATGTCCATACCGTCTTTTGAGGCTTTTTCTTTTTGCTTTTGACGGAGCGCCTTTACTACTCCATTGTGTAATTCATTTAGAATGATATCGGCTTTGTCAATTTTCTTTTTAGTGATTACATCGTCAAGTAAAATGTTTCCAACCATCGACATGAAAGCTCCCGGGACCCCATGACCTGTACAGTCAACACAAGCAATAAAGAGCTTGCCATTAATTTTTTTAAACCAGTAAAAGTCACCACTTACAATGTCTCTTGGTGAATGATAAACGAAAGACTGAGGTAGCCATTCCTTGAGTAGTTGAATGTCGGGTAGAATGGCTTCTTGAATTTTCTTTGCATACAATATGCTGTCTAATATATCTTTGTTTTTGTCCTCGAGTTGGGATTTAGATTGAATCAAGCTTCGTGTCAGTATGTCTTCTTTTCTTAGGATATAACGCATGGATCGCAATAGTAAATAAAGAACAAATAGCGTAACCAGTAAAGTGATTCCAATATTGATAAAAATTTCTTGCTCGGCATCGTCTAAAAATTCATCAAAACGATGGTCAGCTTGAATAATAGCAACTGTCTTGCCTTCAGAATTTCTGATTGGAGCAAAAGCAGACAACCAATGACCACTTTTATCACCGTAAACATCTATCCTACCTCCCAAACGGTAGTTGTCAAGAAGTTCTTGAGGAAATTGTTCGTATTTATACCTGAGATAGGGCTTGTTAGCAGAGCTTACTCCAAATAGAAAAATCTTCTCAGCAGAATCGTAAGTTAAAGTGTACAATGCACTGCTTAGATAGTTTTGCCTTTTAATGCTTTTTAATTGTTCGTGCAAATGCTGATAAACCCGATCTTGATAATTAGTCCTTAAGTCTCCTCGCTTGGGATACATCTCAAACAAATACTCAATTTGATTGCCATTAATTTGTGTTGCAGTAGTGTTGGCAATTGCTTCTAGCTTAGCTAAAATTTTGTTTTTGTGGATTTCAAGCTGAACGTAATAGCTGTTTACGAGAAAATAACCAATGAGAATTACCAATGCAACGAAAAGAATTGCAAGAACTCTAGTGCTATGATTTTGAAATATTTTCTTTAGAAAATGATTCAAAAGATGAGTGGTTTGGTTTAGTTATTTATCGGTATGCAATTTAGCATTTTCTAGTGGAACTTTCTTGCCTTTGTTAAAAGCAATTATATAAGCGTCTTTATACCCATTTGCATGTACGTCTTTGAGCTTTTCCTTGGTTGCTTTATAGGTCTCAGCTCCACTTACTGCCAAAATATTTAAACCGTTGTAACTAATCTCTTCAACTCCATCTAAATTAATGTATGCATTAATTTGATCCTCAGTTAGTTTTTTCTTAAAAGCACCTAGTTGAATATAGTATTCTACCGCTCCTTTTATACCAGAACGAACATTTACATTATTAAAGCTTATGAGTTCATTGGAGTACTTTCTGGCGTTATTAACGTTAACTATAAATGCATCTTTATAGCCCTGTTCTTGTAGTCTTTTTAAAAGTGATTCTGCCTGCGAGCGATATGAAAAATGACCTACAACATATCGAATATAACCTTTATTTCCCACAAAAACATTTACATTTTTAAGGTTTCCGTAATTGCTAATTGGAACGGGTTTTAAATGGCTTGCAATTTGAACACCATAAAGCGGTGCGTCAGTAGAATACTCTAGTTTGTGAACCAACATTCCTCTTTCTGCTATTGCCGCAGAATCAAGAATAATTGGGGTGTTTTCTACTTTCTGGTTTTCTTTTTTAGGGAGCGGTTTTGACTTTGATAATATTGCTAGAAGATCTACCGGCTTCGCATTGCTATCCATATCGCATTTCTGAATATGACGCTTACCTTCTTCGATAAAGTAAGCATCAACTTTTTCTTTGTATTTCTCAAATAAATCTAAAGCAGCCTGTGCTTCAGCGCAACGATTATCCTCTGCAAAAGCAACAGTTAAGTAATAATAGACATGAATGGGAGCAGCTTTTTCTTCAAAGCTACCTACCATATAGCTTTCATTTACATTGCTGCCTGCCATTAGTAAATGTTTTAAACCTTCTTCTTGCTCTCCATTAAGCTCTGTGTACGCTGCTCCTAATAAAAAGTTAATGTTTGCATTGTCAGGCAGCTCTTTGTGAAGTGATTCTAAAATTTCAATGGCCGGTTTAATCTCTCTTTGAGCGAGTAAAACCCTAGCTTGGTCAAACTTAAACTCCTGCTTGCTTTGAGCAAATACGAGAGAAGATAGTAGGAAGAAGAATAATAATGGTGTAATTTGTTTCATAATGTAAAATTTTATGGTCGATTCATAGTTGACTTGCTTTTAATGCTCAATTGCTGTTTGTAAAGGTACTTTTTTACCTCGATGAACGGCAATTACAAATGCATCTTCAATCCCTGTTGCTTGAATTCCTTCTTGATAAGCTTTTGCCTCTTGATAAGTGTTAAAGCTTCCTACTGTAATGTATGTTAAAAGACCGTCTTTGTGTTCTGAAATCCCTTCAATTTTAAAGTATATTTTGGCTAAGTCTTCCGGAATTTCGTCTTTAAAAGCACCCAGCTGAATTTTAAATTCTACTTCATCATGAATGGATGATCGAATATTAAAGTCATCGATGCTAATAACGGTTTCGGCAAACTTTTTTTCGTTGTTTACATTTACTACAAAGGCATCTTCATAGCCTTTATTTTTGATTAAATTTAGTAGTGATCGAGCTTGAGATTCAAAGGAAAAGTGACCCACGACATAGCGCATTAAACCTTCTTTATCCATAAATGCATCAACATTTTTTACATCTTTATAGCGGTTTACAGGAATAACCTCTTTAAATGCCCCTAATTGCACACCGTAAAGCGGAGTTTTTGTAGAATATTCTACCTCACGGCTAACTACTTTGGTGGGCGTCATGTCTTTCCATTGGTAAATTGACCCTAATTCAATTTGGTTACTATTGGAATCCTGGCTCTGATTAATATTATTACCATCTACTGCAAACTTGCTTGTATCGCTTTCAGTTTCGTCTTTTTTAACAAGAGTTTCTTTTATTAGATTCTCATTTTCTGACTTAAATGGTCTAAAGTTCGGATAACTTGGTAGAGAATCCAATTTAGCAGGTGGACTTTCAGAACAATTAGCTAATTTTTGTTGTGCTAGGCTCAAATAATATTCATCATCGTAAGGATATATCTTTTTAAAATCACTAAAAGCTTCTTTTGCTTTTTCGCATTTACCATTTTGAACATAAGCTAAACTTAGATAAAAGTGAGTGTAAATGGGTGTTTTTTCCTCATTAAGTGTGTTCGGGTTGTAATTAATAGAAATTTTATTTTTTGCTTCTTCTAAAAGTTCAATTGACCGTGGATTTACAATTTCTAATTCTGCATAACATAATCCAACTAAGTATTTTAAGTTAGCATTATTTGGGTACTCATTGTTTAAATATAGTAAATAAGGAAGTGCTTTATTTATTCTTTTATAAGATAAATGCTGTTTGGCTATGTTGAAGTTTTCTTGAAAGTCGTTTGTGTTTTTTTCTTGACAAAAAGATTGTATTATAATAAGTTGTGTTGTTAGTAATAGAGCTGTTTGAATGTAAAAATTTCGCATTAAAGCAAAAATATGCGAATATAAATATTAATTCTAATGATGACTAACTAACTATTAACAGTTTGGCTGTTTATAACCTTATTAAGGTGCAATTTCCAAATCAATAATTTTTAATCGTCTTTTATTATTGATTTTGTATTTGCGACTATTGATTACAGCGGTAACAGCAAAAATGCCAATACAAATAGAAGAACTGATTGCAGTACGCCGAGGAACAATCGGCTTGTCGCCATTAATAATTCTGTTGCTAGCATCTAAGCCAAAATAGCCCAATCCGGCGACTAAAGAAATGTTGCCCAATAAGCTCCAGCCATAGCCACCTTGTGTTTTTTTAATGTGTTTTATTTCACTGAGCTTAACGGTGGTTTTGCCCACTTGAAAACTACTATCGCCTATAAAGCTAATGTTGCCGCTTATCATTTGCTTGTCGACTGTTTTTAAGGAAATGAAATCATCAACTTTATAGCGAATTCTATTCACTTTTCCCGGCTTGTCAAGTGCGAGAATTTTTTGGGAAAAAGCACTTAACGGAAAAAATGAGAGCAAACAGCCAATGACTGTAGACAGTATGATATGTTTATAGTTAGTTTTCAAATCGAATACATACATTTTTTGGTTCTGTAAAAAAGCGCAGAACTTCAAAACCTCCTTCTCTACCAACACCACTTTGCTTCACTCCTCCAAAGGGAGTTCTCAAGTCTCTTAACAACCAACAATTCACCCATACTATTCCGGCGTGAATTTTTTGAGCCATTCGTTGAGATCTCGATAAGTTTTCTGTCCATAAGCTGGAAGCCAAGCCATACTTCGTAGAATTAGCATAAGTCAACACTTCCTCTTCTGTTTCAAAAGGAGTAATAGTAACCACCGGCCCAAAAATTTCCTCTTGGTTAGTTCTGCAAAGGTGGTCTAAGCCTTCGATTACGGTTGGGGCGATAAACCAGCCATTCAAGCCTTTTGCTGATAAGTCGATTTGTTCACCACCACAAAGTATTTTACCTCCTTCGTCTTTGGCAAGCTGAATATAGCTCAAGACTTTTTCCATGTGTGCCTTCGATACTAAAGCTCCCTGGTCGGTACTTTTGTCATTCGGATTACCTACTTTTAATTGACTTACTTTTTCAACAAAATCTTTTTTAAACTTATCGTAAATGCCTTTTTGAACGTATATTCTCGATCCGCACAAGCAAATTTGTCCTTGATTGGCAAAAGCAGAACGAATAGTAGTATTTAGCATTTTGTCATAATCGCAATCGTCGAAGATAATGGTTGGGTTTTTTCCTCCCAGTTCTAGAGATAGCTTCTTAAACATTGGCGCAGCTACTTTGGCGATACTTTCACCGGTTTGCGTTCCTCCGGTAAATGAAATTACAGGAATTTTAGGATGTGCTGTTAAAGCTGCACCCACTTTGTGTCCGTAGCCATGAACTATATTTAAAACCCCTTTAGGTAAGCCGGCTTTAATGCAAATATCTGAAAGTAAAAAAGCTGTCATTGGCGTAATTTCTGAAGGTTTTGCAATTACGCAATTGCCTGCGGCAATGGCAGGAGCAATTTTCCAGCTAAAAAGGTACAGTGGCAGGTTCCAAGGCGAAATACATGCGGCTACTCCAATGGGTTGTCTTAAAGTGTAGTTAATCGCACCAATTTCCATATCATGAGATTCCGACTCAAAGTGGATAATTGCGGAGGAGTAAAAACTAAAGTTGTGAGATGCTCTTGGGATATCTACTTTTTTAGCCAATGCAAGTGGTTTTCCATTATCTCTTGATTCAGCTTCAGCTAATGTGTCTAGATTTTCTTCTATTAAGTCAGCAATTTTTTTCAGAATTGCAGAGCGCTCTTCTTTAGGTGTTTTTGACCATGTAGGAAAAGCCTCTTCTGCAGCTTGTAGGGCTAGCTCTACGTCATTTTCATCAGAATCGGGAATCAAGCTGTAAACTTCTCCTTTTGCAGGCTCGAAGTTATCTATGTAGGAATTGCTTTTCGGCTCAATTAGTTCGCCGTTAATGTAGTTTAGAATTTTCTTCATGCTGACAAATTTATGGTCAATTTTATCTTTAAATATTCCTTTTTAGAAAGTATAAAGGTATTTAAATCAAAAGTAAAAAAGGAGAAGTAATTTGGATTTCACTTCTCCTTTAATTTTCAAATCTCAACGATTTGATTAACATAAAACATCAATCATTTATTCAATAGCATTCAGCTATTAAAGACCCCATAAAGTTAATGTGAATCATGTTTTTAGCTATTAAAAAATCTTTAATCACTGTTAATTTGTGTTAAGTAGCTAACACAGCTTTTTTTAATCTCTTACTTTAGAATCCGAAATGAAGCAAAGACGTCTGACTCTTTTAATTATTGCTGCTACATTCAGTATTTTAGCCTTAATAGTTATTCAGGTTTACTGGATTGAAGCTGCTATGGATACTCAACAAAAGCAATTTGACCAGAAGGTAATGGAGGTAATGAGTGCAGTGTTGGAAGATATGCAGAAGGAAGAGAACATTACCAAAGTGACTACAGATCCTTCTTATGGAGCTTCAATGAAGAAAATACAAGATGGAGAGGAGGCTGAAATTAACATTGGTCAGTTCCCAATTAACGATCCTTTTCAAAAGGAACTAGTGACAAAAGATAAAGGATACGCAGCAGATCAGGTGAGTATTCCTAATTCGCCACCCTCACGTGACTCATCCTTATTTATTGTTCGTAAAACACAAAAAAGAGTTTTAAGTACTACGGTTAATTCTGACCTGGGGTCGCAGTTTCCCAATCGTGCCACTTTAGTTAATGAAAGTGTAAATGAATTGTCTCTAATTAGTATTAATAAAGAATTTAGCGAAAGAGTTTCTGAAAGTGAAATAAATAAGTTGTTTGATAAAGCACTTTGTGAAGCTGGAATTAACACCCCGTTCATCTTGGATATTTTCGACGCAGAAACGCAAACACTGAGTTTTAATGATTCTATTGAGCTAATTGACCCCATTAAGAATACTCCTTATAGGGTTAGCTTAATGCCTAATGATTATTATGTAGATAGCGATCAGATTTTACTTTACTTTCCTGAGCAGAATAACTACTTGCTGCAAAATCTTTCAAAAATATTAGTGGTTTCATTTTTGCTGGTATTGATACTAATTCTTCTTTTTTACAGTTCTATATCAACTATTTTTAAGCAAAAAAGACTCACTCAAGTGAAGAATGACTTTATCAATAATATGACACATGAGCTTAAAACACCAATTTCTACAATTGGGTTGGCCTGTGAAGCATTAAGTGACGATAGTCTGTCAATTGACCCAAAGCGAAGCAAGTCTTATGTGAAGATGATTAATGATGAAAATAAAAGACTATCAGTTTTGGTTGATAATGTTTTAAAAAGCGCAATCTGGGATTCTGCAGAATTAAAGCTAAAAGCAGAAGAAGCAGATTTACATCAACTTATTAAAAAGGTTGCCGGAAGTTTTAAAATTCAGTTAAGTAAAAAATCGGGAGAACTTAATTTAGATTTGTCGGCGGTAAATAGTAAAGTAAAGCTAGATCCGGTGCATTTTTCAAACGTTATTTTTAACTTGTTAGACAATGCAAACAAATACACTCCTGAAAAACCATTAATTGAAATTCGTACTTTTAACGAAGATAATTTTATTTGTTTGACGATAACAGACAATGGAATTGGCATTTCGAAAGATGATCAAAAGAAAATATTTGATAAATTTTACCGTGTTTCAACCGGAAATTTACATGACGTAAAGGGATTTGGTTTAGGTTTGAGCTATGTTAAACGAGTGGTAGAGCTGCACGGTGGAGAAATAAAAATGAAATCAGCAATAGGAAAAGGAACAACTATAATAATAAAACTCAATATAGATGGATAGAAGTGAAATTAGAATATTAGTAGTAGAAGATGATGAGAATTTAGGCAGATTGCTTTCTGATTATCTTGGAGTAAAAGGGTATGAAGTAACCCTAAAAAGAGATGGCGAAGAAGGGTTTAAAGCTTTCTTGGAGGAAGACTATCATTTGTGTTTACTAGATGTAATGATGCCTAAAAAAGACGGATTCACCTTGGCTAGGGAAATTAGACAAATAAAAGGTACAGTGCCAATCATTTTCTTAACCGCAAAGGCGATGGAGGATGATGTTAAAGAAGGCTTTAAAGCAGGAGCCGATGATTATATTACCAAGCCATTTAGTATGGAAGTTTTGCAGTTGCGAATAGAAGCGATAATGCGTAGAGTGGACTTGTTGAGAGAAGAGCTATTACAGAAGAAAGAGTTTAACATTAAAGACTATCATTTTTACCCTGATAAAAGAATCATTATAAAAGATGGTAAAGAGAAGAAGTTGACCTCTAAAGAAAGTGAATTGCTGCGCTTGTTGTGCATGTACAAGGGAGAGGTGGTTGACCGAACTGACGCCTTAAATATGGTTTGGGGAGATGACAATTACTTTAACTCTAGAAGTATGGATGTATACATTACCAAGCTTCGCAAAATCTTTAAAGAGGATAAAGAAATCCAAATTATTAACAGTCACGGAAGAGGATTTAAATTATTAGATAGTTAGGAACTTGTTATAATGGAACTTTACATTATATTTGTTAGTACACTTAGCTATCTACTATGAAGAATATTTTATACCCGACCGACTTTTCTGAGAATTCATCTCATGCTTTAGATTATGCTGTTGAATTGGCTCGGCTGTTCAATGCGGAATTAGTTTTATTCAATAGCTATGAATTGCCTTATTCCAGGTCAAATTTGCTGGTATCTATGACAGAGCGAATGCAAAAAGACTCTGAAGAAGGATTGAATAACTTAAAAGAAAGTATTCTAAGTAATAAAGAATATTCAAATATTAAGGTATTGATAGATTCACAGTCGGGTAGCTTTGTGTCATTAATTCCTAAAGTAGCCGAGCGCTTTAAAAGTGACTTAATTGTTATGGGAACCAAAGGAGCAAGCGGATTAAAAGAAGTCTTTATTGGCAGCAACACATTAGAGGTTATTCAAACAGCCCACTGTCCGGTATTGGCTATTCCTGAAAAAGCATTAAAAGCTCAGAATAGGAAGTTTGATCAAATTGCGATGGCAACCGATTTACGACCATTGGTAAAGGAAAGGATATTAAACCCATTGTTTTCAATTGCAAATCGTTGTAGCTCGCATTTAGAATTCGTTCACATCATTAGAAAAGAGGATGAGGACTCTTTAGAGAAAAAAACAGAACAGGCAATTGAGTTAGAAAATTTAGCCGGAAACATTTCAAGTTCTATACACTTTGCTACTGATGATGATATTATAGATGGAATAAGTGAGTACATTAACGAGAAGAAGCCCGATTTATTTGCGATGATTTCCCGAAAGCATAGTCTTTTTGAACGAATTTTTACCAAGTCGATTACCAACAAACTCTCTTTTAGAACAGAAGTGCCACTATTAGTATTAAGCGAGTAAATGAGCTCAAATTACAATTGAATTTGTAATTTCGTGCCCTCAATAGAAAGACTTTCATGTGGGGAAATATTTAATATTCTTTCTTATCGTTTTATTTTCTTTGAGTTCTTGTGCTGTACGCTATGGGAATAGTAGTAGGGTGAAAACCTCTGCTCCTAGTGGAAAGTATAGAAACCCGACTATATTTAGTAAAATAAACCCTTTTCAAGGTCGTGCAAAGGCAAGACTGGCAAAGAGTAAGCGAAAGAAAAATAAACTGTTTAACAGAAGAAAAAGGTTAAGCAGACATCAACGCAAAGGGAAAAAGCCCGGAAGTACATTTGATGTAGGTAAGCGAAAAATGTCTCGCGGAAGATTAAGAGGCTCAGGCAGTAGAAGTAAGTCCGGAGGAGGAAATAAGAAGAATAAAAAGTTGTTTAATACACGAAAAAAATAGGATTTTGTCTATTGTGTTAACTTGTAAAAGTTTACTATCTTTATCGCCTAAGAATTTTAAAGAAAGATTGAAAAAAACGGTCAACATACTCTTAATTGTATTGTTAACTACATTTACTGCTTTTGTACCAGCTAATGGTTTGCAGAATGTAGATACCAACGCTAAGATAAAGGCTGTTTTTATTTACAATTTCACAAAGTACATACAATGGCCAAGTTCTCACACAGAGGGGGAATTTACCATTGCGATTTTAGGCGAAAATGAAGCTTTATACAATGAGTTGAACAAAATGTCACAAATTAAAAAAGTGGCGAATCAGTCCTTTTCAATTGTAACTTACAACTCAGTTAGCGAAATTAAGATGCCTCATATTTTATATATTCCTTCAGATAAAACAGATGATTTAGATAAAGCTGTTAAGTTGCTTAATGGGAAAAGTACCTTAATAGTTACAGAGAAAGAAGGAATGGCAAAGCAAGGTTCAGCAATCAACTTTGTGATTGTTGGAAGCAGACAAAAATTTGAATTAAATAAATCCAATGTAGAAAAGCACAATTTAAAAGTGGCATCTACTTTGGAAAATTTAGCCGTATTAGTCAACTAATTGCATGAAGAAGTTAATATACATATCGTTGCTTCTCTTGATAAATGCAGGTTTGTTTGCACAGAACAAGCTTTCAAATGCGGTTCATAGTTTAAAAAACAATGAACTTGAGAAAGCAAAAGAGTTAATTGATGCTGCTGCCGTTGATCCTAAATTTAAAGACCTGGCTGCGACTTGGTACTACCGAGGGAACGTTTATAAAGGTCTTTTTAAAAAAGATGAAATCAACGACAAGCAATCAGCATATAGGAAAAAAGCGATAGACTATTTCAAAAAGTCTATAGAAATGGATACTACCGGACAGCTTGAGAATAGCTCCAGAGAGAACTTGAGGTACTTGGCTGAAACTATTTTTAATCATGCAGCCTCTTCTTTTGAAACAACAAGCTACCCCATTGCTATAAGTAATTACAGTCAATATAAAGAAGTAATGTCTTACGCCTATCCCGAAACTGATTTTACGGAAAAAGACATTATGTTTTATTTAGCTTTGGCAAACACTTATGGAAAAATTGCTGAAGAAGATTCAGCCTCAGCAGAAATGTATATCAAAAAAGCAAAAGAAAGCTATGAGAAAGTATTAGAGCTCGACTCTAATAATGTGAGTGCAAATTACAACATTGGTATAATTTACTATAATCAAGGTGTGGAAATAGTAAATAACATGGACTATAGCTTGGATTTAGAACAATTGAATAAAGTTCAGGATGAAATTATTGCACTTTTTAAAAAGTCATTGCCTTATATGAAAAAAGCGTATGATTTAAACCCTAAAAAGAAAGAAACTTTAATTGGTTTACAAGGAATTTATTTTAGTTTGAATGATATTCCTAAATCAGAAGCCTATAAGAAAGAGCTTGAGCAACTGGAAAAAAGTACCAGTCTGCAAAAAGAACCCGAGGATGTTGAAATGCAAGAATAACTTGCAAAGCCAACTTGCATCATGAAGTTTAGATTTACCATTGGAAAAAAGATTGGAACCGGTTTTGGAGTTCTAATTTTGTTGACACTTATTGTGTTTGTTACTACCTATATTACACTACAGGAAAGTAGGGAGATTAACGACCGTATTAGTAGTGTTAACCAGCCTTCAACAAAACTGCTTCAAGAGCTGAAAACCTCTGTTCTGGAAACTCGACTTTTCTTAATTACATGGCTGAAAGAAAGAAAGGAGCATGAGGATAAAGTAAAGTTAGTTCAGTATCAAAATGAAATTTATCCGGAGACAAAGAAAGAGTTGGAGCATCTTTCCAAAAGTTGGACAGTAGACCAACAAGACTCATTAAATAAGCTTTTTGCAGATATAGAGTTACTCTTCCAAGCTCAACAAAACGATGTAATTTCTATACTTCAAGTTTTTGAAGACTATGAAGAACCTATGAATCTGTTTCTTGCTGAAAACAGTATGGAAGCAGGTGGAGATATTCACTATTATTACAATGAGGTTTTAAGTGAGTTGAATGAGCTTATTTCTACTCAAAAAATGTATGCGCAAAGAGCGAATGAAAATATGTTTGCTCAATTTGAGACCTTGAAGTTTCTGGTTCGCACATTGGGAATTGCATTAATCATCATAGGTGTAGTCATTGCACTTTATACTACTAAAACCATTGTTGCGCCAATTCAACGTTTAAAAAATGTTGCTGTTAAGTTAGGTCGAGGAGTTTTCCCAAAAGAAAACTTAAAAGAAGGGAATGATGAAATTGGCGAAATGACTGCGGCGGTAAATAACGTAATTGAGGGTTTAAAGCGTACAAAAGATTTTGCTGAAGCAGTGGGTTCCGGAAAGTTTGATGCAGAGTATAAGCCATTAAGCAGTAAAGACACTTTGGGCAAGGCATTGCTTAAGATGCGCGATGATTTAGCAGAGAATGAGCGATTCCTCGAAGAAAAAGTAAGACAACGAACCGCTGAGGTTGTTGCTCAAAAAGAAGAAATTGACAAGCAGAAAGCGCAAATTGAAGAATACTTTGTTCAAGTAACTGACAGTATAAAGTATGCGAAAAAGATTCAAGAGGCGATATTGCCACCTTCTACTTATGTAAATAAGTTACTACCGGAATCCTTTATTTTTTACCGTCCGAAAGACATTGTAAGTGGAGATTTTTATTGGTTGGGAGAAGCTAATGGAAAGGTCTTTTTTGCTGCAGTAGACTGCACCGGTCATGGTGTTCCGGGAGCGTTTATGTCGATTGTGGGGTACAATCAATTAAGACAGGCAATTATAACTACAGGGGGAAGTAATCCGGCTGAGATTTTAAATCATTTGAATCGGGGCGTAACCGAAACCTTACACCAAAACGATAAGGATTCAACTAGTAAAGATGGAATGGATATCGCTATTTGCGCATTAAACTACGATACATTAGAACTCGAATATGCAGGAGCATTTAATCCACTTTACCTGCTTCGCGATAATGAAATATTACAAACAAAGGCCAATAAATTCCCGATTGGCTCTTTCATGAAAGGAAGGACAGAAGAATTTACTAATCATAAAATTCAGCTTGTAGAGGGTGATCAAATCTTTATTTTCTCTGATGGTTATGCCGATCAATTTGGTGGACCTCGTGGTAAGAAAATGATGTATAGAAGGTTTAGAGAGCTACTTGTAGAAACCAGTATTTTGCCGGTAGAGGAGCAAAAAAATCAGCTAAATTCAGCCTTAAAGAATTGGATGAAGGAGGAAGAGCAGGTTGATGATATCTTAGTGATTGGCGTTCGTGTTTAAAAAAGCTTATTTTAGCTAAGTAAATCAAAGCTAAAATTATGCTGGAACATATTAAGCTGGGTCATTTAATTTTTCTGGATGTTGAAACAGTCTCACAAAAGAAGTCGTTTAGTGAGCTCGACGATAAATGGAAATCACTTTGGGAACACAAATCAAGGTTTATTGTAAGAGAGGATGAGAGTCCTGAAGAGGTATATGGTAGAGCTGCAATTTACGCCGAGTTTGGAAAGGTAGTTTGTATTTCTGTGGGTGTTTTAAGAGAAGTTGATGGAGAACGACAGTTTAGAATCAAATCTTTTTACGGGGATGACGAAAAGGCACTTTTAACAGATTTTGCTCATTTGTTAGATTCTAAGTTCTGTTCAAATGATTATTTACTTTGTGCACACAATGGAAAAGAATTTGATTTTCCATACTTGAGTAGAAGAATGTTGGTGAATAAAGTGAAGCTTCCTTACTTGTTAGATATTGCAGGGAGAAAACCGTGGGAAGTTCAGCATTTAGATACACTTCAGCTATGGAAATTTGGAGACTATAAACATTATACATCGCTCGACTTGTTGGCTGCCTTATTTGATATTAAATCACCAAAAGGAGAAATGGATGGCAGCATGGTGGGAACTACCTATTGGGAGGAAAAAAATCTGCCTAAAATTGTGGAATATTGCGAAAATGATACGCTAACTGTCGCTCAGCTGTTGTTGGCGTACAAAGGAGAAGAGCAGTTGATTGAAAAAGAAGTATTGCATGTCGAATAAGGCGATTTTAAACATAGAAAATCTAAGTATTTCTTTTGGAAAAAAGGAAGAGAAGCAAAGGGTTGTAGATAAGTTGAGCTTTTCAATTTTTCCTGCGAAAACTTTGGGTATTGTTGGGGAGTCCGGCTCAGGTAAGTCAATCACTTCACTTTGTACGATGGGTTTGTTGCATCCGTCGGCAATTGTAGAAAGCGGAAGTATCATTTTCCAGTCAAATCAGTTTCACGAAACTGATTTATTGAGTTTAAATGATCGACAAATGCAAAAGGTTCGAGGAAAGGAGATTGCCATGATTTTTCAAGAGCCGATGACTTCTTTGAATCCGGTTTTAAAATGTGGCGAACAGATAGCTGAAGCCATTCGGATACATCAAAAAAAGAATGGAAAAGAAGCTTATAAAGAAGTAATTCGATGGTTCGAAGAAGTTAAGCTTCCGCGGCCGGAAGAGATTTACAATTCCTATCCGCATCAGCTTTCCGGAGGTCAGAAACAGCGGGTTATGATTGCTATGGCGATGTGCTGTGAACCACAGCTGCTTATCGCTGATGAGCCAACAACTGCATTGGATGTAACTGTTCAAAAGCAAATTTTAAAGCTCATAAAACAGTTGCAAGAAAAGCACGGAATGGCGGTGATTTTCATTACTCACGATTTGGGTGTAGTAGCTGAAATTGCCGATGAGGTTTTAGTAATGCAAGCCGGTAAAAAAGTGGAAAGTGGAAGCACTCAAAAGATATTTACTGCTGCTGAACATTCTTATACTAAGGGCTTAATCGCTTGTCGCCCTCCTATGGATTATAGACTTAAACGACTGCCAACGGTGAGTGATTTTTTGCAAATGGGCGATCAAACAGTTGAGGAGTACCTAAAACCCTTAAAAATTAGTTCTAAAGAAAGAGAGCAGCAGTTAGAGAAAGTATTGAATGAAAAGACACTTTTAAAAGTCGATAACCTTAAAACACATTTTCCGATAAAAAAAGGAGTTTTTCGCAAAACTGTTGGTTATGTAAAGGCGGTCGATGGAGTGAGCTTTGAAGTGCAAAAGGGAGAAGCATTGGGTTTAGTTGGAGAGTCAGGCTGTGGAAAAACTACCTTAGGAAGGAGTATTTTAAATTTAATTCCTCCAAGCTCAGGAGAGGTGATTTTTGAAGGCACCAACATTGCATCTTTAAACAGCGAACGTTTGCGAAAATACCGCAAGGAGATTCAGCTGATTTTTCAAGACCCTTATTCCTCTTTAAATCCAAAAATGAGAATTGGAGCAGCTATTTTAGAGCCTATGCAGGTGCATAAAGTAGAGAAGAACGATAAAATTCGAAAAGAAAAAGTCATTGAATTGATGGAGACGGTTGGCTTAAAAGCTGATCAGTTTAATCGTTATCCGCATGAATTCTCAGGAGGCCAGAGACAACGAATTTGCATTGCTCGAGCTTTAGCGCTATCGCCCAAATTTATCATTTGCGATGAATCTGTTTCCGCCTTAGATGTTTCTGTGCAAGCCCAGGTATTAAATTTATTGAATGATTTAAAAACTCAATTTGGCTTTACCTATATTTTTATTTCTCATGATTTGTCGGTAGTTAAATACATGTCAGATCGAATGATTGTTATGCAGAATGGGAAAATTGTAGAATCGGGAATAGCTGAAGAGGTATATGAAAATCCTAAGCAGTTGTATACACAGCAACTAATTGAATCTATTCCAACTATTAAATTAGCAGAGAAAGTATGAGAAAATTGATTTACCTTTTTATTATTCTTTTCAATTTTACTGCTTGCGTAGCGCAAGATTCAAAAGAAATCACCTCTAAAATTTCACTGCCTGAGGGCTTTAAAATTCATGTTTTTGCCGATGAGGTTGAAAATGCACGCTCCTTAGCCTTGGGGAATAAAGGGACTGTTTTTGTAGGCAATCGAACAGAAGATAAAGTGTATGCTTTGATAGACAGTGATGGAGACTACAGAGCAGATCGAAAAGTGGTAATCGCTCAAGGTTTAAACATGCCCAATGGAGTGGCTTTTTACAAAGGGGATTTGTATGTGGCTGAGGTGAGTAAAATTTGGAAATATGAGAATATCGAAGAAAATTTAAATCAAATTCCGGAACCTATTTTACTCCGAGATGATCTGCCGACGGATCAACACCATGGCTGGAAATACATTGCTGTCGGGCCGGATGGAAAGCTTTATGTACCTATTGGAGCACCCTGCAATGTTTGTGAAAAGGAAGATGCAAGGTATAGTACCATTTGTCGCATGGACTTGGATGGATCAAATTTTGAGATTTATGCGCATGGTGTGAGAAATTCTGTTGGCTTTGATTGGCATCCTATTACCAAGGAGCTTTGGTTTACGGATAATGGCAGAGATATGATGGGCGATAACCTTCCGGCAGATGAGTTGAATAGAGCTTCTGAAATGGGAATGCATTTTGGCTTTCCCTATTGTCATCAAGGAGATATTTCAGACCCTGAACATGGGAAAGGAAAAAGTTGTGCGTCTTATGAGAAGCCGGCACAAAAGTTAAAACCACATACAGCTGCTTTAGGAGCACTTTTCTATACCGGAGATATGTTTCCTGCTAAGTATAAAAATCAGCTGTTTATTGCTGAGCATGGCTCTTGGAATCGGTCTACAAAAATTGGATACTGTGTGAGCTTGGTTAAAATCGATGACGATAATAGAAACGTACTTTCCTATGAAGATTTTGCTACAGGCTGGTTAGATGAGAACAAAAAAGACGTTTATGGTCGCCCGGTTAGCCTGCTTCAGCTTAAAGATGGCTCAGTCTTAGTTTCTGATGATTATTCTGATGTGATTTATCGGATTGTTTATGAGAAATAGTATTATTGAACAGTAATGTTGTATTGACTTATTTCTTTGTTCTTCACAGTACTTATTTTGACTGTATATTCACCCTCAGGTAAGTATAAAGCGTAGTTGATAGTTGAATCCTTAACAATAAACTGATCCACAGGAACAGCATTTTTACTTTCTGTGTTGCTAAAGGCTTGAACTATTGTGTTTGATTTTAATTTGAAATCTATATCGACTTTTTTAAAGGAGCTGATTATTTCATAATATGAAGGTCTTCCATTTATGTAATTTACTTTTGGCCAAAAAACCTGAATATCATAATAACCTTTTTTCTTTGATGGGATATATACAGAGTCATTTTTTAAGTAAACAATCGGTGCCTCTATATTTTCAATACCATTAAAATACAAGGAATAGGCTTGATCTATTGTAAGTGGGTCAATTCCGGAAATCATTTCGAGAAACTCAGCCATTTTAATCCAGTCGTCCTTTGTTTTTTCTTCTAAATGAGCAAAACCACAATGAACAAACACTTTAGCATTTGAGTCATTTTGCAGAACATTTTTTATCTCAATGGCTTGAGTTAATTCTCTTTTATTTCTACAATAGTTGGGCTTTTCTTTATCGTACTTACAGTCAAAAATCTTGTCGTATCCAAAAACAGTAAATCCAAGTTGATGAGCTTTCCTCAAAAAATTACCAAAAATCGGTTCTGAAATGTAAAACCCTGTTTCGAGCTGCTTAGGGAAGCCGTTTTTATTGTAAAAAGTATCATTGTTAAGCGCTTCAATAGCAATATGTGTAAATCCTTTTTTCTTTAAAGTGTCCTGTAATTCAAGGCTTAAAATACGGTGTTTGGCTATATGATGTGCTTCGTTTAGGATTACGACTCTTTGATCATTAATGTTTTTGGAGATGAAATCAATTGCATTAACAGAATTTAGGCTATCATAATTAAGTTCAGTTTTACTAGTCATCCTCAGCGCTTTTAGAAAAGATTTTTCTGCAAGACTATCTTCTCCAACAAAAGAATAAAAAGGGCTTATAAGTTGATAATAAGTTGACTTGTAATTGGGGTTTTCAACGGTGTATGTTTTTTCTGATTCTATAAGCTTATTGATGGCAGCAAAATAGCCATTACTTTCTAATTCATCATTTGCAATTTTAAAAGGAGATTCCTGACCCATACAAATAAGAAAATTGGTCAAAAATAGTAGCGTGAAAACTGGTTTCATGATTTTAATAATTAAATGATAGAGTATAAAGTAGGCTTACTCGGGCTAGCATCATTTTCAAAAGGAGCAATTTGTATATTCAACAAGTATTCTCCGTCTTTGATGTCGTCAGCTACGTAGATGAGTTCTGTGATTGTACGATGCATTTGTGGATTTTCGGGATACTCCCAAAAAGTGTGATGTGCCGCTAGCACACCATCATCCATTTCCCGATCAACGGAAGGCAAATCGATTAACAAATGATCAATGCCGGAATTTATCAATTCTTTTACCGCTTCTTTTTCGATATAGGGTGGATTGGTGTTTGAATATTGCTTGTTTTTTTTCTCTCTATCATTGGGCAAAGTGCGAATGACAATCGCTTCAGCATCTTTGTTTTTTCTTGCAGCGGAAACTTGTTCGACCGTAATAATTTTATCGCCGTTTGATAATATTTTTGGCTCAATGCTAATCAGTTCAGCTAAAAAGAAAAATTGTTTGAGGTTTTGATTAATGGAATGCACTTTTTCTGAAATATGTCCTACGCATTCGGTATGAGTTCCATTTCCATGTGGATTAAAGCTGATATCTCTGAAGTTTACACTTCCACCTTCTTCCACCGAACCAGTAAATTGTTCAGTTCGAACCGGCTCAATTTTAATGGGATCAACATACCAGGCGCTGACATTTTCTTTTCCTGTTCGAAGCGGAATGGAAATGTCTAAGGGTTGTGATAAATCAACTTTAAACTGTCGATTCTTGCTTTTAATTTCTGCTATCATGCAAACAAACTTAAGCAGGATTTTGGAATGGAAGCAAGAGACTTTTTTAGTCTTTTGTAATAATATTTTCCTGTTGGTTCGTAGCGCGCTACGAACCAACAGGGTTTAAATTTTTTTTACTGAATACTAACCACCACCGGTACTGTAACAATCAAAGAAACCGCCTGTCCATGCTGACTAGGTGGTGTCATTTGAGGTAGTTTTTCTATGGCTTTTTTAGCCGCTTCTCCCATGCTTCTGTGAGTTTGGCGGTCGACTTTAATTTGTTCTACTTTTCCTTCATTATTAATTACAAAAGTCATGTTTGCTCCATGTCTTCCACCAATTTCCTTAAGGATTTCCGGAATTTCAATTTCTCTTTTAATGTGGTTAACAATGTCTTGCAAGCTACAAGCTTTTAAAGCTTCTCCGTTTAATCCCGCACAGTTTTCAGTATGAGGAAAAATTTCTACTGAGCTTCTGGGAGGTTCAACTTCATCAATAATTTCTTCTCCCATTCCAAAATAGTTTTTGTCAATTACAGTTGCGGCATTTACCTTCTCAATTGGTTTGTCTGAAGGTTTTAGTTTTTCAATGTCTTTTACAATTGTTAGGTCAGGGCTTTTTTGTTTGGGTGGTTTAGGTTTTTTTACTTCTTCTACTTTTCGAATGGTAATTGGAGGTAGAAAGTCGTCATCTTTTATAGCACAAATTTCATCACCTTCTGAAACTGGAATGCTTTTTACAATAGTATATTCAAAAGCGGTAAAAACGACAAATAGAGCAATCACGAATCCGATTAATAGGCGGTTAGTAAAATTGAGGATTCGACTTTTGTTTTCGATTGAATTTTTCATGACTTTGAGGTATTGGTTTGAATGTAAAACGAAAAGAGGGGTTTGAATATTATATTTAAATAGAAACTAACGAACAGAACAAAGCGAAATAATTATGAATAGGTATTTTATATTTCTGATAAGCAGTGTTTTGAAGTGTATTTGTTTCTCTCACCCAACTATTGGGATTTCTTAGGCGTATTTAAAGCGTAACCCAAAAAATTAAACGTTATGAAAAAATTATCCTATTTACTTTCTCTAATTGTTGCTATTGCCTTAGGCAATCAACTAAATGCGCAGTGTAGTCCTTACTTTACTAGCTCTGCTGATTCAACAAACCTTGTACAGTTTAGTGTGGTTAATCCACAAAGTAGCTCTGTATATACTTATCGTTGGGATTTTGGAGATAATACCCCAATGGATTCAGGAGCAACTGTTAGTCATCAGTACAGCAATAGCAATGCTTATGGTGTGACTCTTTATGTAGATTCATTTGGATTTCAATGTGGGTCTAGATACGATACTGTTTATGTGAATTTTTGTGGAGCTTATTTTTCTTATCAACAGGGATCTAATGGCCAAGTTAACTTTAATAGTTCAGCTTTTCACCCACCTTACGGAACTACAATTAATTGGGATTTTGGCGATGGACAGAGCAGCACTCAACGGAATCCAAGTCATACTTATGCAAACTCCGGAATTTTTTATGTAACGCAGACCGTTGTTGATACATTCCACCAAGTGACTTGCAGTTTTACCGATAGTGTGAACATTGCAGGAGGATCGCAAAATTGTAACGCTTATTATACTATTGAAGAAGATAGTCTGAATAACTTCAGTGTAATACTTTACAATCATTCTTCAAATGCAACATCTCATGTTTATAATTGGACGTTTGGTGATGGTCAAAGTTCAAACCAACGTAACCCAAATCATCAATATCAAAATTTTGGAGACTATGTAGTTTGCTTAACCATTACAGATAGTGTTTTAAATTGTAATACCACTTTCTGCGATACACTTGGTATGGATTCATTGGGTAATTTGAACAAATCTTCCGGATTTGGTTTGGAAGTTCGCAATCCGCTTGTAACCTCAATTAAAGAAAGCGAAAAGGCTCAACTTGATAAGGTTTCAATTTATCCTAATCCTGCGAAAAATATCGTTACAGTTGATTTAAGCGGTTTGGAAGAGTCTGTGGACATTAGATTGATGGATCTTTCAGGAAGAGTAATTCAAAGTAAAACTAACGTTCAAAACGGTAGTGTTAATCAATTAGATATTTCAACACTTAGTGATGGGTTTTATTTGCTTTCAATTGAAAGTAAAGACAACCGAAGAGTTGAAAAGATAGTGAAGGTGAAGTAAGCTAAGTTTGGTTATTAGTTTAGTTCTAGCTAGAAGTAGGAGGTTTTGCCTCCTACTTTTTTTTGCTTATTACCCAACTATAGGCTTTATTTGGTCGTCATAAATAATCAAAGAAGCTTTAACTATGAAGAGATGGATTGCCTTATTCTTTTTGGCATTTGTAGCAGTGAATCAACTCTCTGCTCAATGTTCACCGGCTTTCACTTATCAGGCAGATACTAATAATTTTGTCATTTTTACAAATCTAACTCCTTCAAATGTTGCCTTTTCTTATCAGTGGAGCTTTGGAGATGGCTCTCCAATTGACACAAGCACAAATCCAACTCACCAATATAACAGCAGTGGAGTGTTTGAAGTAACATTGTCCGTTGATTCCGGAACTATTAACTGTGGAACTTATCTGGACACAATATTTGTGAATTTTTGTACTTCCAATTTTTCATATCAACAGAATATCAACTTTTTTCAGTTTCAAAGTAGTTCCGCTTCTTCTTCCGCTTCATCTTTTTATTGGGATTTTGGTGATGGGAACTATAGTTCACAAAAAAATCCTTCGCATACATATCAATTTACTGGTCAATATGCTGTGGTGTTAAATGTGTACGATAGTTTAAGTGGTTGTTTTTCTTCTAATATGGATAGTGTAGTTGTTCATTCAATTCCCTGTGAGGCAAATTTTAACTACACCACAAATGAAGACACCTTATTCATTCAAAATCAAGCGAACAATTACAATTTAATTAGCTATGATTTTGGTGATAGCACTTTTTCTTTTTTAGAGAACCCAACCCATATTTACGCACAAAGTGGCACTTATGTAGTTTGTCAAACAGTAAGAGATACTTTAAATAATTGCATTGATACTTTTTGCGATTCGGTAATTATTTTCATTCCACCTCCTTGCCAGGCGGGATTTAGCTTTTCGGTTAATGAAGATAGTTTATTTGTTCAAAATAATGCGCTTAACTATCAAGTGCTAAGGTATGATTTTGGCGATGGAAATAGTTCTACTTCAGAAAACCCAATTCATGTCTACAGCCAAAGAGGGACTTACCAGCTTTGTCAAACAGTAGAAGATACCCTTAACAATTGCATAGATACCTTTTGTGATAGTGTGACAATTTCGATTCCACCACCTTGTGAGGCCGGTTTTACTTTTCAATTTCAAGGGGATTCTACTTATTTTCAGAATACTGCTACAAACTACGACAGCTTGATTTATTTCTTTGGCGATGGAAACAGTTCTACTTTAGAAAATCCAATTCATCAGTACTTTAATAGCGGTGAGTATGTGGTGGAACAAAGAGTATTTAATCATCGAAATTGTATTTCAATTTTTAGAGATACAATTCTGGTTACTATTTCAACTTCATGCGTAGCTAAGTTTGATTTGGCATTGGATACTACTAAGCCCTCAACACTATATTTGGTGAACAATTCTAGCAACGATAATTCCAATCAATATTTTTGGGACTTTGGCGATGGGAATACCTCAACAGATAAAAATCCTACTCACCAATATGCTGAAAACAAGGTGTACCCAATATGCTTAAGGGTGTCGGATACAGTGTTAAATTGCATGAGTATTTACTGCGATACGGTTGGCTTAGACAGCAATGGAAATATCTTAAAGAGCCCCGGATTTACTTTAAAAGTAATTGATGGAGCAGCAATTGGGCTCAATGAGAAGGACAATCCTTTAAAAGAGCTTCAGCTTTACCCGAACCCGGCTGATGATGTAATTTCAATAAAGTGGCCACCAAAAGTGAATGAAATTAATTATCACATTTTTAATATTAATGGGCAAATTATTGGGAATGGGAAGTTCACTAGAGAAGATCGAAATGCAATTAATGTCAGTCAACTACCAACTGGGATTTATTGGATTCAAATAAATAACGAAGAAAATCAACTCATTAAGAAAATGATAAAACAATAGGAAAAAGGGGAATAGCTAGAACCACGAAACCAATTAACCAAACTTAATGCAAATTAAAAAAGATCTCATAAATGCCTGTTTAGAAGGCAAGCGTGCGGCTCAGAATGAGCTGTATCGCGAGGTTTTTTCATATTTGATGAATATTTGCATGCGGTATAAAAATGATTATGATACAGCTGGAGCTAGCTTAAATGCCATTTTTTTAAAAATATTAAGCAAACTGGATACTTTTAAACAGGAAGAGTCTTTTATTGCATGGATTAAGCGAATTGCTGTAAATCATTTGATCGACGAGTATAGACAACACAAGAGAGAAAGAGCAAAGTTAGGCTATATAGAAGAAGAATATAAAGCTGAATTGAATGGTAGCGCGGCTCATGAGAAGGAAGCGGAGATGAATGCAGACTATTTAATTCAAATGATTAAAGAGCTTCCACCTTTAACAGCAAAGGTGTTTAACTTATATGCTATAGATGGATACAAGCACAGGGAGATTGCAGAATTATTGGAAATGAGTGAAAATACTTCGAAGTGGCATTTACGAGAAGCGCGAATAAAATTGAAAGAAAAACTCAAAGTTTTTAACGAAACCATATCGTTATGAAAGCAGAAAATGACATAGATAAGCTCTTTCGGGAGGGAACTCAAGAAGAGTATCCTTACGATGAAAATTTATGGTCGCAACTGGAAAGTGAGCTGCCAACTGAAAGTAAAACTACAGCTTTCGACTGGCGAAATGTGCTTAAGTTCTTGTTTGTGCTTGTCATTATTTTATTTCTAAAGACAGATTCTATTGTTTCTTTTAATCAATATGTTCCATCAGAAATTGCAGAGAAAGCTGATGAAGGTTCAGAATTTACTGTTAACTCAATCGGGAAATTAAATGTTAAAGAACAGAGTCAAGCTAATATAGAGTCAGATGCAGCTTCAAAGAATGTTGAGACTCCAAATCAAAATAATATTCAATCGTTAAAAAAAGAGAAGAGTCATCAGCAAACATCAACGAAAGACCTGCAGGAAAAAGTTGAGACAGACGAAACAAACACTAGCAATGAAGCAGTGACTGTTTCAGAAAAGTCTATGCTCTCAGAATCTGAAGGTAAGCAAAGTGAAATTATAACCAACAATATTACCGCAGATGAATTAGATGAAAACTCACCTTTTAATACAACAGCCACTTCAATACAACAGTCTTTGTTTTCAGAATTTGAGAGCTTAAATAGAATGAATTCGTTAGACTTTTTCATTGAGTCAAACTTCAATCAACTGTTACCAAAATCAGTAGATGAGAATAAACTGAATAAGCTACAGCAGAAATTTAAAAAGCGAGATTATTTGATAGAGATTGAATACGGTCATTCAATTATGCTGGATAAGAATCTTTCCGGATTAGATGGAGGCTTAAGTGAGTATAGAAAACAGTCAGAGAATAGCCGATACATTCAATCCGTAGGTGTTAATATTTTGACTGATATTAAGCGATTTACTTTAGGTTTTGGTGTTCACCTTAGCGAGTATCATGAACAGATTAATTACTCCTACAATGAAGAAGTAAATTACATTAATGTTTCTTATGACACTTCTTATACGGTAGTTAATGGAAATTATAATAGCAATGGTACTCCGGTGATTTTGATTCGTGAAAACATAAACCAAAACCGTACTGAAGTGACTGAAAATGTCGGTCGTGAACTTGTGGTTAACAATTATTTTAAACGAATAAGCATGCCGTTAAGTATTGGTTATACTAAAACTTTCGGTCGCTTTAATACCGGCTTGCGAACAGCTGTTGTATTCAACTATATGTATGAATCAACAGGAGGATATATTAGCAGCAATAGAGATCAGTTTTATAGCTTCGAAGAGAAAAGTCAATTGCAAGATTGGGTGATAGGCAATCGGAATCAGTTGCGCTTTGGATACTTCTTAAATGAATTTATGAGTGTGGGAGCCTCATTTAACCATGAACACGATTTGAGTTCATTTACTAGGAACTACAATAGTCGTTTTAATGCTTATGGATTAGGTGTTTGGTTGTTGTATAGACCAAGGTAGAAGCAAATTTCAATTACTTCTAATTGATTAGCTTTGTATTTCCCAATCAAGGAAATATCTCCTATATGTCAAAAAAGAAAAAACCGAAAAAAACTCAAGGCAATTCACTCAACCATAGAATACTTGAGGTTTTCCGAAAAGATCCTACTCAAAGTTTTAATTACAAGCAAGTTTCTAAGCGACTAGATGTTAAACAAACCTCTAAGCGCAAGTTGATTGGAAAAATACTTTATGAGCTGTTCGACAAAGGACATTTGATTGAGGAAAAGCCCGGACGCTTTAAATTGGAGCCTTCAGCGGCAAATTTGCAAACTATGGTTGGAAAAGTTGACATGACCCAAAGCGGAATCGCATACATTGAAGTGGAAGGTTTACCGGATGACATCTATATTAGTGAGCAAAATATTGGAACGGCTCTTCATGGTGATTTAGTGGAGGTTTCATTGGCTAAAGTGAAGCGTAACGGGAAACCTATTGGCAAAATTGAGAAAGTAGTTGAAAGAGCAATGACCGATTTTGTCGGCACCATTGAAAAATCTTTAAAATACGCCTTTTTAGTGCCCGACAGCAAGCGTATGCCTGTGGACATCTTCATTCCTTTGAGTAAGTTAAATGGTGCAGAAAATGGCGAAAAAGCCATTGCTCGCATGACTGATTGGCCTTCTGATGCCGATAGCCCTTTTGGTGAAATTATTCAGGTTTTAGGGAAACCGGGTGAAAATGAAACTGAAATGCACGCTATTCTTGCCGAGTATGGCTTGCCAGCTAAGTTCCCTAAAGAAATTGTTGAAGAAGCAGAAAAAATTGACACAGCAATTAAAGCTTCAGAAATTAAAAAGCGCAGAGATATGCGCAACGTCACTACTTTTACAATAGATCCTTTGGATGCAAAGGATTTTGACGACGCTCTTTCTGTTCGCAAACTAAAAAATGGAAACTGGGAAATTGGCGTTCACATTGCCGATGTTAGTCATTACTTAAAAGAAGGAAGCACTTTAGATCAAGAAGCGTTTGATCGAGCTACTTCTGTTTATTTAGTAGACCGAGTTGTGCCCATGCTGCCTGAAGTGCTCTCAAATTTTGCTTGCTCATTGCGACCGGATGAAGAGAAATATTGTTTTTCTGCCATTTTTGAAATAGACGAAAACACAAAACTAATCAATGAGTGGTTTGGAAGAACTGTTATAAAATCCGACAAGCGATTTGCCTATGAAGATGCTCAAAAAATAATTGAAAGTGGAGAAGGGGATTTTGCTGAAGAAATTCTAACACTCGATGGCTTAGCAAAGCAAATGCGAAAAGATCGCTTTAAAAAAGGAGCAATAGATTTTCATACCTTAGAAGTAAAGTTTGAATTAGATGAAAAAGGTGAGCCGCTTGGTGTTTTTATTAAAGAACAAAAGGACGCCAATAAGTTGATAGAGGAGTTTATGCTCTTAGCCAACAAGAGAGTAGCGACATTTATAGGAAGTAAGCAAAAGAGATTGCCATTTGTTTATCGTATTCACGCCAACCCAGATCCTGAGAAGCTGCAAACTTTTAGTGAGTTTATTAAAAAATTCGGTTACCGAATCGACACTACTTCACCAAAGGGAATTACTTCAACCATTAACCGCTTAATGAATGATATTACCGGTAAAGCGGAAGAACAGTTAATTTCACAATTGGCGATTAGAACCATGGCAAAAGCGGAATATTCAACCGAAAATATTGGTCACTACGGTTTGGGATTTCACTATTATTCTCACTTTACTTCTCCCATTCGCCGTTATCCTGATGTAATGGTTCATCGACTATTGCAGCATTATTTGGATGGAGGCAATGCCGTGAATCAAGAAGAACTTGAAGAGAAATGCAAGCATTCTTCCGAAAGAGAAAAATTAGCCACAGATGCAGAACGTGCTTCAATTAAATTTATGCAAGTTAAGTTTATGCAAGGCAAAGAAGGGGAGATTTTTGCAGGAGTAGTTTCCGGAGTGAGCGACTTTGGTTTATTTGTAGAATTAGAAGAAAGCAAGTGTGAAGGTTTAATCCGATTAAAGAGTTTAACGGATGACTACTATACTTTTAATCCTGACAACTTTGCTTTAGAGGGAAAGCGAACAGGAAAAGTTTATCGCATTGGAGATGAGCTGACTGTTAAAGTTTTAAAAGCTGACTTGGCAAAAAAGCAATTAGACTTTGAATTGATGAGTGATATTAATGTATAGAAATTTGTTTTCTTTGCAAATAGATGAGATTTCTAACAATACTGCCTCTTATATTTTTGCCTTTCCTTTTTTATGGTCAATCCAATGAAAAAAGCAGCGAATCTCTGGATCTTGAATTAAGCGTAATTAGTGGATTTAATGGTACAAAACTATACCTTGAAGACTACTCTCCCAAAAGAGGAATGCGTCAATTTATAGGAATTCAAATAAATAGAAACTTTACTGAAAATTTCGGTTTTGGATTTTCAATTTCACGATTCAAGCGTTCATCTGTAGTTAGTAATGTAGAGTTTGTAAAGTCTGGAACAGAAGTTAACTTTTTCCCAAAGTACACCATTGGTGATATTTCACTTTATGGTGGTTTACAATTTATTAGCGGAAATTTATCTATTGAAAGCCAACCAAGTTACTTTGATTATCAAGTAGATCAAGACCAACCAACTGATCAGATTAACTCCATTGTGGGTATTGATATTCAAATGGCATATCGGTTAAATCTGTTTTGGAATACAAGCATTAAATTGGATAAAAAGAATGAGAGTAATTGGCAAGTTGGGGTTCGCTATACTTTAAACGGAGAAAGAAGAAAACCATCTTACAGAAGACTTAAACGACTGCATGCTATTGAAGATATTGAGGCAATGAAGAGGGGAAATGTACTTGTTCGTTTAAAAACTTCTCAACCTAAAATAGATGCATTAAAAAAAGTTGGCAAAACGGAAAAAGCTGAGCATACCGCTAAAGAACAAAGAGAAGAAAATCTTGAAATTGTTAAGGCTTTTAGGGAAGAATTTAATTTTACGGATGTTTACTTTTTTTACAGTCATCAATCAGAAAAGGTGAAGAACAATGATTTGAAAAAAATATTTTTAAGCGACAATTTAGAGCTTGATACCTCTATTCATGCCGACGAAAGCAAGGCCGTTTATATCATTGAGTTAGCTAATATTGAACCTGATACGAATCAAGTATTTTCAGAGTATAGAAATAAAATTAGCGGATCTTTTGAACAGCAGAGAGTTCCGACTTACCATGGCTCCCCAAATCATTCATTTAAAGGCTTTGTGGTTAAAAACCAAAGATTCGAACAATTACTTAGACCATTCCCTTATTACAGTCGGTTTATTTTACCTTCAATTAAAAAACACCCGGAGCAGCTTTTATTTATTGGTCCTTTGGTAATTCCTTTACTCTCTGCGACAAGCTATGAAGCAAGCATTAGGAATTTAAACAATAAACTTCATAGATTTTATAATGCTAAGAATACTAAAACTAAAAGGTGGTACAAACGACCTTATGAGTTTTACGAGCCACATCTCCCAAAAGATTTTAACCCTCCTTATTAAGCAACGAATTCCCTACAGTTTGTATCTTTATTTCATCAATGAGAAAAGTAGGTCTTATAGTATTCTTATCCGTTTTTTGCAACTTAATTTCAGTTGCGCAAGAAAAAAAAATCGAAACCGGAGATTTTTTATATTCTCTTCAAGGAGGGTTTAACTACAGTAGATTAAACTTATCGGATATTCAACTTCGACAAGTTGCAAGACCTTTTGTGGGATTGCGAACAGCTTATGTTTTAGGTGAAAAATGGCATTTAAATGCCGCCGGAATATTTTCAATGAAAGCCTCAGAAATTAGAGCCCAGAGAGGCATTCAACAAATTGGCTTCGATTTTCATCTTTACCCTCAGTTTCGTTGGGACGATTTATATTTTAATGCAGGTTTAATTTATGATTTTCCAATAAACAGTGGCTTTTATGCTTTGGGAAATTCCGGAATGCAAAGCCAGTCGATTGTTCGTTCAGATTATGCTTCACCAGAAGCTCATTTAAGTATTCTGCTGGGGATCGAATTTAAGTTAATGGAGAACTGGACGCTTGGAACCAGTTTTTATATTCCACAAAGTGAGCGAGGAACAAACAACTTACAATTTACCATAAGCTACCGATTTAGCCACAAAGGAGCAAATAAAGAAAGCGCTAGAAGAATACGAAAACGAATTGCTGCTCGACAGATTAGAGACTTAAGAGATGGTGCTTTGCTGGTTCGTTTAAAAACTTCAATGCCTACTGTTAATGCCATGCGATCTAAAGGGTGGGAATACGAAGCCAAACAAGTGGAAAAACAACAGCGCTTGGAAAATATCGCTCTTATTCAAGCTTTCCATCGATTTTATAGTTTTAGCGAAGTGCGATTTTTCATGAGTTATAATTCTAAAAAAATACTGGAAAAGGAGTTTGAAGGTGTATTTGTTAACGATAGCTTAGAAGAAGACTCAAGCATCATTTTAAGAAACCAAAAAAATATTTTTATTGCTGAATATGCCGACCTAGAACCCGACACTGCGGTCTTCTTTTCTCATTATGAATGGGTGCAAACAGGTGACTTTTCAATGGTACAAGTTCCACGTTTTTACAATAGCGGAGTTAACTCTTTTATGGCTTTAGTAATTAGAGACGATAATTTTGAGCAATTACACAAACCTTTTCCTTATTACTCTAGAGCACTTTATAAAAGCATGCAAGATAATAAAGGGCATGGAATTTTCTTTTTTCCGGTTTCTTTATTTTCGCCCATGAGCCCTGCTGAATGTGTAAAAAATTTAAACGATAAACTGTATCGCTTTTTGGAAAAGAATCAATAATCAGTTTATAACATTTATTACACATCTAATCGCTTTTTTCTCACTACTTTTGCGCGCTCAAATTTTTTAAAGTAGGAGTTATGGAGTTTAGCTTTAGAGAGATATTTACAGCAGGAATGGTACTTTTTGCGGTAATTGATATTATCGGTTCAGTTCCAATTATTATTGATTTACGTCAAAAAGTAGGACACATTAAGTCCGAAAGAGCCTCGATTGTTGCCATGATTTTGATGGTTCTTTTCCTTTTTGTTGGAGAGTCCATTCTAAGCTTAATTGGAATTGATGTTAATTCCTTTGCCATTGCAGGTTCATTTGTACTATTTTTTCTTGCATTAGAGATGATTTTGGGAATTAAACTTTACAAAGATGACGTTCCTCAAACAGCATCAATAGTTCCCATTGCCTTTCCCTTAATTGCAGGAGCCGGCACAATGACCTCTTTGCTTTCGCTTCGAGCAGAATATGAAGTACAAAACATAATTGTAGCCATTGTAGCGAATATTATTGTGGTTTACATTGTTCTAAAATCTTCTAAGGCAATTGAGCGAGTTCTTGGTCAAGGGGGAATTGCTGTGCTGCGAAAAGTGTTTGGTATAATTCTACTCGCCATAGCCGTAAAACTCTTTAGAACTAACTTGGGCATTTAGGTGTTTTGTCGGTACACTTACTTAATTTTGTTTTTCATTTTAAAGTAGATTGCTGTGCCGAATTTATTCAAAAACAAGGAAGATCAAGAGGTTAAAATTGGTAAGCCGGATTGGTTAAAGACCAAAATTTCTTCCGGGAAAGAATATCGAGAAACCAAAAAAGCTGTAAAAGATCATAAACTTCACACAATATGTGAATCGGGTAAATGTCCGAATCAAGCCGAATGTTGGGGAGCAGGCACGGCTACTTTTATGATTTTAGGCGACACTTGTACACGCTCTTGTCAGTTTTGCAATGTAAACACCGGAAAACCGGAGGACTTAGATCCTTTTGAGGCACTTCGAGTGGCGAAGTCGATTAAGTTAATGGGCTTAAAGCATGCGGTAATTACCTCCGTTGACCGCGATGATTTACCGGATGGTGGTGCTGATGCTTGGCGCAGAACAGTTGAGTTAACAAGAAAACACAATCCGGGCATAACAATTGAAACCTTAATTCCCGACTTTAAAGGAGAGTGGGAGAACTTAACTCCTATTATTGAGGTAGCTCCGGAAATTGTTTCTCATAATATGGAAACAGTTCGGAGAATTACTAAAAAAGTTAGAGTACAGGCAAAATACGATCGCAGTTTAGAAGTATTAAAACGCTTAAAAGAAGGCGGAATTTCCAAAACTAAATCGGGTTTAATGTTAGGACTTGGCGAGCTAGGCGAAGAGGTCTTAGAAACCATGGACGACCTGCGAAATGTTGGCGTGAGTATTTTAACATTAGGCCAGTATATGCAGCCTACTAAAAAGCATTTGCCTGTAGCTGAGTTTGTTCACCCGGATAAGTTTGCTTACTTTAAAGAAGAAGGACTTAAAAGAGGCTTTACTCATGTAGAAAGCGGTCCTTTGGTGCGTTCAAGCTATCATGCAGAAAGGCATTTGTGATTTTATAGAATCTTACGGTATTTCTTATTAACTAGTCGAATTACTGACTTTACAGCTAATAACCCAATAATTATACTGATGTTATAAAACACATAAGAAATTACCATTAAGAGAACTAGCCCATTGATGAGAAAGTATCGCAAGAAAAAATGTTTAATAAATGAGCTACTATAAGTCCCTGATCGCATACGCTGTAAATCAGAACTGTATTCAGAATAATGTGCTAAAGCACTAAAGCAAAGCATTAAAGGGATAACAACTGGATTAAAAAGGTTATTTAGGTCAATGGTTTCTGTAATAACATTTAACTTATCTAAGTTCTCAATATACTGTAGTACACTATCATATATTGCTAACATAAAAACAAGTGTTGTAAAAACGATGAACACAAAACCAAGGATATGTTTCCAAGAGCTTGATTCTTTATAAAATAAAACAATTGCAAAGACTGACATTGTAGCAGTATCAATCATGAAGTAAGCAATTAGCAAAATAGGGTTCCAGTCTAAAACAAAAACTCCAAACAGAAAGAAAAAATCAGAGAGTAGCGACCAGATGTCATACTTCTCATTCCACTCTTTTAGTGGGAACCACCTTGATGTTGGAGAGTTAGTTATTTTATAAAAGATAGACATTTAATCTAAAGTACAAATAAATTCTAGAGCACCTCATACAAAAAGCGAAATATTCGTATGCTTTTTTCCTCGTAGTTTCGTTCAATTACCGCTGAGATTAAACCACTCTCATTGTATGTAAAAGCCAGTTTTTTTATCAACTGATCATTTTGGTAGTGGTATACATAGTCGAATTTTCCTTGGCTATAACTAAAGACTTTTTTATGCTTTTCCAATTTGTGAAAATAGCTTGTTTTTTCTGACTGAACTAGCTTTCCGTTTTCGTAGGTAAAGCGCTTTTCAATATAGTTTTGCCCACGACTAAAGTTTACTCTTTCCTTTTTTATCTTACCGAAACTATTGTAGATGATTTCTGTCGTTTTATAAGCCTTTCCATTATCATTTAAGCTTTTTATAATAAGTGAACTGTCTGTCTTTTCACATTGAAAAAATCTTTTGTAAATGGTATCATGATTACTTGATTGTTCATCAATTTTTACTTCTTTAGAAATGACTTCTTCTTTGTAATTAAATAAATAGCTAAAGTGGAAAGGACCGTTGATTTCGCTTTTTTTAACTAGCAAGTGCTCTTTATTGTACTCAAAATATACTCTGGCTGTATCTTCTCCTCCTTTAAGGGGAATGCTTTTAAAACAATCTTTTAAAAGAAAGTCTTCATTAAAATTATAATGTAAAAATTGACTTTCACTACCAATTTTTTCACCGTCTTTTTTATTTAAAGCTTCAATGTGAATTGCAGAAATTCGGTTTTTCTCTATACTTTCCTGATCAAAGAAATTTTCTAATTGAAACCACTCTTTAGCAGGATCGAGGACTTGGGCATGAGTGAGCTTAATCAACAATAATAGAAAAACAAGGAAGGATTTTCTCATGCTTTAATGGGAAGATATTTGTTTCATTGCTTTTTCAATAGTTGTAACGGGCAACTGACATACTTTATTTTCGCAAACATAAATAGTTGTTTGTTCATTTATACATTTTAACTCAAGTAGAGGCAAAGTAGATTTATTGTCTTTGTCGCCTAAAAACAAACAATTGGGTAAGAAATGTTGATGAAAATTATCCCTCTTTTTTTCAGCATTTTTACCTGCGATAGCTACTTCATAGTATGGAAAGCTTTTTCGCAATAATAATATTCCCCAATTAGAAGCTGCCGGTAGATAGCTGTTAAATGACTCTTGCATATTGCTGAGCATTTGTGTGCTTATTTTAAGGTATTCTTCATTTTCTAAAAGGAGTCCTAACTGTTGCAGTCCTTTTGCCATACTACTATTTGAGGCAGGGATAACATTGTCGCTCACTTCCATTTTACGAGCAATTAGTTTGGGATCTTTATCGTTGGTAAAGTAAAACATACCGGATTCCATATCGTAAAAATGAGCGATACTATAATCCGCCAATTTTTTAGCTTCTTTCAACCAAAACTCATTAAAAGTACATTGGTAAAGTGAAATAAATGCTTCAATAGTAAAACTATAATCTTCTAAATAACCATTAATACTTGCTTTTCCATTTTTAAAGGAATGATAAAGTGCAGCATCTTCTTTTTGAATGTTCTTTAAAATAAAGTGCGCCGTTCTTTCAGCCATTTTTTTATATTCGGGATCTCCAAAACTTAAATAAGCATCGCAAAGTGCTTTTATCATTAAAGCATTCCAAGAGGTTAAAGATTTGTCATCCAGGCCCGGTTTGATTCTCTTTTCTCTATTTTTTAACAGCTTTACTTTAGCAGTTTCAATTCTTTTGTGGTATTCAGCTAGGTTTAATCCGGCTTGTTTTGCCAATTCTTCATCTTCTAAATTCCTAAGTAAAATATAGTTTCCGTTTTCCCAGTATCCTTTTTCATTTACATTAAAATGGGTTTCAATAAGCTGAAAATCTTCTCCTAAAATGGATTGAAGTTCTTCTTTTTGCCAAACATAATATTTGCCTTCTTCGCCCTCAGAATCTGCATCCAATGCGGAATAAAATATTCCGTCAGGATGCATTAACTCTCTTTTTGCAAAGGCAATGCTTTCTATTACAATTTGCTCATAGAGTTCATTTTTGTCTAGTCGATAAGCTTCAGAATAAAGCGAAATAAGTTGAGCGTTATCGTAAAGCATTTTTTCGAAATGGGGCACTTTCCATTCTTTATCTACAGAATATCTCGAAAAGCCGCCACCAATTTGATCGTAAATACCACCAAAAGCCATCTTTTTAAGACTTAAGTCAAGGTGATTTTTTACTACTGAATCTTGGGTGTGATAGTAATAATTCAGTAGAAACTGATAGTTATTGGGCATGGGAAATTTTGGCGCTTGATTATTTCCACCATCAACAGGGTCAAATGCTGTTTTCCATCTTTCTAAACCGTCTTTTAATACCGAAATACTGAATTTTTTTTCAACTTCTTTCCGCTCAATTAACTCAGATGATTGAACTCCTTCTGTTAGTTTATTGGCGTAATCATCTACTTTTTGTAAATCATTTTGATATAAATCACTTAATTGCTTTAAGACATCAATCCATTGTTCTTTTGGAAAATATGTGCCACCGTAAAATGGTCTTCCATCAGGAGTAGCAAAACAGTTTAATGGCCAGCCGCCTTGCCCGCTCATTAATTGAACGGCATTCATGTAAATTTGGTCAATATCCGGTCTTTCCTCTCGATCTACTTTAATACAAATGAAGTTCTCATTCATAATACGAGCAACTGCAGTATCTTCAAAAGATTCTTTTTCCATTACATGACACCAGTGACAAGCCGAGTATCCAATGCTAATCAACAAAGGTTTATTTTGTTCAGCGGCTAATTTTAATGCTTCTTCACCCCAAGGTTTCCAGTTCACCGGATTATAGGCATGTTGTAGTAAATACGGACTACTTTCGTTGATTAAATCGTTGGGTGTTGAATTTTCTTTCATCTGGCAATGGGTTATAAAGAGCAGGAGAAACAAGTAATATAATTTTCTCAAAAAGAACTATAATTTAATTAACCTTTCTGCCAACTCCCTTGCTTCTTTATCGCAGTTAAAGTAATCTTTTAGTTTAGGTTTTTGAATAAAGCTACAATCGTTCATCACCCTTTCGTTGATTTCGGCAATTTGAAGAAAGCCAATTTGTTCATCTAAAAATGCACGATTGGTAATTTCATTAGCGGCATTTAAAGCACAAGCAGAAGTTCCGCCTTTGTCTAATGCTTTGTAGGCTAAAGATAAGTTACCAAAAGTGTCGGTGTCCGCTTTTTCAAAAGTCAATTTAGGATAATCTAGAAAATTAAATCTCGGAAAATTCGACTCAATTCTTTGCGGATAAGCCATGGCATACTGAATGGGTAGTTTCATATCCGGTAAGCCCATTTGCGCTTTCATGCTGCCATCTTCAAACTGGATAATAGAGTGAATGATGGACTGCGGATGTACAATTACATCAATTTGTTGGCTGTTAAGATGAAAGAGCCATTTGGCCTCAATCACTTCTAAACCTTTGTTCATTAATGTAGCCGAGTCGATTGTGATTTTTGCTCCCATCTCCCAATTGGGATGTTTTAAAGCCTGTGCTTTAGTTACTTTGGCTAAATCTTCTCGCTTCCATCCTCTAAACGGGCCGCCGGAAGCGGTTAAATATATTTTTTCAATTTTATTGTGAAACTCGCCCACTAAGCATTGAAAAATGGCAGAGTGCTCAGAGTCTACCGGTAAAATGGGAACTCGCTTTTGATCAGCAGCGGCGGTTACCAAGTCGCCGGCAACTACTAAAGTTTCTTTGTTGGCAAGGGCAATTGGTTTGTTCGCTTCAATGGCTGACATGGTGGGCTTTAATCCAGCAAAACCGACCAAGGCGGTTAACACCAAATCAATTTCCTCCATTTGTACTACCTGGCTCAAAGCTTCTTCTCCGGCATAAACTTTAATGCCTTCGTTCCAAAGCTCATTGTTTAAGTTTTGGTACTTGCTTTCATCTACAATAACTACTGCATTTGGTTTAAACTCTTTAGCTTGTTGCAGCAATAATTCATCATTTGAGTAAGCCGTTAATACTTCTACTTCAAATTTATCCGGGTTTTGACGAATTACGTCAAGCGCTTGTTTGCCAATAGATCCGGTAGATCCTAGTATGGCTATTTTTTTCTTTTTTGTTGATTCGCTCATAATTGTGAGAACAAAAGTCACCAATTTAACGTAAAATTTAAGCTCTAATTCAAATGTTTTGTATTAATTTGCGAATCAGTATGATGAATATTGTTTCTTTACTATGAGAACTCAAGATTCAATTAAACGAACTTTAATTACTACCGCCTTAGCTTTTACTTTGTCGATACTGTCTTGGTATATTCAAGCAGAAAAGGCAGTAGAAAATAGAGTAAAACAAAACACTGAAGCTAGCAATCAAGCTTCAAATTCTGTTGTTTCTACGAGTATTAATAAGTAATTAAAGCCGATTCTTTTACGTACTCAAGTAAACGATTGCTGTGCTTTTTCTTTTTAAGGCGAATGAGTTTACCGTCTCCCAAATCGGCAATTTCTTTTAATGAGGAATTGGTGTAATTTTCATTTTTAATTCCAACAACAGTAATTTTCAATCCCTTTTGAGCGGCTTTTTCAATGCGTTCTCTCAAACGTGTATTTCTTTCGCCAATGTCGAAAGCGCCGTCGGTTGCCAAAATAATTTGATTATTTCCATTTTCAATGAAATTCGATAAGCCTACATCAATAGCGGTATTCAAACCTTTTACAGCCTGAGTGCTACCCTCGGCTTCAATATTGAAAATTCCTTCTTTTATCGAATCTTTTTCTACAGCTGAAGTGGGAGCTAAAAGCACTCTTGCGTTTCCGGCATAAGTAACAATTGAAAGGTAATCAATCGACCGCAAAGGTTTTAAAAGTTGAGTCATGGAGGTTTGCAATAACTGCATTTTACCATTGTTATTCATGGAGTTTGAGGCATCAATGAGAAATATTACGTTGTTGGCTTTGTAATTATCGTCAAGTAGATCTTCTTTCTGAGTAGGATTAACTAATTTTTCTTTAGCTACTTCCTCTATAAGCGGAACTTTTTCTTCCTTTTTCTGCACTTTTTCTTCTTCAGCTAGTTCATTCATTTCCTTTTCATCTTGGAGCTCTTCTTCTGCCTCCTTTAGCTGCTCAGTTTCTTCCTGTTTTTCTTCTGCTGTATCACCGAATAAAATCTGTCCTAATGAAGGAGAATTTCTCCTCTCTTCAGGACTTTTTCGCTCCTTCTTTTCTTTTTTATTGCGATTGTGAAGCGCACCTTTGGGTTTTGCTTCCTGATTTGAAGAACCACTTTGCGCTTTGCGCATTTCTTCAATTGAAGGATAAGTTAGTTGCTCCACTTCGGAACCTTCTTCTCTTGTTTCATTATTGTTTGAATAGGTGTTTTCTGCTAACTCTTCTTCTAGTTCAAACTCTTGTCCTTCCTTTCCTATGCTTACATAATAGCGTTTAATCTTCGCTTTCTTCTGTCGGTTAAAAGCCGCTAAGCTCTTTTGAGCCATATCTGCGCTGTTAAATGAGGGACAAGCCTGTAGATTGTTTCTTGGAAGCTCTTTAAGGTTATAGTTAAAAGTTAATTCAACCGGTTCTTGAAGATTGCTGAAATATAAAATTACTTTTGATTGTCCGCGACCTTTGGTTTTGGGATTTAGTTTAATGCGTAACAAAATAGCACTTTGTGAAAGGATGTTCTTGGAAGTGTATTTAATATCAATCGGTCGCTCTGCTGTTGCTCTAAGCAGGTAAATATTTTCTGCAGTAGGATTGGCAATGTTTAGCTCAACCACATCTTCATTTAGCCGACTGATTTTTCCCAAATCAAATGAGGTTTGACTAAATTCTTGAGCAAATATTGCAGTACTGAAGTAAACAGCAACTAAAAGCGAAAGAAAATAAAGGTGTTTATTCATAGTAGACAAAAGTGCAAAGATTGTGCTATAAAATGAAATGAGGGTTGTAAAAACTTATTTTTCTGCCACCCCAATTAAAATATATTGAACTTTTTTGCCCAAAGCAGGGTCAATTACTGTATCAATTTTCCCAAAAAGTGAACGCTGAGCTTCAGATCTTCCAAAAGCACCAAAAAAACCGACAGTTTTGTAATTGATAGTTTTAAAATCTTCAAAAAGCCAGTTCATTTCATTTATTTTTAAATAATTCCAATCAGCTCCCCACTTTATAAAATGTTTCCTTAAAAACTGATGCATCTTTGAAGCGCTAAGATTTTCTGCAAAAAGCAGTTTACCTCCCGGTTTTAGTGCTTTGTGAATTTGGTCAAGTGCTTTCTTTTTATTTTGCTGATTTCCTCCTCTGCTTACTCCACCGAGAATTGATTTAAAAATTACGATATCGAATTCATTCTCATAAGGTATGTTCAAAGCGTTAATGGCTTCATATTTTATAGGAAGATTACCATATTTTTGGTGTTTAGCTTTTGCTATTTGTTCAGGATTTTCCAAATCGGAGCAGACTACCTTAAAACCTTTTTGCGCCAACCAAAGCGATAAACCACCCTGATTACAACCCAACTCCAAGCATTTAAGTTGTCTCTCATTTTTTAAATCAGCATGCTCTTCCCAAAATGGAATAGCTTTAGACCAGTTGACGATGTCCCAGTCAATGATGTCATGGAGGAGTTTTTTTTGCATAAAGTGGCTTCTAACTGAACTTACAAGTAGATGTAAAATTAATACTTAAGCGATACAATTATTACCGCTATTATTTTCAATTACTTTTGTGGCTACGATAAAGGCATGTTAAATAATAAAATTAAATCTTTAACCAAGAGCGAAATGCTGAGAAACCTTACAGTTCTAACAGGAGGGACTGTTTTTGCTCAAGCTATTCCCATTGCTATTGCTCCAATTTTAAGTAGACTATATTCTCCGGAAGACTTTGGTGTTTGGGCTCTTTATGTGTCTTTTGTTTCTTTTTTAAGTGTCTTATCTACAGGAAGGTATCAGTTTGCAATTATGTTGCCTAAGGAAGATGATGATGCTATAAATATTTTAGGATTGAGTTTTTTTATTCTATTTGTATTTTGCGTTTTACTTGAGGGGGTGATTATTTTGTTATTTGATACTTTTCAGCAGTTTGAAGCAATTCATAAAATACAAAACTGGATTTATTTTTTACCTTTAAGTGTATTTTTAGTTAGCTCTATTTCAATATTAAATAACTGGAATACACGTAAAAAGAAGTTTAAAAATATAGTTTTATCGAAAGTAAGTCAAACTACAACAACTTCAGCGGTAAACGTGGGAGTAGGCTTAGTGAAAAATAACATTAAGTTAGTGAGTATTCCATCACTATTAACAGATTCCTCAAAAGGGACAGGCGATGTAAAATCTAGCAGCCTGGGAGTAAAGGGTTTAATTGGCGGAACTATAGTTGGACAATTTATTGGTCTAGTTGTGTTGAGTTTTAATTTTTTTAAGTTTAGCATGCAAAATGTTAAAGCAATAAAAAAGTATGGCGTTAAAGCAAGTGTGAAGAGATACAAAGACTTTCCTAAGATAAATACCATGCATGCTCTAATTGATAATATTCAATCCTCAGGAGTTTCACTGTTATTAGTTTCCTTTTTTAATGCATACGTTTTGGGTCTGTACTCTTATGCCTACAGAATGGTACAGGCCCCATTGGGGATAGTAACATCATCCTATTCTCAAGTCTTTTTTCAGCGATCAGCAGAACTTCATGCAAATGGAGAAAGCATCCATCCTTTGTTTTTAAAAACAATTAAAGTTTTCTTACTGATAGGCTTACCTGTTTTCTTTGTTTTAGGCATTTTTGCACCTTATATTTTTGGATTTGTTTTTGGAGATGAATGGAGAGAGTCAGGGACTTATGTTCAAATACTTGCTCCTTGGTTTTTTATGAACTTTTTGCTCAGTCCTATGGGGCAAATACCAATTATTTTAAATAAACAGAAAGAAGTTTTTTTATATAGTGTTATTGGTAATTTGATGATATTGATGTCGATAGCTGTTGGTGGTTTTTTCTTTAATAATGCTTTGGTTAGCTTTGGACTTGTTTCAACAACTCAAGTAATTTACTATATGTATATGCTGTTGTGGTTCAGTAAAATTACAAAATAATGAGTGCCTTGCTTAATTGGGGCTAGTTTATAGAAAATCGGCATATATTAGCAAACTGGTTTTAAAATAGTCTGTAAAAGATAAGATGATTGGTAGTAAGTTTGATGATAAATACTTAGGGGCATTATTTGTCGCTATAGTTATTTCTATTTTATTCCTTCCTGATGTAGTTATTTCATCAAAATGGCCAAGTTTTCATTTTGTTGACTTTTTAATGCCATTTGTTTTTTTAGCTGTATTAAAAAAAGGAGGAATTAAAAAGTGGATAGAATATGGTGTATTAATTTTTGCCTTCATTTCAATTATCTTCATTTCAATTGCATTTAATGACCGTTTATGTCATTATCGAGATTATTTTGAGATTTTAAAAGTAGCAAAGTTTGGGGTTCTAGCCATATTTGCTTCTTTATCGATTCGTTATGTTAATCTTAACAAGTTATTAAATTATTCTTTTTTAATTTTAGTAGGAATTAACTTAATACAGTATTTTGAATTATTCAACATTAATTATGTACTAAAAGAGATTTATGGATTCGAGAAAGAGGTTACCTTTTTCGGAAAAAATACAATTGGACAACCTGCTTCAAAAAGAATGATAGGGCTAATGGGAAACCCGAATAACAACGCAATTATTTTTTTGTTTTTTACTACATGGTACTATAACCCAAGCTTGAGTCTTAGGAAGAGTTGGCAGCTTTATCTTTCTGTTTTGATGGTTTTTATGTGCCAGTCAAAGACAGCTATAATTGCACTTCTCGTTATTATGCTCATTGGTTATGGCATAATGTCCAAAATAAAATACAACATTAATTTCAAAGCAATTTTATCAAAGATTGGAGTTTTAATACTAATCTTTGGACTTAGTTTTTTGCTTGATTTAGACTATTTGATTGATAGTTTTAGAGAAGGAGTTGATTTTTTAATTAATAATAAATATAAATCAACCGGCTCAGGAGCAATGTCAACAAAGGGAAGATGGGAAATTTGGACATTTTTGTTTGAGATGATTTTAAATAAACCCTTAATTGGTCACGGACCTTATAAAGAGTTCTTTTATCAAAGAGATTTGTTTTCAGAAAACGAATATATACTAGTATGGTGGCGTTATGGGATTTTTGGACTCCTGTCGTTTATATCAATATTAGTATATCCGATTGTTATTGCATTAAAAAACTTAAACAATAAGTTTGCGCTTCCTCTAATTCTTTATACTTTGGTAATAATGGTTTCTGCATTAACAAACAATCCAATGTTAAATCGAGATATTCAAGCTTTATATGCTTTACTTTTAGGAGGCTTTTTTTCAAATGATATTTGGCTATTAAAAGCAGATCGGTTCATAAAAGACTAATCCGTCATTTTGTTATTTTTTCTGCAAATAAAGTAAGTACTTTGTGATTTAATTTAACTGGGAGAATTCCATTTAAAATGAAGTTTAATAAACTGCTATTAGTTGGCTCTACATATTCACACACCATTAATTATTATCATTTAATTAAGGAGGAGTTTCAAGATGTTCAGCTTTTTGCAGACCAGGAATCAAATCTGCTTCAAACTAAGGTTTTCGACTTTTCATTAAAAAACATTTTCTCTATACCAAAGCGTATAAAAAAACTACGCCTGGCAATTCAGAATTATAATCCGGATATTATACATGTTCATCAAGCAAATGCCTTTGCTTTTTTTACAATAATAGCAGCAAAAAAGTTAAAGATACCAATCGTAACAACACTTTGGGGAAGTGATGTTTTAATAATGCCTAAGCGAAATTTTTTATTGCGTAAAATGTTTCAGTTTATTATTGAAAATAGTGATGCATTAACAGCTGATGCAAAAATTTTAGCAGTAGAAGCAAAAAAATACACGAATAAAAATGTTAGAATAGAAATTGCAAACTATGGAATTGATTTTCTTGAATTTGATTTAAAAAAGGAAAATACAGTTTATTCTAATAGATTGCATAAGCCACTTTACAGAATTGATAAAATAATAAATGACTTTGTTGAATGGGAAAAGAGCTCTAGTTGGAAGTTGCTGGTTGGAGCAGTAGGCACTGAAACAGAAAATTTAAAGCAAATAGCAAGAACACACGATAAAAAAAGCATTGAGTTTTGCGGTTGGCTCGAAAAGAAAGAAAATTTAGCGAACTATGCCAGATCAAAGTTGTATGTTTCTATTCCCGAAAGTGACGGAACTGCAATAAGTTTGTTAGAGGCAATGTATTATGAGTGTTTTCCAATTGTTTCAGACTTAGCAGCAAATAGGGAATGGGTAAAAGATGAGATTAATGGAATAATTGTTAAAGAAGGGGAAGGGGTTTTTGATCGCCTTAATAATGTTGATATCGATACTGCCATTGCTTTAAACAAAAAACTTATTGAAGAGAAAGGCTCAAAAGAAGTTAATAAATCAATATTCCTAAAAATTTATAATTCGTTGGTTGTCAAGTGAGTTTGTCTGTTTGCCATATATCTACTGTTCATAGTGCATTTGATGATCGCATTTTTTATAAGGAGTGTGTTTCATTGAGTAAGGCGGGGTATGAAGTTACTTTAGTAATCAATCATGATAAAGATGAGAGAGTAAAAGGGGTGAATATTAAAGCTTTAAAACCTACTTCAAGCCGATTAAAGAGGATTTTTATAAAACCATTTAAAGCTGCTTTTAAAGTTTTGAAATCAAAACCAAAAGTCATTCATCTTCATGACCCTGAGTTATTGCCATTAGGTGTACTTTTTGCTGTCTTGGGTAAAAAGGTAGTGTATGATATGCATGAATTAGTTTACCATCAGATTGCTGATAAAAGCTGGATTGGATTTCCGCTTGTTCGTAAGCTTATTTCGAAGGTCTACTTTTTTATTGAGAAAATATCTATTACATTGTTCAGTCGAGTGATTTTGGCGGAAGATGGGTATAAACATTATGTGACTTCGCATTACGCGAATCAAATAAATAAATTTGAATATGTAAGGAACTTTTCAATTTTATCACTTATTGAGAAGATAAATCCCGTTAATAAAGTCACGAATAATAAAATTGTAATTTATGCAGGAGGCTTAACAGTAATAAGAGGAATTAAAGAGGTAATACAGGCGGTAAACAAGCTTGATGGGGTGGAGCTTTGGTTATTAGGGAGCTGGGAAAATGAGCGATACCAAAAAGAGAGCATGAATGAAGATAAGAATAATGTAGTAAACTACATTGGCCAAGTTAGGATGGAAGATGTTTATGCTTATATGAAGGTTGCAGATATTGGAATTGCAAATCTGTATCATCTTGAAAATTACCTAACTAGCTTGCCTGTTAAAGCATTTGAATACATGGCCTGTAGGTTGCCAATTATTATGTCAGACTTCCCATTTTGGAAAAATGTTTTTAGTGAATGTGCCTTATTTGTCGACCCCAAAAACCCAACTGAAATATCTGAAAAGATAAAGTATTTGATTTCTAGACCTGAATTGGCTCAAATAATGGCTGATAAGTCTTATAAACTAGTGTACGAAAAATACAGTTGGGAGCAGGAATCCAATAAGTTAGTTGAACTATATCAAAAGATGTTGAATTGAGAATAGATGTCGTAAATCTTGAGAGTAGAGAGTATAAAGAGCTATTTATAAAGATAGGTTCATTCTTTAACTCTGTAGAATGGATAAAAGTATTTAATTCAAATATTGAAGTTTATGGGATATATGATAAAGGGAATAAGTTAATTGGGTTTTTTAATCTTTACATTGAAAAAAAATATGGATTAACTCATCTAAAAAATCCACCCTTCTCACCCAGCATTGCTTTAAGTTTTGTCAATCCGTCTTCTAATCCCTCAAAAAAACAAAGTTTCGACAAATCAATTTACAGATTAGTGCAGGAGTTTATAAGCGAAAAAAATGCTTCTATTGTTACGCTTACACTTCCTGTTCAACATATAGACATGCAGCCCTTTATTTGGGAAGGGTTTAAAGTAGTGCCGAATTATACATATCATTTGTTGCTATCTGAAATCTCAGAAGAAGGTATTTTGAAGCAGTTTTCACCGGAAAGGAGAAATGATATTAAAAAAGCACTAAAAGATGGAGTAGTTTGTGAGCAAAGCAATGATTATTCATTGGTAAAAAAAATGGTTGAGTTCACCTATAATCGTAAAGGGAAACAGTTGAAAAGTGAACTACTTTCAAGCATTCTTGAACAAATGGATTCTGAAAATAGCTTTGCCTACGTATCATACTTAAATAATAAACCGATTGCTGCAGCATTTGTGGTATATGATAAAAATACCGCTTATTATTTGTTAGGAGGATATGACCCTAAAAACAGACATCAAGGAGCAGGAGCGCTTTCGGTGTATAATGCTATTATACATTCTAAAAAATTGGGAGTTAAAATTTTTGATTTTGAAGGTTCAATGTTACCTGAAGTAGAGCGATATTTTAGAGGGTTTGGAGGAGAATTAAAAACAATGTTTACATTAAATAAAGCTTTGTTCCCAATTGAAGTAGTTTTAAAACATTATAAGCGAAGTATATTTTGAAATTTAAAATAATTATTAAGGAAAAACTTCAACGAAGTTTGGTAGATATTAGTAGAAAGTTTTCTCCGCTTAAGTCTATTATTGATCAGATGTTTTTAGACCTATCTGTTCAACAGTTATTACCCGATAATATTGTAGCACTAGATTTGTTTGCTCGAAATGGACTTTGGCTTAGCAAAGATTGTGAACAACACTCAAACTACTTAGAACTATGTGAGATAGATGAATTTTTTTATAATTGGAGTAAAAAGTCAGTAAAAGCTAATGCCTATAATTTAGGAGATAGTATTGCGATGCTACGACACAAAAAACTATCAAAAGAAAAGTATAACTTTATCTTGTCTGATAATTTTTCAGGTCAGTTCGGTTCATATACAGAACATATAGAGGTTTTTAACTACTTATTTGATTTTGTTGATAATTATGCTGTTTTAGCTTTTAATGTAGTGCCAAATTGTGAGTCGAGAATAAAGCGCTATCCTGTAACGCACGAACAATATGAGGACTGGATGATAAAAAGAGCTAAGTTCTATAATTTAGAGACAGCGAAGGCAGCTTTTATTCCAATAGAAAATATGAAGTTAATTTATACTTCAATTTTTAATTGTAAAGGGTTTAATGTGAAATATATTAACCATTTGGTTAGAAACGAAGTGGTAACATTAATGTACTGTGTGCTCGAAAAAAATAAAGAGTAAGTGGCTGTATATTAGTTAACTTTGCTTTAATGCTTGCCGTGCATAATATCATTATAAACTTAATAATTGATTTGATTTAATAGATAAAGGTTAGTGAATGAAAGTAATTATTTCACACGATATTGATCACATGACGGTTTGGGAACATTTGTTTAAAGATTTAATACTACCCAAATTTGTTATTAGAGCCAACATTGAACTGTTTAACGGTAAAATAGGGCTTGCAGAGTATAGTTGTCGTATATCAGATTTTCTTAAAAATAAATGGCAGCGTATTGATGAAGTAATGGATTTCAACGACAAAATGGGAATCAAAAGTGCTTTTTTTATTGGAGTAAATAATGGGGTAGGGTTGTCATACTCATTAAAGCATGTAGAGAAATGGGCACCAAAGATCCTAAAGAGAGGGTATGAGGTTGGTGTACACGGAATCTCTTTTGATAACTACGAAGCAATAAAAATGGAATTCGATATATTTAAAGAAATCACTAAAATGAGCGATTTTGGTATTCGAATGCATTATTTGAGAAAAAACGATGAAACACTTGATTTTATAGAAAAAGCGGGATATTTATATGATGCCACCCCACAAGGTTTTGAGAATCCATATAAGCATAATAAAATGTGGGTTTTCCCCTTGCAAATAATGGATGGATGGATAGTAAATGGAGAGAAAAGATATCAAAGTAGAACCTTAGAGGAAGCTAAACAAGAAACTCTAAAGCAGATAGGTAAAGCCAAAAAGTTAGAACTGTCATATTTGTCAATTTTATTTCATGACAGGTATATGAGTGATAGTTTTTTAACATGGAAGAAGTGGTACGAGTGGCTAATAAGGTATTTGAAAAATGAAGGATATGAATTTGTTCTTCATAAAGAAGCCATTAATAGTCTTGAAAGATTAAAAAAACAATAAGCTTGAAACTTCTCATCCACACACAGTATTTTCCTCCTGAAGTAGGAGCTCCGCAAAATCGGCTATATGAATTGGCTTTGCGCTTGCAAAAATTAGGCGTTGAGGTAAGTGTTTTAACTGCCATGCCCAATTATCCTCAAATGGAGATTCAAGCGGAATATAGGGGCAAAAAATATGTTTATGAGGAAATGGAAGGCTTGAAAGTTCATCGTTCTTCTATTTTTGTCTCAAAATCTAAGTCTATTGTGAGGCGGTTGATGAATTACTTCTCTTTTGTTTGGTCGTCTTATTGGGTAGGGAAATCAAAGTTGGAAGATCAATTCGATTATGTACTGTGCGAATCACCTCCTTTGTTTTTGGGTATCTCATCTTTTCGTCTGGCGAAAAACAAAAAAGCAAAATTCATTTTTAACGTTTCCGACTTATGGCCTGAAAGTGCAGAGAAACTAGGGCTGGTGAGTAATCCCATTTTCTTAAAAATGGCGACTGCTCTAGAAGAGTATTTATATAAAAAGGCGACATTAATTAGCGGACAAACCATGGGAATCGTCAACAATATTCAGGAGCGCTTTCCCAATAAAAAACTGTATTGGTTGCCAAATGGGGTTGACCTCAATTATTATAAACCGGAGAATATTCAATCCAATTGGAGGGAAGAGAATGGATTTAGTAAGGAAGATAAATTGTTTTTATATGCCGGAATAATTGGTCACGCTCAAGGCTTGGAAGTTATTTTGAAGGCAGCCGAATTTCTCAAGAATGAAAAAAAAGCAAAGTTTATTTTATTGGGTAGCGGCCCTTGTAAAGCCGATTTACAAATAATGGCGGAGCAATTAAGCTTAACTAATGTTACTTTTTTGGATGCGGTAACAAAAAAAGAAATGCCCTTCATTTTAAAGGCAATTGATATAGCGATTATTCCTCTGAAAAAGTTAGATTTGTTTAAAGGGGCGATACCTTCAAAGATATTTGAAAACTTAGCCATGAAAGTTCCTATTTTGTTGGGTGTAGAAGGAGAAGCCAAAAAGCTGTTTATTGATGAAGCCAAAGCAGGGGTGTTTTTTGAGCCTGAAAATGCGCTTGATTTGAGCGAAAAAGTGCTCGAAATATTGAAGAATGAAGATAAAATAAAAGAATTAGGAGAGAACGGAGCTAAGTACGTGGCTCAAAAGTTTAATCGAGACACCTTGGCTCAGTTATTTTATAATCAATTAAGAAGCTTGTAGGGTAGTGCTTGTTATATTGAAAAAAAATAAAGTTTAAATGAAAGTAATTACGATTGTTGGGGCGAGACCTCAGTTTGTGAAAGCGGCAGTAGTTAGTCGTGCATTTAAAAAGTTGGGAGTTGAAGAAAAAATTATTCATACCGGTCAACACTTTGATGCAAATATGTCGGAGGTTTTTTTTACGGAAATGCAAATTCCAAAACCGGCTTTTAATTTAGATATTCACGGTGTTGGACATGGAGCAATGACCGGTAGAATGTTGGAAAAAATTGAAGAGGTGCTCATTCGGGAAAAACCTGATGTCGTTTTGGTTTACGGAGATACAAACAGCACTTTAGCCGGAGCTTTAGCAGCGCAAAAAATTCATATTCCAGTGGCCCATGTTGAGGCAGGCTTGCGTAGTTTTAATATGCAAATGCCCGAAGAAGTTAATCGAATTCTTACCGATCGCATTTCTGCTGTTTTATATGCTCCAACTCAAAAAGCAGTTGAGAATCTGAAAGCGGAGGGCTATGATAATTTTGATATAAAAGTTGAGCTTGTAGGAGATGTAATGCTTGACGCAGCATTGTTTTATGCAAGTCAATTGGAGGATGATGAGAGTCAAGAAGATTACTTTTTATGTACTTTACACAGAGCCGAGAATACTGATGATTTAAGTCGATTAAAGGCATTGGTTGAGGGGTTAAACGAGATACATAAAACAACTAAGGTGAAGTTGCCTTTACACCCAAGAACAGCGGCTGTACTTCAGAAAAATAGCATTGAATTGAATGTAGAAACCATTCCGCCTCAAGGGTATTTGGAAATGATTAAGCTATTGAAAAACTGTGAAGGAGTTATAACCGATAGCGGCGGCTTGCAAAAAGAAGCTTACTTTTTTCAAAAAGCTTGTGTTACTATGCGCGATCAAACCGAATGGGTTGAACTAGTTGACAATGGGTTTAATGTATTAGTAGGTGCAGATCGCCAAAGGCTTGTAAATGAAGTGCAGGCAATAGAACATAAGTCTTTAGATTTTAGTATGAATCTATATGGAAAAGGGAATGCGGGAGAGGAAATCGCCGCTTCGCTTTTAAACCTCTTTAAATAGCCTAGCAGTTCTACTTTTTATTACATTTGAATGTAGTATATAAAAAAATGAGAATTACACGTTCAATAGCTCATCGTATTTTAAAGCTTTTTCAACCAAGTATGTATCGCTTGAATAAGGATGGTAAAGGAAAGCGCTTAAGTAATACAAGGGTGAGTAATACAACTCACTTGGGAAGCTTTGAATCCTTAATACTTGGTGACAATGTTTTTATAGGACACTATAATATGATTGATGCATCAAATGGAATTAATATTGGAGAGGGATGTCAATTAACAAATTACATTAGTGTTTTAACTCATTCTAGCCATATTGCTATTCGACTGTACGGAGAGGAGTATACACAGCAAAAAGAGTTGAAAGCCTATTTCTCAGATTCAGTAGAAATTGGCAAATACACATTTGTTGGTCCTCATTCTGTTATTATGCCGGGAGCTAGAATTGGTAAAGGTTCACTTATTAGTGCATATAGTTACGTTAAAGGAGAGTTTGAGGACTTTGCAGTAATTGCAGGTAATCCTGCTAAAAAAGTAGGAGATACAAGAGACATAGATCAAAAATACTTAGAGCAGTATCCTGAATTAAAACCTTTTTATCAAGCGTGGGCACAGTAAACTTTTTAAGGAATGCTGAATAAACTATCTACTTGGATAACAAAGAAGCAATTGCCTTTGTTTTCATTAATATTTCTGCTCGCAGTGATGCCCTTTAATTTTTTATTGTCCTTTGGCGTTATCCTTTTAGCTATATCTGTTTTTTTTTCTCAAGCTTTAAATGAAACATTTTATAACCTTAAGAGTAGGCCTGACTTTATACTCTTTTCATCGACTTACTTACTTTATCTCTTAGCTCTTCTGCACACAGAGAATATTTCATTTGGAATGAGAGAGCTGGAGTACAAACTATCTCTTTTCATAATGCCAATAGTTTTGGCTGCAATGCCTAAATTAAGTGAAGCGACATTTCGGAAAATTGCAAAAGTATTTATAGTGTCAACTATTTTATCTTCCATTTTATGCATTTTCATTTCAACATACAGAACATCGTTCCAGTATTTGCCTACTTATATTGAACTTTCGGTTTTTATGCACCCTACTTACGCCTCAGCTTATTTAAACTTGGCTTTTATTTTTCTTATAAAGTTATTTGGTAGAAGCATTAAAACAAAAAGGGAAAAGGTAGGGGTTTATTCATTAGCCGCTTTTATGGTGGGCTTTAATTTTCTTTTAAACAGCAAGATTGGAATACTGCTTAACTTACTCCTTATATTTATTTTTTTAATTCAGCTTGGAAGGCAAAAGTCGAAGAAAACATTGTACTCAGCATTTGTATTGTTTTTTGTATCTCTTGTTCTTGTATTTACACAAGTGTCAACGGTAAAGAACAGATTTCAATATATAAGTCACTTAACCAAGGTAGAAAACATACCGAATGATTCTGAAGAAAGCACTTATTTACGCATCTTGATTTGGAATCAAGTAGGAGAAATTTTTCAAGAGAATAAGTGGTTTGGAGTTGGAACAGGAGATACGAAAGATGCATTAATGGAAAAGTATAAGAAAAATAATATTTCTTATGCTTATACAGAAAGGTTAAATGCCCACAATCAATATTTAGAGTGGGTAATTACTTTTGGGTTGTTAGGCTTGATAGCTTATTTGATTAGCATCATTTTTCCGTTGATTAAAACAATTAAAAGCCAACAGTTTTTATATGTTTACTTTTTAGCAATAGTCTTAATTATCTTTACAGTAGAGTCATTTTTGGAAAGAGAAGTAGGAATTGTTTTTTTTACTTTTTTCAACGGACTACTTTATTATCATTCACCTAATCAACAATCCGCATTAAAGTCTTAGCAATAATTTGTAGATCAAACCAAAAGCTTTGTTTTTCAATGTACTCAAGGTTGAGCCTTAATTTTGCCGGCATAATTTGCTCTACATACGTTTTTTCAGGATCTTTTGCTTGTCCCAGAATTTCATTTTCATTAATGTAAGCCAAAGAAGCCAAGTCGGTTAAGCCGGGTTTTACATTTAATACTTTTTGCTGTTCGGCAGTATAAAGCTGAACGTACTTTTCTACCTCCGGTCGAGGACCCACAACACTCATTTCATTTTTTAAAATGTTAATTAACTGAGGTAATTCATCCAACTTGTACTTTCTAATAAATCGACCTACCTTAGTGGTTCTATCGTCGTTTGATCCAACAGTAATCAAGCCTTTTCTGTCAGAGCCGGTGCGCATACTACGAAACTTATAGAGCATGAAAGCCTTACCGTTTTTACCAATTCTTTTCTGTTTGTAAAATATGCCCCCTTTAGAATCAATCATTATTGCAACTGCTAAAACAATCAATATTGGAGAAAGTAAGATGAATGCTATAGCCGAAGAAAGTATGTCGAACAGGCGTTTCATTACTTATTCAAAACCTTTTTTACAGCACTTTTTACGGCTGCTACAACGGTGGCAACATGCTCATCGCTGAGGTCGTAATAAACGGGTAGCGAAATTTCTCTTTGGTATTGATGAAAAGCATTGGGGTAATCTTCCATTTGGTAACCTAAGCCTTTGTATAAACTCAAAAGCGGAAGCGGCTGAAAGTGTACGTTAACAGAAACTTCTTGCTTAAAGATTTCGTCGATAATTGCATCTCTTTGCGCTTCTTCAATGCCTTTTATTCTCAGCATAAACAAGTGATAAGAACTTTCCTTATCATCACTTTTATAGGTCGGTAGCTCTGCCCATTTTTCACTTTCAAAAGCTTTTATATATTGGTCGAAAATGGCTTTTCTACGGGGAATCGTTTCTTTGTCGTAATGCTCTAGCTCTACCAAGCCCAAAGAAGCCAGAATATCGGTCATATTTGCTTTATAGCCGGCTTCACTTACATCGTAGCGCCAATTTCCGGTAGTTTTTGCCAAAGCATCTTTACTTTGTCCGTGCAGCGATTTAATATTTAATTGTTTGTATATCTCTTCATTATCAAAGGGTGAAGGAAGGTTTAAAGCAGCAGCACCTCCTTCAGCTGTAGTTAGGTTTTTTACAGCATGAAAGGAGAAAACAGTTGCATCTGCAGAAGAACCAACAGATTTTCCTTGGTATTTTGCTCCTAAGCTATGTGCAGCATCCGACATTAGTAAAATTCTGCCCAATTTTTTTTGTTCTTCATTTTCAGCTTTAAAAAGTGGGTGTATTTCTTCTGAGCGAATAAGTTTGTTCAACTCCTCATAATCGCAAGGATATCCTCCAATGTCTACAGGAATAATGGCTTTAGTTCGAGAAGTAATTTTTGATTTAACGGCATTTATGTCAATGTTAAAGTCATCATTAATATCAACCATAATTGGTTTTGCACCGCAATGAAGCACGACATTTGCCGTTGCGCAGTAGGTATATGCCGGTAAAATTACCTCATCACCTTCTTTTACGCCAAACCAGCGAAGTAACAACTCCATACCAATGGTGGCAGAGTTTAAGCAAATTACTTTTTGTGCACCGGTGTACTCAATAAGGTTTTGCTCCAGTTTCTTTGTTTTGGGGCCTGTAGTAATCCAGCCCGACTTTAAGGTGTCAACAACCTCATCAATAATTTCCTGATAAATTTTTGGCGGCGAAAAAGGAATCATAGAATGTAAAAATTAATTTACAAAAGTAAGGTTTTAGCATGTAGGGGATGGTTGAGGTTAGTTTTTTAGATGCAAGATCGCTTCGCTGTTAGAGCAAAACAGAGTTAAAAGTGGCTGAAGTTGAAAGTTAAAAGTTGAAAATTTTTACCTTAAAGGAACCCATAATTCACCTTCACTTCTTAATGTTAAAAAGTAATTTAAGTTGTTTAATCAGAGAGTTTTTGTTCTATCTAATCAATAGTCACTTTTAACCGCAAAGGACGCTAAGTACGCGCAAAGAACTCAAAGTAAAACTACTACAACAAAAGCCGACGAAGTAAAAACCGATTCTCGCCTAAGCGAGAAAGTTTCAAGGTTTCAAGGTTTCACATTTCATATTTTAAAAAAGTGCCTAAAGTACTTGAAGTTTGGAGTACTTAAAGTTAAGAGTTAGTTGAATATCAAGCATCCAAATAATGTTTTACCTTAATGAAACCCTTAATTTGCCTTCACTTCTAAATGTTAAAAATTAATTTAAGGTGTTTAATCAGAGAGTTTATGTTCTATCTAATCAATAGTTTCTTTTAACCACTAAGTTCGCTAAGTATGCTCAAAGTGCCCTAAAGTTCTCTTTTTCAATAAAAGCAAGCAAAGAGAGAACCTAATCTCGCGATAGCGAGACAGTTTCACTGTTTCCTCTTTCAACTTTCATATTTTTTTAATCTCGCCAAAGCGAGACAGTTTCTACTTTCATATTTCACATTTCATCTTTTAAAAAAGCCCTGAAAGGGCGACATCTAATAGCCGGGTACGTCAGTGCCCGGAAAATGTGATTATACAAATATAACTTTTGGCGGAGTTTTTTTATAAAAACTGTGACAAAAGTGGCTATTGAATGCGAATTTTTAAACATTAAGAACATGAAGGATTTAAGGAAGTCATTAAGTCTTTAGAAACAAGATATTTAACCGCAAAGGACGCTAGGTACGCACAAAGAACTCAAAGTAAAACTACTACAACAAAAGCAAGCAAAGAGAGAACCTAATCTCGCGAGAGCGAGACAGTTTCCGCTTTCATATTTCACATTTCATATTTCGTCAAGCTCTTCGTAAATAGAGTTATTACTTTTAAACTCAGGGACTAGCTTCTTCATAGTTTTCACTAGAATTTTATTACTCTCAGAATTAAGACCAACGAACATTTGCTCCATTAAAGGTGAAATAGCATTTAGGTCGTACTCCTGCACTTGGGCAATCATAATTTGTGGGTGGTGTGTTGCTAAAGTGTTTTCTTGGTCATTGAGCAACTCTTCGTAAAGCTTTTCACCTGGGCGCAAACCCGTATACACAATTTGAATGTCCTTCCCTTCTTCTAGTCCGGATAGTTTGATCATTTGAATAGCAAGATCTTTTATTTTAACCGATTTTCCCATGTCAAAAACAAGCACTTCTCCGCCATTGCCTGTAGAGCCGGCTTCTAAAACCAGCTGACAAGCTTCGGGAATGGTCATAAAATAGCGAGTAATGTCGGGATGAGTAACTGTAATCGGACCGCCATTTTCAATTTGTTTTTTAAAGAGAGGAATTACAGATCCATTTGAGCCCAACACATTTCCAAACCGAGTGGTAATGTATTTGGTTTTTGAATGTTTGTTTAAGGATTGAGTGTAAATCTCTGCTATTCGTTTAGAAGCACCCATTACATTGGTTGGATTTACTGCCTTATCAGTGGAAACCATCACAAAAGCTTCAGCTCCGTATTGATTGGCCAAATCAGCCATGATTTTAGAACCCCAAATGTTAGTTTGTATGGCCTCACAGGGATTGTTTTCCATCAATGGAACGTGCTTGTAAGCAGCAGCATGATAAACAATTTGAGGCTTAAAAGTAGCAAACACTTTTTCCATACGACTTTTGTTGCTCACATCCCCAATAATTACCTCAATACAGCTTCCTGTTTTTTGAGCATTTAGTTCTAATTCAAGTTCGTAAAGTGCAGACTCAGCTTGATCTACCAATAACACTTTCTTGGGGGTGTATTGAATTACCTGTCGAACAATTTCACTACCTATGGAGCCGGCAGCGCCTGTAATTAAGATTACTTTATTATGTAGCTGGTTGCGAATTTTTTTGGTGGATAGTTGAATCGGTTCGCGACCCAATAAATCTTCAATCTTAACTTGACGGATTTGCTTTACGCTCAGCTCTCCATTAATCCATTTTGAAGCTGATGGAACATTAAGCACTTGTACTTTTTTCTCCAGACAAATTTGAATGATTTCTTGCATCCGTTTTTTGCCCATATTCTGAGGTGAAATAATAAGGTGAGTTACCTCTTTAGCTTCAAGCACTTCTTCTAATTGCTCTCCCATAAAAATGGGCTTGTTCTCAAGCTTTCGCTTGTGTTTTTTTCGGTCGTCATCTACAAAGCCCACTACGTAAAAGTTGTTTTTACCGTCGCGATCAATAGTTCTTTTGGCAATCATGCCGGCTTCACCTGCACCAAAAATGAGCACTGGATTCTTCTCCACTGCTGAGCTTCTAAAATCTTCATAAAGCCTTTTTACAAAAGCCCGAGAAGTAATCATGATAAAGGAACTCAGCAAAAACTCTATAATTACAATGGAAAAGGGAATGATAAAAACCTCAATGCTCTTAAAAGAGAAGAAGTTTGTTAAGGCCAGTAGAAGGCTGCCAATAAAATTGGTGACAAGTATTTTTCGAGCATCCTCTGTGCTGGTGTAGCGAATAATGCCTGCGTATGTTTTGCCCACAGCAAAACTGATGGCCCTAACAGAAAGTATGCTAATCATGGCATATTTAATCAATGGGAGCTCACTATCGGGAATATTAAAGTTAAAGCGCAGCATGTATGCCGTGAAAGCAGAAAAGGCGACAATCCCTATATCGATTAGGAAAATGAGCCAACGCGGCGTATTGGATTTGAAAAGTAGAGCCTTTACCATTGTGGCTTCAAATTTAAAAATAAATTAAGATTGAGAGAGTTTTAAGTTAATAGAGAAATCAATGGTAGTTTTGTGGGTAGAAAGAGAAACATAAGCACTTTGCATTGAAAATTTTACAAGCACATAATTATTATCAGATAGTAGGGGAAGACACTGTGGTTGCAAATGAGTTGGGTTGATTTAGCAATAGGTTAGCTGTTAGCTAAATATTTAAATACTTTTTAGAATTAGAACTAGTCAGAGTACAAATAGAACATGATGAAAAAACTTGCATTTTTAATTTTAGCACATAATGATCCGATACATCTAAATAAACTTATAAAAGCATTAAATTACAATGCTGATTTTTATGTGCATATAGATAAAAAAACAGAAATTGAAAAATTCCAAGAATTAATTTCCTGTGAAAATGTTTTTTTTATAAAAAACAGATTATCTGTTTCTTGGGCGGGCATCTCGATGATTGATGCTTTGATGAATTTAATAAGTGAAGCTTTAAAAAATAGGATTAAGTATTCACATGCTGTATTGATTTCAGGTTCATGTTATCCTATTAAAAAAGTTAATGAAATCTATGAGTACTTTGCTTCTAACCCAAAAAAGGAATTTATTACTTTCATTGATATGAGAGAAAGTCCTGAGCATTACATGAAGTTAATAAATACAAAATGGTTTAAGGAACCACTTTTTAATTCTAAAAACAAGTATTTAAAACAGCTAGACAAGGGGATAAGATTTTTAATGAATAAGTTGAGGCTTAAAAATTATTGGGATGATAAAATGATACCTTATTATGGTCATACTTGGTGTGCTCTAACAATGGATTGTTGTGATTATGTTTATAATTATCATAATAATAACTCTTGGTATAGAGAAATGAATCGCTATACCTATGCTGTTGATGAACATTATATTCATACTATTGTTGGAAATTCGAAGTTCATGGAATCAACACTTGGAAAAGTTGAGTATAAAGGTCGCGGTCTATTTCAATACACAAGTTTTTATTTAATTGATAGAAGTTTAAAGAAGTGGTATAATTTAAGTGATTGGCAGGAGATAATTCAATCTGATAAGTTATTTGTTCGAAAAGTAAACTCAGAAACTGGAAGTGACTTAGTTTCTAAAATAAACGAAGAGTTATTTTAATACTCAGATAATCTATGCGTGAGTACTTTTTTAAATTAATAACTTAACTTTTGGTTTTATTCAATTTTGAACTGTTGTTAATGACAAACTGTTGAGTATAACTAAATATCAGGCATTTTATCAAATGCCTAGATAAAGTTAAAAAGGTACTTAGTCTAAACCACATTTTTTTGCTAATTTTTTTATGAAATTGTAGACTTCATTTTTTTGCAAAAGGACAAATTACTTTATTAATAACCCCTAATTGTCAAATCAATGGTAGTTTTGTGGGTTGAAATAGAAATAATGAGTTCATTAGCACCTATAGTCCTTTTTACATACAACAGACCGGATCATACAATTAAAACGATTGAGGCTTTAAAGAGTAACAAATTAGCTAAAGAAAGTCGATTGTTTATATTCAGTGATGGTGCAAAAAGTGTAAAAGATAGTGAAGCAGTAAATAGATTAAGAGAATATTTGAAAGGAATTGACGGTTTTAAGTCAATTGAAATAATTGAACGTAATCAAAACTACGGTTTAAAAAAATCAATTATTAATGGTGTTTCAACTGTTGTGAATGAATACGGTAAAATAATTGTATTAGAAGACGATGTGGTAACAAGTCCAACTTTCTTAAACTATATGAACTTTGCCTTAAGTTATTTTGAAAATGACAAAAAAGTATGGCACATTAGTGGGTGGACTCCGGATATAAATACAAAAAGCTTACCAGATTTCTTTTTTTGGCGAATTATGAATTGTTATGGCTGGGGCACTTGGGAGGATCGATGGAGCAATTACAGTTCTGACAGCAATGAAATAATGAAGTCATTTAATTTTATTGAAAAAATGAGATTTAGCTTTTGGGGACTTGCCAACTTCTGGAGACAGATAAAAGCTAACAAGAGTGGAAAAATTAATACTTGGGCAATATTTTGGTATGCAGTAATTTTTAAAAACAAAGGTTTGTGCTTAACTCCAAAACAATCATTTGCTAAAAACATTGGTTTTGATGGAAGTGGCGTACATACGACAGCTGAAAATGCATATAAGAATGAAAGAGTTTTGAATAATAAATCAATCTTTCATTTTGAACAAATTAAAGTTAAAGAATCTACAAAAGCAATACAAAAAGCTTATTGGTTTTACTTTATGGAGGATTTAACAAAGTTATTTAGAAAGATTAATTGATAAGATTTGAAAATTTTACAAGTACATAATTATTATCAGCAGACAGGGGGTGAAGATACAGTTGTTGCTCAAGAGAAGGCATTGCTCGAGTCTAATGGTCACAAAGTGACTACTTACTACAAGCACAATGATGTAATTAATTCAATTAAAGGAGTTCAAAAAATTGGTTTGCTTAAAGAAACAACTTGGTCGAAAAAAACTTACAAAGAAGTCGATGCCATACTAAAAAATGAGAAAGTTGATATTTGTCACGTTCACAACATCTTGCCCATAATATCGCCTTCTATTTATTACGCGAGTAAAGATAATAATGTGCCGGTTGTACAAACTTTACATAACTATCGTTTGATATGCACCAATGGACTATTAATGAGGAATGAGAGAATCTGTGAAGATTGCTTGGGCAGATCGGCTTACGGAGCCATATCTAAAAAATGTTATCGCAACTCTGCCATACAGACTTATGCAGTGGCTAGAATGTTGCAAAAAAATATGCGAATGGGCACATGGAGTAGAAAGGTTGATGCCTATCTCTGTTTGACTGAAATGGCTAGGCAAAAGTTTATTGAGCATGGTTTACCTGAAGACAAGTTAATAGTAAAGCCTAATTTTATAAAAGTTGATGTTGAACCAACTGAAACCAAATCAAATTATTTATTATTTGCCGGTAGATTGACTTCTAGTAAAGGCGTAGAATTAATTAAAAGTGTTGCTAAAAAAGTAGATTATCCCATTAAAATGGTTGGGAATGGAGAATTGTCTCCTATTTTTAAAAATAGTCCTAATGTAGAGCTACTTGGTAAACGTCCGCATAATGAAACATTAAACTTAATAAAGGATGCCAAAGCTTTACTATTTCCTTCATTATGGTATGAAGGAATGCCGATGACCATTATTGAAGCATTTGCACTAAAAACACCGGTTATTGCGAGTGATTTAGGGGCAATGAGTAGCATGATTCAACATCAAAAAACAGGTTTACTTTTTGATCCTTCCTCAATAAATTCATTATTAGAGAAAGTTAACTATTGTTTAAATGAAGATATTGCAATGAGAAGTATTGCAAATAATGCATTTATGAAGTACGAAACAGAATATTCATCAAATGCAAATTATAGAATGTTGAAAGAAGTCTATTCTACACTCAAAAAGTAGGGCTTATAAGTTACTTTGATTTGATATAGAATTGTTGTTGAAGTAAAAAATTGAAGAGAAGAGGACAAAAAAGACAATTCCATTTTGTTTTAGCATAGTTGATTCAGTTAAACTAAACATTGCAAAGAGGAAAATTGTCAAAAAAGCAACAACTTGTTTATTTTTAATGAATAATAGGCTAAAGAACAGAAGTATAAAGACAAATATTGCTAGTGTGAAAACTCCGTTACTCATCCAGTACTGTAAATACATATTGTGTGCGTTAAACCTATCTTCCTTTCCAATTACAAAGTTCTTTTCCTGATAAGTTTTTAGCAATTCGTTTTGAGCGTCTCCTGTTCCATGTCCTAATAGCCAGTCTTTTTGAATTGTTTCCCAAGAACAAATCCAAATCCCTAATCTTATTTTTAAAGAATTAATTCGAGGATCATCAAATTTGAATTCAGTTGAAAAGTCACCAATTTTTGAACTGACTCCATAATATGAAAATGAACCAATTCCAATTATTAAAATAATTGATAAAAGTTTGAATTTTTTTGATGATAGTAGTTTGGATTTAAAATAAAAAATAAAAAGAAATACTATGGCAATAGGAAGTGCAAAAGCAAAAAGAGCAGATGTTAAAAGAATTAAGATTAGTAAATAATATAAAAGAAGGAGAAAATAGCCAATTTTATATGGTTGACTTAGAATATGAAAATTTACTATTAAACGATTTAATATTACGATAAAGGAAAATGATAAATAAAGAGAGAAGAATATGGCATGCATTCCTACCGGCTGAAGCAATCTATGGTGCATAAATTTGTTGTAAATTGAGTAACCAGAGTAACCGGGTATATACACTGAACCGGTTTGGGCATAATCAACTACCGCATAGCCTAAACAATACAAACTAACTAAGGTAAGAGTAGTTATAAAAACATTGATAACCTTCTTTTGTTGATTTGATCTTAATAGCTTGAAAGAAGGTGCAAAAAAGGGAATAAATAATAGCGAATAATGTCTTTCAATTATAGACCAACCTTCAGTGAGGTTTTCGGTGTATGACATTCCAATGAGTAGCATTCCAAAAAAAAGCCAAAAGAAAATAATTATTGGTTTTCTTTTGTGATTACGAATTAACGATTTTATGAAAGATAAGCTTATTAGACCTGTAAGAATTAAAGCAATACTATTATACTTTAATGGTAAAAAAAATGAGACCATTAATAAACAATAACTAAAAAAAATGCTTTGATTAATTATTTTAGCTTTCATCCGTTTTTTTTGAATTTGTTTTTATCCAAAAGTAATGTAATAAAAATCCCAAAGCGATCCATAAAACTGCTTTTTTATACAATGTAATGGTAATGCCAATAGGTAAAATATACATGATAAAGAGAGGGAAAACCAACTTCTTTAAATATAAATTTTGAGCTATTTTGGTATAGATTATTTTAAATAGTAGAAAGTAAAAAAGAATCCCAAGAATACCTGCATTTAAAAACAGAGTGAAGATAGCATTATGTGCATCAGGAGTTAAGTCTGTATTTGGATTTACTTTTAAGGGAAAGTATAGTTCAGGGGTAGCACTTTTTTGAAATAAAGTAGATTCAGAACCAATTCCTGCTCCAAAGAAATATTCCCAAAAAGAAAAGTTTGAAACTGCCTGTAAGTAAACATTCCAAATGGCACCTCTCCCGGTTAATAATTGAGGGCTAAAAAGCTCTTTTGTACTCTGTATCTGAGTTTTATATACTACTAACGTTAATCCAACTAAGCTAAGTAAAAATGTTATTAAATAAAGAATTTTATCTTTTCTAAATAATCTGTTTGTCCACTTAAATAACTTAAGAGGATTCACAACTGTATAATAATATATAATTAATAATAGGATGGTAATAGTAAGTGCTTTATAGTAGGTGCCATAAGCGATGACCAATATAAAAATGGAAATAACAAAAAAGTATTTACTTTTTCTGATAAATTGCTTAACTGCAACAAAAAAGATAATGACAGATAACTCAGAACCATGATATAGAAAGCCATTTGCTCTTGGAGTTAAAGCACCATTTACCTCTGAATAATTAATGTAGGTAGCATTCCAAAAAGTTAAGGGGAATAGCTCAATAAACTGAAGAAAACTGATAAGCATTGGAATCCATAATAGCATAAAAAACCGCTTTTGATATTTCCATAAAGTGGCTTTTTCTAGTCTATTGTTAAATAAAAGGTCAATGAGGCTTAAAAAAACAAAAGGGCCAAAGAAGAAGTCAATAAAATCTTTAAGGTGGAAGCCATTGAGAAAAAGCTGTAAAACAAAATAGAATAGAGTGAAATATAAAATCCATTTCTTTGATTGATATTGAGCTAAAAACAAACAAATCAGCAGAAAAGTGATACCAAATGTAATAAAGTGAACTTTTAGAGGAAAAGGAGGAACTACATTTCCTAGAATCATAAAAATGGGCGAAAGACTAAGTAGCTCTAGAAATAGGATAATTAGGATTTTATGATGTCTCTCTAAGAAATTCATAGCCTTAAATTTTTAAGCGAATTTCTATATTGTAGTGGTAGTGCTATTGATAATGGTAAAATCGAAATAATGGTTGCCAGAATTACCCCTGTTGATTGAAAATAAGAAATTAAAAGGATTGATAATGGGATATTGATAATACCTGCAAAGCTCAATAGCTTAGTTTGTAAGTTCAATAGGTTGGCACTTTTTAAGTAATATCCAAAAATATTAAACCATGATGTCAAAAGAGCAGAAAAAGCCATCAAAATAGATAAACTATATGGGATGTTGATTTCTTTTCCAATCCAAATTGAATATACATAAGGAGATATAATAACTAAGACGATAGATATAATGAAAACGATTGTCCAATTTTTTAGTAATCGATGAATACCATATTGTATTGAGTGTTTATCTTTTTTATAGTAGGCTTCACTAAAAATTGCCCAATATGGAACTAATACTAAATTAAAAAGAACAGTAATAATATTAAAGTATTTAAAGCTAACATTGTACTTGGTTACTTCTACTCCATCCAGATAATTTAGAATAATTATATTATCCGTAGAATAGATTAATATCGTAAAAAGTTGGATAATAAAGAAAGAAGGATTTAATTGTTTGAAGAGCTGTATTTTTTTGTGATAATTAAATACTTTGGGTTGTACTTTTTGTAAAAAAGTTTTGTAAGAAAGAATATTTAAAACTAACCAACTAACTAATGGGCTAAATGTGTATGCTGTGCAAACTAACAGTAAATTGGCTTCAATTTCACTTTGGTTTAAAATAAAAAGAAATAAAAGAACAACTGCATTTTGAATCAATAAAAAGAGATAATCTTTTTCTGCATTATGAGTTGCTAATAAAACATTATTTAAATAATGGAATATAAAATAGATAAAATAAAATAACACACTAATAGTTAGCGCAGTTTGTGTGTTAGTAATGTTATCAGATTGGAAAAGGGTGTAAAAAGGTGTTGTTATAATTACAGCTATTAAAAAGATAGCTAATGAAAAGTAAATAAATGTTAGTATTTGATAAGCCGCAGAAATATGCTTTTTTATGGCAGTATAGTTCCTTTCAGAAAAGTAGGCGGTAATTTGATTTCTAAAACTATTACTCACTCCAGACTCAATGACAGAAAACCAGGTGAGGAAAGATAAAATAGTTGCCCAAACTCCATAAATTTCTTCTCCGGCAAACTGTATGGTGTAGCGAACCAATAAAAAGGAAAGCAATACATTAGCCCCTTTGTAAATAAAAGATAATCGAAGAACACCTTTTAGTTTTCGGAGTCCCTCATTATTTACTTCAGCCATGAAATTGTTTGTTGCTTAATACACTATGTTGTTTTATTCCTAGATAGAGTAGCAATAATACCTATAAATCCAAATACTATTGCTCCAATAATGGCTCTCATTAATCCTCCAAATCCTGATTTTTGACCGGTTTCATTTAAATGTGAAACAATGAAGTAGCATTTTTCATAAAGAGGTATACGTTCTTCTAACCCTACAATTCTTTCAGCATAGGTATTCACTTGATTGTATACACTTAGTGGGTTGATTAGTTCACTATCTCCGCTTTTACCCATATTAATCGTCATTTCGCTGCTTTCTTTTTGCTTGGTTTGCTCTAGCATTACCCGATTGAGAATTTTCTTTAAACTGTCTAAATTTTGAATTTCTTGGGTGTATAAATCTTTTTGTGTTTGGATAATTTGCAGTTGGTTTTTTCTTAATCGATTAAGCTCAGGAACACGCTCTAAAAACGAGATTAAATTGGACTCTATATTTTCAAAAATAAAAGGGTCGGTAGCATAAATACTCACTTTAAATTTATTGGTAAAAGTATACTTGTCATCTTCCAACAAATCCTCAACCACTAAATTTTGCTTTAGTGCAGAGTCTAATTTACTATAGACTTTATCCAAACTGCTAAGTCTCTCTGTAATGCTAGCTGCTGAACTAACTTCAATTGAAGTGATTTTCTTTGCATTCTCCTCATTTATACCTAAAATTGTTGAAAGTCGATCATACCTACTTGAGCTTATTAACGAATTTAAATAATCTACATCATTAAATAATTGTTCATTTGCATCAATGTGGGTTTTTAAAATGAGATTAGATTCGTATTTACGAGGAGTCACTAGTAAACTAATAGCACCTAATAATCCACCAATAATTGACCAGGCTAGTAATCTTTTCCATGATTTAAATAATTCTTCAATCATAACCATTATGCCCAGTCCTACCTTCGATAGTTGATTAAAACTTTTTTGAACTATTTTTTCTAAATCACTTACGATAGAGTTTAGTTTTTCTTCTTCCGGTATATTTGATTTCATAGGGTTTGATTTTCAAAGTCAAATGCGTGCAAAATTAGGATATTATAATTTAACAGATATAGGTTTATATTACTTCATTAATTTCGCAACTTAAGTTATTAATTTGCGCAATTGACCCCAAAACACAAAGTATTAAGCTTAAGGCTTAGCTCTCAATCATACAGTAGTGCCAAACAAACCATTCTCGATTGGGCAAAATCCCGAAAGAGTGCTTATGTCTGTTTTGCTAATGTACACATGACAATTGAGGCCTATGACAATCCAAAATTTGCCGAAGTAGTCAACGGGGCGGATCTAGTTTGCGCAGATGGGATGCCTTTAGCAAAAGCTGTTAAATTGCTTTATGGTCAAAAAATTGATAGAGTAGCGGGAATGGATATGTTTCCGGATTTGATTCAAGCCGCACATGAAGAAAAACTCTCTATTTTTTTATATGGGACAACAGATGTCATACTTCAAAAGATTGTAGAAAAAATTAATAATGAGTTCCCTAAGGCAAAAGTTGTTGGTGCAGTTTCTCCTCCTTTTCGAACCTTAAGTAAAGAAGAGGAAGAAGGTTACATTCAACAAATTAACGACTCCGATGCTAATATGTTGTTTGTTGCATTGGGTTGTCCAAAGCAAGAAAAGTGGATGGCAAAACATTCAAAAAAAATAAATGCTGTATTACTAGGGGTAGGTGGTGCTTTTCCCGTATTTGTTAATGATCAGAAAAGAGCTCCAGAGTGGATGCGAAAAATGAGTTTAGAATGGTTCTATCGTTTAATTCAAGACCCCAAACGTTTATTTAAAAGATACCTTTACACAAATTCAAAATTCCTGTATTTACTATGCTTACAAAAGCTAAAACTAAAAAAGTTTTAAAATCTTCCTCCCTAACCCAACCTTTCTGTTTTTTATACGTCTAAAGAGCGAGATTGACACTACACTTAACCATTAATCAGAACAATAAACGACTTAACACATCGTTTTTGTTGAACTAAATTATTTTGTAAATGAGAACATTGTGGCTACTTTTGCCGCGCGAAAAAACAAGTTGTAAGTGTATAAAAATCATCAATTTTTTCTAGGGCAATATTATCGCTTAGCAGACTTACTTGCTCTTAATCTAGCTTTTTTAGCTGTATATGTTATCAATGAGTTCCAATTTGTAGATTATAGACTATCAGACTTTTTGGTTTTACCATTTTTAAACATTCTATGGCTACTTCTAGCTAGCTCTCAGCGAATTTACAACCTAAACTTTTTTTCAAGTCGCAACCGTTACTATTTTGCAGTATTTATTACCGTATTAATTCAGTTTGGAATTTTATTGGCTTTTAATGATATGATCTTTAAAGCCGTTACTCCTTTGAATATATTGCTATTAAATGCTATTTTCTTAGCTTTTATTTTAGGCTGTAGGGCGTGTGTATTAAATTTGTACAAGTCAGCGATTAAGAGAAAGTCAAGAAAATCGGCAATCGTTGTAGTGGGTAGTGAAAACCAAATTAATGAAACGGTAGACTACCTGCGGAATAATTTTTCTACTTCTTTCCTAAAGATTTTTAAAGTAACAAAAAATGGTAATTTAATTGAGCGTTTAGAAACTTTCTCTCAACGTTATAACTTATCAGAGTTGTTTGTTCCTATTTCTTATTATTCGGAAGACACAGTAGAAAAATTAAGTACCTATTGTGATGAGAAATTCATTCGATTGAGATTGATCTTTGATTGGAATAAATTAGGTTCCAGGAAAATTCACGTAAAACAACTGAGTGAAAATACTGTATTATATATCGCTTCAACGCCTTTAGATGATGCGTATAACTCTTTTTTAAAGCGTTCCTTTGATCTTATTTTTAGTTTATTGGCATTTGTGTTCATCTTTAGTTGGTTATTTCCAATCATTGCAATAGCTGTAAAAATTAGCTCTAAAGGACCTGTTTTCTTTAAGCAACAAAGAAGCGGTTTAAATGGCAATTACTTTCATTGCTACAAATTTAGAAGCATGAAGCAGAATGCTGAAGCTGACTTAAAGCAAGCAACTAAAAATGATGATAGAATCACAAAAGTGGGGCACTTTTTAAGAAAAACAAGCTTAGATGAACTGCCTCAGTTTATTAATGTTTTAAAAGGGGAAATGAGCATTGTTGGTCCGCGCCCCCACATGCTTAAACACACTGAACAATACCGTGAACTAGTAGGTAACTTTATGCAAAGGCATGCCATAAAGCCGGGCATTACAGGTTTAGCTCAAGTAAAAGGATATAGAGGCGAAATTGATGATTATTCACTCTTGCAAAACAGAGTTAGGTTTGATCGCTTTTACGTAAACAACTGGACGCTCTTTTTTGATGTGAAAATTATAATTAAGACAGTACTTACCATCTTCAAAGACCACCGCTAACCACCAACTCCTCTGCCAACTTTCTATCATTAGCTAGTCTCGGTAGTTTGTTTTGTCCGCCTAGCTTTCCGCGGCTTTTCATGTATTGCTGAAAGCCGCCTTTTACTACTTTTCTAACTTTTAAGTTTTGCAGAATTTGTCCGCTAATCAAATCATTGTAGTAGGGGTTAAGCTGACGCATTTTTTCCTCCAAAGCCGTTTTAAATTTTTCATCCACTTGGCTTTCGTTCTTAAATTCCACAAACCATTCGTGATAGGGGAGTTCACCTTCTTTGGGGTTCACCTGAGGAGCTAAGTGAAACTCCACCACCTCTAGCTTACATTTTTCGCAGGCGTATTGCATGGCTTTTTCTACTTCTTCGCCAATTACATGCTCCCCAAAAGCAGAAGTGTAGTGTTTAATTCTACCACTCACCACTATGCGGTAAGGGGCAGTGGAAACAAAGCGAACGGTATCGCCAATGTTATAGCCCCAGAGTCCTGCATTGGTGTTTAGAATAATCACGTAGTTTTTGCCAATTTCAACATCTTTCAAGCTGATTCTTGTCGGATTTTCATCAAAAAACTCATCTGCCGGAATAAATTCGTAAAACATTCCCGAATTAAGTAAAAGCAACATTCCTTCTTCCTGCTGACTGTCTTGAAAGGCTATGAAACCCTCTGAAGCAGGGTACAGCTCTATGCTGTCGATGCTTTTGCCAATGAGTTTTTCCATAACCGCCCGATAAGGTTCGTAGTTAACCCCACCATAGATAAAAAGTGAAAAGTCGGGAAAAATTTCTTTGATCGTTTTTTTACCGCTTAGCTCAATTAGCTTCTCAAAATACATTTGCACCCAAGGAGGAATACCGCTGATTAAGCTCATCCTTTCCTTCATGGTTTCATTACATACCGCTTCAACCTTCTTTTCCCAATCTTCTATGCAGTTGGTTTCATAAGAAGGCATTCTGTTTTTCTGAAGATATTGTGGAACGTGATGTGCTACAATTCCCGACAATCTGCCAATGGGAATGGCTTTGCTGTGGTCGAGCACCGGGCTCCCTTGCAAGAAAATCATTTTATGGTCAACAAAGTCTGCCTTGCCGGTTTCTGCAATGTAGTGCAATATCGCATCTCTAGCTGCTTGTATGTGAAAAGGAATAGACTCTTTTGTAAGGGGAATGTATTTTGCTCCGGAAGTGGTTCCGGAGGTTTTACTCAAGTAAATTGGTTTGCCCGGCCAAAGCACATCGGCTTCTCCATCAACCATTCGATCCATATAGGGTTTTAGCTCTTCATAATCGCGAATGGGAACTGCTTTTTTAAAATCTTCATAAGATTGAATGTTTTCAAAAGAATGATCTTTACCAAAAGCAGTATTAGAGGCTTTTGAAATGAGCTCATTAAAAACCTTTTCTTGAGTAGTCAGTGGATTTTTCGCCCATTTAATGTTTTTTCGTCGGATATAGTGAGCAAACGGCTTGCTTAAAGCGGCTTTAATTCCCATGGCTAGTTAAAGTTGATGAATTGCATAGGATCAATGGCTTTGCCTTCTTTCCATAGCTCAAAATGCAAATGTGGTCCCGAGCTGAGTTTTCCTGTATTTCCAATAATGGCAATGGCTTCTCCGGCTTTTACTCTTTGTCCCACTTCTTTTAACAATACAGAATTGTGTTTATAAATACTTGTGATATTGTTTTTGTGTTGAAGCTGAATGACATATCCGGTTTCAACTGTCCAGTCTGCAAAAATAACGGTGCCGTCGAGTGCTGCTTTTATCGCTTCGTTTTTTGGAGCTACAATATCTACCCCAAAATGTGCTTCAGCTTGATTAAAAGTATTGGTCACTGTTCCTTTTAAGGGAGTAAAGTAATATAATCGCGATTCCGAAGAACTGCTGCTAGCGCTAGTAGCCTTTAAAGAGTATGAGTCCTCTCTTTCTACATAATCTCGTAAAAGCGAATCTTCTTTGGCTTTTATGGCCGGATTTCCTGCTTCGTCAACCGCAAAGGAGTCTATAAGACTGGAGTCTTGTGCGAGTAAATCTTCCGTATGTGGATCCTCTCCTCTTAAAATGGCTTGCAAATTAGCTAAGTATAGATTGTTTTGTTGTAGTTTATGCTCTAGCGAATCACTGCGTAAAACCATATTGGTCAAATCTTCTCTCAAGCTAACATCAGTATAACCGGGAATGTATTCTCTAAGTGGGGTAAAAATGATGATTACGGCCACAGAGCCCATGAGAAAAACTGCAAAAGTAAGCACTAAGGTAACAATGTTGAGGGGAGAAAGTCGGTAAGAGAACTTTTCTTCGAAAGAAGCATCATTTAAAATTACCAAACGGTATTTATTCTTGAGCTTTTTTAAAATCTTACGTTTTCGTTTTTCTTCCTCCATGCCAATCAAAAATTGAGCTCAAATATCCGAAAATATAATAAGAATGCAGCATCAAAGATGAAGGGAGAGGGGTGGAAGTCTTAGAGTTTAGAATATAGAGAATAGACCGCTTCGCTGCTAGAAGATAGAAGTTAGACCGCTGCGCTGTTAGAGGAGAGA
>CESQ01018592.1_pt1 | contig 166487 bp, 169 predicted proteins | sample 361401 | NCBI WGS metagenome assembly CESQ01 (sample SAMEA2622119, study PRJEB7988) | marine metagenome | isolation source: saline water (ENVO:00002010), including | reverse complement strand
CAGAAGAGAAGCCATGTCGGAACAGTTACCGACACCATTCATGTCCCCCTTATAGAGAAAGGCTCGGCCATCGTGACCCATATTCAAGGGAATGAGGTCCATGCCATGGATAACAAGACATACGAGACTCTCATCCTTCCCATGGATTCGGAACTAAACCTAGTCTCCGGAGGGGAGATCCAGTGGATGGAAGCTATGGGAAGATACAAGGTGACCAGGGACCACTGACTCTGAAAACCACTTCTTAGAGCCTCATTCGTCATGAATCTATAAGCGACTCACCCCAAGCCAAGTATGGGCGATGTCATGGGAGATGTTGAGAAATCAGCCTACAGGCAACCAGTAACCGCCTCAGGCCTAAAGGCCATCGAGAATGGAACTCTCACTTGGCTAGACGAGGACATGTACAACAACCTGAACACGGGTGTGTTGGAGCAATACCTGGAAGAGAAGAACCTTCAGGATTCATTCGAGATAAGTCACTGGAATACTAGGAAGGTTCTGATCGGGGTCCTGATAGGTGCTCTATTCAGCGGAGTCACAGCATACATCGGGCTCAAGATCGGAATGGCGGTCTCCGCGGCATGGTATGTGGCATACTTGCTGGGAATGGCACTGAAGTGGACTCCCTCTGAGGTCAATATAGCTACTAGCGCAACTACTGGGGCCACGCACGCCTCAACTGGCTTCATATTCACATTCCCAGCTATTTTCCTACTCGCCTACTCAGATTCATACCGTGTCGGTGACGGATTTCTTATCTCTTCAGTGGATACCCTGCAATTGGCATTCATAGGCATAATTGCATCCATGTTCGCCGGTTTCCTTGGTGTAATGTACTTCATAATTTTCAGAAGGGTATGGCTGGTTGAAGACCCCTTGCCAATGCCTGGTTTTGAGGCTACTTTGAAGATGCTAGACATAGCTTCGGATGTCAGTACGGGTGCCGCAGATGCGGCTAGGGACTCCTTGAAGACAGTAGGGGTATGGACTGTAGCCACTATGGCATTCATGTTCATTATCGACTATCCGATAAGATGGGGCAAGAAATTGGCAGGAGCACCAAGCAGTATCGCTGACTGGGTGGCGATGACCCTTTCCGGACAGGACTGGGGACTGGCATCAGTTTACACAGAAAGATGGATTCATCAGCCCAGTAAGCTAGAAAACGGATTCGCTCCGTACAACGGGATCACGCCCTACTCCAGCTCAAATCCGTTCTCTTACACCTTCCTGGGTATCGAACTTAGCCCCACCCTTCTGGCTATTGGTTGGTTCATGAAATTCAGAGTTGCCTTCCTCGTCAATCTAGGCTCAATTGTTGCATGGTTCTTCCTAGTTCCATTAGTGGTAATCCAAGATGTTCCGGTATACGACCCCTCACTAGGTTCATATGTCAGCATAACCCAGTATTCGGATCCTTCATCTGGAATATTTAACCCCACAATCCAGTGGAAGGCATTCTCATCAGTGGTAAGGACGATTGCTATTGGGGCTATTCTGGGAGGAGGAATGTTTGGACTGATCAAGATGGCCCCGACATTCATCTCTATCTTCGGAGACATATCCTCTGCATTCACGGGGGAGAGGGGAGACGAGTTCATAGAGAACAAGGGTTGGTATGAATGGCCACTCACTCACATCCCGGTCTTCATGGCAATCTCATTCTTCGCAATGATCCTTACATTCCTAGTGGGGGGATTTCCTCTCCTGCCCTCGGCAATTTTCGCCATTGTGCTGATATTCACCACTTTCCTTCTAGGGGCAATAGCTGTTAGGGTGATGGGAGAAACAGGCATAGAGCCAGTCTCAGGAACCTCCTTCATTGTGCTACTGATGCTTCTGCTGATATTCCTTAATCTGGATGTTGGACTGGACAAGGAGGAATCGGTTCTAATTGCCTTAGTTGGAACCACTGTCTTTGGTTCTGCCATCAGCATGAGTGGTACCGTGGTGGGCGATTACAAAAATAGCCTATACATTGGCAACAGGCCTTACCATATCTCCAAGGGCAACATCATGGGAGTTATCCCAGGGGCCATACTGGGCGCCGCAGTAGCTATTTTCCTGTCCAAGCTATTAGCGGACGGCACAATAGACCTACTAGCCCCCCAAGCGAATGCCTTCGCGTACTTCACCACCATACTGGCTGAGGGACAGGGGGACTGGGGAGCGTTGGCTCTGGGATTCGCGCTAGGTGCATTTGTCGAGTGGGCCACAGGAATGGGCACCTCGTTCGGCCTTGGAATGTATTTGCCCACTCCAGCAACCTTCCCAATGCTCCTAGGTGGAGCCGCCAGGGACTGGTGGGAGAAGAGAAGACTACAGCCTAAGGTGGATTCTATCAGAATAGAGAAAGGATCCCAAGAGGCAGAGAGATCAAGGGCTTTGATGCTACTCTACACATTCATGATAGCCGCAGGGGCACTGACCGGCGAGGCGTTCTATGGAGTGGAAGCCGCGATACTCGCCGTTCTCGATGACCAGATAGGGACTAGCCTCTCGAACTGGCCGGCAATCAGACTGGCCGGCTTCATAATACTCAATGCTATTCTAGGGGCCTTGATCTATATCCTATTCAGTAAAGCCGGAATAATCGGGACCAGTAACGGTCCGAGGGAACCGGATTCCAAGGTTATGGATGCAGAGCTTGCGTGATTCCATGAGTCAGGAAGATTCCGCCAAGCCGGGCCATTATGCACTGCTCGCAGTCGCGCTTTTGGCAGTATCAAGCGCTGGTGCCGTACTCCAGCAGATGGAAGGAGTACCTCCTCTACTGAAGGCCTCATGGAGAATGTATGGGACATCGATAGTACTCATACCGGGCTTCATCTATCAGTGGAATAGGATGGAAGAAGGAACCCTTCAAAGTAGAGACTGGCTACTGATTTCAATTTCAGCCATGTTCCTAGCTCTTCACTTCGGAAGCTGGATTTGGTCCCTAGATCATACTAGCCTAGTCCATAGTTTACTTTTCGTGACTAGCCATCCACTGGTAGTAGTCGCATTAATGCCTCTCATCGGGGCAACCGTGAGAAGAGGACATGTATTTGGTGCAGTCATAGGTTTTCTCGGGGCATCCATAGCCCTACTAGAAGTGGAGAGTAACAGTCAAGTTACCTTGATTGGAGACGCCGCGGCTTTCCTTGGTGCTGTCACTGTGGTTGGGTACCTAATGATTGGAAGGCACCTCAGGTCTTCTAGAAGAACTCCGGTATTCATCTACGCATTCCCAGTCACACTATTGGCGGGACTAATGCTTACGATAGGATCGGTCTCCTTAGAGGGAACGGCCCTAACCTCCGCCACACCCGAACTAAGTGCATTAGGCTGGATGGATGCTGTATGGCTTCCGTGGATAGCATACCTGTCCCTCGGACCAGGGCTCTGCGGTCATACAGTCATAAACACAGCATTAAGGTGGATTTCTCCAATTGTGGTATCTGTTGCTCTGATATTCGAACCAGTCATTGGAGGGGCGATCGGATGGGCGATAACTGGAGAGGCCTATATCGGAACATGGACACTTATCGGTGGTCCATTAATGCTAGTGGGGGCAATAATGGTAACCTTGGAAGAGAGTAAAAATACGCAAAATACAGACACGCATTCATGAACTATCTGCCTGTCGCATGCATGTGAAGAAAGTACACCTCCTTGTTACTAACGATGATGGAATAGATGCAGAAGGCCTAGTTTCACTAGTAAAGAGGTTGCACTCGAAAGGACATCCAGTAGTGGTACTCGCTCCTCAGAACGAGCAGTCTGCCACTGGAATGAAGCTGACTCTTTCAAGTGGAATGCAATTCACAGAGAGAAAGGATCTCTCTGAAGCTATCAAGGTAGAGGGCGGTCCTCCGCTCAGAATGTTCTCCCTAGATGGTAGCCCTTGTGATTGTGTCATCGTGGCGCTCGAGGGAGGACTGAAATCGTGGGCACCAGAAATAGATCCAATGCTTTGTATATCTGGAATCAACCACGGCCCCAATCTTTCTGTCGATGTACTTCATTCAGGTACAGTATCCGCCGCCAGAGAGGCATCCCTGTACGGGATGCCATCGATCGCCACCAGTCTAGCGACATACAATCATAGAAACTTTGAGGATACTCTTGAGGTCGTAATGGGGCTGGTCGCCAAATGCGAAGAATCACTGCCTGCCCAACTTCCCAACTTACTCAGGCCCAACGGAACTGGGAACAAGCCATCTGGCGACGACGAAGGATCATTGTTGAGATCGGCCTTCCACCATGGGGATATCTTCCTCAACGTGAACATGCCAGAGAAATGGAACGGTTCAGTCACTACAGTTTCATTGGGTGCGAGGTGGTACAGAAGTGCTTCTGACATGGACCAGGCACCTTCCAAGGGAATAGAATTCGAAGTCGGGGCAGCCACCATAGTCGAGGAGGACATTCCAAGAACAGACTGCAATGCCATCAATGACGGAAAGGCGTCGATAACGCCCCTAGGTAGCTGGCCTTCTAACCACCCTCTCGGTATTAGTGAAAGACTGCTAGAGTCTTCCATCAATGAGTCCCCCGATGGCCTTCCTTACTGGATATGAGAGTCAATTAGGTGATGTATCACAGAGATGCATGAATGCCCCTGTAGCCAAGTCCTCCCCAGGGACAACGAACCGAGAGGTAAATCCACCTCCCGCAAGTCCAAATCCAAATCGTCCGAAAGAACGAATCCACACCTTCCTGCAATGTCGACACTTTCGAAAATGCTTCCACCAGCATCCAGAACATAGGAATCCACGCCATCAATATTCCATTCCTTAAGGGTCTGGTAGATATCGCCACCGGACTGCCTTATTCCCTTGGAAACCTCTGTGAAACGTCCGATGGGGGGAACCGGGGTCTTCATCAGGGATTTGAAGTGCCCTGCTATTGATCTCTCATCAGGCCTAACGCCTCTGAGATCGCAACCATCGAAGAAAACCCTCCTCGGAATGCCACCACCCATTAGGTGGACAACTATCTGTGTATCTTTCCTTATTCCGTGAGAGATGAATAGCGCAGAATTTACCGCCCTCACAAGGACGTCCATTCGTCCGCCATCACCTGGCAAGTCGTTTAGGTTAAGCTTCCCACTACTGGGCGCCCTATTGCCAATTATGGCAAATCTCCTTTCCATGGGATCACCCCATGCCTAGTTCGGAATCATCGAAGTCCATCATAGACTGCATCTGTCTACGGAACCTTCTGTCGCCCTTCATACCACGCATCATCTTCCTGCTCCTATTCCACTGTGCGAGCAACTCTTTGACATCCTTCTCAGTTGCTCCGGACCCTCTTGCTATCCTCCTTATCCTACTAGATTTTAGCAACAAAGGCTCATCCTTCTCCCTCTGAGTCATCGAATCCATAATTATCCTGAACTTCTCAAGATTATTCTGCATCTGCCTTTTCTGCCCAGTGCTGAGATTCCCCATTCCTCCAAACATACTATCCGGCAAGTGTGAAAGCAATTTATCCATGGTGCCAATCTTGCTCATCATCTCCATCTGCGAGTACATGTCAGTAAGAGTGAATCTACCAGACATCATCCTCTGAGTAATCCTCATGGCTTCATCCTGATCTAAATCTTCAGGTGTGAGATCAATCAGTCCCTTGATGTCTCCCATACCGAGTAACCTAGAAATGAAACGATCTGACTCAAACTTCTCAAGATCCTGTATCCTCTCTCCCTCTCCCACGAAGACTATGGGGGCCCCGGTAGCGGAAACGGCGCTCAGCGCACCTCCTCCTCTAGCCGTTCCATCAAGCTTGGTGACAATAGTTCCAGTCACGCCTACTAACTCATGGAATGTTTGAGCAACTGGACCTGCAGCCTGGCCCACCTGAGCGTCAATAACAAGAAACCTCTCAGTTGCATTAGCGATTTCAGCTATAGAAACAAGCTCTTCCCTGAGTGAGTCATCAAGACTATCCCTGCCCGCGGTATCAATAATTACCACATCAGAGTTACTGAATTCCTTCAGTCCATTCTTCACGATTTTCGAGGCATCACTCTCACCAGGTTCGCCATATACCCCGACGCCTGTTCCCTCTAGTAATTGGCAAAGTTGCTCATATGCTCCAGGTCTGTGGGTGTCTGCCTCTATTACCGAGACTCTGACCCCGTGACGTCGTCTCCACCAATCTGCAACTTTGGCAGTTGTAGTCGTTTTTCCCTGTCCGTACAGACCAACCATCAATATTGTCTCATTATGAGGCCTGATATCCCTTGGAGGGCCCAACATTCTGACTAGTTCAGTGTAGATGATATTCATCGCATGGGTTTCTAGCTTGGTGCCCGGACGTGGCTCTTCCTCAACGACCCTCCTCTCAACCTTCTCAGTGAGCTCTTTCGTCTGTCTGACATTGAAGTCTGCCTCCAATAGAGCCCTGCGTAATGACTTACTGAGCTCCTTTAGTGTGTCTTCGTCAATTTCCCTCTTGCCTTTCAGAAGTCCGGCTGAACCCAGAATACGCCTCTTCAAGCCGTCCAGCGCCATGTACGCGGGTCACGATAGGGTGGTTTGAACATTGTCCGAGGCAGATGGACTCAAATGCCCAGTGCCATGGCGAAGCATGGCTACTGGTATGTGGCAAACCCAAGCCGCTTTCGCCATCGGCATAATCGGCGTTTTCATCGGATGGAGGGGGTCTATCGCTAAAATGACAGGTTTCTTCGATCTATCCGGCTCAGTCAAATACCTACTCTATGGCATTGTCTCAGGAATGTTACTGGCCTCAGCAGCCGATACTCTGATACTCTCTGGAATTATTACCGGGCAAGTGAATATCATCACGGCTAGCTCGTATGCGCTTCTGATTGCAATATGTGAGTCGGCGTTCGTTCTTTTCCTTCTCGGACGACCGAGAAACGTTGCATTGAGAGCATCTCCTCCGTTTGGGTGGACTTTGGGGCTCGGAATCGGTGCGATGCAATCATCTGTTCTGGCGTTCAGGCTATTCGATGAAGAACTGAACTCATCCTTTTCTGGATTTTCCATGTATTCAGTATCCATCTGCCTCCTGATATCAGTAACCGCATGCACGGGGCATGCGGTCCTATCGGCGTATCAAGGTGCGATGATTCTAGAGCCTCGAAGGTTGGGGCCCTTCTTCTTGACTTCTATACTCAGGGCGGCGTTGTTAATTTCTCTCATACTTTCAATATACACCCCTCTGATTCTAGTCGCTCCATTAACTGCAATAGTTGCCGCATGGGCTCCATCGCAAGAAAGATGGCTACCTTCAGGATTGACACCAGCAGCCAGACAGGCCTACAGGCGAACAACCAGACAGTCTGATCGTCACAGAATCGCTTCTAGTTCTAGGACCAGAGGATCAATGATTGGTGAGGAAGAATAGCCAATAAACCCCCTATTGAGGATTTATCGGACATACGTATGGCGCATGATTATATCCATCCGTCCAAGGGTGCGGTCTAATGAGAGTCATCATTGCTGGGGCCGGAGAGGTAGGCAGAGGCGTGGCGGCAGCTCTCCGTCAAGAGCGAAGAAGCGTCGCCTTGATTGACCCCGACCCCTCAGCGATAAATGAGTCCCAATACTTGGACTGCCTTTTGATTACGGGGAGCGCCCTATCTAGGGATTCTCTGATGAGGGCGGGAATTAGCGATGCCGAGATTTTCATAATGGCTACAAATGACGATATGATTAACTTACTGGGGTGCTCTTTCGCCAAGAAGGTCTACAGCGAACTAGTGGGCGAGAGGAACGCCACTGGACTGAGGACTATCGCCAATATCAACGATCCAGGATTAGAGCATCCATCTAGGGGAGCGGGCCCTCTCAGTAGCTGGACTAGGGCTGATCACATCGTCAGCGCCGCGGATGAGATAGTCAGCCAACTTGCCGCGAGCCTACTGGCTCCTTCAATCGATGAAATCCTTCCTCTTGGAGAGTCATCGTGGATCGCATCTACCGAGGTTACAAACTCATCTGCATTAATTGGGACCACCACAGGGGAGGTCGGAGGGATTTTCGCAGGTATGCCCTCAATTTACTCGATAAAAAAGTCCGATGAAAAGGGGACCCTTAGCGAGGGCAATGAAATAATCGAACCTGGTGATATCTTAGTCTTCGTCTCCAATTCCACTGATCAGTTCTCGCAGATAACCAGAAGTGTTGGAAAATCCGATCCCGATCTCAAGGAGAAGGCACAGATAGCAGTTTTTGGTGCAAGCCAGTTCGGAGTCAGGCTATCTGATTACTACCTGAGAAGAGGGCATAGTGTTGTAGTGATAGAGCCCGAGCTGGATTTGGCCAATGAATTAGTAGGCTCTAGAGTAGGAAATAGTAAGAGGCTCGATGTAATACATGGGGACCCACAAGATGAGGATCTTCTCAGGGAGCTTGACATTCATAGCCATGACATTGCGGTGGCGGCGTTAGAAGATGACAATCTAAACATCGCTATATCGATGAGAGCCAAAGATAAGGGGGTATTGAGGACCGGTCTCGTCCTAAGGGATCGTGCCCTCGTCGACGCGGTCCATAGGATCGGCACAATAAATCCCGTCAGCAGGAGGCAAGTGGTGATAACGGGAATTTTGAAATCTATTCACATGAATGTCCCAGGAACTTTCCAAGTTATACCAAACGTACCAGAAGTAATATCTATTTCAGCTGAAGTAAAAGCAGAACAGGGTATCGAGGGCTGGCCAATATCTAAGGTCGAGTCAAAACTTGGTGCAAGAATTGCCATGATAGACAGGGAGGACTTCGATGGCAAGGTTTCAGTCCTCGATCCCAATGCGGTTGAAACCGTATTACTTGGAGATAGGATGTACATACTCCTGTTGAAGGAAGATTTGAAGAAACTCGAGAAGATTCTAGGGAGCTAACCATGCGCTGGGATGTCGTCGGTTTTGTCCTGGGATGGACAATTAGACTAGTCGCACTACCTCTAGCTTTGGTGGCCGCATACAGTTGCTACTTGGGCTCCGAGGGATATGAGTTCGCAGCTAGGACGTATCTAATCCCTCTAATTTTAGCCGCATTTGTAGGACAGAGTCTAGTTTCGTTGGCCAAGGGGGCCGATACCGCATCCAGACTCAGAGATCGTGAAGCCTTCGCCTCTGTCGCCCTTGGATGGATTCCTGTTGTGATACTAGGTGCTTTGCCATACTGGCTAGGAGGTGTTTTCTATGGGCCTGCTGATCTATCTATGGAATCTGTTGCTGTGGCCGATGTCTTCTCTGGGGCTATCCACTCATGGTTCGAGTCAATGTCAGGGTTTACCACGACAGGATCTACCGTGATAGATCACTCAACAAGTCCACGATGCCTTGAGGGAACAGATTGCATCAGCTCTCAACCGAAGAGTCTGATACTCTGGAGGTCTCTCACCCAGTGGCTGGGAGGAATGGGAGTGATCATGCTAGGGCTCCTCATACTTTCTCAGGCACTTGGGGGCGGGATGTCATTGGCTAGGGCCGAGCTCACCGGACCTTCTCTTTCCAGACTGGGCCCTTCTCTGCAATCCACGGCAAGGAGACTATGGGCGATATACATAGTCCTGACAATAATTGAGATGGTCTTGCTTAGGTTCATAGGCGAAATGAGTATTTTTGACTCGGTAAATTATTCCCTAACTACACTATCATCAGGCGGTTTCGGTACTACTGATGGAGGAGTTATGGCCTTCAGTTCGGCCAGGATAGAGGTCATTCTGATGGTATTTATGGTCCTCACTTGCATCAACTTCAGCCTCCTCCATTTAGTCCTCGTAGGTAAATCAAAAGAGGCCTTCAAAGACGGTGAAGTACGTAGCTATCTATTCATCCTAATTGTTGCATGGTTTGCTATGGCCTTCAACATTTACAGTGCGGGATCTCAAGATTTAGGGTTCTTAGAAACTATCAGACATTCGATGTTCCAGGCTATTTCGATTTCTAGTACTGGGTACTCTTCAGCAGATTTCGCAACATGGCCACTGTTCAGTCAATTTGTTTTACTATTGTTAATGATAATAGGAGCGACAGCAGGGTCTACAGGAGGGGGCCTCAAGGTACTAAGAATCAGAATCGCCTTTGAGCTTTCAAAAAGAGAAATATTGAAAATCATCCAACCTAGGAAAGTCGTTGCAATCAGATTCAACGACGAGGTCATAGACGAGAAGAGGATATGGACGGTACTTGGAATGCTAAGCTCTTGGACTGTTCTTGTTACTGCATCGATATTGGCATTCTCATTATTGGAGCCATCTTTGGATATGACCGATGTTCTTTCCGTTTCCCTATCTCTCCTTGGAAACACTGGTCCAGCTTTAGGTGCGTTCGGTCCGACCGCGACTTGGGCCGCACTGGGCGAGCCGTCGTTGATAGTGGCATCACTTCTGATGTGGCTTGGGAGGCTAGAGTTGCTAACGGTCTTGGTTTTGTTACACCCCAAGACATGGCGTAGCGACATCTAGAATGAGTCAAGTGTGAATTGTTTGCCATCAGTAGTTGTTTTTTCATCCTCTGCCTCTATTTGTGGGGGCACTACTGGGGGCTCTGGCAAATTCTCCTGATCATCATACTCCTTCACAATCGATTTCCCCTTTCTGCTACTCTTAGATATGCCATGCAGAGAAAGATGCTCCTCGACACCCAGCCCCATTTTCTTAGAGATACTGAAATCATCGGGGTCTCCACCCAGTGACTCATCGTGGACAGCTAGCAAAAGTGGCCACAGCTCCTCCCTGAATGATGATTTACTAGTAGAAACATTCTCTGACATAGTAGTGACAACATTAACGCTCCTCCAAGATTCAGAGCCCCTTCTTAGAAAGTCTGGGTACCCCAGATAAGGATCAGTCGTGATCGGTGTCTGGGAAACCGCGGCCTGAGAGGTCAGGGCAGATCCCCAATACCATGATCGGAATGCACGATTTGTGAACTTAGTGGCTAGAGACCTATCAGCTAGCTGCATCGCAGTGCTGATTGAAGCAAGACCATCTGAATCGAAGACAGATTGATTGTTCCATGAGAACCAAGCTAGCATCTGATCAGGATCCTTATCGCTATTCCTGAGAATTTCCGATGCCTTGGAGCCACTTTTACTCGAGTATATCTCTTTCATGGCTCTGAATACATCAATCTGAGAGTCCCTAACTGAAACTTCTCCGAGGCCCCTAACATGGTCTGTGGTGATATGCCCCTCAACTAGCGATGAAACCGCTTGCAAGTCCCTAACTAAGGCCCGCAGGTCCCCTGGGTTTCCAGTAATCAACTCCTCCAACGCCCCCGGATCAATAGACAGCCCCTCACCATCAAGAATCCTGTAAGCTATTTTCCGCATGTTCCCGCTGTTCACCCTCTTGAATTGTATCATATCGGATAATCTGAGAACCCTATCTCTGTTAATCCTCCATCCTCTGCCACCTCCCCAGAGTCTCATTGGATCGTTGCAAGTCATAATTACGGGTTGCATACTGACAGACAACAGGTGCATCAACTCGGCCTTTCCTCCCGAATCACCTGAAATGCTCTTCGTCTCATCTTCCGATGAAATCGACTTTCCGATTCTATCTTCTGATATTTTTGAAAAACCTCCAGCGAGATGATCTACCTCGTCTAAGAGGATAATTGTCTTCCCATCTGGTTTGGAATCCCCTGAGAATAAATCTAGTGAGATGTGTTGTGACCCCCTGGTCGCGGCCTTTCTGATAGAGGCCGCATTCCTCTCCTCAGATGCGTTAAGCTCGATAATCGCCCACCCCATCTCCTTGGCTACTGCCTTAGCAATAGTTGTCTTCCCTACTCCGGGGGGGCCAGAAAGTAAGACTCCTCTCTTTTTTGGTATTTTTCCAGTCGACCAAGTGTCCAACCATTGCCTAATAGATCTCACTTGAGCCTCGTTACCCTCCATCTCACGGATACTTTTGGGGCGATATTTCTCGGCCCAATCGTCACTCTCTCCCATAGCGGACACATTTGTCGGTCTAGTCGGGACTCCATGAAGATTGGGAGTCAGAAAAGGGATGAGACATCCCTATTTTCTATGTGACTAATCAATTTCTCAGTTGGTACCCTGATCTGTTGTTGATTGTCTCTGTTCCTTACAGTCACCGTCCCATCCGTCAAGCTCGAGTGATCAACAGTGACGGCCCAAGGGACCCCTATCTCATCAGCTCTGGCGTATCTCTTCCCAATCGACCCAGTCGAGTCAAGATTTACTTGAATTCCTCGAATAGCAAGTATATCTGAAAGTAAGGATTCAGCTAGAACGTCCATCCCATCCTTGTCGAAGAGTGGCAGGATGGAGACATCATAAGGACAAACTTTCTCATTCAGTCTGAGCGTCACATAATCCTCCGACTCCTTTCCATCCTCAGTAAATGCATGATCTAGAACATGCCAGATTATCCTATCAATCCCGAAAGCGGGTTCTATCACATGAGGGGTGAACCATTCTCCATGCACATTCCCCTCCTCTTTCTTCAGAGTAACCATCTCGGATGTTATCTCCACTTCCGAACCATCTTCTAGGCCCAGTAAGAAAGGTATGGAAGAAGGAATATCGGACAGCTCGTTGATTGCAGATACTACTTCACCAGCTCTCTGCCTGAATATGGGGCCGATAACGGATCCATTAGGAGATAGAACCTCTCTCGATACCTTTCGAGGGGTTTCAAATTGCCTCCACGCCCGCAGAAGGTTGGTTCCCGAATGGGCCTCATGGGACTCCAAGTCATGACAGGTCCTATTGGCGATACCTACGCACTCTATCCAACCATACTCGCCTAGAATCTCACAATCCCAGCAATCCGATGCATAATGTGCCATTTCAGAACCAGCGTGCTGCCTAAATCTGATTTTATCTCCATCAATCCCAATTTTGACTAGGAAATCATAGGTTCTTTCGAGGAAGGATGCAACCGTTGGGTGCCTTACTATTCCCATATCTAATGCATCTCGAAAAGAAATTCTATGATTCCCTGGGTATTCTCCCTCTGGGTCTGATATCATCTCTACCATGGTGCCTTCATTCTCACCCAGTTCATTCCTCCCTGGTGGATCTTCAGGATCAATGAAGTACTCCAGTTCGGCCATGTTAAACTCCCTTAACCTGATCATACCTTGCCTTGGACTGATTTCATTCCTATATCCTCTGCCAGTTTGAACTGCCCCAAATGGTAGCTTCTGCTTGAAATGACGATATAATGAAGGATATAGCATGAACATCCCTTGTGCGGTTTCAGGTCTCATGTAGGCTTCCCTGCCACTGCTCATAGCACCTATCGTTGTGGGGAACATCAGATTCATCGGCCGTGAATCGGACCAGTCTGACTCACCGCATTTGGGACAAGAAATATCGTTAGAAGAAATTACTGAGTCTAGCTCTTCACCACCTAGGGAATCTGGATTCTCATGCAATCCCTCAATCAAGTGATCGCTTCTAAATGCCGAATTGCAGGATAAGCATTCAGACATGTAGTCATTGAACTCTCCTACATGACCACTAGCAACTAAGACTGACTTAGGCGTAATAGTTGGAGAATCAACCTCTACTATGTCTCCCCAAGAAGTCCAGTGATCAATCCAACTTTCGATAACCTTACGCTTAATTGTAGCTCCAACAGGGCCATAATCTACCAAGCCAGCAACCCCTCCGTATATCTCAAAGGAAGGGAAAACTATGCCACGCCTCCTCATCATTGATGTGAGCCTGTCCAGCCTCCTAGATTCGGGCATCGTATCTCCGACTTGGCCACCCATCTTTCAAGCCATCCTTGGGAATTGGCTATCGATGTACGTACCGTGGGGTTATTGATAATACCATTAACAGTCTTTAATGAGGTTCTTAGAGAAGCATTGATGTACTCATACGAAGCCCAACAGTGTGATAGGTGCAACAAAAAATGCCTGAAATCGAGTATGTAGAGGACAGAATGGAGACTGAAGATCTCCTGGAGAGGCTATGTCCTCCCGTTAGAAATTGGTTTATGGACAAATTTCCGGACTTCACAGAACCCCAAAAGGTGGCCATTCCAAGAATTCTGAAGGGAGAGCACCTCTTACTGTGTTCCCCAACTGGCTCTGGAAAAACTCTCACGGCATTCCTCACGATAATAGATGATCTAGTCCGTGGTTCTCTTGACGGGACGCTACCAGATTCGGTCCAGTGCGTATACATATCTCCAATTAAGGCGCTTGCCAATGATATCGAGAAGAATCTTCTAGGCCCCCTAGGTGAAATAAAGGAGAGATTTCTTCCAAGCAGAGCCAAGGAAATCAAAGTCGGACTGAGAACGGGCGATACCCCTCAGAGCGAGAGGGAGAAAATGCTCAGAAAACCTCCGCACATACTGATCACAACACCCGAGTCACTTGGATTGGGATTGGCATCCAAGAGGTTTAGGCCAATTTTGGATCAAATGAAATGGCTCATCATTGACGAAATGCACTCATTAGTTCCCACAAAAAGAGGCACCCATCTCTCTCTAAGTATGGCTCTGATGGATACTGTGGTATCATCCGATGTCCAGAGAATCGGTATTAGTGCCACCATGGAGCCTCTAGATGCGGTGGCTGAATTTCTAGTTGCTAGCGATTCAAGGGAAACCGACGCAGAGCCCCAAAAAGTAGCCATTGCGAAAATCTCAGGAGACAGGGAGCTCGACTTGGACATAATTCTGCCAACGCCTAGATTCAGCTCTATTCCAGTGAAGGAAATCTTAGATCATAATGTAGACAGAATCAAAGAATTAGCTGAGGCTCACACTACTACATTGGTTTTTGTCAATACAAGGAATATGACTGAGACGGTAGTGCAGAGATTGAAGATAGCTGGGATGGAAGGAGTTGAGGGACATCATGGTTCAATGGACAAGGCAATCAGGCTTGATGTGGAAAGTAGGCTCAAGAATGGATTACTGAGATGTGTTGTTTCATCGTCTAGCCTTGAAATGGGCATCGATATAGGTTCCGTGGATTTAGTCATTCAAGTCGGCTCTCCGGGGTCAATCGCCACGGCTCTGCAGAGAATAGGTAGGGCAGGACATCAGGTTGGTGGCTTGCCCAGAGCTAGGTTCCTACCTACCTCGCCCCATGATCTGATGGAACTCGTTGCATTGCAAATGGCTATTTTGGAGGGAGAGATGGATTTACTAAAATTCCCACAGAACTCACTCGATGTGCTAGCACAATTCCTAATCGGCCTTACTATAATCAAGGAGTGGGATATTGATGATGCCTACTCTCTTGTTACCTCATCATGGCCATACAAGGAACTTCCTTACGATGATTACATCGAAGTTCTAGACATGCTTGATGAGGAAAGAAGAGTTTGGCTTGACTGGGAGGATAACAGATTCGGAAAGCGTGGATTTGCTCAAATGATCTATTACACCAATATAGGAACTATTGCTCCCGATAACAGTTACTTGGTTTTCACTGGAGACGGAACTTTGGTGGGGCAACTTTCATCTTCTTTCGTTTCAAGTCTCAGAAACGGGGATGTATTCCTGTTGGGTGGATCCACCTACAGGGTAGCTAGTGTGAGAGGAACCAGGGTAAATGTCACTCCCGCAACCGGATACAGGCCAACAATACCCTCTTGGACAGGCGAGGCCAATAGTCGCACACATGAATTAAGTCAGGCCGTTCTCAGATTATTGAGTCAGATTTCTGTAGGGGCTAGAATGGCAACCGATTATGAGCCAATCCTGACAGAAGCATTACGACTCAATAGGCCTGTAGCGTTGGCGCTGAAACAGTTCCTGGACGAGCATGTTGCTACTACGTTCCAAGTTCCTTCTAATGACAGGATACTTATCGAGCAGGTAGAATCCCCTCTCCCAACCTACGTTGTGACTACCTGCAGGGGAAGGGCCTTCAACCTCGCACTAGGATATCTCTTCGCTGGAATCGCCTCCAAAGAAAATATAATCATTCACGAGCTTTCATTTGACGAGAATGGATTTATGGCAAAATTGAGCCATGAGGTTGAGATTTCCAAGATTCCAGAGGTATTTAGGAATGACACTAGCGAGGAAATACTCCAGAGATATATGATGGATTCCCAACTGTTCTCAAAGAGGTTCAGGGAAGTGTCATCCAGGAGTATGCTGAATCCTAGAAGAATCGGTGCCGAGGAAGTTAGTCCGAAGCAGTTCCAGCAGAAGGCAGAGGCGATTATGACAAAACATCGTCAGATGGATGGCTCGGTCATAATCAGAGAGGCGATGAGTGAGATTCTAAATGGTGATCTCGATATGGAGCAATTACGTAACTTCATCTCCAGAATGGATACAGAGGATGTCAGAATTGTACATAGGCGCGTGAAAATGCCTTCGCCCCTTGGAATGACACTATTCATGTCCGCATTTGAGGATCTTCTGAGCCTAAGGACTAGGGCTTACCTGATCAAGGATGTAGACCCGGAGATCCTAAGGCGTCTTTTGGGTGCCAGATCTTTGGCTACTGATCTGGATAAGCAGATGATTTCTGAGTACTATCAGTCAAAGGTGGCCACTCCGAAGAATGCTATTGATCTCCTGAGACTCATGGATATGGGAGGGGGGCTAGAGCAAGGCCTCACCAATCCACTTTACAATTCGAAGCTTAGTGGAATCGAAATCCCTGTGATTCGACAATGGGTACACGAACTAGCAGAGAGGGAATTAATTACCAAGGTGAGGAATACAAACCACGAGCAAATTGACGATAAATGGTTCTCTATCAGAATGGCAGGAGTCCATGGTACTCTGGGCTGTCTCGCAGTTGCAGGCGCATCCGAGATGGAGGACTTACGGGCCCTATACACTGGTGGCCTGACCTATGAGATAGCCGAAGACTTCACTGGCGGTACTCCTTCAAAATGGGCTTCTTCAAGTCTTTCCGATCCTCTAGACTGCCTCAGACTGAAGCTACTGGACATGCTTGGTTCGGAAGGCCCACAGACTCTTGATCAACTCAGTGATAGGCTACCTTTCCCTGTGGCACAAGTAGAGTCAGTCCTACAAGAGCTAGAGATGAGGAACTTGGTATCAATAGGCTTCTTCACCCAAACAGAAGAAGGGGAGTTTATCCTCAGAGTAGACGAATATCGAATTACTGGAGGAAGCGTAGAGGTAGTGGATTATCGCACCCTTCAGACACTTCTCCTACAGAAATCCTTCACGGAGTTTTCTGAGCCCTCTGAAGCGATAAAATCGCTAGCGTTGATTCAGAGAAGGGACGAGCTACTTCATAGGGTCAAGAATTTCAGATTCAGAGACTGGAAAGACTTCAAACACGATTCTGACGTTTACAACGGAAGACTATTGCACAATAGGGTAGGATACACAACTCTAGATCAGATACCTATGCTTCTGGGGCTTCGATCGGATCCTTGGCTTGGCTCTTTAGAAGAAGAACTACTCGAGAAAATCCCTGAAGACGGAATCACAAGAACAGAACTTCTTTCTGAGTACCCCCGAGGTAAGGAAAACCAACATATTCAGAAAAGCATCAAGAGGGCCATATCTAACCTAGAGCGTCAACTGGTTGTTGCTAAGCAATATCTAGACGTCCCCAATAGAAAGAGATCAATAGCACTATTTAGGAGAATTCATGGTGTTGTCGAGCCACTCGACTTTCCCAAAGCGCTAGCTCAATTGATATCAAAGATAGGGCCAGTAAGATTGCATACACTGAGGTTTTTCGTCAGCAGGCCTGTTGAAGAGCTCGCTGAAGTCCTTAGGGAACTAGAAAACGAGGGTACGATTTGCAGAGTGGTCGCATTACAACCCGATCCCACAGACTATTACTCATCCCATGAGGATGCTGAGAAGCTACTCTCGCCATTAGCTGAAGATAGAAAGATGAGAATTTTAGCACAGTCGGACCCGTTCTGTAGTCGCTTCATACAAGAAGTAAGGATGATACTGAAGCAAGGTTGGTACCATCCGGTTTTCAAAGGCGTGGACCCGATAGGCAGGATATTGATGTTCGTGGTTAACGACTATCTGGAGATTAAGGACGTGAATATCCCACATTCTTACCTGGACGAATTCAAGGACACATTCAACGAGCTACTGGAAAACTATCGTGACAGATTAGTGGATGTCTCTGTAATGCACTCTTTCAACGGGGTCCCAGTACATGACTGCGATGAAAATATCCAAGGTATACTCGCTGATCTTGGATTCGTCTCTATGGGGGACGGAGAGAGATACATACGTGGGGGAATCGTGGAACCGAGGCCAAGAAATGAGGTGAATAGGCTCCTTTTCCATACGCATAATATTCATCAGATAAGCAGGTGGGAAAATGAAACCTATGCTCTGAAGGAGATTGATGAACTGAGAGACGACTTCGCACTCAGGGGACGTTGTGAAATGTTCAGAGTTGATCTACAATCAATGGCTGCAACTGAGCAACTTCACCAAGGTACCAATCTTAGGGGCCATCAAGTTTGGGCCAGACTTCCTCACTTCCAGAGATTACTAGCAATTAGAAACGCACCTTCTAATGATGATGATTTCGGTGTCTTAGATTTCTTCAGGAATCATAACGATCCCTCGGTTTTCATGGAGAGGCTAGCCATGCGTAGGGCCGAATTTAGGAAGCTTATCTCACCCCTAGTGAGAAGTGGGCACCTAGTCCAAGACTACAGAGGGGGATTCAAGACCGTAGAGTCACTGCAGAGTTCCGATCTATGGTCAATAAAAAGGAAGTATCTAAGAGAACTGGTTGAGGAGTACCCTGTTATTTCGATGAAGCAACTCGAGAGACTTGCAGGAACCCCCTTCTCCCCTGAGGAGATTAGCGACGTACTTCATGAATTCGAAGAGGACGGAACTCTCATCAAAGGATTCCTAGTTGACGATCAGCATGATATCAGCTGGGGGAGGAAGGAGATTTTAGATTCAAAAGAGATTCCAAAAACTAGGGATCTGGTCATTCCACCATCAGACCCATTGATTCACTATTTTGGATCTATTCTCAGGGAAAGATTCGGCTTCGGTTCGGCTTACTTAGTATTCCACAAGGAAGAGCCCATTGCGGCTTTCAAGGCCAATACAAGAAACTCGACAATAGAAGTTACAGACTTCGTGGGGGATTCCGATCTAGAGAAGGAGGCTCTCAGAGTCATGAAAGAATTTGCATGGGAACATCAAATGCCACTAACGGGTGAGCTTTATGAGAAGTTAAGATCGAGATGACTCGGCATTAGCTCTCGTGAAAATCTTGGTCACCGGTCTAGAGATTCTCAATATGTGGCGATGCAACTCTGGTAGAAGATCAAAAAGAGCAGTGGCCAATAGGAACATAGCGAACAGACTGGCCACCTTTGCTGCATAACTATGTGTGAAATCAAACATATCAATGTCAGAGCCAGGAAACAGCCTCCAGCCATTGTAAGTATCACTTAGCCATACAATTCCCGCATTTCTGAATACATTGAGTACGTGTATCGTGGGCAATGCGATCAGTAAACCCCTCGTCTTGCGCTTCCAGGAAACGCCCCTCAGGGCTACAATAGCACCTACAAAGATAATCATCGACTGTAAAGCCGAGCAGGCCAGTATGAAACTAACACTAACCGGAGTTCCGTCAGAATAGTTGAAAGGAGCGAAAAATCCTTTGTCACCAAGTGGTTCAGTTAGAAAATATCTGCTGCCCTCCCATTGAGAAGCGGCTACCACTCCACTGGGAAGGTCCACCATAATTTCTCCAACCTCGAAAGACCCCAATCCACAGAATTCTAACAGCCACTCTGTACTATGTGCAGTCATCTCAACGAATTGCATATTCAGAATAGGTATGCTATATACGGCATAATATGGAATCACAGACCAAGCCACTGCTCCTCTGAGCCATATTAGAGACTCATTTTGGAGCTCCCAGTTCCTAACCTCCCAAATCCCTAGGGCGATACCAGCTGGAAGCGCTCCAGCAGTCATCAGAACAAGCAAGGGATCTTCAATCTCTATGAAATGTCCAGATTGCATATAGAAAAAGAGGCCAAGCAACGACCAGCCAACAGCTGCAGAGTACGCGGCCATGGAAGAATCTCCACGATGAAAAGAGAATCCCAGAGATAGTGCACCAAACCAGCAAAATGACAGCCAAAGAGAGAATTCTGGCACCCCAATTGCACCCGCGAGACCATCCACCAAGACGACGATTGGGTCTTCCATGATGCTAACGAGCCATCAACCCGTAAATATGATGCCCCCAACCGATAGCCGGGTAAGCACATGGCTGACGACTTCACTGAGTTTGCTAACATCTACCTTGGCGACCTCAAAAGTACGCTCGATAATCTACCAACAACAGAAATTTCGGATCTATATTCGATGGTACTTGAAGCCTGTGAGCAAGGAGCTACTGTCCACTTCATAGGAAACGGCGGGAGCGCGGCTACTCCATCTCACAGTGCTGGAGATTGGTCAAAGGAACTCGGTCTGAAAACCATAGCTCACTCTGATAATACATCTTCTTTTTCAGCATGGGCGAATGATGAAGGTTACTCCCAAGTATTCGTTGGTCAACTTTCCACATTTGCCGATAACGGTGATCTACTAATCGCTTACTCTGGTTCTGGGAACTCAGAGAATGTAATTAATGGCGTAAAATACGCTAATGAGATTGGATGTAAAACTGTTGCAATTACTGGAAACTATAATGGAATGGGAGGGGGAGAAATTGTTAATCTAGTAGATTTATCCATAGTAATCCCCAGTACTTCCATGGAAAGAATTGAGGATGTCCAACTGGTGATTAACCATATCATCAAAGAGGCAGTGAAATCGAACCGCGAGCAGTGATCACATGTTCCCGCCGATGAGGGACAGAGAAAGTCTGTACTCTCCACTAGAATTAGAGCCTCTCCCATTCGAAGGTGAATGGCAAGGAAAGATAGCATATCTGGACAGGGATGGAGTAATTATTAGGGGGTTCGAAGATTATGTTAATTCTCCTGATGAGGTAGAGATCCTTGCCGGGGCCCCCAAGGCCATCGGAGACTTGAGAAGAGAAGGGTTTAGGATATGCATTGTTACTAACCAATCTCCTGTTGGGAGAGGAATTTGGAGTAGAGAAAATCTAGCTAACATACACGATAGAGTTCGTTCAGAGATTATTTCAGCAGACCGTGATGCGATTCTTGATTTGACACTACACAGCCCTTATGCTCCTTGGCATAATTCGTGGGCGAGAAAACCCAATCCTGGCATGCTAGAAGCAGGCAGGCAGATTATTGATGCCGCAGAGTCAAAAATATTACTTTCCGAAGGCGACATAAAATTTGGCGATGAATGGAAAAACCGACCCTCAGAGGCAACATCCGTAATGGTAGGTGACAGAAATGTGGATATGGAGGCTGCAAAATCATTTGGAGTCAGGTCATTCAAATGTGATCCAGACAAGGGATTGAAAGAAGTCATCTCAGAAATATTGGTGAGGGAAAATGAGTAAAGAACTCATAACGGTTAGAGTCGGCCTAGATGATACCGATCATCCAGATTCCGGCTGTACTACCCATTCTTTCAACTCACTACTGTATGAACTATCCAGAATCAAAGGAGTAGATGTACTAGATAGGATGCTTATCCGACTTTGGCCTTATGCCACAAGGAGAACTAGGGGTAACGGCGCACTTTCGTCCCGACTATCGTTGCCTATTGCATCAAAAGAACAGTTCTTGCAAACTTGCACTGATTGGTTTGACAAACTTCTACAAGATATTGCCGATATCCCTCGAGATCAAAATTCCCCATCTCCCGCTCTCTTGATTTCCTTTGGAAAGGTGCCTGAGAACTGGTATTGGGAAGCAGTCAGAGGGGAGGTCGGTCTTGAAGATAGGGAGGAAGAAGTAAACTCATCTGGAATAACAGTTCTATCTCATCCGGATAAATGGGGCATAATTGGAGCTAGCTCAGCAATATCTTGGAATCCTCCAAGTGACCACTCGTGGGAGCTAATTGCTTGGAGGAAACCACATCTAGTAGGCACAAAAAGAATTGTTTCTAAGGATTCAGTGATGCAGTTATCCGAATTATTCGCGGACACATTCATGAATAGAGATCCCACTGCAGACAAGGGAATTATTGCACCAAGGACGCCCTGTCCAGTACTTTATGGAATACGTGGCGCAAGTAAAGAAGCCGTAGAATCGGCACATATCTGGATGCAAGATATTGGGACTAATGAGAAGTGTGACTTATGGGCATCTCACATGTCAAATCAACTATCGGATGATCACCTTTTAGGGCCATCATTTGGTACAGTAATATCCGATCCAAGAGTATCAAAAGGAGCACATGCAAGCCTAAGGGTGATCTCAGATGGTTCGGGAGAGACTTTGGTCGCTTTCAGTGAAGGGGGACCGGTAAACAGACTTCTACGACAACTCTCTCCGGGAGATTTGGTTTCCTGGATGGGACTGAGATCTCCAGACCAGGCCATCCATCTTGAAAAATTGAAGATTGTCTCGGCATCTCCCAGAATTACTTCTCGGCCTAGATGTTGTGGAAAGGCCATGAGGAGCAAGGGTAAAAATCAAGATCTATCATGCGATAGGTGTAAGAGGAAAGCTCAGAAATATTGGCTTTCAGACGAATGGTCTCCCGATATTCCTATTGCCTTTGACGGCTGGACCCAGCCTCCGCCTTCCCAGAGAAGGCATCTTTCCATGCCATTGGAACTCGGTGTCCCTTCTTAGGTGATTATTTATCTGACATTATTGTCAGAAGGCCGTGGACACTGAATCAGTAATCCAGTTTGTCCTTGCATTAACTGCAATTTTTCTGCTTTCTTTGCTAATCCGCAATTTCAAGTCGGGCAGAAAAATCGAGAAATCCCAATACTCAGGATTGGCTAGATCCCCAGAGGAACTACTAAATCCATCGGCAGAGGCAATATCAGAAATGGAAGAACTAATCTCAAAGCTCAACTGACTATTTTCTCTAGCCCCTTCTTAGTCATCCTGGCTAGAATCACTACATCTTCACCAGAAATAATCCTTATGCCATCCTTTTTTGGGTGCTTAAGAAGTAAAAATGTCGCATATGTACTCTCAATCTGCTTACCTCCACGAGTCATCCAACCACTGTCAGAAATTCCAGATGCGTCTTCGTATGATGACGAAGTTATGATTAGATTAGTCTTGTGAGCTATCGAAGACAGTTTCTTAGCAGCGGAGATGTCATCTTTCCTAGCTCTCCCATGATTTTCACACCAGTCATCTACAACCACAACATCATCTCTTCCGAAGTCTTCAGTACCCCTGAGAATTAACTCTAATTTTCCTGCAAAGTCCGATGAGAAATTTAGAATTGAGATTCTCATTAGGCCCTGCTCATCAATATCGTGCAGAATTTCCCTAAATCTATCTGGATCGGGCATTTTTCTGCAGGCCCATATTACTCTCCCCCGGTTCAATATTGTGTCTGAGACAATCCCCAGGCAAAGTGTGGTTTTTCCTGCTCCGGGCGATGCCGAAATATGCACTGCCTCTCCTTCGAAGTCAATCACGAGTCACCGTATGTGACATAGTCAAAGAGGATTACTGAATCATTTTTCAGAGAAATATAATCAATCTCCTCACTCATCAGCTACACGGGAGAACCATGAACGAGAGGATTCCGAGGCGCGAAGCGCCTGATTTTAGAGACTCCGAAGACGGACTAATCTCGTCAATAGTAGAAGACGGATTTCTGAACGTGGCTCTAGATGATGCAAATCAGTACGGACCCCATGCAATGATCATATTCCTTGGTTTGGCTTCAGTTCTAACAGGCTCTATTTTGGGATTAGCTATGATCGATCCAATACTCTCGGCCGGAACCGTAATCCTAATAGTTGGTATCCTTCTAACCAAATATCTGATTGCAAAGTTTTCGTTCTTTGGGGGATAGTTGGTTTTTTGTCATCATTAAGTCTCAAAATCTACATGAATCCACGTGCAATTGAAACTGCATTATCTACGATTTCACCAGAAACACCTAGGTGACTCTCAGGAGAGAATAGATAATTCAACTCATTTTCATCGAAGACAGAGCTAATCTGCTCATTCTCAGAACATACGGCCTTCAAATGTCTTCCAGAGCTCAATGCCTCCATCGAGCAGCTCCTGAGAACCTCATGGGCCTCATCTCTGGGCATGTTGCCGTCTACAAGTGCTAACATGACCTTCTCAGCCATCACTAGACCTTTCTGGGATTCTATGTTCTGCAACATCCGGTCTCTGTCGACTACCAGTCTAGACATCACCCTGTCACACTTCGCAATGATGTCATCAAGCAAAATCATTGAATGCGAAAGCGTGAATCTCTCAGAAGATGAGTTTGCAAGATCTCTTTCGTGCCAAAGAAGTGCATTCTCGTAAGAAGGAATTATCATCGATCTAACAATTCTTGCCAGCCCACACGCATTCTCCGCCGTAATGGGATTTCTTTTGTGAGCCATAGTGGAAGATCCAACCTGCTTTTCAACGTCAAACGCCTCTGCAACCTCTGCAATCTCACTTCTCTGGAGATTCCTGACCTCTTGTAGTATCTTTTCTACAGTTGTAGATACATTCGCCATCCACCCTACCCATTCAATGTAGCGATCTCTCCCGACTACTTGCGTGGTTGCCACTGGAACTTCCAAACCTAACTCCCCAAGGATAAGCCTCTGCAACTCTAGTGCATTTTCTCCTTGTGCCGCTCCAGTACCAACTGCCCCCAGGAACTTACCAGCAATAATCCTCGATCTCATTGAGTTGAGTCTTTCTAGGTGCCTCCTAAACTCGTCTACCCATACCGCAACCTTGATTCCGAATGTTATTGGTACGGCGGCCTGCCCATGAGTTCTGCCGATCATAATCGTATCCCTCTCCCTCTCAGCTAAATCACACAACGTCCTCATTAGTGATTTTAGTGAGTCTAATTGTAGATCTACACTGTCTTTTATCTGAAGGGCAACAGCGGAGTCAACTATGTCATTACTAGTGGCTCCCAGGTGTATGCACCAGCCCGCCTCCCCAGCAGCTTCGGCCATGGCCTTGGTAAGTGCCATGATGTCATGTTTCGTCTCCGCCTCTATTTCCTCCACTCTATCTGCCGTGACTATTCCCGGGTCTGAAATATCTGCAACGATATCATAGTGCTCAGCACTAACTCTTCCCATCTTGCAATGGGCCCAGACAAGAGCTCTTTCCACCTCCAGCTGCCTAGAGTGACGCCCTTCTCTCGACCAAATTGCTTTGGCCTCTTCTCGTCCATATCTGTAGTCCAGAGGTGAAACCGACATTGTATCCTCAAACATGCGACCGGTACATCCGGTTTGAGCCTAGCGATTAGAAGTCAGCCGACCAGAGGAAATATTCCAAGACCCTCTATCCCTTTGCCATGACATTTCTCCATCCAGTTTAATCCTTTTTTTCATATGGGGGGAGTCCAAAACTAAAGTCTCGTATTCTCCTCCCTCTCCATCGGCATTGAACCTGAATTTTGATGAGATTCTAATTAGCTCTTCCACATCCGAAAGCCCCAATTTCCTCCCTATCCACTCACTATCCAGGCCATCAGATGTGACTGATGAAATCCTGACATCAAAACCAAGTCTTGGTAAGGATCTGATATGTTCGTTAGGACTATGGTGCCACAGTGGCGAGAATGATTTAATGCCAATATTGGAGCACATCCTCTCAATCCTTGTTCTCTGGTAGTCGGATCTAAGAGCGCCCGAGACTAGAGCATCGATTTCTAGTACTCCTTCGTGCAGAATTATGCCCTCGCTATCCCAATTATCAGGCCAGAATAGATCGAAATCTTCAGCAGGATTACTTATCCCGGATAGTCCCCGTTGCAAATCTAGAATCTCCTCCTCTTCTGCACCTTCTGTAACAATGGGGAGCCATGGGATATTGGAGGAGGCTGATTGTAGTCCTGCGACACAGACTCCTCCCGTTTGAAACATCATTGAATCATCCCCTGTAACGCATAGTGTAACTAGGGCTCGAACATCCCAGCCCCTCATTAGAGCCCACCAAGTTGCGTATGTCGAGTCCTTTCCTCCAGAGCATAACACGGCCACACGCATGTATCCACGAACCAACCATTCGGCTTGAATGCAACGAAGGAAGACGCTCTACTCAACTAACCTTGATAAGAGGCCCTTGATGCATGCATACTGATTACGATGCAACCGAGCGGCCGCGGATACGACTCTTCAGTAGGAACTTTCTCACCAGACGGACGACTTCACCAAGTTGAGTATGCCCGTGAATCAGTAAAGAGAGGCTCTACTACTGTTGGTGTGAAATTCAGAGATGGCGTCATATTGATAGTGGCTAAGAGAATACCCAGTAAGCTTGTAATCCCTGAGTCGATAGAGAAGATGTACAAGATTGACGACCACATAGGAATTACTACATCTGGATTAGTCGCCGATGCAAGACAATTGGTCGATAGGGCCAGAGTTCAGTGCCAAATCAACAAGATGACCTATGGCGACTCCATCGATGTTACAACACTGGTCAAGAAAATGTGTGATTACAAGCAATCATTCACCCAGTATGGCGGTGCTAGGCCTTTCGGAACCGCGTTACTGATAGCTGGGGTTGATTCTGACGGACCACATCTATACGAAACCGATCCTTCAGGAGCTTATGGCTCATATCAGGCAGGAGCCATAGGAAGCGGGAGAAGCGAGGTCATATCTTACTTTGAGGAGAAGTGGAAGCCAGAGATGACAGAAAATGCGGCAATAAAAATAGGGTTAGAGGCACTTTCAAAGACATTCGAAGACGGGTTGTCCGAGGAATCAGTAGAAATCTGTGTCATAAACTCTGAAGGTTACAGAGAGCTCACCGCTACAGATTTGGAGAAGCATATTTCCAAGCTCTGAAAGAATAACTCCACTATGTCCTTATGCTTGTAGCATCTACGACTTACATGGTTAGTCTTGATGACGCGGTTATCGCCAGACTAGAAAAGGGCGGCTCAAGATATGAAATTTTAGTGGATCCCGATCTGGTCGATGCTTGGAAGGAGGACCCCTCTTCCGTTCATCTGGATGAACTTCTGGCTGTCAGTGAGGTCTGGACAGACTCTAGAAGTGGAGAGAGGCCCACATCAGATGCTTTGGAAAGCGTATTCGGAAGTAATGATATTCAACAATGCGTGGAGATTATTCTGAAACAGGGATCCATTCAATTAACTACTGCTCAGAGAAAGAAAATGGTCGAAGAGAAGAAGCTCCAGATCATTAATGAAATTGCAACCACTGCTACTGACCCCAAGACAAGGATGCCGCACCCCAGAACTAGAATAGAGAACGCTCTCGAAGAAGCTCGTTTCTCTGTCGACCCATTCAAGTCTGTTGAGGGTCAGGTTTCGGATGCCGTAAAGGTACTGAAGCCCTTAATTCCTCTTCAATTCATTACAATACGTCTGGCCTTCAAGATCCCAGGCTCATCTTACGGGTCCGTTAATCAAATTCTCAGAGACCTAGTTATTCGTCAAGAATGGCTCACTGATGGGACATGGGCATGTGTCGTCGAGGTCCCAGGGGGTATGAAGAACGAGCTGATTAGCAAGGTTGCGAGTAGGGCTTCTGAGGCCGAAGTCAAGGAGCTTGACTGACTTCCCACCGTAGGTGTCGACATCAACGGTTATGAATAGTAGGCCGGTCGGGCAGCTCGATAACATGAGTATTGAGAGCAGCGCGGACGGTCCGCGAGACACGCAACGTACCCTCGTCGTTGTGCCAGGAGAAGACCTGGGATCATCAGAGGGGATTGAAGCTGGACACGGCGTTTTAGTCGTCGGTGACAGAATCATATCGACAAAACAAGGAAAAATGAGTAGAAAGGGAAATACAATTTCTGTTAGCCCTTTGCATACAAGATATATGCCTAGACCTGGAGACTTAGTGATAGGCCATATAGAGGGGTGTACCAACAACATATGGTTTGTTGACATAGGCGCCCCATTCAACTCAATTCTACCAATGAGTCTCGGCCCAGCTAAGGTTGAGTTCGGAGGTACTAGGAAAATATTAGACATTGGCGACTCCATTCTTTGCAGGGTTCAGGAGGTCGAGGAAACACACCAGAGTGTCGTCACAATGAAAGGAATGGGTCTCAGAAAGATTCGTTCGGGCGCACTAGATGAATTAGACCCACATCTCTTAGGGAGGCTCATAGGAAAAGGTGGGGCTTTCCTCAGGGAAATGAAGATGCAGACTGACTGTAGAATAGTCGTCGCTGATAATGGCCGTCTATGGATTGACGGAGAGCTAGAAAATATATTAGAGGTCAGAAAGAGGATTAATAGCATATCTTCAGAGGCCAAAATGATAGGAGTTGATGCATAGTGGGTGGTTACGGAGATGTTCAGATGATTGATGAAAACGGACTGAGGATGGATGGCAGAAAGCCAGGAGATCTCAGGCCAATATCAATCGAAACCGGCGTAATTCCCGTTGCAGATGGCTCATGCAGGATGGTTTGGGGTACCAATGAGGCCATAGTCGCTGTTTACGGACCGATGGAAGCACACCCTAGAAAGATCCAACGTCAGGACAGGGCAGTCATAGATGTTGCATACAATATGGCGCCTTTCTCTACGACCGATAGGATAAGGCCAGGCTTCAATCGTCGAAGTAGGGAAATAAGTAAGGTTACCAAAGACGCGCTGGAGAGCGTAGTACTGTTGGAGCTATACCCAAGGTCAAAGATTAGAGTAAGTATCGAAATTGTTTCTGCGGAAGCAGGAACCAGGTGCGTCGGACTCACTGCTGCCTCAGTCGCCCTTGCTGATGCTGGAATTCCAATGACAGACATGGTCATCAGTGTAGCTAGTGGCAAGGTCAACGACGTCGTAGTTTGTGACTTGAACAAAGAAGAGGATAATTATGGGGAAGCAGATCTGCCTATGGGAATACTCCCTAACACTGGAGAGTTAGTATTCCTACAAATGGATGGCGACTTATCGCCAGATGAATTCAAGCAGGCTTGGGACTACAATGTAGACGCCGCCATGGAAGTCCACAAACTAATGATTGATGCACTAAAGGGAGGTGACAACTGATGTCTGCCCCAACAGTCCCCAATCTACTTAGGGACCATCTCGCAGATCTCGCACAAAACGACTCTAGGCTGGATGGAAGAGAGCAGTTTGGAGCGAGAGAACTCAAATTAGAAACAGGAATTCTCCCAAGGGCCGAAGGTTCCGCCAGAGTCACAATGGGCAATACGATAGTATTGGCAGGGGTCAAGTTCCAGCTAATGACTCCATATCCAGACAGGCCTAATCAAGGCGGTTTGATGTGTTCATGTGAGGTAAGGCCGATAGCAGGAAGACACTGGGAGGCAGGGCCACCCAGTCCCGAAGCAATAGAGCTAGGAAGAGTGGTAGATCGTGGCATCAGAGAATCTGGATGTATCGATGTTGACGATCTCTGTATTATTCCCGGAGAAAAGGCTTGGCAGGTCATTCTAGATCTTCATGCAATATCTGATGACGGCAACCTATTCGATGCGTTCGCCTTAGCAGGTATAGCCGCTCTAAGGAGCGCGACAGTTCCTGCAGAGAGGTTTGAAGTAGGCCAAGATTCGCCTCTAAAGGTATCCAAGAAGCCGATTATGTGTTCCTACCACAAGGTAGGAGGAAGATTCGTTTATGACGCATCATACAAGGAAGAATTGGGAGGAGACGAGAGAATTCATATTACACTGGGCGATGATAATCACGTCCACTCTCTCCAGAAGGGTCTAAAGGGAATCTTCACGGCAGAAGAGTTTGAAGAGATAATGGAGCACGCCAAGTCTAGGTGTGCTGAGTTAAGGAAAATTGTAGACTGATAGGTGATTTGGATGGCAAAAAGAACACAGAAAGCAGGCTTAACCGCGCGCTTTGGATCTAGGTACGGAGTTAGTGTAAGGAGGAGAGCAGGATCCGCTCTGAAAAAGAAATCAAGGCAATATGTATGCCCTTCATGTCAGTATCCAAAGGTCAGGAGAAAGGCTGCAGGAATTTGGGAATGCAAGAAATGTAACTATACATTTACAGGGGGAGTTTGGGAACCCTTTACCAGAGCTTCCGATGCAAATAATAGAGTAGTAAGAAGATCAATGGAGGGCGCAACAGCTACTGATATGGCAGTCATCGCCCAGCAGGCCGCTATTGACTTCGAAAGAAAATTAGTGGAGGCGGACGAAGTTGCCGACTCTGAAGAAGAATGAGGGGACAATCTCTCTGTTACTAGATTTTCCACACTTAGAAGCGAAGCATATCGCCAGTGGACTCAAGACTGAATCAGACTTTACTGAGGACCGTGGAATTATTTCAATCTCAATATCGTCAAATAATTTTTCAGATCTTAGGGCTATATGGAATTCTACCCTGAGAGGGATAATAGCCTCTGAGCAAGCTTTGAATGCCATAAAGAAATCAGGTGAATAATATGAATGCCAATAACGATGTTGCAGAGGCCCTCAAGGCAGTAGCTCAAGACTTACAGACAACGCTTGCACAGATGCAAAATGTCACCACCCAACTCAGTGAGTTAACAATCACAATCGATGCCTTATCGTCACAAAATCCCTCAAAGCCAGTTTACAGGGCTATTGGAAGCCTTCTTCTCGAGGTTGAAGATAGAGAATCATTGAAGAATGACCTGGAGCAATCTATGAGTGCCTTCCAAGAACACATGGATAGGCTTTCCGCCAAAGAGAACGAGCTAAGAGAAAAATACGATAGCTTAGTTAGAGCATACGAATCACAGTGAGAATATGTCAGTGAGAGGTTCTGAAGGAAGTTCTCTAAGTGATGATTTAGAGTCCATGCTCGCTCTTCTTTCAAAAGGAAAGGCATCCGATGCTAGGGAGCTCTCAGACTCCATACTTGAGAGATCTAGGTCCGCTTCTGAGAGAAATCACGACATAGAGGCCAGGGTTAGGATAGAGAGGGCACTCATAGGAGCAGTACCGGAGGAGATGATTGGCTCCGAATTGAGGTGGTGTGTAGATAGGATGAATGCCATTTCCAGTGGATCTTCCGTACATGGTCTTGCTCTACTAAATCTAGCTACATGGCATGCAAATAGAGGTGAGCTGATGATGGCTTTAGCCACACACTCTGAAATCTCAATAAATAAAGGACATCCTCTTGACATCAATTCATTATCAAGGCTGGAAGTTGGCAGAATTCTTAGCTCAATGAATGACTACGGTCCGGCAATGAGGCATCTATGGTCTGCCAGATCGGGATTCATAGAATTGGGGATGTTGCCCGAGGCTATCGCAACTTCTCTTGAATGGCTTGATTTAGCTCTTGATGATATAAATGATGAATCTCCAACAATGGACTCCAGAATAGAACAGGCCAAACCACGCCATGGACCTGGAAATACCACATTTCCGGCTAATCCGTCTGATATCACCTCCATTGTAGAATACTTATTCCCAATACTAACTCAAGACTTATCCGGCACATCAAGATTAGACATTGGGCTAATCATTGAGGCTTCCGAGAAATTGAATAGGCAAGTTTGGAAGGATGCCATAGCCTCTAGGAAGGACGAGATTCAAGATCCAAATCTTTTGGAAGTATTCCAATCATGATTCTTCACTCTATTGATCTCTTTTTCTTCCCAAGAAAGCCTTGTTGGCACTTCTATGCACCAACCAACTTCCTCTATCGAGGGATCATTAGAATCCCACGGCTCAGGGAACGGTGAATCATCTACCTCAACAAGAACGACTACTCCTCCCTCTACGAGGTCATGATCATAGGATACGGCGGTTCCCAGCAGACCCGTCTCTTCATACAACTCCCTCAAGGCCGCTACATCCCATTCCTCTTCATCGTTGATATTGCCTCCAGGAAGCTCCCAACCCCTCTCTTTATGCAATACCATTACCCAAGGGTTCCCAAACTCTTCACCTTTACTGGAATATGTCCAACACAATACGAACATCATTCTCCCTCCATTTTCTTCCGCAACTCTTGATTAATCTCAAGGGCCCCTTCTACTCCCTGCGCAGCCATCCGCCTAGTCACGAAGAAAGCTTCAGATAACTTCCCTTCGCTAACTAATTCCTCGACCTCTCTAATCGGATCTTTGGCAATATCGTCCTCTACATCCTCATGCACATTGTTTGGAGTTGCCATATCTTCCATCTTCCTGAGGAAATCAACTCTCTGCTCTATTCCCGGGGACTTCCATTTTCTCTTGCTCTTACCATCCAGCTCAGCCTCCATCCTAGACTTGAACTCGTCTCTGACTTTATTACTGGGGAAACAAATCTGAGCCTGATCATAGCAAAGCCAGGCATCACTATACTCCTTCCTCCTCTCATGCACCCTTCCTAATGATGCCCACGCCTCATGATTAGTCGGCCTCTGTGCTAGGATTATCTTCGAAAGACGAATGAATTGGTCTTCGTCACCCGAATCCCGAATTCTCTCAATTCTTCTTGAGAATAGTAGATTTGCTCTCCTGTCCCTGAGGTCGAGCTTGCTAGTCCTGTCAAGAAATTCGGTTAGAACATCTTGGGATTCTGAGGCCATCTTCCACCAAACATCTGGATCTAGAGGATCAGCTTCTAGGGAGGCTAGAAGCAAACTGTGTCCCGAGCTCAAAAAATCAATATGTTCTAATTGCATAAGTTGCTCTGGCTTTCTCCCAAGTACCGAAAATAGGTCTTCTAGTACGGACCTAATCCCTTCCGAGTCACCAAGTAGGGATTTCACCCTTACCAAAACTTTCCAATTTTCAGGATTGGTAAAATCATGTAATACTGCCTGCCTAGCACTTTGCTCCCCCCACTCTAAGTTCACCATTCTCTCTTGAATCACTCGGCCTTGTTCGTCCAATGCAAGGTTGACATACTTCTGAGATTGACTTCTATGCCTGTCCCCAAGGCTTCTCCTAGGGTGTTGCAGACTATCTGCAATATCTGAATCTGACATATTAACCTCACAAAACTGATTCGAAGGGGGACTTATCAGCACCCGGAGTCAGAGTAGCATCCATCCCAATTTTACTTGTCACGCCATCCTCCGCTCTACTGGGATCGAGACTAGAACCTCTCTGTCCGCTCATGATTATGGTATCTTTATCCGGTTGCCATCTAGTCATCAGCGCCCACTCCACTCTTTTCGGATCTGAAATATCTATGTCTTCATCGACCACCACCACTTGTTTCATCGAGGGATGGCCTCTGAAAGCAGCCTCTATGGCCTGCATCCCATCTCCCTCATTCTTGGGAACTATCTGGACTACTGAAGACAACCATCCACAACCCCCATCGGTCATGTGAACATCCACACACTCAACCACTTTGGAAACTGAATTCTTTATGGTAGGGGCCCTTGGCATACCCATTAATGTCCTATGCTCAATACCAGTAGGAATTAGGGCATGGAATATCGGGTCTATTCGGTGGTGTACACAGTCATACTCAATCACATGCTCCTGCCTAATGTCATCCACAGTCCCAGTAATGTCAACATAAGGCCCCTCATCGTCTCTCTCTGTGGTTATCCTGGCCTCCATAGCATACTCCGCATCTGCTGGGACCATCACCCCATTAGGGAGCACAACGACCTTCAGAGGAGAACCATGCAACCTCATATGCAAAGAAGATGCGACAGTCAACTCATCAACATAGTCCGAGAATGACATAGCGGCCGCCAGAAGTACGGTAGGATCCGGGCCATTGACTACGGCAATGGGGACGTCGTCGCCCACTTCTGCTGCTTCTGCACTGATGGTTCTTAGGTGTCTAGGAACTAACCTAGCCACAGTGTGATTACTATCCCTCAGTAATTGTCTATGGAAGGATACATTCCGCACTCCCGAATACTGAGCAACTATAATTGACGCAGATTGATATCTGCCACCATCCTCTTCGAAGTGCCAAGGAATGGGAATTTTACCCAGATCTACTTGCTCTTGACCTGATTGCATTACGGGTGCGTCAGATGCATCCACAATTTCGGGCTCAGAAGGATTCTCCATAGCCCAAGCAAGTACATCTATCAAATCACCAGGTGAAATGTCAAACATTTCACACAACCTCGACTTCTCCAGAACGTTCAGAGCCGCCCTGTGTCCCGGAGCCTCGGCAATGTTACTGAAAACTAAAGGGATGTCGCCCATCTTGTTCGAGGTTTCAATCATACCGTGTAAAACACTAGTAGATTCCTTTACATTATGAACGCCACTGAGCATGTCACGGAAGGCCATATCGGGGGGCGGGGTCAATACATGCTTGAATGTTGGTGACATTATCCTCTCTAGGGCCCACTAAGTCGAGGCTATCCCGTCACGCTCTTATACCCCATGAGGGTCGGCGAGACGTCATTCTGAGGTGTTACTTTGGGTAGAGGTCTTTTCTCCGGGCAGAAGATGAAGTCCGATAGGAAGAGATATCGCTGGAAGGAGCGCAAGTTTAGGGACCGACAATTCAAGCAACAGAGAGGTGGTGTCCTCAAGCACGATCCTCTAATGGGCAGTACTCAGGCCAAGGGAATTGTAGTAGAGAAAGTCGGCTTCGAGGCTAAACAACCTAATTCTGGAATCAGAAAAGCAGTAAAGATAAGTCTGATCAAAACTGGTAACCGACTTACCGCTTTCGCACCCGGTGATGGCGCAATTTCATTCATTGATGAGCACGATGAGGTATTAGTCGAGGGTATCGGAGGTAGTAAAGGACGATCTTATGGAGATATCCCCGGTGTAAGATACAAGGTCATCAAGGTAAACGGCGTTTCCTTGGACGAAATGGTTAGGGGCCGTAAAGAGAAGCCGATTAGGTAGGTATCGAGATGTCCGAAGAAGTAATCCATGAAGATTCTACGGTGGAAGCACCTATTGCCGGAATCGGCACCATGGTCTTCGGAAAGTGGGACGCCACAGAAGTAACTTGCTCGGATCCTGGTCTTGCTCCCTACATCAATCTGACAACTATTGGAACACCTCATAGCGGAGGGCGACATGCCAATGCTTGGTTCGGCAAGTCAAAGCTTTCCGTTGTTGAAAGATTCATCAATAACCTAATGAGAACGGGTAAATTCTCAGGAAAGAAGCAACATTGTGCTAAGGCATACGAAGCCGCACTAGACTCAATAAACAGTAGAACAGGAGAGAACCCCCTACAGTCATTCATTGACGCAATTGTTGAGGCATCACCATGCGAAGAAATAACCAGAATCAAGCAGGGCGCAGTAAGCACTCCTAAGGCAGTAGACTCTTCCCCTAGCAGAAGATTAGATATCGCGTTGAGAAACCTCGCAATAGGATGTACCTCTGCCACCGCTGGTAGCAAGAGAACTCTTGTTCAAGGCATAGTTAGTGAGATAACTAAGGCGGCTGAAGGAGATGTTGCAGCTTACTCCATAGGAAAGAGAGAAGAAATCGAGCGTGTAGCCGCTTCTGCAAGATAATTCTTCTGCACTCTTACGGTCATGTTTTACTTCTCCCCACAATCGGATTTATGAACCATAGTCAGGTGGACGGAACAATTGAGGAATTAGGATGGGTCGTAAGGAAGACAACATCAAGAGAGCTACAGAGATAATGCATGATCGCGACCATATCAGAAACATTGCTATTGCCGCACACATCGATCACGGTAAGACTACGCTTTCAGACAACCTGATTGCAGGTGCAGGAATGATGTCCGAAGAACTAGCAGGTAAGTCTAGGGTCCTAGATTTTGACGAGCAAGAAAGCGCTCGAGGGATCACTATCAACGCGGCAAGCGCCTCCATGGTCCACGTCGTTGATGGTCAGGACTACCTCATTAATCTCATTGATACGCCCGGTCACGTAGATTTTGGAGGGGATGTCACTAGGGCAATGAGGGCAGTAGATGGATGCATCATTCTAGCTTGTGCCGTCGAAGGGACAATGCCCCAAACCGAGACTGTAGTTAGACAAGCATTGAAGGAAAAGGTTAGGCCTGTTCTATTCATTAACAAGGTAGACCGATTAATCAACGAGTTACAAATTGATGGGCCCGAGATGATGAGTAGGTTTGAGAAGATTATCACTAAGGTAAACAAGCTAATCTCTACATACGCCCCCGAGGATCTCGGTAAGGAATGGCAAGTTTCTGTACAGAAAGGAACAGTGGCATTTGGCTCAGCATACTACAACTGGGGAATGTCAATACCTTACATGCAGAAGAGTAACATCAACTTCAAGCAGATTTTCGAATATTGTCACGATGATAATCAGAAAGAACTTGCAAAGCTCGCACCTGTCCACACCGTCCTACTGGACATGACAGTTGAGAAGCACCCCTCTCCCGTAGTCGCCCAGAAGTACAGAATACCAAATATCTGGCAAGGGGACTTAGATTCTGGAGTAGGTAAGGCCATGATGGAGTGTGATCCCGATGGCCCTCTATCTCTTATGATAACTAAGATATGGATGGACCCTCATGCTGGCGAGGTAGCCGTTGGTAGGGTATATTCCGGACGAATTAAGCATGGTGAATCAGTATGGGCAATAGGATCGGCAAAGGCCGAGAGAGTTCAACAGGTCGGTATGATGGTTGGAGGAGATAGAATTTCTACCTCAGAGGTGACATCAGGAAACATCGCCGCAATTACAGGAATTAGAAGTGCGGCGGCAGGAGTTACAATTGCAAGGGAGAAAGACGCTCCTCCGTTCGAAGCGATAAGACATATCTCTGAACCCGTTGTCACTGTTGCAGTAGAACCGAAGTCAATGAAGGACTTGCCAAAGTTCATCGATGCACTCAGGGGGCTCGCGAAGGCAGACGCATCACTAGAAGTGTCTACTAACCAAGAGACAGGTGAGGCTTTACTCGCTGGTATGGGTGAGTTGCACCTTGAGATTACTGTTTACAGACTAGAAGAAGAGCAAGGGATCAAGGTCAAGGTCAGCGAGCCAATTGTCGTCTACAGGGAATCTGTTCAGTCAGATAACAAAGGAAGGCCCTTCGAAGGAAAGTCTCCCAACAGGCACAACAGATTCTATGTCGAGGCAGAGCCCCTCCCTGATATTGTAGTCGAGAAACTAAGAGCTGGTGAATTCAGAGATGGTACTGTCAGGTCCAAAGATGCAAAGCAAATAGGTGATCAATTCGCTGAGCTAGGCATGAACAAGGACTTGATGAGGAAGATATACGCTATCAATGGAACAAACGTGCTTGTTAATGACACCAAGGGAATCCAGAATCTTCATGAGACTAGGGAGCTAATCATAGATGGATTCAATGATGTCTGTAAGAAGGGCCCAGTTGCTGATGAGCCTCTAATGGGAGTCATGGTAAGGCTTGTTGACGCCAAACTACACGAGGACGCCATCCACAGGGGACCAGCTCAAACTATTCCCGCAGTCAGGAACGCTGTTAAGGGAGCTTTCATGAGATCAAGACCGGTAATTTTCGAACCGATTCAGAAAATCCAGATAGACTCTCCCAACGACGTGATAGGTGGTGTTACCAGGGAAGTCTCTACAAGAAGGGGAATAATCGAGGACATGCCAGTCGAGGATGGAGTAACTAAGGTAATTGGTACGATCCCCGTCGCTGAGACATTCGGATTCTCCAACGATATTAGGGCCGCAAGCCAAGGAAGGGCCATTTGGAATATGGAAAATGCTGGCTTCGTTCACTTACCACCTAATCTGTATGAGAAGGTTACAGCCGAGATTAGGGAAAGAAAGGGACTGAAGCCGGAGATTCCAGGCGAGACTCACTATCAGGACTAGATCAATTAATCCTGACTAACTGGAAATCAGTCATTTCCCTAAGAATTTTCAGTGATTCTGACTCTTCCAGTATATCGAGGCATGAATGAGCCTTAGAATGGTGAAACATTGCCCTGTCTTTGGCATATTTTATGGAATCGTTATCATGCAGTTCCTGAACGGCTTCAGCGAGTAAATCCGGAGAGCACTCTCCAGAGCCATATGCCTTAGTGAAAGAAGGCAGATGATTCCCTGAGTCCAGAGCGTGAATAGCAATCAGAGTTCTTTTTCCTTGCAATATATCTGATCCTGCAGGCTTTCCAAGAGTTTCAGTATCGCCAGTGATATCAATCAAATCGTCCATTAGCTGGAAACATAGTCCCATGTTCAGTCCCCATTCAGCTAGAGATTTTACAACCTCCTCGGATGCTCCGGAAAGCTTTGCACCGGTCATCGCACATGTCTCGAACATTGCTGAGGTCTTTCCAGCGATCATCTCTATGTACTCATCTTCAGAGACGACTTCTCTTTTCTCAAACTCCATATCGATCATCTGTCCTTCAGCGACTCTTCTAACCATCTCTCCAATAGACTTCACCAAGAACACTAGGTCATCAGAGGCAATATGCTCCGATTCGGCTAAAATCTCAAACGCCACAGCTAGCATTGCATCGCCTGCATTTATCGCTGTAGCATCGTCATATGCCACATGAACAGCGTCCAAACCCCTTCTGATTGGGTCCTGATCCATGATGTCATCATGTACTAGGGTAAAATTATGAATTATCTCTATAGACGCGCCTAGGGTATTATGCCCAGGATTCGATCCACCAACGGCATCTCCTACAAGTTTAGGCATTATTGCCCTGAGCCTCTTCCCGCCCCCAGTGAATAGGTGCTTCATAGCACCGTGTAGCCTCTCTTGCTTAATCTTAGACAAACTAGAAAGAATCTCATTCTCCACGATTTCTCTATGTTCCTTTAATGCGCTCATCAATGAAGAACCCGGGGAAAACTGCTCACCTTCTATCGAAACTTCTCCGAATATAACAACCCCATCTCTTTCCTTAATATCATCAAAATGTGGATACTGTTCTGCGAGAAACTCTCCCCAAAGTAGTCTAAACCATGGAGCCACAATTTCCCCTTCCCACTCACCAGAACCCTCCATTACCTGTCTAATTCCTTCAGGCCCAATCCACTTGTGGCCTGAAATCTCATTCTCATTAGGAAAAATCTCCAATGAATCCACTCTTGTAATCAAAACATGGTCTACTTCGTTCTCTAACCATTCTTCATTCCATCTGCACTTATACTGAAAAGAACCAAGATGGGAGAATTCCATAGAGTTTGCAATATCTTGATCTATTCCCAACTCCTGGGGAAGCTTCCTCTTCGCCGCATTAATACAGCCCTGTATCGGGTCCTCATTCTCTCCTTCAATGTCTAACGGATGGCTACAACAACTATTTGCCCAAATTCCAGGAAATGTGATTTTATCATGAGATCTCTGTTGAATCAACAATCTATTATCGGAATCGAATATTAGGACACTGAATGCCCTATGAAGCAGACCTTCTTCATTGTGACAGACTAATTTACTCTCGGATCCAATCATATTATCTTCTAGATCAACTAGAATACAACGCTCAGCCATCATCTCGGCCTGCGAGTTATCATACCCAGAGAGAGCGTTGGCACCATCAACCATGACATTCCGAGAAACCCTCGACATATAACAGAATCCAATCATCCAAGTATTTTGGTACCAATGGTGGAGCCCTCATCTAGAAGCTGACTGATTCTTTCTGGGTGATTTCCATTAATGAACCAAACTTCATCAACGCCTCTTGATATCTGAGAAGCTCTAGACGCCTTCAACTCAATTCCCCCCGTAACGTCCTGTTCGGAATTATGCGAAGTCTCAATATGTTCCTCAGCACTCCAAACCGGCATGAGTCTTGATCCGTCTATATTTGGTGGTAAATTCATCATCCCATCTACGTCTCCTAGTAGGAAGATAGAATGTGTCACTGAAGGTATTTCAAGTGATATCCTAGCCATCAAATCATCTCCTGAAAGTATGCCAAACTCTGCTCCTCCGCTAACCCTGACAACATCTCCAAAGGATACTGGAACGATGTCTTTGGGCGTATTCTCGAAGATATCCAAGTCCCCAATGAAGCTCCTCCCTGTTTCCTTAGCCCACACTGAAGGTGGGAAAACCGCAAATTCGACTCCAAAACTCTTCAAAGAATCTGTCACATATCCACATAGCTCTGCCATGTCCGACCTAACTTTTACTACTGCATCACGTTGTTGCTCTGAAATTTCATCAACAACACCTGCCGCTAAAGACCACTTCTTGGCAAGTAGGTGTCCAAATGAACCGGCTCCGTGGATTAGTATTACTGAATGTCCATTTGCAATTATCTTCGAAATCTCACTGCATATGGAGTCAATAACTCCTTTTTTGGCAGTTTTAAATGAGGATTTATCCGTGATAAGCCCCCCTCCCAACTTCATTACTACCTTCGCGGCCATGTAGGTCTGAGGTACTGGTTAGATTTGGGTTCTCCTATCGTATTATTGAAAGGTTCATTTCTTATTGGGGTTTGGAAGATATATGTCCGACGCCGGGGAAATCGAAATCTTTCAGAGGTGGCTTCAGTCTAAGCTAGTTGCTACACAGCATATCGAGGATCCTGTCGAGAGGGATAGGAGAAGATCGCATATCGAATCTGCGATATCCGAAGCAATATATTTTAGAGAGTCTTTAGAGAAATTAGAGTCTCTTGAATCACCCGCCCCATTCATTGAGAGGAGCTCCTCTGTAAGGTCGATAGACAGTAGGGAACATGCTGTCTCTACCAAAGATGGCAAGAAATGCGTCAAATGCTCCGCTGATTTAGTAGAGGATCTCAGTTTCTGTCCTATCTGTGGAGAAGAGAATTAACTACTCTTCTTCATCCCACTTTGCCCTAGCTAGTTGGAACTCTGGATCATCATCTGGTAGTATACTAAGATATTCGCCAGCTACTGAGTCTACCAAGTAAACGGTGACTCCTGCGTGCCAAACTGTCTCTCCTGATGCGACCATGGATGCAGTATCTACCTCCAATATCGTAGGTCTACTGTGATGGACTTTACCGGCTTCAGCAGCCGATCTGACTGTAGCTGAAAGATGGACATGGGATCTTCCACTAGGTGAAATGCCCACCTCAAGAAGATTGTCCGCCTCTTCCGGGGAGCAGGGATAGAAAAGAGAAGGGGGGATGTTATCAGTTGGAAGATCCAACTCAATTTCTAAACTATGGCCGTAAGTAGCTCTGATTACATTGCCTCTGACTTCGTATCGTCCCTTGGGATCGGTCTCTGATATTGCCCTGAAGTGATGTGGCCTCAACCAATGATATCTTCTCTCATTTGACTTCTTAAATTGCCTTATGATGTCCTTGATATCTATCCAGCCATTGATATCCATCTCCAAATCAAACTTTTCAGGAGCGTGCCTAAGTGCTAATGCTAACCTTCTCGCTAGTGAATCTCTTTCATTCCCCCTCATGATGAACTTCCCCTCTGAATTACACGCAGGGCATAGGTCATCATCCGAGAAATATCCGTGTATGCTGCACTCTCTAATCATATTATCAGGTGAGCCAGTTGAAGCCTTCTCATGAACCCCTCGGTCGACAATGTTCCAATGTTCCCACCGCCAAGGGTTATTTTCTCCTATGTCTCCCGAGACATGTGAGAGCGGTAATTGTCGATTGGATGAGGAGCCCTTTCCATCGGGCACACAAGGGAAAGCTGTCAGAAACTCGCCCCGATGAATTACTTGGGCAAGTTACGAAGTCATTGCTGGATAGGAACCCCATCAACCTAGGCGATATTGATGATATCATAGTAGGTTGTGCATACCCTGAAGGTGAACAGGGATACAATATAGGTAGACTAGTTACGTTTCTCGGCGGAATTCCCGACAAAGTCCCTGGGATGACCATCAATAGGCTATGTGGTTCATCTATGCAGGCTATACTCGTTGCAGCCTCAAATATTGAGAGTGGTTGGGGGGATTGCTTTCTATGCGGAGGCATAGAGTCAATGAGTAGAATCAAGAGAAGGGGGTTCAATTGGAGCCCACATCCTGATCTCGAGAGAGAATTTCCAGACGCCTACATAAATATGGGGATAACCGCAGAGAATGTCGCCGAAAAGTGGAAAATTTCTAGAGATTCACAAGAAGAATTTGCCCTAGATTCGCACATGAAATCAATCCATGCAAGGGATAACGGATACTTCAAAACTGAGATTTGTCCAATTACTACAGACGATGCCGTGATTGACGAAGATGGTTGTATAAGGGAAACATCCTTGGAATCAATGTCCAAACTAAATCCAGTATTCAGAGACAATGGTTCAGTAACGGCTGCTACTTCCTCGCCCTTGACAGACGGGGCAGTATGTATGCTTGTATGTAGCTCCGAATTTGCTGAAAAGAATGGATTAGAACCATTAGCGAGAATAGTCACCAGTGCAGTAACTGGATGCTCCCCCAATATGATGGGAATAGGACCTATATCATCCACTCGAAAAGCTCTCGAACGTTCAGGATGGACTATTGACGATATTGATGTTTTCGAAATCAATGAGGCCTTCTCCTCGCAAAGTATAGCCGTGATTAATGAATTGTCGATTGACTATCAGAAAGTAAATATCGACGGAGGTGCCATTTCAATAGGCCATCCTCTTGGAGCATCCGGGGCGAGAATTGTTGGAAAGGCCGCATCCATACTAGACAGAACCAATTCGGATAGGGCATTAGCGACAATGTGTATAGGTGGGGGAATGGGCATCACAATCGCACTGGAGAGGCCTTAGAGAACAAGCCTGCCGTCACACTCCGGACACTTATCATCTTCAGTGAGTAGGGAAGGTATCACTGCTAATATGCTGGAACAATGAGGGCATGTTGCCATTACCTCCTGATCCGCCAGATCAATATTTTCAAAGCTATTTCTTCCCTCAAACCATCTTCTGAATGAGACGTTGTTAAGTGGCTTTATCCTTCTGACTGAGGAAATACCGAGAAGGACGTACAAAGCTCCCACAATAGCAGAGGGACCCATTAACATTACCAGGAAACCTTCGAACATGAAGCAAATTCCCAATGCACCTAGGGAAATTGTGGATAAGAAGATGCCAGGGCTCCTACGAAGACGTAGTAAAACGGCACCAGTAATCGATACAGGCAACAAAATCATGCCAAATATCATTGGAAAAATGAAAAATATTGATCTGTCGTACGGCAAGCTCAGGATTACGAGAAGTTGAACTATGGCGAGCATGACAAGTAGAAAAGAAACATGGCGAGTTACAGAAAACATACCCCGAGTCATAGTAGTCTCAAACATTCGCGGGAGCGACGCACTCATGAATCACTCGGCAATCGGAAGTCATGGTCGGAGACACTGGCGTCAGTCAACTTAGCAACTCTCTGGTTGGTCGCAAGGTCCTGTTGGCAGTAACCGGAGGGATAGCGGCAGTGGAATCTATCAAACTTTGTCGAGAGCTCAGAAGACACGGTGCACATGTTTCCCCCATGATGACTAAGGAGGCTACTAAGGTAATTACTCCGCTAGCACTATCATGGGGTTCGAATAGTGATATCATATCTAATTGGGACTCCTCTATGTCACAATTAGATGACTATGACGGAATCATTGTCGCCCCTGCAACTAGGAATACAATTTCTAAGCATCTGAATGGAATTATTGACTCTCCAGTGATGATGGCCCTTTCGGCAGCTAGGGGAAAAGATACGCCATTAATTTTCGTCCCTTCCATGCATTCAGACCTCTTTGATGACCCAGTTACTAGTGAAATTCTTTCTCAATTATCGTCAGAAGGATCACATGTTATTATTGACCATGAGAAAGAGGGAAAAAGAAAGCAACCAAGTCACATCAGGATAGTTGCAGAATTCAGCAACATCATCAATTCCGACCTTCCCAATAGAAAGAGGATAGCAATTACTCTGGGTTCTAATCTTGCACCTATAGATGATGTTCGTAGCATAATCAATCATTCCTCAGGAACAACAGGTTGGTCAATATCAGAATACCTATACAGAATGGGTCATGATGTTTTCTGCTTAGCTGGTCGTACGAGCTATTATCCTAATTTCAATCTACCAAAAGTAAAATACGCCGAGCATCCAATAGAAATGCTAGATGAAGCAGTCAATATCTCCTCATCCTTTTCACCAGAAGTTTGGATTTTTTCCGCCGCAGTACTAGATTATCTCCCCGATTCTTTCCAAAGTAAGATACCAAGCTCCAAAGAAGGAATACAAATTAATCTGACTCCCACACAGAAGCATATTCCTAAAATATTGAAGGCAACAGGCCAATGCTACTCGATTGGATTTAAGTTAGAAAGTAATGTAGATTTGGAACAACTATTGGAAAGGGCCTCCTCACAAATATCCCGATATTCTATGGATGCCGTTATTGCAAATAGATTAGAGGATCTTGACAATCCTGATTCTCCTAGGGCATGGTTACTAGATTCTAATGGAAAAAGCACTGAGATGCCAAATCTTACTTCTCTTTGTGAGATGATCGAGTCCTTAATGGCAAATTAACGGCTCCATGATACGAATTATTCAAACCAGTCCCGCACACGGCGATACATGGGCAACCCTAAGAAGGCTAAGAGAGGAATTCCTCCAAAGTCTGAATTCAACTCTTGGTACCCCTCTATTGTGGAGATAGCTGACTTAGTTGACAAAAGATATCCAATTAAGGGAATGGATGTTTGGAAGCCTTACGGATTGAGGGCAATGTCACTTATCGACTCCCTTACGAGAAATCAGATGTCCATGACAAATCATCACGAACATAGATTCCCTCTACTGGTGCCAGAAAATTTGTTGGATAAGGAGAACAAACTAGTATCTAGGTTGAAGGCGGCCAGAGAAGCCGGAGTAGACCCATCGGAACTCAGAATGGATGAAGAAGACTCGGGTTTCAAGAAAGAGGTATACTGGGTAACTCATGGAGGTGAAAACGAGTTAGACTCTCCTATGTTCCTTAGGCCGACCTCTGAGACTCCCATGTATACAATGTTCTCACTGTGGGTCAGAAGCCATACGGATCTTCCGCTGAAGACCTTCCAGATTGTCAATACCTTCCGCTACGAAACTAAACAGACTAGATCATTCATCAGAGTCAGGGAAATCCACTTTTTCGAGGCACACACGGTACATGAGGACGAGGAGGGCGCCACAGAACAGATCTCCGAGGATGCCAAAATGGTCCAGAGTATCTTGCACGATCTCTGCCTCCCTAATCTGGTTTCTAAGAGGCCAATATGGGACACCTTCCCTGGTGCTTGGTACACCATGGCCGCTGATGTTGTAATGCCCAATGGTAGGACCCTGCAGGTTGCCACATACCATCACTATCGAGACCAATGGGCTAAATCGTTCGATTTGAAGTATGAAGATCCAAATGGTGAAACTAAATTTTGCCACCAAACTACATTTGGCATGTCCGAGAGATTATTGGGGTCTGTAGTAGGAATGCATGGCGATGATCAGGGACTGATAATGCCTCCTGCAATCGCCCCTTTCCAAGTAGTTCTTCTGCCTATCGCGGCACACATTAGTGATGATGTAATGAGTGAGATTTCCCAAATTAATGAGCGTCTTAGCAAAATTGGCATAAGGACACACCTCGACGACAGAGATGTCAGGCCAGGCGTGAAACATTTTGACTGGGAGATCAAAGGAATACCAATTAGGTTAGAACTCGGTCCCCGAGATATTGACTCTGGCAGCTTCGTCGTTACTGAGAGAACCGGTAAGAAGTACGAAGCTAAAATCGCAAATCTAGAGGAGGCTATCGTCACTGCTCTAGATTCGGTTTCTAATGTACTCAGGGAGAGGGCAAATGAAGTATTCAATAGTCTGGTTGTTGAACTTCCGGATATCATCAAGTCTGACGATGGACATGAGTTTTCATCTCCTCTCAATGATGGCACAGTTTACTCCTTCCCATTCTGTGGAAACGACTCTGACGCAGAGGTCCTCGAGAAGCTTTCCGGACTGACAATGCTAGGCGAATGCGTTGAAAAATACTCAGAGACCAGAAATTGCATAATAACTGGAAAACCAACAACGAACAAGCATCACATGGCTAGAATGTACTAGGCTCTTTTTCTGGCCGTGATCAACAACATGCCTACAAACATCATTATCAGAGCACCGTCGATTATGTCCCCTGTACCTGCCTCGCCCCAAGCTTCTTTACTCTCCAAATTTGAGTACTCTGCCCATATCAACCTTGTATTATCGTCACAGTAAGTACCCTGCTCTACAGATTCAGAAAGCACGGTAATGACCTGCTCTCCGGAGCCATTAGACCACGCTACAGGAAAACCATCTTCAAATAATGTAGACAGGTACGAGTAAGGCGGATTTTCTATTATCCAATTAAAGGAGGTTATTCGTGCAGATTCAGAAAGGTTCCATGCACTAATTCCATCTTCGACCACCTCACTAGATCCATTTTGAGACACACTCCACTCCAGAACATACTCTGAATAGTTGTTCAATCCATACATATTCCAAACGATATACAAAGTACCATTCTCGTTAAGATGAGAAGAAGTGCCCATTTCTAGCTCCTGTACAGGTTCCTCCTCAGAACACATTGTAATCACAGAACCCAATCCAAAAGACACATTGTAGGAAGAAATAATCAAGCATAAGAACACGATTAGAGGGATAACTATGCGTCTTCTCTTAACCTTAATTTTTTGATTATTTTCCGACTCCTGTGAACTTTCTGAATTGGGTATTTCTACTCCACCATTGCCGTTTAATGTGACGGTTCCAAGTTCTGGAGGCTTTACTGGAGGCTCTACTCCCAAGTTCTCTAAAGCATCCCTTCCATAAATTCTCTCAGCCATGTAGTAGAGCTCTTCGTCACCACTTATTTCAGAAGGTTGAATCGAACCATCTAGGACTCCCTTAATCCTCTCAGAGGCATCCATGGCGAGCGGTCTCATAGATACTTCATGAATGAAACCCCATCAATGATGAAATTAATTACGATTCAGGACATTAACGATTCACACGAGATAGCAATATCTCCGTATGTTATTCCCATGGCATCCATCAGCTCCTGGGGAGTCCCGCTCTCGCCAAACCTATCTGAAACGCCCACCATCCTCAGAGGAGTTACGCCGTTATAGGAGACATGCTCAGCAACGGCACTCCCCAATCCTCCAATTACTGAATGATCCTCCGCTGTTACCAGCCCCTTGCATTTACCCGCAAGTTCGTCAATCAATTCTGTATCGAGTGGTTTGAGTGTGTGCATATCGACTACCGTGGCCTCAATACCTTTGGAGGATAAGTATTCAGCTGCTTTCATTGATTCAGATACCATCACTCCACATGAAATGATTGCTACATCCCCTCCCTCTCTCAGAACCGAGCCCTTTCCAATTTTCAAACTCTTACAGGTTTCTTGATCGTACATTCGAGGAGTTTTGTTCCTTGCCGTTCTTGTATATGATGGATTTTCGTGGTTTAGAAGCTGTACTGTCAGCTCTTCAGCCGAAAGATCATCGCAGGGATGCATCACTGTCATTCCTGGTATAGTCCGATAGAGGGCCAAATCTTCTATTGATTGCGCACTACTTCCATCTGTGCCAGTGTGCACACCTCCATGACTTCCACACAAATGTACTACTAATCCCGGTCTGGCTACCCCGTTCCTCACTTGTTCGAAACCCCTCTCAGTAAAAATAGCGAATGTGCTAGCAAACGGGATTTTCCCAGATGATGCCATACCGGAGGCTACTAGGACCATATTTTGCTCTGCTATGCCAAGAGAAATTGTCCTCTCAGGATATAATTCCCTAAAATGACAAGATTTTGTAGATTTTCCAAGATCTGCTTCTAAGACAACAACTCTCGGATCACTGGACAATCTGAGTAGAGCCGAACCATATCCATCTCTGGATGCACCACCTGTAGAGGGAGCACTCATGACAACTCCTCCAATGACAAACGCAACTCTTCATCAGTAGGTGCCTTACCATGAAAGGATGGATTATTTTCCATAAATGACACTCCCTTTCCCTTCGTGGTATGCGCAATAATTGCAGTTGGAGAGCTAATATTATTCGACGACCACTCTATTGCCGAAACCACTTCTTCCATTGAGTGGCCATCAATTTCTTTCACATCCCAACCGAAAGATGAGAGTTTCTTTGCTACATCTCCCACTTCCATTTGGACCTCAACAAAATCATCATTCTGTATTCTGTTCCTGTCGACAATTAGATTCAATCTTCCAACTGAGTGAAAATCTGCGGCCATAGCAGCCTCCCAAAACTGGCCTTCTTGTATTTCCCCATCTCCGACCATGACCCATATATCTCTATCACTAGAATCCATCCTTGCCGCCAGGGCGCATCCAAGACCGAAAGAAAGCCCCATTCCTAAACTACCAGCAGAAAAATCAACTCCGTCTGTCCACTTCATATCTACATGCCCCTGACATACAGAGCCCATTTTTCTAAATGACATCATATCTGCCTCTGAAATAAACCCAACTTCATGAAGGATGGAGTAAACTGCCGGACTAGCATGCCCCTTGCTCATCACAAACCTATCCCTGTCCTCCCAATCAGGATTTTCTACGTCAAATCGTAATTTATTTGCATACAGTGCAACCAAAATATCAATGGCAGAGAGCGATCCTCCAGGATGACCGGCTCCAGCAGAATGAATCATTCTGACTATATGTCTCCGGCATTGACGAGCCAACTCTTCTAGCTGAACGTTGTCCATCAATGAAGTTCGGGTAACGGAATTCACATGCCTGCTAGAAAATCTAACTAATGATGCTTTCCGGAGTCACCCCCTTACGATGACAGACGAATTCTTATGATGTCGATACCCGACCAGTAGTTGTTACTATGCCACTCGACGACGACGCAGTTTCTAATTCAGACTGGAGAGGTAGGCTTTCAACTATGGATATTCCTTTGGCAGTATCTACAGATAATGTAACTCTAGATTGCCTCGAGACGCTCATCTATGAAGGTCGCCTAACATTCGAACAAGGTGTGAAACTGATGATTAATCCAAGTCTAAACTCTGTCACCTCATTGGCTGATATGGTGAAGAAAGCTAGGTTTCATGATTACGTATTTTTCAATGATAATCTGCATGTAAACTCCACAAATGTATGTGTTTTGGCTTGTAGGTTTTGTGCTTTCAGAAAGGGTCCAAGACACCCAGATGCCTATTCATTGGACGTCGATCAGTATCTCGAAAGAGTCAGGCCCTATTCATCTAGAATCGACGAAGTACATACTGTTGGTGGATTACACCCAACATGGACTGTTGCTGAGTATTGTGAATTGTTCTCAAATCTAAAAGATGAATTTCCACACATTCACATTAAGGCACTAACTGCAGTCGAGATTAAGCATCTATCGATCAGGTCATCTCTTTCTTTCTCAGAGACTCTATCTAGGCTTTCTGAGGCAGGTCTTAATTCACTTCCTGGAGGTGGTGCAGAGATTCTAGTAGACAGTGTCAGGGACCGTATCTGTATGGGCAAGGAATCTTCAGATGAGTATCTAGATATTCATGGGGTGGCTCATTCACTGGGCATTCCGACTAACTGTACAATGTTGTTTGGTACCGTTGAATCTGTGGAAGATCGGATTAACCATTTGTTGAGACTTAGAGAGCAACAAGATGCAACATCCGGGTTTCAGTGTTTTGTCCCTTATCCATTCTTACCTGACAAGACGAGACTGCCTGAAGCACAGCTCGCTACAGGGCAAGAGATAATACGCATGATTTCTGTCTCTAGACTAATGCTAGACAATATACCTCATATCAAGGCATATAGGATGAATATTGGAGACAAACTCGCCTCCTATGCAATTAACTGTGGCGCTGACGATGTTGACGGAACCGTTGGCCATGAAGAAATAATGCATGAGGCTGGCAGTAAGACAAGTCTCACCACCAGCTCCGAACAACTGGCCAGAATGGTAATTTCATCAGGCGCCACACCAGTAAAGAGAAACTCCTCTTACTCACAATTTGAAATAATCAGTCTACCAGAAGAAAACTCATCCCAGGTCCTCCCCGTCATCACAGTCGAGGTTCCCTAAATGAGTTGGAAGGACGTAATTGGCAGGGTATCTTTCTCTAACTGTGACCCTATCTTCGACGGCATAAGTCCTGAGTGGAAAATCCTCTCAGCACCACCAGCATGGTTAACTGGTCATGTGATGAGAAGGGACTGTATTACTGCCCCCATTCCATCCGCAGATTATGCATCCAACAGTGAAAAACTGATGCTACTTCCAGATATTGGTATTGTTAGTAACGGTGAAGTTGGCTCTGTACTACTATTCGGCAACCGTCCTATAGAAAATATGAGGGATATTGCACTACCAACTGACTCATCGACTTCCAAGGTATTACTAAGTTGGATAATAAAGAATCGTGGTTTAGATCCGAAATTCATTGAGACCGGACCGAACATAAATTCCATGTTGGAAAAATGTGATGGGGCTCTTCTTATAGGAGATAGAGCGATTTTAGCTTCAATTTCCCATCCAGAACTAGTGAAAATGGATTTAGGAGCTGAATGGACCAGAATCACAGGGCTACCAATGGTCTTTGGAGTATTCGTAGCTAGAAGGGACTCCCCAGAGGGAATTTTGAGAGATGCACACTCTGAAATGATCAAACAAGTCAAACTCTTTGAAAGTGATCAAAAATGGAGATCTTCTGTAATATCCCGTACATCCAAGAAACTCGGATTTCCTGAAGAAAGGGTTGAAGAATATTTTAGGGAGGAGGTTAGGAATAGAATGTCTCAAGATGATATCGACGGCCTCTTATTATTTCTAAAAGAGGCATGTGGGATGCTTGAGCCACCAGTCTGGCTTGAACTTCATTCTGAGTAATTCAGTTTCCTGCTGGAAACCCATTCTAGTAGGTCTAGTGCTACTTCGCATGACTCTGCAACAACGATATCTTTGTCCTCCTTGAATCTCTCTAGGACGCCGAGAGCCGTTCTATCGCCTATAGCTCCTAGAGCCTCTGCCGCTTCGTGTCTGACCATGACATCCTCTTCATAATCCTCAAGTCTTTCAATCAAGTAAGGTACCGCCGTTGAATCCTGCATTTGACCCATTACATATGCTATTTCATGCTTCAAAAGTGCTGATGTCGATGAAAAGGCAGCCGCCAGAGCTTCCACTGAATCATTACCGCCAATATTTCTGAGTGCGAATAAGGCCCTCATTCTCTGAAACATCTTCTCTTCTTCATCGCATAAAGTTGCCCTGAGTCTAGAGACGTCATTGACAGTGCTTGGTGGAGCAGGATCCACAGAATCAAACTCACTGACCTCAGGCCTCTTCTCATCCATGTTTATTCACCCGAACCAACGAAAACAATTGAATCTACGTCTAAATCAGTTCTGACCATGCCTATTTCTTGACCCTTTCGAAGGAATAATCGAATAGCTTCCCTCCCGTCATCTCCATAGTCAAGAGTTCTTTTATTCACATACATGCCGACAAATTCCTCGTTTGTTTCATCATCTATTCCTCTTCCCCATTCCTTAGCAAATTTCAATGCATCCTCAGGGTTTGAGAGTGAATGCTCAATGCTATTTCTTACATCATCAGTAATTTTCTCACACATTTCTAATCCTAGATCTTTCCTTACCACATTACCTCCCAAAGGTAGAGGCAGACCTGTTTCTTCATTCCACCATATTCCCAAGTCTAGAACTAGATTAACCCCCTCGTCCTTCCAGGTTAGTTGTCCTTCGTGAATAATGACCCCCACATCATACTCCCCACGCTTAACCGATGGCATAATCTCATCAAATGGTACCACTCTGTAGTCAACATCTCCCAGAGCCAACCTTAGTGATAGATACGCGCTAGTCCCAACTCCGGGAATTGCGAAAACCTTGCTTTTTGCTTCTTCTATGGTCATTTCTTCTCTCGAAATTATCATCGGCCCATATCCCTCTCCCATCGAAGCGCCGCAGTTCATCAAATGGTACTTATCAGAAATATCGGGGAATGAGTGTATGCTAACTGCGGAAACTTCGTAATCGCCTTTCATTGCATGCTGGTTCAAAGTCTCAATATCCAATAGGACATGTTCGTATCTTCTATTTCCAGTGTCTATTACGCCAGTTGTCATTGCATGGAACATGAATGCGTCATCCGGGTCTGGTGAGTGTCCAACTCTGTACACAGTCTCATCGCTCATGTGCATACGCGTGCAAGACGATTCAAAACTCCTCCGTGTCATAACTCTCTGTAGTAAGAGTGAATAATCGCTACTATGACGAGTAGACATGCCGGACCCCGACAAGCTATCCACGGCCACAGGCCAGCTTGGTCCTATCTGCTTCGTCACAGGAAAGCCGATTACATTCTCAGAAGCTATAGTTGTTGATGACAAATATGTGTGTTACGAGGCATACGTGGAATTGATGGGCCAGGGCTCCGCTACTGATTCTCGTGAAGTCCCATCCAAGCTACCTCTGGAATGATGGGCACCTTCATGAATGACTGTCCCCCCTAGGTAACGTGGCCATCGGTTGGAGTAGGTATGCACTTAGATTTGGGGACTACTATCGTTCCTTGTCTACCGGTGATTTGTGGACGCCACCAAGGCTACGTTCCAGAGAGTGGATGTTCATACCATGGGGTTCTAAACCCCCTGACAGACATCGAGCATTGCCGACTAAAGTTGATTTACTGAAGTATTTACAGACAAGGTCGCCACATTCATGCTTTCATAGTACAGCATATTATAATGACCCTAGCCAAAGAAAAATGGTTGAGAAGGGCTGGTTAGGTGCAGATTTAATATTCGATCTTGACGGAGACCACCTTCCCGGTGTTTCTGATAATGACTTCCCAGGAATGATGGAGAAAATTCAGGAACAGGCATGGAGTCTTTGGTCAGATTTTCTTCATCCGGAGTTCGGATTTAATGAGAGATATGTACAGACAACTTTCTCAGGCCACAGAGGATTCCATATTCATGTTAGAGATCCATCTTTGATGCATCTTGACTCAAACGCTAGAAGGGAGCTAGTGAACTATATCACCGGCGTCGGAATTGACGTTCAATCTGTAATGTCAGGGCCCAATATTGGATGGTCCGAAAGGATAGATCTGGGATTTGATGATGTAGTTGGAAAACTGGCTGATATATCATCAGGAGAAAACCCGGTAGAATCCATAAATATGTTACATTCTAGCCTCAAATCAAGGAACTTCTCATGTTCTAAGGAACAGATCAAGAAATTGGCCTCTGAATCCATCGCAGGGGGACGAATTGATAGATTGAGGGAAGATAATAGTAGGACTGTCTTCACAACCAAGAAACTCAATGAGGCATTTTGGGAATTGGTCAAGGGAGCTCCATTAGCCGTTGGAGAGACTGATGAAAATGTGACAGTAGATATCAAGAGAGTTATCAGATGGGTGGGTAGCTTACATGGTAAATCAGGTCTGAGAGTTACAGAGTTCCCACTTTCTAGATTGGAGCCGGGAAGAAGTAACTCATTCGATGCGATGTCCGAGTCGTCTGTTTTTAGTACACAGAATAGCTGCAAAGTAGAATTAATTGTTGATGATGTGACAACTAGGATATCAGGTCAGGAAGTCTCAGGATCTTCAGGCGATGTATTCGAAGTTCATGAGTCCATGGCAACTTTCCTGGGGCTCAAAGGTTGGGCAATCATGCACTAATGGGGGTACTTAGGCATACTTAATCACAGAATGTTGAATAGTGTAGAGTCCCGGAAATCAACTGAGACGAGTATGCCGGACGATGAAGAATCTTTGGTAGGGCCTAATGGAATGCCCTTGCCACCGCCCCCTCCGGGGCTTAATTTACCCCCTCCTCCGCCTATCCCTGTCCCTCTACCACCACCCGTCGAGGCAAATGAAAACCCTCAATCTGAAAAAGACCTTGAAGATATCGAAACTCCTTCTGAAGTAGAGTCCAAGAATGACTTTCAAAGCCACTGGGAGAAGAGGAAATCTGACAGTGACTCCCCGGCAATAGAGAGTAGGGATAGCATGTATGGACACATAGATAGAATTTCATCCGGCCAGGTGGGCTCCCTTATGGATAGGTTCTCCGATCGATTTGGCTCAGAGCTGGATAGGGAGATCATTGTACTCAGAAAAAAGCAACAGCAAGATCTCCTCGCGATTAAGCCAACTGTAGAACTAATTTCCTCGCCTGATGATGATTACGAAGAAGAATCAGAAGATCAGAGTAATGATTCTGAAGAGGACTCAGGAGGTTTGTTCCCGCAGTTCTTCGAAATCGTGAATAATCTGCTTGGCGATATGGATGAGGATTTCATTGATTCCTTTGTCTCCTCAGATGACTTCCCCCTCTTCCAGGAAGTGGGGGAGGGTCCAAGTGATTGCGATGATGAAACTAAGGCAGAATTTTTCTCTATGATAAATAGAGTACTTGGGGAGCTTCCAGAGGAAAAGATTGGAGACTTTGTCGCTTCACCAGGTTTTGCAATTTATCAAGAGATGGGCGAGATTTATTCATAAAATTAAATTATTGAGGTGCGAATATGGGGCTATTGGAGAAGGCAGGAAAGATTTCAGAAGAAGACAAGAAGGAAGAAGTAGTCACAAAACCTACCCCCGTTAAGGCCGAACCTGCGCCTGTATCCACTAAATCAAGACGTTCTAAGAAGAAGCAAGCCAAAGCCTCAGCTAAGAAGAAGGAGCCTCGGAAGCCTAGGGCACCAAGAGAGAAGAGGCCGAAATCTCAGCCCAAAGTCATACCTGATGGATATGAGGAAGTGGGAAGCGCAAGAGCATCACTAAGACTATTCGTTGATTTCGCCGTCAATTTCGGTTTCATTATTGCAATCTTTGTTGCCTTTGCAATCCTAGAAACTCCTACTACCTTAGCTCTGATTGTATCTATTTTACTCTCAATATTCAATATGGTTGTAATGCCCATAAGGTTCAGCCGTTCTATGGGCAATGTAATTTCACGTACTCAATTCATTAATTCCAGGGGAAATAATGCTACTTTCATCTATCACTCTCTCAAGAACACAACTATAGCGTCTTACTTCATATTCCTCCTTGGCGTATTTTTTGGTATTTCCATGCTCGGAGACAGTTCCGGTATAGAGGGCGGAGATTTCATGAACGCCTTTATTGCAATCTGTCTTTCAACCATATTGATACCTCTCATGGACTACATTTTCAGAAGGACTAGAGCAGATTCTCTAGGCTTGTGGGAAGTTGCCTTTGGAGGTATCTGGTTGGTAAAGGCTACCTCGAATTCGGATTCAGATTCTAAATCAAGATTCATGCAGAGGCTAGAATCAATGGCTGAATATGCAGAGTCTCGTGTTGATCTTGATGACGACTCGGAAAAGAGTTGATGGGTTACCTAACCCTTGAGCCAGAGCCAATATCACCTTTAGTAGTCAGGATGCTGACATTCCCATCTCCATCATCTGCGGCTAGTAACATTCCTTCGGATAATACTCCTCTAAGTTTCCTAGGCTCTAAATTAGCTACGAATACAACATTCAATCCTTCTAAATCTGTAGGATCATAATATTCTTTGAGTCCGGCACAGACAGTCCTAGTTGAATCAGGACCGTCCTGAATTGTTACTACGTACAGCTTATCGGCATTGGGATGTTCTTCAACAGAAATGACTTTTCCAGTCTTCATCTCGACCTTCATGAAATCTTCAAAATCTATGTAATCAGCTCCTTTCTCATCTTCCTCGATGGGGTCCCCATTAATATCATTGGCCAATGACATTTCATGAGTTAGAATTTCATCAAGATCTAGCCTGGTAAAAAGAGGCTCTGGTGATGCCCCGCTCCACTGAAGGTCAAACGAGAAATCTGTCGAACTATCCCATAACTGACTGTCCAGGTCTGTTTTCTCTCCGAGCATTTCCCACAACCTCTCTGATTGAAACGGCATGAAAGGCCTTGTACAGATTGCTAATGTTCTACAAAGCCTCCATGAAAGGGCCAGTCCTGAAAGAGAACCATCCTTCTCCTGTGACTCTTCGGATTTTAGATACTTCCATGGTGCACATCTCTGTAACAGTTGATTACCAATTTGTGCTATCGACATGATCGATCTCAATGCTTCTTTGAACCTCTGCCTTTCCATTGAATCTATTGCTGAACGTACGAGATCATCGCACTGTGAGATAATCTCTGAGTGCTTTTCAATATCGTCATATTTCAGTAATGGATTCCCCACGCCGGTTTCCAACCTATTTGTCAGTGTCATAACCCTATGTACAAAGTTTCCATAGGTTCCGATAAGCTCATTATTCACCCTGTCAACGAATTCTTCCCATCTGAAATCAGTGTCATGGGTTTCTGGCATATTGATGGATAAGTAATATCTTAGACAATCCGCATCATATCTCTCCAAGAAGGATGGCAACCATACTGCGTGTTTTCTGCTCTTACTGAATTGGCCTCCCTGCAGCATGAGATATTCATTAGATGAAACATTTGTTCCCAGTACTAAATCGCCTTCAAATGCCTCATCGGTTATCTTTCCATTGTTATCAGATGCATTAATCCCCATAATGAGTGCCGGCCAAATAATTGTATGGAAGGGGATGTTGTCCTTGCCCATGAAGTAAATGTGCTTCGGTGAATCGCCACTAGAGCTCTTCTTCCACCAATTTTCCCATGCTGAGTCTCCATCAGGGTGATCATTTGCAGTAGCATATCTTTCGGACCAAATTCTTGCACAGGAGTAGTATCCCTGAACTGCCTCAAACCACACATAGATACTCTTTGATGACCATTCATCTCCAGGTAGTGGAATATCTATTCCCCATTCTATGTCCCTTGTTACTGCTCTTGGCCTAAGGCCCATATTTAGCCAGTTCTTCGTCATTGACCTAACATTAGGCTTCCAAACAGACTGCCTACTAGATGCATATATTTCGAGACTCTCTTGAAACATATCTAATCTGAAGAAGAAATGATCGGTATCTCTGACTTCTATATCTGCTGTCGGATCTAATTTGGATGATGGATTGAGTAACTCATGTGCCTCATATGTTGAGCCACATTCATCACATTGATCGCCACGTGCTCCATCTTCTCCGCAAACAGGACAGGTCCCTTCTACGTATCTATCTGGGAGGAATCTAACTTTCTCTTCCGATATTGAGCAATATTGTTTCATTGTCTGCTTCTGCAACATTCCCGAATCCAATAATTGAGTAAAAACATCACAAACCAACTCTTTATGTCTTGAATCTGAAGTTCTGTTGTACAAAGCTCCTCCATATTCGATACCTCTTGAATCAATGTTCTGAGACCAGGCACAACCCAGCTTAGTTAGAGAGTCCAGAGCCAAATCGTGATATTTGTCTACAATTTCTTGTGGTGAAACGCCCTGTTGCTCAGCAGTAATTGTTATCGGGGTTCCATGTTCATCAGATCCACTACACATCAGAACCCTTCTCCCCCTGGCTCTTTCATACCTATACTGAATGTCTGCGGGAAGGCAATTTCCAGCTACATGGCCTAGGTGTAATGGCGCATTTACATATGGCCAAGCCATGAAAATTGTGACATATTCCGGCTCCGGCACATGGTTAGCGGTCAGTCACCTATTTATGTCGCAATCGGTCGTAAGGCAACTGGGAGCAGTCATTCGTGTCACGCACATGTTAATTTTCGCTCAAAAGTGAGGAAAGATAGTTGGTAGACTACACGCTTATCATAGCCTATTCGGGACTAGCTCTTGGAGCGTCCTTCTTGTGCAGTATTTTGGAAGCAGTACTGCTTTCTACAAGTCATGGACATATAGCCGCTCTCAAAGATACTCATCCCAAAGTGAGCGATCTCTGGTCACAATGGAAAGATGACCCTGAAAGGCCGCTCACTGCAATATTGACTTTGAATACCATAGCCCACACTGTGGGGGCTTTGGGAGTCGGTGCTGAAGTACAGACCCAGTTCGGTGGAGGCATGATTGTGCACGTGGCAGCGGCTGTCTTAACCCTAGCAATACTGTTACTTAGCGAGATTCTACCAAAGACTATCGGTGCTCTATATTGGAGGAAACTTACTATTCCATCAGCTAGGATAATGAAAGCTATGATGTTCGCTCTCTGGATCATAGTCAAGCCAATAGAGATTACAAGGTCTCTTTTACCTGCAGTAGAGACTGAGACTGTTACTAGGGACGAGCTTTCTGTATTGGCCGATATAGCCGAAGAGACTGATGTAATTGAAGAAGACGAAGAGGCGGTAATTCAGAATCTATTGAAACTAAGGGAAATCAAGGTTAGTGATATCATGACTCCAAGAGTAGTAGTGACTTCAGTATCTGTTGATGATACTGTCTCCGATGTTTTAGAGAGAATACCAATAATGGTCCATGGAAGAATGCCCGTAACCGGCGGGAATATTGACGATGTACGAGGAGTTGTACTAAGAAGTGAGATACTTCGTAGAGCTGCCGTCGATGAGTATGATAAGAAGATGTCAGAAATCTCTAGGCCTGTTGATCTATGTAGCGACAACGATTCCGTTGACAGGGCATTAGATATTCTCCTTGAGACTAAATCTCAGATTTTAATCGTTAAAGACGAGTTCGGAGGCACTGAAGGATTAGTTACAATGGAAGACGTGATTGAAACTCTACTCGGCGTCGAGATAGTAGACGAGTCAGATCAGGTAGCGATAGACGAGGGCTCACATCATGAGGATATGAGAGAACTCGCAAAACAGAGAGTTGAAGAAAGCGAGTAGTGTCTTATTCGGGCCTATCGAAGAACTCCCACTGTACTTCAGCTAACTCTTGATTGGTCGATGCTTCCGAATATGCTTCTAGTGGCATCCTATTCAATTCGAGAAATGCCTCCCCATATGGAAGGCATGATAATATTCTCTTAGCCTGCTCTTTTCTCCCAAGAATGTACAGTGATGATGCAAAGGCCTCCGCAGTAGAAAGCCTCCCTGGTTTACCCCATGATATTGGATTAGCAGCTAATAGTACTGGAAGTGTCCTACCTTCTAGCCTCGTGTGCTTAGAAATAGAATCTAATGACTCTTCCAGTCTCTTCCAAGAACAGTCCAGCGCTACGATTGACCCTCCACGTGATACTGACTTCATGTCATCGGGGCCCATCAGAACCCCACTAGAAGGGTCTAGAAGAAATCCTCTCTTAGGAGCTGCACGAGTAGATTTATGCAAAATCGCATGTCCGTGTTTAGAAAGCCTCCTCGCACTACATTTCTTCGGATCATCTTGATCCAGGTGGATTACATGCAGAGGAACGTCCTCGAACTCATTCTTTCGCAAGGAACTCATCTAGAGCATCTCCTATTGTCATACTTCTGCTACTGGGAGTCTTAATGTTCCTCTCAGGTTCTGATATGTTCTCTTCAAAGAGCGAGATATCCAGTGCTTTAGCTATTTTCTCTAGAATATTGTCAGCAGGCTGAACTCCCGCTTCGGTTTTCTGAATATCGTTGAGTCGTAGGTTTAGTCTCTTGGCCATTTCTCGTGCAGTCCATCCTTTCCCCTCTCTTGCATTTTTGATCCTAATATGGAAATCCCTAGCCACTTCTTTCTCCATCTTACTGATATTTTTAGTATATGTTTTTGTTTTATGTGAATCAGGTCTTGTTACAGTTTGTGTTGCAACTCTTCTTTCCAAGACTGTCAAGTTATTTGATTCGATACATCTTGTACAACATCTTAGCCTAGCTCCTGAAATTTCTGAAAGAAATGTTGTAACTCTATCCGTCCCACACATTTCACAGGTTGCCATGCATGCTCCAACGAGCACTCGAACATATGGGTTGGGGTTATTTGAAATCAAATACCCCTTACGAGACTCATGGCTACTGGCTCGGACGCCCATCGTCAGGAAGACTCCCCCAACACATCCTCAGTTTCAAATCTTCAATCTGAAATCAAGGGACTAACAGAAACCGCACAACAACTCCTAACTGATAAGTTACTACTGGAGAGTGAGATATCTCAAGTAAAGAAGCGTGCAAGCCGTCTCGAGGAAGAGGTCAGGAATCTCAGAACTCCGCCCATGGTAATAGGACACATACAGGATCTCACTGATGAAGGAGCAATAGTCAGAAGTTCAAATGGCACTGTCTTCCTAGTTTCCATCAATCCTCGTATCGAAGACTCGCTATTGATTCCCGGGGCCAGAGTTGCATTAAATCAGGATAATCTATCTGTAATTGAGGTTTTATCAGACTCTTGGGATCCGCTCGTCGTTACTTCTGAGATAATTGAAAAGCCGTCCGTTACCTTTGATGACGTTGGTGGACTTGAAGAACAAATTATTCAAATCCGTGAAGCTGTAGAACTTTCTTTCACAAATCGTGACGATTTCGAGAGATTCTCCATCGACCCTCCAAAAGGAGTCTTGTTAACCGGTCCTCCTGGCACTGGAAAGACTATGCTGGCCAAAGCCGTAGCAAACTCCACTAATGCCGTCTTCCTAGGTTTAGTTGCCTCTGAACTAGCTCAGAAATACATTGGAGAAGGAGGGAGATTAGTTAGAGAGATATTCGATCTCGCTAGAAAAAGGGCTCCAGCCATTGTCTTCATCGATGAACTCGACGCCATAGGTTCTAAGAGACTCGACAGTGCAACTTCCGGAGATAGGGAAGTTCAAAGAACACTGATGCAACTTCTGTCAGAATTGGATGGATTCGCCCCACTCGAAGATGTCAAAATTATCGCAGCCACGAATAGGCCAGAGCTTCTTGATAATGCTTTATTGAGGCCCGGTAGATTTGATAGAATAGTTGAGATACCTCTCCCCGACGAGGATGGCAGACTTTCAATTCTGAAGGTACACACCAAGAATACCCCTATATCAGGTAGAATTAAGCTAGAAGAAATCGCTTCTAAAACCGATGGTTTTAGCGGTGCCGAGTTAAAATCTCTAGTCGTCGAGGCTGGAGTTAGTGCAATATCAAAAGGCAATAAAAAGATAACAAAATCTGATTTCCTAAATTCACTAGAGAAGCTTACACTAAACAGTGAAAAAGGCAGAATTGACAACTCTTCCGGACTATATGACTGATGAGTAATCCTAATCCCTTAATCTCCATGCGAGGCCATGGGCGAACCGTTGATTGAGTGCGTTCCTAACTTTAGTGAAGGCAGAGATAAAGATGTCATAGACGCCATCATAAATTCCATTACGAGCGTAGACGGGGTAAGCTTACTGGATGTAGATATGGGGGCCGATTTTAATCGAACTGTAGTTACTATGGTTGGTGGACCGGAGGCTGTTTTGAAAGCAGCAATAAAATCTACCGGAGTGGCATTAGAACTAATTGATATGTCAAAACATACCGGCGAACACGCTAGAATGGGTGCTATTGATGTGGTCCCTTTCATTCCTCTCAGTAACTCCTCAATGGACGAGTGCATCGATCTTTCAGAGCGCTACGCTAAGGCAGTGTCTGAAAATTATGGTATTCCAATATTCCTTTACGCAGAATCAGCTAGGAATGAAAGACGTGTAAAACTACCCGATATTAGGAAAGGTGAGTATGAAGCTCTCAAAGAAAAACTATCCGATTCAGAGTGGAAACCCGATTTTGGTCCTTCAGAGTTCTTACCTCGTTCCGGAGTTACTGCTACCGGAGCTAGGCAAATTCTAATTGCATACAACGTTAATCTAAGTACACATGATAAATCGCTAGCAAATAAAATCGCTGGAAAAATTCGTACAAGCGGAGTGATTAAGAGGGATTTTCAGGGAAATAAATTAATTGACTCAAATGGAATTACAATTAGAGAACCTGGTAAATTCAAAGCCTTACAGGCGGCTGGATGGATGTATGACGAAAATACGGCTCAGGTATCCATGAACTTACTCGATCACACTATTACCGGGCTTCATGATGTTACAGACGCAATAAGGTCAGAAGCCAGTAAACTTGGACTCACGGTCACTTCAAGCGAACTTGTCGGATTGGTCCCTATGCAGGCAATGATTCAAGCAGGAATGCATTATTGTCCAGACCCAGAAGAGGCAAATGAAAACAATATTTTACAACATGCAGTCGATGGACTAGGATTGGATGGCTTACATGAGTTTGATATCAGTTCTGCCATTATCGAGCTAGCAATACGGGGCGATTAACTTGAATGATGGATATGCCGATGTCTTGTCAAAAATTTCATCCTCCAGTCCTACACCAGGAGGTGGCTCAGTAGCGGCGTTGACTCTTGCTCATGCGCATGCTCTCGGCATGATGGTATCTAGGTTGACTCTAGGTAAGGAAAAATGGTCAGAAGGACACGATTCTGCATCAGAAGTGATAGAATCATCTGCCGAAGGAATCGAGCTCTCTCTGTTACTTGCTAATGAAGATGCCGCAGCATTTGATGCCGTTATGGATTCGTATAGGCTCCCAAGAGATAATGATCTTCAGAAATCAATTAGGGCAGAGGCTATCGTATCTTCTACAATTAACGCCGCATTAGTGCCATTAAAAATTATGAGAGCTTCATCTGATTTTTTACAATCGATTATGGGACTATCAAGAACTGGTAACCCTAATGCCCTTACAGATCTTCTCGCTTCATCTGAATTAGCACATGTATCTTCTAGAGTAGCTTCTTACAATGTCCGAATTAACTTGGATTCCTTGGATGATAACGATGAAAAGAAAAACATCTCCCAAGAGATGGAAAGCCTTCTGAAAGCATCTCTTGCTAGCTCTTCTACTATCGAGTCTATTATACTGGAGAGACTGAAATGGGATTAACATTCAAAGAAAAGATATTGGTCGGAATTCCTGATCATTTACCCCCAGCCAAATCGTTAGATGATTCAGTCCCACACGCTCCCATTAGGCCACAAGTCCTCAGTGATTCTGAGAAGAAATTGGCAATTAAAAACTCGTTGAGGTATTTTCCAGAGCATTGGCATAATGTATTAGCAACTGAGTTTTTACAAGAGCTAGAGGAACTTGGCCATATTTACATGCATAGGTTTAGGCCAGAATATGAGATGTTCTCTAGACCAATTGATGAATACCCATCTAACTCGCCCTCTGCAGCTTCTGTAATGTTAATGATTCAAAATAACCTAGACCCTTCTGTAGCTCAGTATCCACACGAGCTCATTACATACGGCGGTAATGGATCGGTTTTCCAAAATTGGGCACAGTACCTCATCACCATGAAACTACTCTCAAAGATGAATGACAATCAGACGCTTGTCATTAACTCGGGGCATCCCTTGGGCCTGTTTCCTTCGAGCCCAGAATCACCTAGGGTAGTCATCTCCAATGGACTGGTAATTCCGAATTATTCCTCTCAGCTAGATTATGAAAAGATGAACGCACTTGGAGTGACACAGTTCGGACAGATGACTGCAGGTTCTTACATGTACATAGGGCCACAGGGTATCGTCCATGGAACAACAATTACCCTATTGAATGCAGCTAGAAAATATCTGGAAATCGATAATGAATCAAATCTATCTGGAATACTATTCATCACATCGGGACTTGGCGGAATGTCTGGTGCACAAGCTAAGGCGGCTGTCATTGCAGGAGCTGTCTGCATAATAGCCGAAGTAGACTCTCATGCGGCAATTAAGAGGCATCAGCAAGGATGGCTTTCCGAGCTACACTACGATTTGAATCATGTAATTTCACGGGCGCGCCAAGCTGTAGATGACGGAGACGCCGTTTCAATAGGCTATGTTGGAAATATAGTTGATTTACTTGAGGCCCTCGTCGAAAACAATCTCACTCCAGATCTAGGTAGTGATCAGACCAGTCTGCACAATCCATGGCTAGGTGGATATACTCCCGTAGGATTCACGTTTGAAGAGGCGAAGGAGCTACTGTCAAATGATCCTGAAGATTTCAAGAATCACGTAAAGAAATCACTAAGAAAACATGCAGATTTGATAAATGTTTTATCTTCTAAGGGGATGAAATTCTGGGACTATGGAAATGCTTTCCTCTTGGAGGCTAGTAGGTCAGGAGCAGACATTGTAGATGGACATGGCCAATTTAAGTATCCTTCATACGTTGAAGATATAATGGGGCCAATGTGTTTCGACTATGGTTTCGGTCCATTCCGCTGGGTATGTACTTCTGGCTCAGATATTGATCTAGAAAAATCTGACTCAATAGCCCATTCGATACTTACCGGCCTCCACTCAGAAGCACCACAAAGAATCAGACAACAATACTCAGATAACCTCAGATGGATAGAAGAAGCTGGGAAAAATGATTTAGTCGTCGGCAGTAAAGCCAGAATACTGTATGCAGACTCTATTGGAAGGAAATCTATCGCTATGGCGTTCAATGACGCTATAAGAAATGGAGAAATTTCTGGACCTATTGTCCTCGGCAGAGATCACCATGATGTCAGTGGCACAGATAGTCCCTACAGGGAGACGGCCAATATCAGGGACGGCTCTATGTTTACTGCGGATATGGCCGTACAGAATTTTGTAGGTGACTCATTCAGAGGAGCAACTTGGGTCAGTCTTCACAATGGCGGAGGTGTTGGCTGGGGCGAGGTGATCAACGGGGGTTTCGGACTATACATAGATGGGTCAGAAAAATCCAGTAAGGCTATTGACTCAATGATTCCTTGGGATGTTGAAAATGGTATTGCACGAAGATCATGGGCCAGGAATGATGAGGCTATGTGGACAATAAAAAGAGCCATGGATGGTGACCCTAATCTAAACGTCACAATGCCTAACATCGTAGATGAAAATATTCTGAAAAATCTTTTTGATTCTCGATGAGTCTATTTGCTATTGCCCTTACCGGAATCTATGAGGGACCTCGTGATAGATGGAAATTCCCTCACTATTCGTGACGTCGTAGACACCGGTTTGGGACTTACCAAAGTAGTTCTTTCACAATCAGCCAGACAAAAAATGACCTCATCTAGGCAGGCGATTACAGAAATTCTGAAGAATGGAACAGTTACTTACGGCATTAATACTGGTTTTGGAGCACTTTCATCCGTATCCATCGAATCGGATAAATTAGAACAGCTCCAAGCTAATCTAATCAGGAGTCACGCTTGTGGAATTGGGGAACCAATGGAAAACTCTCACACACTGATGATGATGCTGATCAGAGCCAATACGCTTTGTAGGGGCAATTCTGGTGCTAGACCTGTCATAGTTGATACGCTTATCTCAATGATTAACCATGGTGTATGCCCAGTAATACCTAGAATAGGATCATTGGGTGCTTCGGGAGATTTAGCTCCCTTATCCCATCTAGCATTAGGCATGATGGGAGAGGGAAAGTGTAACGTTAGGATTGGAACCAACGAATGGGCCCTCATGTCATCTAATGAGGCACTTAGTAAATCTGGAATTATTCCAATAGTTCCCGCCGCTAAAGAAGGCCTTTCGCTAATTAATGGAACTAGTCAGATGTGCGCATTCATGTGCGAGGCCTTGAATAATCTGGACATGCTTTGTTTTGCCTCTGATGCTTCTGTTGCTTGCACTGTAGAGGCCATCAGAGGCTCTCACAAGCCTTTCGACCCTAGGATACACAATTCTAGGCCTCATCCTGGTCAAACTATGTCCGCGGCAAGAATATCGTCATTACTAGAAAATTCTGAGATAAAAATTTCTCATGCAAACTGTGATAGAGTCCAGGATGCATATTCTATCAGGTGCTCCCCTCAGGTTCACGGACCCGTTATCGATATGCTTAGGGAATCTAGGAGAATTCTAGAAATCGAAATAAACAGCTCAACAGATAATCCTCTTGTATTCACTGAGGGAGATAGTATAGAGGTGATTTCTGGAGGTAATTTTCATGGTCAGTATATTGCATTGAGCAGTGATTCTATATCCATAGCATGTCATGAGCTTGCCAGTATTTCAGAGAGAAGAATAAACCAGATTTTAGATCCAAAATGGAGTGGACACAGTGCATTCTTAGCTAAAGAAGAAGGTCTTGAAAGTGGTTTAATGATAATACAATACTCATCAGCCGCTGTTTTAGCTGAGTTACACCTAATGTCAAACCCCGCAACTACTTCCAATACTCCAGTAAGCATGGGCAAGGAGGACCATGCATCAATGGGTGCCACGGGGGCATACAGAACTATGATGTCAACTAGATTGCTAGCCAATGTTATCTCTAATGAGATTATTTGTGCTTCAGAAGCAATGTATAGGATCGATGAAAAACCCGGCCAAGGAGTTTCTAGAGTATTAGAATGGTCAAGAGGAATTGTCAAGCCTCTTAATGGCGATAGGGCACTTTCCGAAGATACAAAAAATCTCTCCGAATCATTATTGAACGGGGATTTAACTAGGATTTTTATGTGATTTTATGCAGGAAAAAATGCATCTCACCCAACACCCAGGACTAAACCCTCCAGTATTCGAAGCTACAATTACAGATATCATCGATGACGGTATTTTCCTAGATAGGACATTTTGCTATCCAAGAGGGGGTGGGCAACCCGGAGATAAGGGATCGATTACCTCGGGTGATAAATTTAGTAACATGGGCGAAGTGAAACCAGGGGATAGAATCCTGCACCCATTACAAAGCCCCGACTTATTTAGAGAGGGTGATAAGGTTGAATGTATGATAGATTCCTCTTGGAGGAATAGGAATACAATGATGCATACAGCACAACATGTTTTCTCAGCAATAGCTAATGACATGTATAAAGCCGAAACAGTAGGAAATCAGATTAGTGATCACACAACAAGAATAGATTTATGGTTTCCAGACAGAGATCTCTTTGATGCTGAAGAAATATCATTACAAGTAAATGATGTTCTTAATTCTGGAGCCGAGGTTCTAATTCATGAATGGTCAAGAGAAGAAATTGTAAGTCACGAGAAAATGAGGCATACTAATTTCATGGATAGGATACCATCATCAATTAGTATGCTCAGAGTCGTAGAGATAGAAGATATTGATTTGTGTCCATGTGGCGGGACACACGTAGGGAATATTTCACAGATACCAAAAATCACCATTGAAAATGTAAAGTCGAAAGGCGCTGGTAAACTCAGAGTATCCTATTCTTGATTTATCATAATAATAGTTTTCAAGTTACTGGTGGGCTCGGCAGGAATTGAACCTGCGATCTTCGCCATGTCAAGGCGACGTCATAACCCCTAGACCACGAGCCCAGTAATAATGCGAGCCCGTTCTACTCAATGAATGATTCCATTACTATGAGACAATTTTTGAAATCTTGCCGGCGCATCCTTCCTGACCACAGAATCCATGTGCACGGGTTCTACCGTTCTTCATTAGATCTAGTCGACAATCAATAATTTCACCATACGTTTTACACGTCAAACAGAATCCATTGACCTTTCTGCTCATGTTGTCACTATGCACAACTAAACTAGCTTCAGATAAGGGGGTTTTGGTCAAATTACCCATTTATCTCTAAAAACGTTATACTGGGCCACTGTTACATGAATATTTCAAAATATTTTTTCCGATAACCTGGATTATCAGTTAACCGCGTAGCTTCATTTCCCTGGTTCGACACCGAGTCGGAAAAAAATACTCAATTGTATATTTGTAAAATTGTTATAATAGTATTAAAACTAATAATAAGCATTAATAGTTTGATAAGTACTATTTATGTTTTACAATAACGCCTTTGGCCACGGTTTTTGATATCGGATTCATTCCAGGTGATTGACACCATGACTCTACCTTCGCAGAATGAAGAATATTAAATGATGCTGAATAATTTTCTGATATCACTCCAAAATTATTATTTTCATTATTCTCCATTGTTGTCGAGGGGTTCCTAGTGCTGGCGGCTAATGCCGTGATTGGATCGATGCCACACCTGTGTGTAGCAAGAGACCCGACGAATGGCATAGAAATCGTATTGCAATTAGGGTTGAAGTCAGATGCAATAGAAAAAGCCCATGAGTTTTCTACACATTTCTTCATCGGCGGGAAATCATCCATGCCTAATACGTATTGAGTGCCCGGGAGAAAGGTCTGCATTACTCCATGATCATGTGCTTTAGCTCGAGAATCATCATCTGACTTTGCTACGTGATCAGCGCTAATTGAACCCAACTCGGACGCGATTCCTAGTCCTCCTGAATCTACAAATTCGTCCGCATGTATCCTGGATCCCAATCCCATCTTCTTTGAAGCGTTGATAATTTCGATCGTATCATCTACTGTGAACCAACCGGGTTCACAAAACACATCTGCCCACTTAGCAATACCTTGCTTTACAACCATCGGTAATTGCTTACCAATCAATTCTTCAATATACTCTTCCTTGTTATTCTGCTTGGGAATATCATGCGCACCTAACCAGGTTGCTTGAATATCACATGGTAAAATTAGATTTACTCGTGCTGTGGCTTCGAGTAATTTTAACTCAGACTCAGTGCTAAGGCCATACCCACTTTTCGCCTCCATAGTGGTTGTACCCAGCCTCAATGCATTAGAGGCTCTCCGAACACCAAGCTCTACTAATTCATTAATCGAAAGACTTCTTGTGCTTTCAACAGTCTTTGATATCCCTCCGCCTAATTTTGAGATATCTGAGTATGTCAAGCCCCTTTGCCTAAGTGCCATCTCGTTACTTCTATCTCCGCCCCATATCAAATGAGTATGTGAATCTACAAAACCTGGAACTATTGCTCCTCCTTTTGCATCTATGATATTCATATCCCCCAACTTTTCTGAATTTTTATCCCATGATGATGCATATTCAGAAACTAACTCTTCCGAGTCCGATATACTCAAAATTATACCATCTTCAATTAAAATCCCCAGTCCCTTTGAGTAGACATTCAGATCTTTATCGCCCATTTCCTCACCTATGAGCGGTTTTGAAGTGTCGCCATTGGACATGTGGGCTATTTCCCCAGAGTTTACCACTAGTGTTCGCACGACTCTCGACAGTAGTGATGCTTGAAAGCACTACCCTTCTCGCAAATACGTGTCAGGACTAATTGTGGGCATCGAAAGTACCGCTCATACACTATCTATTGGCTTTGTTGACGAATCAGGAAAGCTATACTCATCTGAATCAGCACTATTCAAGCCAGAGGAAGGGGGGATACATCCTCGCGAAGCCGCGGATCATCACTCTTTAGTCGCACCGAACCTCGTTTCTTCTCTAATGAATAGGGAAGATTTCAATCAAGATGATATTGTCGCGGTCTCATTCAGCCAGGGCCCGGGACTCGGTCCGTGCTTACGTATTGGAGCTTCTGTCGCCCGTTCACTTTCGTCATTCTGGAAGGCTCCCTTAATCGGCGTTAACCACTGTGTTGCACATATTGAAGTAGGCAGGAATCAGACTGGTTGCGATGATCCCGTTTTACTATACGCAAGTGGTGGAAATACACAAGTTATAGCCAGATCTGGAGATAGATACAGGGTCATCGGGGAGACCCTGGATATTGGCATAGGTAATATGTTGGATAAATTTGCTCGTAACCATGGAATTGCCTTTCCAGGCGGTCCAGCCATAGAGAAGCTATCTAAAAAATGGGCCGGAGACATATCTGTTAATGAGCCAGAACTACTTACTCTGCCATATGGTGTACACGGTACAGACTTAGCCTTTTCAGGACTATTGACATCTGCAATTTTTCACTCTAAGAAATTGCCATTGGAGCAGGTTTGTTACTCTCTTCAAGAGCATGCTTTCTCTAGTTGTATTGAGGTTGCTGAAAGGGCAATGGCCCATACTGGGAAGTCCGAATTACTCTTAGGTGGAGGTGTTGCTTGTAATGGGAGGCTACGTGAGATGAGTTCTATTATGTGTGAGGAAAGGGGAGGCCAATCCTTCTGGCCTGAAAAGCAATATTGTATAGACAATGGAACCATGATTGCTGAATTAGGCAGAAAAGAGTTCCAGTCTGGAAGGATTACTGAATTGGACGAAAGCGCTATTGACCCTTCTATGAGGACCGACTCTTCAACGATAGCATGGACTTGATAGCACTAAGTCTTATGAGAGGCCTTCATAGCGGGGTATTGGAGATAGTGTAGTGCAGAGGAGAAGAAAGCCGAGGGCAAAACCTCGTGATGTGTTTAGTGGATCCCCAACAACACCTAGTAAAATATCTAAAAATCCTCCACCAAGAGAAAGCAAAAGACCTCCAAAAGTGCCTCCTTCTAAGCCATCAGCTCCTAAAAAAGTTTCAAAGAAGACATCTGATAAGATTACTGATAAGGCCGATCACTCTGTGAAAGTAAAGAGTGACGAGTCCGTAAATTCTACTGAAATTACTCAAAAAAATATTTTGGGAGACTCTAGGAAAACTATTGGTCTAAGGAATAAAATCGATGCTCAAGAACCTGAAATTAAGGAAAATATCACTAGTAAAAAAGCTCAAGATATTATCGATAAAAGTAGAGCAAGAGCCATGGAATCCTTAGTTAAGAAGAACATTACTGTTGGCTCTAAAGAAAAGCCAATAGTTGCGACTCCACCTAAGAAAAGAGCTAGGAAGAACAAGAATTCTTTCCAGCCCGCTGAAAGAAAGAGAAGACTTGATAGAAGTCGACATATGGAATACAAATACGAAGTAAGGAGATTATTGGTAGATCTAAATGTCGATGAGGAACACCGATCTAGCCTATTGGGGACAATATGGGCCAAGGGCGAAAGGCAAACAGTATCCGATGCAAAAGAGTTCCTGATTTCTAAGCACACAGAGGGAGTCATTGATGAACATCAACTAGAGACACTCAATAAGGTTGTAGATGGATATACGGTTAGACGCTAATACGCATAATTCATTTCCTCCTCCCTGTTGGATTATACTAGGGCGTATCCGAGGTACTGCCAATGGATGAAAATATAGAAGCTGGAAATCCACCGTATACTAGTGGCATATATCCCGATATGTATAGAACTAGGCTTTGGACAATGAGGCAATATGCTGGTTTTTCTACTGCTAAACAGACTAATGAAAGATTCAGATTATTACTAGAACAGGGGCAAACCGGTCTCTCTGTAGCTTTTGATTTGCCCACACAACTAGGACTCGACTCTGATAATGAGAAGTCGTTGGGAGAAGTCGGGAAAGTAGGGGTGCCAATAGACTCTATTTCTGATATGAGGGTATTATTTGACGGAATAGATCTTTCCACTGTATCAACATCAATGACAATCAATGCTCCAGCCACTACCTTGCTTGCCCTATATGTTGCAATTGCCGATGAGCAGGGAGTAGACAGGAAAGAACTCAGAGGAACAGTCCAAAATGATATTCTGAAAGAATATATTGCCCGGGGACTCTACATTTATCCTCCAGAAGCTTCAATGAGATTGACCTCCGATTTAATGAAGTGGTGCTCTATCAATACCCCGTCCTGGAATACTATTTCAGTAAGTGGATACCATATGAGAGAAGCCGGATGTACGGCAGTTGAGGAAGTCGCGCTCACTGTTTTGAATGGAATTGAATATGTTAAAAATGCCATCGATAGTGGAATGTCGATAGATGATTTCGCACCAAGAATCTCATTCTTTTTTGCTTGTCAAAATAATATTTTAGAAGAAGTCTCAAAATTCCGTGCGGCTAGAGAGATTTGGTATGAACTGATAACCAGTAGATTCGAGCCAAAAAATCCCAAATCAGCTATGCTCAGATTCCATACACAAACGGCAGGAGCTACTCTAACTGCCCAGCAACCATTCAACAACATAGTAAGAGTATCTTATCAAGCACTCTCGGCGGTTTTAGGAGGTACTCAATCACTCCATACTAACAGCTATGATGAGGCCATAGGTTTGCCAACAGACGAAGCTGTAACAATCGCATTAAGGACTCAGCAAATATTAGCCTCTGAAACAGGAGTTGCGAATCATGTAGACCCTCTCGCTGGCTCGTACGTTATCGAGGAAATGACATCTGATATTGTCAAAAAATCCTTTGAATTAATTGAAAGAATAGAGTCACATGGGGGAGCATTATCAGGCGTCAGATCTGGCATTCAGCAGAGGATGATACACGAAAGTGCATGGAAGCATCTTAATTCAGTAGAGGAGGGTACAATGAAGGTCATAGGCGTTAATGTCAATCAGCAAGAAGAGGACTCAATTGAAGGTCAGTTACTGGACTCGAGACTCGCTGAGAATCAGGTATTATCATTGATAAAATTTAGATCCGAGAGGAATAATGAAGACGTCAAAGAATCCCTATATAAACTTAGAAATGCTTGCCAATCTGATGATAATCTAATGGACTTCATCATAGATGCAGTCAAATCTAATTGTACTGTTGGTGAGATAAATCAAGTCCTTAGTGACTCATTCGGCACATGGGTGTCTCCGAGCGGTGTTTAGATGACTAAAATTGATCATATTGGAATCGCGACCAAATCAATCCCGGACGCAATACCATTCTGGGAGGCGCTCGGATTCACACCTTCTGGAGGAGGACTAGTAGAAGATCAAGGTGTGAATGTTAGATACTTGGTTAATGATTCCGATACACGGATTGAACTGCTAGAGCCAACTGGTTCCAATACGCCAGTTGGTAAATTTATTCAGAAGAAGGGAGTGGGCATTCAACAGTTGGCAATATCTGTTGATGATATTTCAGAAACCATATCCAAACTTCTAGACATGGGTATCAGGATGATTAATACCGAGCCACAAATAGGTCACGGAGGCAACAAAATCGCATTTGTTCACCCTTCATCTTCAGGTGGCGTGCTAATAGAGCTAGTTGAGTACGTTTGAAAATCATCAAAAGGACCTCTATGTTCGGAGCTTCATGATTACCTCAATAGACAGCGTTACTGGTCAAGATATTCATATTCCTAGTAAGATTACTGAAGAGGTGGAGTTTCTATCCTCGACGCTAAGTCTCCTGAGGGATTCAGAAGAGATTTCCAATGATGAGTTTCTAGAAGCTGGCTTAATACAGGGTGGCTTGAACCTCTTATCTGCTATGATTTCTAACGGTGCGGAAGCTGAAGAGTTAGAGAATCAAATTTCTTCTCTGAAAGATCGAGCACTATCAATCTGTGAAAGATTTCCTAACTTAGATGAGAAAATCGAGAGTAAGAGATAATCTATCTCCAGAGATTCCTGGTGGAGGGGAACTCCTCATTACAATATTCATACACTTCTGAATAGAAATTTTTTACTTTTTCCTCAATCTCATGATTCACTATGGTTGCAGATTTTGTCTTATTCACCCTGACGGTCGCAAAATCATATTTTGCCTGTATTCCAACAAAATTGGATACACAATCAATCTTTTCTGAATCAAACATTTCTTCGTATATTCCAATGTAAATATCCTCTTCTTCGAATACCCCTCTAACAGAATCGATCGTCTTATCGTACCTAGTTCTAATTGTACAGTGCTCAGTCTTGTAATACTGTTCTAATGCCTCCAAAAAGTCCGTTTCGCCATATTTTATGCCTTCATCGTAGTTCCCTCTATCAAGATTATACCTTACGGCGCTCTTTATCCTATCAACAGGATCTCTCAACAAGAGTATTGCCTTACAGTCAATTTCTCTTTCTTGGAACTCTGAGTAAATACTACTTAATCTGGATTTTTGCAGACCGCTATAAGACGGAGTAATATCTCCAGTAATGGTTACAGTACTAGAGAAGATAGACTCAAAATAATCAAAATATGCCTCATTATTTGTCTGCATAAGATATCTCAAATTATTGCTCTTATCTAAAACACTACTAATTAATCCGGGCCTTTCTACTCTGTTATAATTCAATAGTGGTATATCTATCGCATCCCATATATGATACTCCTTTAGATCCCCTCCATCGAACTTTCTAGATTGTTGTAAGTAACTGTATAGCCAGCTAGTTCCACATTTTTGAAAACCCAGTCCCAAAATAAATGTATTTTTCGACTTTGTTAGTTCCACTGACATCCCCAAATGTCGTAATGATACCTACTATTTTAAGTAATTATTATAATAGCCTGATATTACTAGAGTAATATTTAATTAAAATAGCAATTAGGCGGATGTATGCCCAAGGTCAGTCTTGACATGCCTAATCAGATATTATTGGACATTAAGAGACATGTTGGCGATGACAAGAAATTTGTTAGTGTGGCAGATGCTATCAGGACTGCATGCAGAAAGATGTTAGATCAGCTTGATTCAATAGACGAAAGACACGGGAGGTTAGAGAATGACAAGTAGGGAAGATGCAATAGATGCAATTGAAAAATTGGTAAGGTATGTAGAATCAGCAAGTGGGGATTTGAGAGAGGGGCTGATGGATACGCCGGAAAGAGTCATAAAATCATATGAAGAAATATATTCAGGATATTCATTAGAACCTAGTGAAATTTTGGACTCTACCTTCAATGGAGAGGATTATGATGGAATAGTTCTTCTGAAAGATATTGAGTTTCACAGTACCTGCGAACATCACCTTCAACCTTTTAGCGGTAAGGCCCATATTGCGTATATTCCAGTCAATAGAATAGTCGGAATTAGTAAGCTAGCAAGACTACTAGATTGCCACAGTAAAAGGTTACAGAACCAGGAAAGGATTACTAAATCCATAGCAGACGATATCATGGAAAACCTCAATCCTCTCGGTTGCGCCGTTATTGTAGAGGCAAAGCATGGTTGTATGAGGTGTAGGGGCGTATCTAAGCAGAATGCCTCCATGACAACCAGTTCGATGAGAGGAGCATTCTTTGAGAATCCAGAAGCTAGAAATGAGCTATTTCAATTGATAAATAACTAGCTGGATGATATTATGATAAAATATCCAATAGTAGAAATCTTTCATTCAGTACAAGGTGAGGGATTCCATGCCGGCGTACCACATGTATTCATCAGATTTGGAAACTGTAACTTAAGATGCCAGTGGTGTGATACTGATTTCCTGAAATATGAGGAATTATCATTAGATGAAATCACCAAGAGGGTACTGTCATTTGGATGTAAGAAAGTTATTTTCACAGGAGGAGAGCCAGCATTACAAGATCTAAGAACTATTGGTAGCAGACTCAAAGAATTCGGAATTTCACTGTCCATAGAGACAAACGGGACAATAGAAATAGATCCAATTATTGATTGGATATGTGTTAGTCCCAAAGATCAGATTTATCCCAATGTTACAATAAAGCAAGTAAGAGGTGATGAATTAAAGATAGTATATTGTGGACAGGACCTATCCATGTATGATGAGCTAAAATCTGGCTTCACTCATCATTATATTCAACCCCTTTATTTGGAAAATGAAAGTATTGAATCTAATGGCATTAGCTTCCAAATCGTAGAAGACATAGTCAAGAAATCACCAGGTTGGAGACTATCTTTACAAACTCACAAATGGATGGGTGTATTATAATGTCTTCAAGAGCGATAATGGCACTATCTGGGGGCATGGATTCGACATCATTACTTCTCCGGCTTCTAAGAGAGGGTTACTCTGTAACTTGTATTAGTTATTTATATGGTCAAAAACACTCCATCGAGATTGAAAAAGCAATGGAAAATATCGAAAGATTACAATCTAAACAATTTAGTGTAGATCACAAAATTATAGACTTAAGTTCTGCAATGAGTTCTTTTCACTCTGCCTTAACAGATGAAAACTTCGATGTTCCAGAAGGGCATTATGAAGAATTTCAGATGAAGCAGACGGTAGTACCGAATAGAAATGCCATATTCTCATCAATTTTGTATGGAATGGGATTAAGCATCTCTCTAACTGAGGATTGTGATGTAATAATTGCCTTGGGCGTTCATAGTGGGGACCATGCTATTTATCCAGATTGTAGGCCTGAATTTTATAATGCCCTGTCTACTGCATTCTCAATAGGAAATTGGGACTCAGAAAGAATTACCTTTGAGTTGCCATACATAAATGGGGATAAGACAACTATTCTGAAAGATGCCCTGCATTCCTGTGACATTCTAAATCTAAATTTTAATGAGATAATGAGCAGTACAATTACTTCATACAATCCAGATAAATCAGGTCGATCTAGCGGAAAGTCAGGGTCGGACGTTGAAAGAATATTGGCATTCCACGAAATAGGTCATGTGGATCCCATCGAATACAGCTCTTCATGGGAATCTGTATTAGAAAACGCATTAAAATTAAAGCATAAATATGGTGAATAATATGGTAGATCAAGATACTGAGTGGAGAAATCGATTAAGCGACCTTGCTTATAGGGTAACGAGAAAAGGCGATACAGAAAGGCCATACACAGGTGAATTTTACCTCGAAGAAAGAAATGGAAACTACTTCTGTATTTGCTGTAACCATCTCTTATTTACATCTGAAATGAAGTATCATTCGGGTTGTGGTTGGCCCGCCTTTCATACAGAGCATAAAGAAGCGGGAATCAAAAGAATTGTAGATCTGAGCCATGGAATGCGTAGGGTAGAAGTCAAATGTGGTAGTTGCGATGCCCATTTGGGCCATGTTTTCGAGGACGGGCCTAAGGAATTTGGCGGTGAAAGATATTGCATTAATTCTGTATGTCTAGATTTTGTCACAGAGGGATATAAATGACTAGATTCCTTTCCTCGAAGAAATATGGACATGAAAGGGGGCTATCGTCCGCATTTAGACAATGGAGAGCAGGAAGTCACTGTAGATTCATGCATGGTTATTCTTTAGAGTTTGAGTTTGTTTTCGGTACAAATGAATTAGATGAAAAAAATTGGGTTGTTGATTTTGGTAGCTTGAAAGACCTAGAAACATGGCTCAGAATAAATTTCGATCACAAGACATTGGTTGCTTCTGATGATCCTATGTATTCTGTTTTTGAAGAGATGCATCAGAATGGAATCATCGATATGGTAACAGTTGAAGGCACTGGATGTGAAATTTTTGCAAAACTAGCTATGGAATATGCCAAAGAATTGATTCAGACCATCACTGAAGACAGATGCTGGGTGGAAAGTGTCACTGTACGTGAACACGGTGCAAATAGTGCTACATGTATGAGGACTAACTAATCCTTCAGATAAAATCATCTTGAAGTATTATTTTTGTCCATAGTCCGAAGAAGCTATATCTCTCTCGAATGAGTCCGCTGCTTCTGTAATTACGGAAATAATCCTATGAATCTCGTCATCCTTAGGCAATCCCCTCATGATAACCCTATTCAATGTCTCTTCGATACCCGTTCTCTTATGATCCTTAGTAGGCATGGAATTTGATAGTCTAGATATTTCAGATCTAAGCCTATCTCTAAGAAGAGGATCGAGCAATCTTTGTTGTTCTGACTCCCTAATTTCAGAGCTAGAAATATTTGCATACCAAGTGTAACAGATGATCGATACTGCATGACTTAGGTTCAGTATTGGATAACCTTCCCAGGTGGGAATTGTTACTAGTAAATCGCAATCATGTAGCTCCTGGTTTGTGAGCCCAATATCCTCGGGCCCGAATACATAGGCGGTCTTACCTTCTACTGAAGTCAATCTCTTGGGTAACTCCTCGGGCAATATGAAATGCCTGAAAGATATTTTTTCTCCAACTTCTCTCTTACCCGATGTCCCTACGACTATTGAGCAGTCGTTAGTTGCATCCTCTAAATTCTCAAATATCTTGCAGGAGTCCAGAACATCCTGGGCGTGTTTTGCCCTATTCCTAGTTTCCTCGGTCCAATCATTTTCCCTTCCTACAATTCTCAAGTCTGTAATTCCAAAATTGAGAACGGTTCTAGCAACCGCACCAATATTGCCATCATATTTGGGTCGGACTAGGATGATTGTAATATCATCACTCTCTGCTGGAAAATTAACCGGTAATCTTCCGCCCATGGTATCCCGAACAGTATCGCATTGATAGTAATACGCTAATCTACTCGTCTTTGACGGTACCTGGTGATGTATCCAGCGATCCAGTTTCTCATTCTCTTATTTCCCACGTCTGAATATTCACTAACAAGCTTCTTGTTATCATCGAAGCTATCCGTAAACTGATCAGGATAAAGCTCCAAAAGCCTGATTGCCCTGATTTTAATAAATGATGGTCTGATATTACCCATATTATTCCTCCAATAACTTAACTTCTAGCGGAAAACCCTCTTCCCTAGTACAAACAACGGTTATCTTTCTCGGGGGCTTCTGCATTCCTCTAGACCAGATATAGTGATTTACAGCCTCGTCGATCCAGATGTCCTCATCTTCTCTCATCTTCATATGCCTAGCCACATGAATTTTAATTTCGGCCATAGCTCTGTTGGCCCTTCTAGTCCGAGGGACACTCCAAGCGGCTCTTAATGGAATAGTCATCTCTTTGATTTCAGCCATTTAATCACCTTTGTAGCTTGCTTCTTCGCCACATGTGGCGCTTAGGATGTGTAGTAGTGTTCCTGTTAGTCCTCAACATTACCCACACAGGGACTCTCCTATTTTGCTTCGTGACTTTCATCAAGCGCCTCTTCTTAGCATTGGGCTTGTTTCTTGCCATAATATCACCTAATAATTAGACAGTCCTGGATGCCTTTCAATTGCTTCGTCCCTCACAGCATGAGCTACGGAATCTAACATTGCCTGCCCCTCCCGGGTCAGTACCTTACCGTGATTCACATTTCCAGCAGGATTCATCTTACTCTCGATTAGCCCGGCCTCAGTCAACTGTTGCATAATTGTTCTAGAAATGTTCCTTGATCCTGCAACTGCCCTGTTGGGCTTCACTCCTCGATCCTTAGGGCCTCCGAAGTGCTGAGCCATATGATTGGCACCAATGGGGCCCAGCTTGCCAACCTTCCTCAATACGGCGGCAGATCTGATATGCCACCAGTTATCTTGCGAGGGGGGCCTCTCTCTGTGTGTACCCGTTTTGACTATTTTAGACCATTCTGGCGGGTTTATCGAGGCCACATCTGCTAAACGAGCTGAAAGCTCGTTAATCAGAAGGTCCGCTGGAACATCGTGATACGTAGTCATAGGCTCACCAAGCAGCCGCCCGTCTGACAGTTCATATTTAACCATGATGACACGTTACTCCAAAACAAGTGGTACTAAAATGAGTTGCATAACCCTACAAGGATTGAAATTACCTTGTCGCCACGGACATACATGAGGAAGACAATGTCACAGAATCCTAACATGCTTAGGACTATGATAGGCATAGGTCTAACCTTGATTTTTGTATTAGGATATGCAGTCTACTCGAATACAGTTGAATCGGAATATTATGGGTATGAAACTACTAATGTCTCGGAGTCTCTAGAATCCAATCAAGACGATGAAGGAGTTGCTGAGTGGTTTTTATCTACTAATATGCCTATTACGTGGGTCAACGTTTCAGTGATTGGAGCGCCTCAGGATTCAATACTCAGGGTTCAAGCCGAAGGGACTCCCTGGTTCCACTCCCCATTCCTGGGTGATAATCTAGATTTTCCATTCAATTGTGAAGGTGACGGGGACTATTCGGATTTAGTCGAGACCTGTGATTATTCGACTAATCATGAAATCACCATCACACAAGAAGAGAGTATTCTTAGAGGAATCGTCTCTTCCATATTGCCTATAGAGGGTTTGGGCTATCTTCAAGCTGATGATCTAGAAGAAGCCTATGATAAGGCTGATGAACTAATTTCAGAAGAGGCGACAATTATTACTTGGAGAATAGGGGTATATGATGATGAAGGCAATGCTCTGGAGTCTGCCGGAATAGAAATCTATGTATCGATGGTTTATCACGAATTAACCGATGTTAATGAGTTTCAGATTGACCCTATCGAAGAGTCTGTTTACAGTCTAGCAACACTGATTGGTTGTTTCAGTCTGATGCTTGTACTTCCATTGATAATATATTTCTCTGCAGTATACAAAGCAAGGAAGGATGAGGCAACTAGGTTAGAAGCTCCTCCATTAGATAATTAGTGCTACTTCAATTCCACAAGATTCAATTCTATGAGTTTGGAAATTGATGCCGAACAGCGTTGTCTAGCAGGGATTATTTCTTCTTCATAGCAATCCTCCATAATTTGTATAATTTGTAACAATGTCCTATTTCCATCAATAAGGTCCCATAAGGCTGAATTCAATTTGTCCAGTGGCCTTCTCAGTAGTCTCGGAGCCCTTGTTATCCTAGCAACTAACAATTCTAGTCGATTAAATTCCTTCTTAATAAAAATAACAACCTGCTTATCTGAAATTCCATGATCATCCAATGTTCTATTTGGCGTATCATATGAATTTCCATATTCCCACAGACATGGGACCCGAATGGGTATACTATCTATTTCAATATGTAAACTCATTAGATTATCACCCATGTGAATAAGCTAACCATACAGCAAACACCGGCAATTGCTGAGGCCCTAGTAAGCCTCATTGACTTTATTATATTCTTAGAGTACCAGGTAAGAATTCCAAAAAATGATGTCAAGAAAAGTAAGATCTCGCTACCTTGTGGAAGTAACTCCAATTTATCTCCTCAACTTTATGGAATTCTCTACAATTGATGTTGAAAGTGCAGAAATCCTATTTCTAATCGCCTCATCATTAATTTCTCCATTCTCATCGAATGCTTGCTTGATGTGTGGCACAGCAACTTGCTCAGGAACTACCCATCCATGAATCCATCTAGCTGCAATTCTCATGTGATTCAGGGTATTATTGCTAGACTGTCCGCCCAAAGTGGAAACCAACCCGAATACTTTTCCTGATGTGTGTTTTGAGTAAAGCCAATCAAGACTGTTCTTCATTACACCACTCATCGTCCCATGATATTCAGGACTGGAAAGGATGTACGCGTCAGAATCAGTAGCCATAGCTTGAAACTTCTTCACATTTTCATCGTCCCAAGAACCCTCGGCACCGACAAGAGGCAGAGGATTAGCTCCATGATCCCATACTGTTACTTCAGCACCTAGCTCTCTGCATTGGCCCAGTAGTATTTCCAACATCCTCCCATTAGCTGATTGTAAATCATAAGTCCCACAAATTCCCATGACGCGTAAGGGCTGACTCATGTCTCTGGAAGAAGGTGCCCATCTTCAAGGTGTAGGTATGGACATGACTCAATAGAGTACGTAACTAGAGAATGCTTATTTTAAATTCGTTCAGCGATAGGTTATGGATGGGGGCAGGATTAGGCAGCTACTCACCGATGCTAAGTCTCATGCAGACGTCGGTGACATGCTCTTGGCCAGCCAACTTTACACAAAGGCAACAGACATCGAGCCCAACAATGCAGCCGCATGGTATGGACTCGGGGTAGTACAGACCGCCAGGGGATTCCCTGATGACTCAAGACTAGCATTCGAGAAGGCAAATATGCTAGATCCGGAACATGCCCCCACTGCTGCTAATCTTGCGGTATTATTGGAGAATATTGATCCCATTAGGTCTTACGAGCTCGCAACTATGGCCGTGGGAAAATTAGGTAGTATCCAACAATTATCTGTGATAATTGAGAGGCATAATGAATCAATTGTCGAAAATAAAACAACGATATTAAATGATGCTGAACTAGATGAAGAAACACCATTGTTGGAGAGCCGTGAAATAAATGATGATTTATTTGAATCAGAAGAAGTGCCAATAATAGAGAGTCGTATAATTAAAGATGAAGATGACATAATATTGGAGTCTAGACCAGTAGAAACAATTGATGAAGTCATCAATAGTGCTAAGAAAATGTTAGCTACAAATAGGGCGACTGAGGCCCTTTCTTCCATTAGGTCTAGATTAGAAACAGATGGATCTATGAACTATGAACTATGGTCATTATGCGCAACTACACTGTACATGATAGGACATAACAATGAGGCTTTAGAAGCAATAGAATATGCTATTGCGATTGGAGACGACCGAGCAAAAACCCATTTTAATCACTCACAGATTCTCAAGGATTTAGGTAAATTAGAACAATCATTACAGTCTATATCTAATGCGCTAATTTCAGATCCTGAACATGTAAATAGCCTGATTTCTATGGGGGAAATAAAGATGCAAAGAGATGAGCCCGAAGAGGCCATTTACTACTGGGAAAAGGCATACGATATTTCTTCAGATGAGGGGCTAATGATACGTATTCAGAATGCTAAAGATAGCATGTCCAATGATGATGAATTTGAAAGCGGTGAAGAATTAATTATGGAATCAATAGATGATAAAATTTCAATTGCAAGGGCTCTAACTGAGGAGGGAGATTATGTTAACTCAGTAAAAGCTTGGAAGCGTCTTCTTGAATTAAACAGAGACTCTCCAGAGATTTGGAATGGGATGGCAGATTCCCTGTCTGCCGCCGGCCACGTTGATAGGGCGCTGCAGTGTAGACAGAAAGCCAATTCACTGAACATGGAAGAAAATAATGCCTTAACCTCAGAGCCAGAGGAAGAGCTAGATTTGATAGCGGCTGGAAAGGAAGCTCAGGAGATAATAGAAAATATGGATAATTCCCCCGAGATTGATGCAAACATATCTATCGAGTGGTACAATAAAGGCATCAATCTATTAGCTGAAGAGAGAGGATCTGAGGCCCTTAGCTCCTTTGAAAAAGCCATAGGCGGGGCGCCCAAGGAAGAGCTAGAGCTTCGTGTCAAAGCACAAGCTGGCAGAGGGCATGCTCTGTATCAAATGGGTAAATACGGAGACAGTATTAGATCCTATCATACGGCTATATCAATGGATCCTGAGGGAGTTAGTGGCAAACTCCTCTACAACATGGGTTCTTCATACGCTTCCCTAGAGCTCTTCCAGGATGCAGTTAAGTGTTTTATTCAAGCCATAGATAGAGGCCTAGATGAAAACGATAGAGCACTGTGTAAAAAACAACTCAGTAGGTGTAAGATATTGGCTAAAGAGCAAGCTAGAAGGTCTGGTCAATGATGACTCTACTAGGATAGCTATACACTGAAGCAACCTTATTCTTCACAAATCCAATCAGTGTCATACCATGCTCAATTGACATTTCAACAGCCATAGAACTTGGTGCACCAACAGCAATGAAAATTGGTATACCGCACCTAATTGCTTTGTAAGTTAATTCAAATGAAGCTCTGCCAGATACTACCAGAAAACCTTCATTAATTGGAATTTTATTATCCATTAGGAAGGTGCCCATTAACTTGTCAAGTGCGTTATGCCTCCCTACATCTTCAGATATTGAGACGAGATTCCCATTGTAGTCGATAATTGCTGCCGCATGTGAACCACCAGTTTTAGAAAAGAGATCTTGCCTACTTCTTAGCAGATCTACTGATTTAGATATCGAAGAGGACAGGATCTTCCTATCGTTAGGCAGGGCGGGTGCGTTTAATCTAATGAGAGATGAAATAGAGTCCCGTCCACATAATCCACAAGCAGAAGAAACAGATGTCTTTCTAACATGCTCAGCCGAGTCAAAAGAACATTCATCAGCTATTTTTACTACAAAATCATCATCTTTCGAATATATATCTACTATGTCATCAGAGCTACTAATGACTCCCTCACAATAAAGAAAACCATATATCAGTTCTATATCATTTCCCGGAGTCCTCATTAGAATTCCTAGTGAGTGTTCTTCGCCTAAATGTATGACTTTGATGGTCATCGCACGTTCTATTGCAACCTCGTCTGTTTCATGGGAATGAGAGTCATCAGAAAACTTCTGAATATCGACCTCAATTATTTTGCCCATGCTCATCGTGCCCCATTCAAGTATTCATAGATGACGATGCTTATCGCAACTGTTCAAATACGGTTAGTGTCAGCGATGCCCATGGGCATCCTAGGAGGTGAAGGCTTCTCGCTACCTGTTGTTTCCAAAGTAAATGTAGTCGATGTCAATATTGAGCTTACTGAAACCGCCAAGGCCGCGCTGTCTGCTTCAATGTCCGGTGAAGAGGATACTCACGTTCTACTAATCAGTGCGCAATCTGGAGGGTGTTCTGGCTATATGTACGATATGGCAATTGTAGAAGAGCCAGATAATTCTGACTTTCAAAAAATTCAATTTGATCGTATCAGGATTTTCATCCATAACAAAGATAGTACTATGCTAAATGGAATACGTGTCGATTACAAGGACTCACTGATGGGAGGGGGATTCCAAATAGAGAACCCAAATGCTAGCAAGTCCTGTGGTTGTGGCCAATCCTTCAGTTGATACAATGGGTAATCTCTCAGAAAACTCTGCTCAGATATATCTAGTGAAATCTAGTATATCTGTTATGGAAGGTTTAGAAAGTGTAAACCATTTGAATAATATCCTATCAACCGATATAGGATCATTAGATAAAGGAATGAGAATAGACGGATTAATCTGTGATTCCAACGGCAGAGTTGCAGATATTGTGAATTGCTATCATATGGGGAAGAGCATCTTGATCGTAGGAATAGATTCCAATACAGAGAGTACTAGAGAATTACTTACTAAGGGAGTACCCTGGGATAAAAAACTCTCATTATTAGATGGAAATGGTGCATTAGAACATCTCAAAATAATTGGCCATGACCCGTCTTCATTAGTAGAGATGCTTTATCCAGAATTATCAAAATTATCTGAAAATAAATATTCTGAATTTGAAAATGTAGTGTTCTCATTAGGCACGCACAATGAACATGAGATAATTGATATAATTGTAAGGAGGGATAATTCTGATTTCTATGACAGGATACAAAGGTGTAATCACAAAATTTCTAAAATCGAAGACTGGGAATTCGCTAGAATAGCTGTTGGATATCCCGGATCTAACGAGGTCAATACAAAATATCTGCCACATGATATAGGAATGATAAATCTGATATCTCTCAATAAGGGGTGTTATCCAGGACAGGAAATACATGCCAGGCTGGATAGCAGAAGTAAGCCAAAGAAAAGAATGGTTGTTTTGTCCACAACCGATGTCATGGAGATTGGCAAGTATTCTTTATCGGACGGCAGTAGTGTCAAAATAACCTCAATAGCGGTTAGAGATGGTTTACATTTATCGATGGGTATATGTTCTGTAAACGTGTCTACTGATGCAACACTAGTAAACTGCAATAGTGTATCCAAACTAACTTTACTTTGATTCTAATTATCGAATAAATCAGAATCCACTAGTGTAATCTCCTCATTATTATCTATCCACTCACGCATTGTCATGAGAGGTGAAATTCTAAGTGTCCCTAGATGTCTGGTGAATAGATATACCATAGGATCATGTCTTTCAACAATTTGCATTTGGAAAAGTGACTTTATCCTATCACTTCGAGAATCGAAGAATGCGAACTCAACAGCTACTCCGATTATTGTAGCAGTGTACAGAACTAATAGTACTGAGATTGAGAACACGACTGGGTCTCCAAGCAAGTCTCCAGATCTTAACTGGCTTCCGTATATTAGTTGTCTAGAAAGAAGGAAAACTAGGCCAATACCGACGGAAGGCCCCAGAGCGTCATCCACTAGAGAGTGCATTGGTATTAGCCTTCTTTTTGTTGGATCGGCGAAAACTAGTGATGTCATAGTTGCAGCCCTAATGACAGAAATTACAGAAACTAAAAAGATGTAGAATGCGGCACTCAAAACCATAACTTGCCTAGGCTCTATGGGGAGATATAGTACAATCAGAAATGCGAATATCCCCAAGAAAACGGTGATTGGCATTCTATGTGTTGAGTCTAGTACCCTATCGAGAGTTCCTGTACCATCATCAAGTCTGGGTATTCCAATAATTTCCCACCTAGTTACTCTCCTGATAATGTTGGCTACATAAGAAAGTAGACCCTTGTCTATTAGTACCCATTCTATAGGTCTGAACATCGGTAAGAGAATAATGGTAACAAAGAAGGCGAATATACCAAGTAGAGGGGAGAAAATAAGAGCTGGTAAAAGAAGAAAGTGCTGAGGCCCTAACGGCCTCAATAAATCAGACTCAATCCTAGATTGCCTTTCCTTGTTGATGAGGAGCCTCCTCGCCTCTGAATCTAATTCAGTTCTGTATCTCTTTATCGGAATTCCCGAATCTAGTACCCTACGAACCTTCTCCCTGTAGTGCTCGTGCTCGGGCTCCATCCCAACCCACCACTTCCACCCGAATCTAAGAGGAAGAGTGAGGAGAACGGGCAGGAGTAGAATGAGGAGACCTGTTGCTAGTCCTTCAACCGGTTCAGCCACGGCACCCGGCAAGAATGCCTCCCTTAGAAGAAACCGGTGATGTTACCGATAAAACGTAGTTAATGAAGTCATTATCAATTAGCCGAATTATACAGATTGGCTACAGCTGGCCAATCAACTACATTCCACCAGGCACTAATGTAATCGCCTCTTCCTGGACCGAACTTCTTGTAATACGCGTGTTCCCATACATCTAGGCCCAATATTGGTTGTCCACCGCAACCGCCTTCCATTAGTGGGTTATCTTGATTTGGAGTAGAGCAAATGCACAACTTTCCACCATCCTTAACACAAAGCCATGCCCAACCACTACCGAACCTGGTCATTGCAGCATTAGCGAATGATTGTTGGAATGCCTCGAACGAGCCAAACTCCTCATCGATAGCTAAAGCAAGATCGCCTTCTGGTCGGCCTCCCCCGTTAGGGCACATAACTGACCAGAATAGCCCGTGATTCCAGAACCCCCCTCCGTTATTCCTGACAGATGGCTTGTCACTGTGGTTTGCAAGCAGTTCCTCAATGGATAATCCCTCCATTTCAGTGTCCTTAATCGCGGCATTAAGCTTTGAAGTATATCCCGCATGGTGCTTGCTATGGTGAATTTCCATAGTAAGGGAATCAATGTGTGGCTCTAGTGCATCGTAGTCATAAGATAATTCAGGTAGCTGAAATGTCATGTTATCATACGACCGAAGAGGCGGTAAGATATCAATACTACTTCTGGTAAACTTCATCGTAACTATCGCACTCGGATATCTATGGAGATAGCTGTGACCGATGGGATAGATGTCAATGCGAAGAAGGACCTGCAAGAATTAGGGCACTCGGTTTCAGAGAAACACTACAGTAACGAAGATTTGATCGATGGCTGTATTAGCGAATTCGATATTGTCGTTATCAGAAGTGCGACAAAAATGACAGCCGACGTGATAAAGGCCAATACTGCAAATAAAGGCAAGCTTTCCATGATAATTAGAGCTGGTGTCGGTGTTGATAACATAGATTTATCTTCGGCCACTGAGAATTCAGTACTTGTATGCAATACTCCAAGCGCATCGACTAATGCAGTTGTTGAGCTAACGATAGGACATCTAATCTCTAGTTGCAGGAAGATTTCTACAGGCGATAAAAAAATGAGGGAAGGTCTGTGGGCTAAGAAAGAGTTACGCGGTTCAGAATTGCGTGGTAAGAATCTAGGACTATTGGGGTACGGAAGAATAGCCAGAGGAGTGGCTGATATTGCAAGGTCTATTGGAATGAAAATTCATGCTTATGACCCCTATGTCAAATCAGATCAAAATGGTTGCGTATTTCATGATTCAGTAGAGTCATTGTTCAGTTCTTGCACTCATATATCGATCCATTGCTTCCTATCAGAAGAAACTAGGCATTTAGTAGATTATGATATGATATCTTTGATGCCTAAAATAGGAGATGATGGTATTCAATGTGGAAATCACATAGTGAATTGTGCTCGTGGAGGGATCATCAATGAAGATGGGCTATACCAAGCATTGAGTAGCGGTGAGCTAATCACTGCATCTTTGGATGTTTTTGAGATAGAACCAGCTATAAAATCTAAATTACTGCAATTAGATGGTTTCCAAGCAACTCCACACATCGGGGCATCCACTGTTGAGGCTCAAAGTCGTATAGGGAATGAGATAGTTTCAATCATACGATCTCATAGTAATGGCGATATTCCAGGGTCATGCTTAAACAAATAGTTTCCATTCACTAGGTAATACTGTGCATAATAGTAAGAGATGTTTTTAAATTCACTAAACTAGCTGGTACCTCAATATCAGATATTTCCGATTTCAAGGATACCCCTTGGTCCTTCTTCAGCTTCCAAATTCTAGAGTTGAAATCAATCAAGTCATCTGTGATAGAAAGATAAGGTGTGACATCGACGTTGTCTGTTACTACTAAAGTAGGGAATTTTCTGATATCCACGGCACTCTGTTCGTAAAGAGTAGTGGAAAGGTAATCTGTAAAAAATGGACATACAGGAGAAAAAGCTGTAAGTACATCTCTCACAATTCTATGTAATGTCCATGTTGCCGAAATATCTCCATCATACAATCTAGACTTGGACATCTCAAGCCAATGACCAGGGAACATGCCCGTAGAGAATGCCTTGATAGATTGTGTAGCATTATAGATATCCATTCTTTCCCATGAAGACTTGACACTATTCATCATTTTATCGAACTCCGATAATATCCATAAATCTTCGAAAGCCAAATCCTTGGGTGATAAATCAAGGGTTTTCGGAACTTCAAATTGGCTAGCTAACCTAGCTATATTGAACATTTTTGTCAACACGCCGAAATATTTCGATTCTATCTCTTCTGGATTGATATGGAAATCATCACCAACCTGGGCGTCACACGCCTTCCAGAGTCTGAAACACTCACTCCCAATTTTGTTAGCCTTTAGTGAGACCTGCTTACCTTCCGGCCCCTTAATCTTCCATGATCCCGTTCGCCCGCCCGCTCCACATTCCAAAACAGAATCTGCATCAATCCCATTCCCTAGAGACTTTGACATCTTTCTGCCCCACGGATCCATGCCTAATCCATCTATCCAGATGCTTTCAAAGGCCGGCTTATCGAACAATAATGCACTTTTGAGCATGGTATAATATAGCCACGTTCTAACAATCTCCTTGCCCTGTGGCCTCAATGCCGTAGGAAATGCTCTTTCAAACATGTCAGGGTTACTGATGTAACCACTAACATACAAGTTAGAGTTTGAGGAGTCCATCCATGTATCGAAAACCTTAGTCTCACCCGAAAGAGCTCCTAATGAGTCAGCAATCTCATCGTATGGGCCTATAAATTCCCTAGTTACTCTATCTAGGACCTCAGAGCCTTTCGGAGGAGAATCCCTCCATGGCTGAACATAAGTTCCGTTCGGAGGAACAACAACCTTGGACGAATCATCTGAATACCATATGGGGACCTCAGTATGGTACCACCTCCTTCTGCTTATTGGCCAGTCAATGGAAATACCTTCCATCCAATCGAAAAGAAATTGCTTATTTCTCTCAGGAACAAAATTACACAGTCCAGTTATCTCTGATAGCCTGTCAATGACATGTGTTTGTCTGACATACCATTCTTTCAGTAGGATGATCTCCACAGGATTTCCTCCCCTTTCGCTGACAGGTATTTCTTGCATTCTTCTATTCGATGAATGCATCTTTCCAGCTTGCTCGAGAATATTTATGGCCTTTTTCCTAGCATCTATGACCTTCAAACCCTGCAATGGTCCTGATATCTCTGTTAACTTACCATCCAAATCTATCGCGACAAATGGCTTAAGAGAAAGCTCTCTGAATATCGAAACATCATTCTGATCGCCAAATGAGCAGACCATAAGTACCCCACTACCAAAATCTGACTTTACGGATGGATGTGTCATTATCTCTACAGTATTTGCTCTGCCTTCAACATCAATTGGTAGTATCGCCCTCTTACCAATCAAATGCTTGTACCTCTCATCATCGGGATGAACCATTACTACCCCACAGGCACAAATTAACTCTGGCCTGGTAGTGGATATCACAAGCTCTTCACCATCTTCAGTTTTCCAAATTATATCACATAACAGTGTCTCTCTTGTAACTCTCTGAACCTCAGCATCGGCAATTGTGGTGCCCTCAACCGGATCGTAAATATTAGGTCTTAAATCTTCAATGATATCTCCTCTCTTGAACAAATCAACAAAGATCGATTGTGTTACTGATCTATATTTCGGGTCATCCGTCAGGTACTCATTTTCATAATCACAAGATAGCCCAACTCTTTTTGCAGTATGTCTCATTTCTTGAGTATAGACTTCTATTGTGTCCCTACAAAGATCAATGAACTCGCCCCTGTCATACGTGCGCATTTTCTTTCCAGTTTTCTTCTCCACAGTAAACTCAATATTGATTCCGTTCCTATCAACTCCCCATGGAAAAAGAACCTCCTTTCCGATTAATCTCTGACTTCTAGCGATCACGTCTATCATACTATACTGGGCTACAGCTCCAATATGCCATGTGCCACTAGGGTATGGAGGTGGAGTATCTATTACGAATAGCTCCTTTTCACTGTTTGGATCGAAAGAATATCTAGATGGATTGGAATCATAATGTGACTCTTGAATCCTTTTTTCAAGATCTATGGTCCACCTCTTATCGGTGATTTTTGGGTCTCCCATATGGTCACTCTGTTATGCGCCTGAGAACACTCATTATTCACTGTTGCCGAATCATTCAGAACTTTTAATATTGCATTTGTGATTAACTAAACAGCGTGGGGTTGAAGTCCCTTCGGTACTCGCAGAGGTACGTATCATGACAGACCGGGATAAGGAATCTAGCTCCTCTTTACCTGAAGTGCTGGGGTCACTAGCACGTACTCCAGAAGCTACTGTGACATATTTACGTGGTAAGGCGTCAGATTTCGACTCTAAAAAAGTGCTCAGCTCCTTAAGAAGGTCTCCCGTAACAATAAAGCGGGCTTTGGTTGACTCCACAGTAAGCGATCTGATTACGAAAGTACCCGTAATTACTGTGATTCTATGCCTTACAGTTACAGCTTTATTGGGTAGACATTCTGGTATTCTTGACTGCAGAGATGGATTCGAAAATGACTATTGTGACGAAGAGGGAGCACTCAATGTTAATGGAGATATGGCAGTATACCTACCCGTAGGTTCGGATGTTCAGAGAGATATTGAAAATGTTGAAACCAATTGGACAACTAACGTTATGGTAATTTACGTCGAATCAGAGAAGACCGGTGTAGATCAGTTGCCGATTCTTAAACAGATAGACAAGGTAGAGAGTGCCTTAAACACTGTAAGAGACGATAAGGGGCAGGAGGATTTTGTAATATACGTACTATCAGTATCGACAGTGGTCAAAGAAGTAAATTCTAGTGGTGGAAGAGTCGTCAAGGCTTTCTTCTCTGGAATAGCAGAAGCTACTGGAAGTGACGAGTTCTCGCAACAAGTCGATGAACTGGTAGATGAACAGTCAAATTTAATCGGTGACTACTCAATCCCAGACGAGCAGGAGAGAGTGGATCAAATACTGGGCGAGATGCCTCAGAATGCCCTTGATAAATTAGTTAGGGATGTGGGCAAGGGGAACACAGTAGAAGCAGGATACTGGAATAGAGCGGTAATAATCATTGGAATCAGTAGTAATCTAGATCTAAATGGAGATGGGGAAGATGATACTACAATCTCAAACATCATAGAGGAAACACAAGCAACAATAGATACTATTTCCGAGGAAAATAACTGGATATGTAAAGACTCTGATGGTAATGAAGTAGACCCTGAGTCTGACGAGGGTTCGGAAATCTGCGATGGTTCTGAGCTAGGACTAAAGATGACCCTTACCGGCCCCGTACCTCTTACTAACGCTATTACCGAGAAGTCGTTTCAGCTATTCTGGCAGGTATTTCCTGTTGGAGTAGTGATAGTAGCGTTTGGATTATTCTTGTTCCACTGTGATCTATTGCAGACTGGAAGAATAAGGTGGGTCCAGGGTGTCAAGACTCTGATTATTTCCGGCCTACCAACATTATGTTCAGTATGGATAACTCTTGGTTTCATTGGTTATACTGATTATGAAGTTACTATGACAGTGATTATCGTCGGACCAATAGTTCTGGCCCTAGGCGTATCTTATGGATTACACATTACTAATCGTTATGCGGAAGCTAAAGGATCGCCTAGGGAGAAGATGTCCGAAGCCATTAGCTCCACTGGAAGAGCCGTTCTTTTATCTGCACTGACCACAATTATTGGATTTATTTCCCTAGTATTTGTTCCGATGAAACCCATTCAAACCATAGGTTTCGCTTTATCGGGAGGCATTGTTGTAGTGTACCTAATGACTATGCTAATGGTTCCTAATCTAACTATGATGCTGGATCTGAAGAAGCCTTCACATCCTCCTCCTAAAGTATTCCAAGGCGCAGTTGGTGTTCCAATTAAATGGACAAGAGTTACGCTTGTAATTTTCATGATGGCCATGGTAATGTCTGCAGGATACAACAGGCCTAATGTCGAAGAAAATATCGATTTACTAAAGATGGCGCCTGCTGGAGTAGACGCCGTAGATAAAATGGGTATCTACTCGGAAGAATTTAATGCGGGACAGCCGGGTTTCCTACTAATAGAGTCAGACATTTATGCAGATCCTGACCCAATCCCTGAAGCCGGAGCCCAGAAAGATCCCTTTTCCAATCTTAAGGGTATAGAGCAGCTAGAAACTAAATGTAACTCTGTAGATAATACTACGGCCGTGTCTATTGTTTTCCTGATGAAAGCAATAGGAGTTGGTGTTAATGTGTCTGGTACGCCAGTTAGTGACTTAGTACCAGACGATCTCGGGCCTATAAATGATGTAGCAGAACTGATTTTCGATAGGGAGCAGACAGGAAACCTATCATTTTGGAGTGCTCTTAATTATCTCGACCTACAAGATACTGGAGGCGTACAATCTCAGAATTTCCTTATTTACGTATTCTATGAAAGTATGACGCTTGAGATGAGGGAATTATTCATATCTCCAGATTATGATAGGAGTCTGATATACATCGATATGCCTTTCATGGATGTACAGAGTACCACTCTGGCAGTAGATGAGGTGAACCGATACGCAGAAGAAGAGAAGGACGGGGCCGTAACATCAAGCACATTAATTGGCGTAGCCTCCATAACAATAGAAGTTAACAATTTAATTGTAGACTCTCAATGGTCATCTCTTGGGTTTGCATTATTATTCACAGTACTTACTCTGGCTTTGGTATTCAGGGATGTCAGATATGCTCTTCTAACAACGCTACCTGTAGGATTTACGGTAATGATGCAATGGCTCGCAATGGATGGACTCGATGTGGACCTTTCCCTAATAACAGTGATGATTGGATCTATTTTAGTAGGAGTGGGGGTTGACTTTTCAATACATATAGCTAACAGAATTAAGGAGCAGGGCGGTACAATTGAGGCTATACAGACGGCATGTGCAAGTACTGGATTGAGTTTGTTCGAAGCTACAACTGTTACAGCTGGTGGGTTGACATGTGCCTATCTAATTCCAATCGAAGCAATCAAGCCGTTTATCACAGTAATTATCCTTCTACTCTTGGTTGCGGCTATATCGGCACTAATCTTATTGCCGGCCATATTCACGGCAATGATAAAGGCAAATTTAGGCTTAACTGGAGGAGTAAGTACAATGGTGAAAACCGCTGGACTTCGCAGAGCAATAGCAAGAGATGAGGCAGATACGATTGACGCTGCAATAATATTGGGCTCTACAGACGATGCATGGTGAAACTTGATTTGCATACTCCCTCACGGCAAAACATGACTAGTTACTGGCTGATGAAGAGTGAACCACATGTTTACCCCTGGGATCAACTGAAAATCGATGGCCATACTCATTGGGATGGAGTCAGAAACTATCAGGCCAGGAACATTATGAGGGATGAAATGTCCATAGGTGACATGGTCTTATTTTATCATTCAAATTGTAAGCCACCGCACATAGCTGGAGTAGCCAGAGTTTGTAAGAGTGCATATCCTGACTTTACAGCTCAGGATACTGAATCAAAATATTTCGATCCAAAAGCCTCACCTGAAAATCCTAGATGGGTTATGGTTGATATTGAGCCTGTATATGATTTGAATCCAGTAAGCCTTCCTGATTTAAGATTGAACGGTGCTTTGGAAGGTATGCCACTACTGAGAAAGGGACAGAGATTATCAGTCCAGCCTGTTTCAAAACAACACTTCTCCATTGTTTGTAATATGGGCGGGTTGGATAACAATCTGTTCTAATTGATGGGCATGTCCTCGGTGGACGTTCGTCATCAATGCAGATTTTACGCCGGTCTTCTCAGCCCCGCTTCCCCAAGGCATCCAGCATCCCCGGTCGGGCTGCTCGCTTCCGCGCCTGACCTGGTTCCCGGGCATAGGATGGTCTGATGTTCCCTCCGGATCATCATTCCAACAACCTGCATCTCTTGGGGGCGAGGCGTCGTAGTTAACTGGCGAGTCCACATTGGCTCGTTTACGCCGCCCTCGGACTTCAGGTCACCATTTTCGACGATTTGTGAAAAATAGAGTACGTCAACACCCCCCCTAGCCCATATGCCGGGGTGAGAGTGCCCATTTCAAAGAATCGGGAGTCATTCTGCGGAAACATACTTCGAAGGGCATCCTGTTTGGATCTCCTTCGCTTCTAGAATCCAATATCCTGAATCGTAAATTAAGAGTCCTTTCACAGCAATTGTCTTGCCCTCATTAAAGCCATCTGGAACTGCTGTTCCAGAGAAATCTACGAACAACTCATGATCAATGCCCATGAGTACGAATGTATAGTTTTCAGAATCAATTGAATTATTGGCGATTTCACCCCTGATATGGATATGACCTTCAAAATCATTAGGATTATCCATTACTTCGTCTACGAAGTATTGAGTCTGAGGATCTACTGTAGCCATCATCATAACTACTAGAACTAATATCGAACCACCTACGGCAAGTAGCCTGTTAGTTCGTGTCAGAGCCATGAATACTGGACTTGAGTTTACTTGAAGACAGTTTCTGAATAAACATCAGCTATGAGCATAACCTATAGCTTCTGAAATTCCGCTAAAACCATTTTCTGAGACCTTCCTCTTGAGTCCCCTGACTATACTCGAAGTAACGCCGGGGCCGTTGAAAACTAAACCGGAATATAACTGAATCAAACTTGCACCTGATGTTATGGCGTCCCACGCACTATCAGGTGAGTCAATACCTCCAACTCCGACTATAGTCATATCTCCATCGGTGTGCTCAAATAGATTGGAAATAACTTCTAATGACCTTTTTTGAAGAGGCCTCCCTGAGACTCCACCGCTTTGTGAGAAAGCGATTCTGGACTGGGTGTTACTGGGTTCAGGCCTTGTAATTGTCGTATTTGTAGCTACAATACCATCTAGTCCGTTTCTGGATGCAATGTCAGAAATCTGTATTATTTGATCATCAGAACAATCGGGCGAAAGTTTTAGCAAAATTGGCTTTGCTGATTCATATCTATTTCTGATTGTAGTGCATTGACGAAGAACGTCCGCCAGTAAATCTTCATGTTGCAAATCTCTCAGACCGGGAGTATTTGGAGAGGAAACATTGAGTACGAACATATCTGCGTGATTCCAGAGAGTATCCAAAGTAGAGGCATAATCTGATGGAGCCTGCTCATTGTTGACTTTCTTCGACCTCCCAATATTGGCAGCTACTGGAACATTTGGCCAATTACCAGAAGCATGCCTTGAAACTAACGAATCTCTGACGGAGGAAGCTCCAGGATTATTGAATCCCATACTATTTACTAATGCCCTCTCTGAATTAGCTCGAAACATTCGAGGTTTGGGGTTTCCATCTTGTGGGTATCTTGTTACTCCGCCGTATTCTATCCAAGAAAATCCTAGTGCTGGCCATGCACTCAAAGCCTTGGCACCCTTATCCATCCCAGCGGCTAGCCCTAATGGATGGTGGAATAATTTACCCAGAACGTGCACTGGAAGCTCAGGGGACTGAAACATTCCACTAAGTAGTGACTTGCCGTATTGTGATTTGTCGAATTTAGATAATGTGGAAAGCGCCAAATCATGGGATCTCTCAGAGTCTAATCTTGAAATTATAGGCCTTGCAAATATCTTCCAGCCCAATCCCATATCATGTCGGAGGTAAAGTACCATTCAATAGTTACGTGTACCTCGCATGTACATGGGCAGTTATGTGGACTCTTTAAGAGAGGCCGCAAGAAGGTTGCTAAGGTCAGAAGGAGGAGTACTATATCTGAATAGAAATTACTCAGAAAGTGCAATTAAGTTACTGTTAAAAATTTCCGATCATGTTCCCTCGAAGATATCCTTTCCAGAATTAATATACATAGAATCAGATGAAATCATACTTGAATCTTCAGAAAATAATTTCTGCATAGGAGAAGAAGAGAAATCGGAAGATTACTGCTGGGTCAAATCCCGCAAATCTGAGACAGGCAAACCATGGTCTGATTTTAGCAAGATGGTATTGGAATTAGCAGTTGCTGGGTACCCAGGATGCATAGGTTGCGGTGGTCCCGGTTCAGAAGAAATATGGGACGAAGCGATTTCAAGAATTTACTGACATCTCGCGTGTGTGCGCGTGCGCGCGCGTTGTAATGCTCGGTCCCTACTCATGTTTATACGGGGAATATTCTGGGACTCAATTATCTCAAGTCAATGATGGTGTAAACATGAAGCTGATGATTCTAGAGTCTGGTGCTAAAGGCAAGACTGTCAAGAAGTACTTGGGAAAGGGGTGGATAGTAGATGCTTGTTTTGGGCACGTACAGGATCTACCTCGTAGTGGAAGTCAAGGCAACAAAGCTATGTGGGCTTCCGAGAAAGGAAGGCTCCCCGATCCCCCATGGGAATGGACTGAAAGGGCAGAAAGGGTAGTCAATAAATTACTAGCGAAGGCCAGAAGTAAAGATGTAACTGAGGTGTACATCGCAACTGATCCAGATAGAGAAGGTGAGTTTATCGCATGGAGGTTAATGCACATTTTTTCCGAGTTCCCATTTGTTACTCGTGTGACATTCAATGAAATCACTAAGGAAGCAGTTGAAACTGCACTTGAAAATCACAGGGACATAGACCAGGGCCTTGTAGACGCGGCCAAGGTTAGAAGATTCATGGATAGGCTAGTAGGTTTTAGGTGCTCAAAATTTGCCAAAAGTTGGAATTTAAGATCAATGGGAAGGGTCCAGACACCCACATTAGGCTTTATTGTTGATAGGGAGAATGAGAGAAATGCGCACGTTCCGATTCCGTTTCATACTGTTCACACAGTTAGTGATGGTTATACGTTCAGATTTAGATTTCATGAAAGTAAAGATGAAGACGCATGGAGAGATGACAATGGCAAATTTTTCTCTGACAGAACATTTGATGATAAACTCGCTGAGGACGCATTTAAGGCACTAGGAAATTCTCGAAGTTTTAAGCTGGCATCGATCAAGAAAGGAATGACGAATCGTAAACCATCGCCTCCCTTTACTACAGATACCTTACTCCAATCTTCCAGTAGCTCGTTGGGTTGGTCGATGTCAAAAACTAGTAAAATTGCTTCGGACCTTTACAATAATGGGCATATCACTTACATCAGAACTGACTCAACAAGAACTAGCTCTGGTGCTAGGAGCATTGCCAGAGAAATCATTCTAGAAAAGTATGGCGAGGATTACTTGGGCCCGGGTGCTCTTGGCACAGATGCTAAGAAAAGTGCCAGTAATGTTCAAGATGCTCATGAGGCCATCAGACCTACTGATCCAAAAATAGTAGAGCCCACAGATATAGACAGTGATTCTACCAAATTATATCGACTGATAAGAAGTCGGTTTTTATCTAGTCAGATGTCAGATTCTGTTAGGCAAAGGAGAGAGATAAGTGCTTCAGTAAATGGCTCGGGACTCCTAGTATCGGGTACTGCTTCATGGAGAACACATCCGGGATGGGAGATAGCATCTTCGGAGTTCCTTCCGGTTCCAAGGACTCATGAGCCGTTATACGGGCTAACAGTAGGTTCGGTATGGAATATCGATGAGTTGGATGAGAATCCAAAGATGGTTACGGATGAGACCAAACCACCTAGAAGGTATACTGAAAGCTCCATAGTAAAGAAGATGAAAAATGCAGGTATTGGGCGTCCATCAACTTATGTTAGCACTGTCCTTAAACTATCAGATAGGAAGTACATTACAAATGACAGTGGCTCTCTTACACCCACTGAAAATGGGATGTTATTGTGGACTGAGGTTGCTCCAATTTACAATGAGCAAGAAAGTGAAATTGAGCTTTTCTCATCTGAATTTACTGCAGATATGGAGAAGCAACTCGACTCTGTTGAAGAGGGTATGGAAACTGGTTCAGACATGTGGTTAAGATTCTCATCTTCATTCAAAGAAGCCCATGAGAAGGCTATTGAGATCAAAGGTAGGAAGCCTACTCCTAGACAAAAATATTCCATAGAGAATCAGATATCAAATATGGAAGAAGGTGAAAAAAATACTATATTGAAAGGAAGGGAAATCTCAGAAATATCAGGCAAGGAGGCCGGTGAAATTATTGAAAAGCTCAAAGAAATGGCCAAAGAGGGAAAAATTATCACCAAACCTAGTGAGAAGCAGTTAAGCTTCCTAATCTCATTAATTGAAAAGTCAAACATGTCCGAGAAAGAGGCCCTATCCTTGGTTGGAGTAAATGATTTAGAAGAGCTGACAGGTGGGAGAAACGGCTCAGCGAGCGATTTGATAGGATTAATGATTGAGAATAATAACTCATTACCTGCCTCAGAAGCACAAATAAAACTCATTATAGACATGTCAGAGAAATTAGGCATAGCAATATCTGATGTACTAGCTATGGCAGATCTAGCAGAAATTAGTGAAGTGAGTAAGTCGGATGCAAGTAAAATAATTACAAATCTAAAATCACTAAGGAAGAAGAGTAGAAAAAAGTAGAGTGTATGCGTGGTATTGATGAGAGCTCCTTCGAAGGAATTCTATGACGCCGTTATTATCGGAGCGGGTCCCATTGGGGGATATCTGGGCTGGAATCTTAGAAGATTGGGTCATTCAGTACTTATTATTGAAGAGCATTCAGAAATTGGGAGGCCCTTTCAGTGCGCTGGTTTAGTTAACCCAAGCGCTATGGCAAAGGTTCCAATGGAAAAATCTGTACTTTCTCCCATATGGGGAGCAAGGATAAACAGTCCAAGTGGAATTACTGTGGATATTGGTTCCCCGGAAAGGATTAGAACTTGGTCTGTGTGTAGGAAGAAGTTCGATGAAGGAGTAGTGAAACTAGCTATAGATAGCGGAGCAGAATTGTTGCTGAACTCAAGGCCCACTAATATTTCAAAATTCGATGAATATGCAGAAGTTTCTGTAAAATCCGAGGATAAAGAAATAAAAATTAGATGCGCATTGGTCTGTGGATGCGATGGTGCCCATTCATGGGTACGAAGATATATGAGAATGGGGAGGCCGAAGGAAATGATGATTGGCTATCAAGTAGAGGTTACAGGATACCCTCATGATCAGGGTAAGCTGGACATGTTTACTGGATCACATATAGCTCCAGGATTTTTTGCTTGGGCGATTCCATCTGGAGAAACAACAAGAATTGGTATGTGGAGTAAGGCTGAATTGCTTACTGACATATCTTGTGAAATGTTGATTAGTAACCTGATGAATGATTCTATGTGGAAAAATAGATTTGAGAATTGTACCATTATTGGGAGATTTGGTGGGCCTGTTCCCAGCGGACTAATTAAGTATCCACTCAAGGAGAGAGTTGCTCTGTTTGGCGATGCCTCAGGGGCGTGTAAACCAACCACAGGTGGAGGCATTAGTACCGGTTTTGATCAAGTAGATATCCTGGCTCCAAAATTATCTGAATCTATTGTTAGCGGAGATTTGACGGAGGAAAGAATGCGAACAATTGGTAAGTCACTAGAACCAATGAGGAAGAAGCTGGAAAGAATTAGGGCCCTTAGAAATGCTTTTCTGACAAAGGCGACCGACAATGAGTTAGATGATGTTTTTGAAATCTGGTCAAGACCCGATGTAACAGAAATAATTAATCAATCTGGTGAAATAGATAATCCCATTCCTTTGGGTTTGAGATTACTAAAGGAAGTTCCTGAATTCAGATCATTGGCTACTAAAGCCGCTTCAGCAGTAATATGGGGATAATATGTATAGATCAGTACAGAGAGTAAGATATCCACCATTCGATCATGAGAATAGTGATCCTGTAGAGATTCCATTAGTTGAGGTGTTGCTAGAATCAGAGAATCCGCCTCCTCCAAATCTGAGAATAGGTAACGATGACTCTTGGATAATTGAGTGGAGGGAGGAGTCAGAGGATGATGCCTCTCTACCCGTAATCAATACAGAAGTAACTAGAGAAACCCTACCTTTTCTCATGAGGACTAGAAATGGATGGTACATTGATCCCGACCCATTGCACGCTACGGCGAGGAAGACGATCTTTCCTGGGGCAATAGTACTTGTTGTGGCACTAATGCTACACGCTTTAGAGCCGGCTTTGATTGGTATAAAATTAATTCCAGATTTAATTTTCACTCCAGTCAGTATTGGCCCTCTTGATTATCCACTGTTGATTTTGATAGCATTCCCCGTATTCATCACACCAATATTACTAAGGGTAATAGCTAATATTATGGATATTAGAAGGCAGAATGAATATATTGCAGATCCACTATCCTCTCCTGTAGTTGAGTTATCAAATATTTCAGTAGATGGTGTGGAAATAGGCAAAATATCCTTTCCTGAAGGCATTACTGCAACTAAGGCAAGAGTTCAAGTCGGGGTAGCTGTACCTAAAAGAGACGTATTGTTGAGGGCCATTGGCAGGAGTAAATACGGGCAACCAGCACCGGGGATGTCTACAGAACTACCGGAAAGGAGGATTTCAACCGCCGATGAACATGGAACTGGAGTAGGTGAATCTGTTCCGATGCCGGTTAGCAGAGGAAGGTTGCTACTTTTGGAGCCCATGCGGGTCCAAGATTTTGGACCCTGGAGAGAATTGACTAAGGAGAGTGTTTTTCTTCAAGGACCCAGTAACTCGTGGCCTGGAAATATATATTCTGCAATGATTGCAATTCATTGGGAAATTGTCATAGAGGCTTTGAAAGATGATGGTACAAGAATGAAATGGGTCAGTCCGATAAATATAGAGTCGCCGAGTAACGGGGTGCTTATTGACAAATTACCAGTGAGAAGTGGGCGAACAGAGTCTTGATCACTGTTTTGGAGTGATAGCGAAAAGTTCTGTATTACTGTGAATATCCGTCTCAATTAAGGCATAATCAGAATCTCTCTTCCTAGGGGCATATCCTGACCTGAGTATTATTTTCTGAAGCTCGATCTCAGAAGCCATAGTTTTGTTTGTCCCGGAGGCAGATACAACGTTCTCTTCCATCATAGTAGAGCCTGCATCATCAGCCCCTCCAGTTAGGGCAAGTTGGGCTATCTCGAGTCCCATGGTAGGCCATGAAGCCTGAATATGCACAATATTGTCAAAGAAAATTCTAGATACGGCTACGTGCCTCAAATATTCTGTAGATGAAGCCCCCAAGCGTATTCTATTTTCCCCTCTATTTCTAGCACCAAAGGCATTATTTTCTAATTGAACCGGCCAAGAAATAAATGATGTAAATCCGGTATTGCCAGAAGAAATTGTATTATCTTGGGCGGTTCTAATTCTATCCATGTGTAGAATCCTATCTGCCCTACTTTCTCCAAATCCTATCACATTTGTTGCAGATGTAGTTAGTCCAATATCCTGTGCTTCGCGCATGACTCTTAGCCAATTATCCGCGGAGCCCTTCTTAGGAGAAATATCCATCCTAACGGAGTCTACAAGCATTTCAGCGCCCCCTCCAGGGAGTCCGTGCATTCCTGCATTTTTCAGGTGCATCAGTACCTCAGAAGTGGATAAATTGCAGACATCGGCAATTCCCTCAATTTCAATCGGTGAAAAGCAATCCAGATCAATAGTGGGATGGGAGTCACGTAATTTAGAAATCAGATCTGTATACCAGTCCAATTTAAGTTCGGGATTCACTCCTCCTTGCATTAAAATTCTGGATCCGCCGATTTGTTCTAGCTCAGCAACTCTAGAGCTAATTTGTTCAAAGTTCTGTGTGTATGCCTGCTTGTGATTAGGAGGCCTGTAAAATGAACAGAATTGACAGTTGATTGTACATGCGTTCGTATAGTTGATATTCCTATCAACAAGATATGTTACTTCATTACCAGGAACTATTCTTTTCCTCGCAACTGAAGCCACGTACATAAGATCGTTTAGATTAGCATTTTCGTAAATCTCAATAGCCTCATCTACAGTAATCCTTGGAGGATTATCATGCAGTTGAGAATTTAGTATATCGAAATGCCCCATCTACAATGCACTCCCGACGATTGACTCTATTTCATCGATTGTCTTGGGGCACATCTCGGTAAGTACTACAGGACCATCTTCAGTGATTAATACATCGTCCTCAATTCTTACTCCGATGCCGGAGTATTTTTTGGGTACTGAGATATCATCCCTCCATGCAGCGAAGTATAATCCCGGTTCTACAGTGACAACCATGCCAGGTTTTAGTTCGGGTCCGGGTTTGCCACCTTGTCTACCCCCGCCAACATCATGCACATCTAGTCCTAACATATGTCCAGTACCATGCATGAAGAATTTTCGATATTCACCATCTAAGTTCTTTCCTAGTGCCTCTTCCAATGAGCAATTAAGAATGCCTAAATCTATCAATCCCCTAGCCAATACCTCGGATGCGGCTTTATGCATGTTGACCCAAGGAGAGCCTGCTTGACAGGCCTCTATTGCTGAAAGCTCGGCCTTCAGGACTAGCTCATATATGTCTCTTTGAGGTTGGCTAAACTTACCTGAAACGGGCCATGTTCTTGTTATATCGGATGCATATCCATTTACTTCACAACCAGCATCGACCAATACCATTTCAGTCCCATCAATAATATCTGAGTTTGAGTTATAGTGAAGGATTGTTGAGTTATCTCCTCCCCCTACTATAGAATTGTAGCTTTTTGTACTCCTACACATTGTGAAATGGCTTTCTATTGATGACTGAATCTCCCACTCGCCAATACCTGGCCTAGAGATGGCCATAGCCTTAACATGTGCATCAGAGGATATTGAGGAAGCTTTCTTCATTAATTCTATCTCGGAGTCTGATTTTATGGATCTCATCTCATCCAGATAAAGACGCGGATCTAGTATTTCCCTATCCCAGTATTTTTGTACAATAATGTCAATTTCAGGATCTATTCCAATAATTAAGTAAAGATTTGAATATTTACTTAATTGGCTCTTTATGGATTTTTCAAAATTAGAAATTGAGTTTGACGAGTCTACTGGCCAGTTACTGAGCGCTCCTTCGGGGCCGATGATCCTCCCCTCCCATATCTCCTTCTCAGTATCTCTTGGTTTCACATAGAGTGTCGTTTCTCGTAAATCATTAAAATTACCAATTGATAATACTGAGTTTGGCTCTAGCCAATTGGATAGGTACATCATGTACGAATTTGCCCTGTAAGGATACTTGGTATCATTTGATCTAATTGAGGTTAAGTTGTTGGGTATGATTACCAGAGAATTGGGTTGAACATTGGAAATTAGGTCATCCTGACGTTGGAAGAACTCTGAATTGCTAACTATGGTATCTTCCATGAGTGCCACCTGATATATTCGTACTTAGTGATGAGGGTAAATTATATTCTTTCTAGTCATTCCACTTTGGTATTTGCATGTCGTCGGTCCTTCTAGAATAGAATATTGAAGATACAAAGAACAATATCGAAATAATGAGTAGAATTATAGCGATAGGGAAATCATTTCCTTCATCTGATTGAGATAACTCTACTGTAATAGTAGAAAAGTCATCATCGTCATCAATGACTTCAAGAGTCAGAAGAAGAGTGTCGTTGGTATCTCCTTCTGGCCACGCTAGTGTTCTCTCACATCCTTCGTAAATAGTCCTGAAATTAATCTTCCAAACACACCTAAGGCCCTCTAAATCATTTGTTGTATCTATGGAGTCGGACGCATCTAGTGTCCATTCACCCAAATCTGGGAGTTTGAAATTATCTCCATCAGAGAGAGGTTGTTCTGAAACAACTAATTTGGCAACTGGAGGCAGATTTTCAATTGAAAAGGCTATACTTGTATAGTCAGTATTTCCTTGAACATCGTAAACCAGAAGAGATAACTCAAAATTACCTGAAATATCATCCCGAACCGTGAAATAACTAAATTCGCCACCTTCTTTACTCTCCATTAGAACATTTCCCGATGTTTGCAAACTGATCAGGGTCCAGACGTAATTCAAACCGTCCTTTCCCCAATATTGATCATATGATGATCCAGCATCAAAAATTAAATCACCATCTCCTTCCATGGAGGACATATCGCCTTCAATAATTGCTACAGGATCAGAATTATCAATCTTTGAAACAAAGCATAGCGATTGCGTAATTGAGGAACTTTCATGAGGATATGAGAATAGCCATAATGAGTACCATCCGTCTTCAAGCATAGATGAGTCCACAGTCTCGGAGAATTGACCAAATGATGAAAAATTGCTGATAGATTGTTCACTAGATCCTGAGATGTCGTCGAAGGATGATATTTCCGGGTAGTCTGAACAGGCGTTAGCATAGTTATCGGACCTAACCGCCATTGTTAGTACATCTACTGGAAGATTATTTTGATTGAATGCCCGGCCTGAAATATCTATTTTCTCACTATAAGTACGATATTCATCATTGAGGATTGCCCAATCGTCTACAACTAGTGCAGGGACGTTAGTGACTCCGGTAAAGAAAACACTAGTGATAGATGATGACTGATGATTAGCAGTAGCTGTCACTGTGATAAAACACGTACAGTTAGTAATGGAAGATGAATTGATAGTGAATTCCCATACCCATCTCGATAGCCCATCATCTTGATTTGATGCGGAGGGGGACATTTCTAAGTAAGTTGGATTTGTTACATTTGTCGAAATGCCGTCATCAGAAAGTCTGATTATTTGCCAGTCCGAGGAGTCGGGTAAAGTTGAAGAGACGGTGAAACCAGATATTGTATAATTACCCGCTAAAGTGATACCTAAATCATGATCGAAGCCTAATAGTGGTGGATCTGAAAAATCCATATTATCCGAGTGAAATTGTTGATTATTATCATCATTGAACGAATCTATGGGATGAAATGAGAGTATGATAAGCAGTGAGAACAACGCTGCCTGTTTGCTACTCATGACTTTCGCTAATAGGGAAGTGATTTGAACTTCTTGTAATATTGATTAGCGTTCTGAAATTCTTAATTTCCAGGAAAGCTCTTCCAACCATAGTTGTAATGTGGAGCTATCAACGAATTCCTGACTAGCTTCAGCAGACAATATACATTCGCAAGCGGCCGCTGAAAGAGCCGCCGCATCCACGACATCCAAACCATTACCTAAGGCGGCTGCTAGGGCAGTAGCGGCAGCATCGTTAAGACCGATTTGTTGCCTAGGTGCGTCTGCTCTGCAAGGAAAGAATACTCTACTTCCATTATCAGAATGGAGTGTTACCCCATTGACTCCACCAAGAACCAGTAACGCTCCCCAATCGTAAGTATCGATAAGTTGGCTGGCAGCTTCATCCAGAGAGGGGGTCATCAGCCTTTTATTTTGAAGTTCTAGACCCCTGATGCCAAAAATCACTATATCTGCACCTCTGCTTCTGGACAAGCCGGTTAGCTTTGGATCGACGATACACGGAATTCCTAGTTTCTTAGCGGCTGAGATTAATGCTTCTGAGCCACCTTCAGTAATGACTCCCTTATTATAATCTGAAATTACCAATGCTTGACTTTCTGATAATGATTCCAAAGACGCCTTGGTTAGGGATTCACTGATACTAGAATCTAGCTCATCTAGTGGTCCTCGATCAGCCTGAAGTAAAATTTGTTCTTGATCGAGTAGATTCTCCCTACTACCATAGAATCTAATTTTTGTTAATGTGTTTCTTCCCTCGACTTCTATTATTCCAGATGTATCTATCCCGTCTTCACTAAGGGTCCTGATTATGCATTTTCCTTCATTGTCATCGCCAACAGAGCTATGCAGATCAACTGACAGTCCTAATGAGCTAAGGCCCCTTGCAATGTGAGCAGCGGCCCCAGGAGATTCCTCGGAGTATATGACTCTGAGAGCTGGTACTGGAGCGGTAGAATTGAGATTATTAGCATATCCATGGTGGTATCTGTCCAGCATAACATCACCAATTAGTGTCACCCTAGTTCCTTCAACTTCTCCTAAAAGAGTGATTAGAGTTTGTAGTGACTTGGCTTCGTTGTACACTGACATGGTACTTGGAGCAGGAGGTAGGAAATGATATTTCTGGACCGAGGGGATGAAATTGGGCACCCTTTAGGGGGGGTATGGAGCGTAATCACGGACTTTGGCATTTTAATGAAAAGTCTGCTGATAGATTGTGGCATAAGTCTGCAATTGGTAAGCCTGCTGAAGGAGGGGGAATATACATGAATACAGCAGAGCTCCTCTTCTGTATCAATCACAGAAACATAGATTCCCCTAAAGGAAGATTAGTTATAGAAGAATTGGAAGAAAACCCAAATTTTCTTGTCCAATATGCCGCTATGGAAGCCGTAAGGATTCCGGGAAATAAGGTGGTGCTGAATATAGATCAGTGGAGTTCTATTTATGATTTTGAAAAAAATAGTTGGGCTATGAGATGGCCTTCAAACCTACATCCAAGGGATGATGAGCCTATTTCAGAATTGCAGATATTCAATTCCAATGATGTAATAGTCCCTGAGGAATTGTACTCTTGGTGTAGGGAGGTGGAGCAAAAAGGATTAATTCCAGAAATTATAGTGGTTGATGAGGAAGGTTCTGCTGTAACATATCGAATATCGATTGAAGACCCACGAGGGGATCTAGGAAGATACTCCGAAATTGATATTGATTCGAGCTCCTTGTATGAGATATCTAGTGGAGGATATTTCATAGCTAATTTAGGTGATTTAGAAAGCAGAGTATCTGAAAGATTACACGGCGGGGGCATTACTAATTCAGCATTTAGATCTTTGATAAACGGCGATGAAGATGCTCGTGCCCAAGTTCTTCTTGATTTACTTAATAGGGGGTTAAATCCAAAATCCGGGTTTAAGTATGGAACTAAATGGAGGTGTTATGAGGGTAATGTTGGCGAATCTCATGCTCCTTGGTTAGTTGCTGATCCCGAGAATATTCCTAGTGACTGGAACGAAGCCTGTCTAGCTTCTAGATTGGCCTCTGGAGTAAATAAAACATGGTTAATGCCTATTTTCATAAATAGTGAGATTGACTATATTTCCATATCTAGGCCACCAACAGATTCAAGGTGGAGCAGCCCACGTTAGTCTTCTGCGTCCCTTCCCACGATGATACTGAAAGCCAGTAGAATAGATATCGCCAATAGTCCATTAGAAGGCTGAGAAATCCAGCCCAATATGCCGTCTCCTGTTAGAGATGACTCGGCAATTAGTGTAACCTTAATCCTCTGCTCTACAGAATAATCATCCTGGAATACAATCTCTCCCCTTGCATACATTCCAGGGGTCAATAGTCCATCAGGTTGGATAGTGAGTACTAAATTTTCACCTGAAAGGACCTCGTCTTGAGTATCAGAGGTAGCAATTCTACTAACGGCTCCTTCTATGGCTATATCGTAGTTCCTCGCCCCTGAGCCAATCATAGAGATTGGAATGGAAATAGATGATGGCTCGTCCCATTTTATGACATGCTCAATCTCTTGATAGGGGATTCTATGTCCGATGATCTGCCAATCTATTCTGAGATTTTCTGGAGTTTTTCCCTTGCAACCAATATTGCCGTTAAGTATGCCAATATCTTGATTCGTATCTGAAAATCTGAGAATGGGTATAGTAGTTATTCCAGCAGGTATTTCCATCTCAATTGGTTCAGGAGTTGTTAAATCGTTACTAGTATTGATTACCAGCGTACAAGGCAATAGTGTATTTACTGACGCGAATGCGCTCTCTCCTTCGATTAGTTGTATCGGCGACCTAGGAGTAAGAACCCTATCTGTGAATTCATTGTTTGGAATTATCTCCAATGAAGCGTTTGCCTGTCCAATATTAGTAATTGAAATGTGCCATGGCACTATTCTGCCTCTGTTATCTCTGATCAAGTATCCTTCAGAACCAAAAGAGTCCCCAGTTTGGAATGTATCTCCACTACTGCCACTATCACGATTTCTCAGGAGGGCTTGGTCTCCGTCTGCCTCGATAATCATTACCCAAGGATTTTTTGGATCTCTATTGACTGTATTGTCATTTATGTTTCCATTATTTCTATCTAGGTATTCCACAATCAGACCAGCCCCGGGAAGGGCAGAATCGAACCCACTGTCCGCTCTGTAAGTAATCAGTACAGACTCGCCCGGTGCGGTATCTATGGAAAGCACTCTAGTGTTGTTTTGTATGGAGCTCATCGGATATAGAGTGATATTCTGCCTCAATTCGGGATTAACTGATTCGATACCAAGTCCATTGATGGTCACAAGTGTTGCACCTCCGGGCATCGCAGGTATCATGGCATTCCCATTCCAATTTCCGCTAGCCATTATATCCCAGTCTCCCAATCCATTCCAGGTCCTGGAAGGAAGGTCAGAATTAACATCATACAGGTCATATGCGCCCATCTGATGGATCATTTCATGGACAAGGGTCCCTAGACCAGAGTCAAGAGAAGAAATGGTATAATGCTTAATCTCCCACTCTCCTATTTCAATCGGTGATGACAGTGTAGAGAAATGACTCCAAATTGAGTCCGAGGGTCCTCCAGATTCCTGAGCGTTTCCTGAATGTAATACGAGGAGCCTATCTAAAATACCATCTCCATTTAGGTCCCAGTCTGATAAATCCAAACCTGAAAGTAAATTTTTAGCCGCGTTCTCTACTAATTTATCTACTCCACCTCCATTATTTCCAACATCTCTCTCATCTTGTGAATCTGCACCCCAATATGATTCTTCAAACTCGGAAACCCAGACATCATCTGTGACAGTAACTTGCAGTGTTGAGGACCCACCTGATAGTTGCTGAACGTATTCCTCTGCTGAGCCGTTACCCTGCAAGAGGGATGATGTAATCGACTCAGAGTATGGTGAATTTGGGAATGAGACCTTGAGTACTAACCACCTCTCATCAATCTGTAAACCGACAAGATCTGAAGACTCAGCAGATTCTTCGAAATCATAATGAGAGTCTACTAAATCTGGATTTAAATTGACGAAGATACCTCCCATAAGTATTACGACGGCAAGGACAACCCTGAGGATTTTCACATGTATCGGTACTATACGTGGGCTTTCAATGCAGTGTTATTATGGATTGATTAGTTATCATTACTGCTTAAAGGAATAAACTTAGAGAGAAAGTCGCAAAAAAGGATAATTGAAGCAGAGATTAATATCCTCAAACCATCAAATGTGGAAGGCAGGGTTAGAATTAGAAGGCCTAGACATATTATGATCAGCCTTGACCTAGCCCAGTAATATATCCCAATCTCGCCGTTTGTGAATCTGATTATTGTTAATGCATTAAACAAAACTGCTGATACAATGGTCACCCATGTAATTCCGATGGCAAGTTTTGTTATTTCTGCCACATCATATCTGGGACTTACGTTATCTAACTCGGACAGTGAAGATACAGTATTTGCTATGTCGGGAATAAACCAGAACCATATGATAAAAATCAATATGGGTAGAATGAATGAATTGATGACAAGAACTGTTCTCAGCCATTTGTATTCGTGAGGATAGAGTCCCGGTTTTGCAAATCTAAATATCATATATGACGAAATAGGAATTACAGTTGTCATGGACATCAATATTGAAAATGACCATTTTATCTCTACCCAATCAAACGGGGAGTAAATGGCTAGATTCCTTGAATCCTCATTGAAAGTAAAAGATTGGCTCCATTCTGTTAGAAAGACAGTAGAAACAAGAGACCATAATATGGAGAATATGGCTACTAGAATTACAGTTGACCTGATTATGGAATACAAATCTTGAAAATGATTTGAAAGGGGCTTAGGTGGAGAAAGGGAATCATATTCTGTCATCTATAGACGATCCTTGACATCGGGGGAGACTCTCGCTGCTAATATAGTTCGATACACGCCGTAAGCGAAAAGGGCGCTGGCAAGGAATGCGCATCCTGTTAGGAAGGCGGTTAAATCGGTTACCTTGGTACCCTCTTCAACCACGGCAGGAGGGGGGAAGTAGATCGGGGTCTCAGAGGAAGCCCATCTAATGGCAATCAAAAACGATACTACGCTCATGAGGGCCCTACTCAGAGCTTGTGGATATGCTAGTTCGGTAGCTAAGAACTCGGGACCATCGTCATATTTTCTTTCTAGAATTTCCCTCTGAACTAATGCCCCTATTAGAAGAGCCGTTAGGCTGGTCCAGAAGAATAGGTTTCCTTGGGTGAAAACTCTGTGTGACAATGCCTCTTGCCTCTCTGCCTCCCTCTGAGCTTCTGATTCCTCAATCAGGAATAGCGTATCATAATCGCCAACAGAAACTGTCCTAGTCTCCAAAGTAGCACCTGAATCACCAGATTCAATTGTATCTGGAGAGTTTATTGTAAAGGAGAGGATATTCCACCAATCTTCATCACCAGGGGCTCCATCTCCATTAACAGAATTTCCTGCTACCCAGAAATGTACGTGTCCAGTATCATTTGAAGGAGCAGTCCAAGTGATCTGCCATATACCATCAGAGTCAGTATCTGAATGCGAGATATCTGATGGGGCTCCTTCGGCTACTCTAATATCTTCACCTTCCGGCCACGAGAACTCGCCAATGCCATCTGATGTCATCAGAAATCCTCCCTCGGTATTGCCATCACCTCCAGAAAGTGTGAGGGAGTCTGCTACCTTGATTGTCATGTCATAGGACTGATCTAACTCATACATGACCGGGACGCCGGTTACCATCACAACGGCCCTAGTTGATGCCGCTCCGTTATTGTGGCATGAGCATCCATATTTCACTGTCGGATCTCCATCGGAGTTCTCATATCCTGGGCCTGAACTCATGCCCATGGCAGGAATTGACATTATAGATAGTACCAGAAGTATCGAAAACGCCCTCTTGACACCACTAACCATGCGCGCACCCACATGACTATCCGGAGCATGCGACAAATAACCGTTGCTCGGAGTCATGTGCGCATCCACCAATTATAGTTCTTTAACAGCTGTATTCAGTTGGTTCATCATTTTCTTTCCATCGCCAAATAGCATCATAGTTTTATCCATGTAAAACAAATCATTGTCCACACCTGCATATCCTACTGACAGGCTTCTCTTGATGATGACGACGACTGATGATTTATCGACATCTAATATTGGCATTCCTGCTAATGGCCCCTCTCCTGATCTAGAAGCAGGATTGGTAGTATCATTAGCTCCTATAACAATGGCCACATCACAGTCAGAGAACTCGGAATTTATTTCATCCATCTCGATTAATTTCTCATAAGGAACATTGGCCTCTGCTAACAAGACATTCATGTGTCCTGGCATTCTTCCTGCAACGGGATGGATAGCATATAGTACCTCACAGTCCATTGATTCCATCAAATCTGCAAATTCCTTCACTGCGTGCTGACTCTGACTGACTGCCATGCCGTAGCCTGGCACTACAATGACTTTCTGAGCCCCGTCAAGCACCATTGCCACTTCTTCTGGATCGCTTCCAACCTTTGTTCTTGTCAATTGATCTCTTTCTCCAGAACCGCCGAATGCCTTGAAGAGTACGTCATAAAGCTCCCTGTTCATGGCCTTGCACATTATGAAAGTCAGAATAAGTCCAGCAGCCCCAACCATAGAACCTGCTATAATTAGTACATTGTTACCAATAACAAAACCAGTAAATGCGGCCGCTATGCCTGATAGTGAATTTAGTAGGCTTACAACCACAGGCATATCTGCACCGCCAATCGGCAACACAAACAGAATTCCTAGTAAGGTGGAAGTTACCACCAAGGAATAAATCCACGTCTTATCACTTGGCTCCTGAATTGTCATAACAATGAGTGCCATGGACGATAGTAGTAACAGTACTTTGACATAATTTAGCCATGGAGGCCCCCATGTTGGAAATGAAACCCATTTACTTCTTCCCCTATCGTCTTTCTTAGTGAACGGAATATAGAATCCGCCCTTTAGCTTCATCATAGCCACTAGACTCCCAGAGAGAGTAATACAACCAACTAGAGCTGAAAGCCCAATTGCGATCCATATAGCATATAGCTCAACACCCGGTTCAGGCACTCCCTCAGATATCCTCTTTAGTACCTCAGATAATCCTACAAGAGCTGAGGCTGCGCCCCCGAACCCGTTGAATAGAGCAACTAGTTCTGGCATCCCCGTCATCTCGACACGAGTAGCCATCAGATATCCAATCAGAGAGCCAATAACGAGACCTCCTAAAATGAGTTCCCAACCAATTATTCCCTCAGATTGAAGTTTCAGAAGAGTAACAAGAACTGCAAGTAGCATCCCTTGGGCACCGAGTCTGTTACCAGAAGGAGCAGTTCTAGGGCTAGAAAGCCTCTTTATTCCTACAATGAACATGGACGCCGACAATAGGTATCCGATGTCCCAGATTACGGGATCGACCATTAGTTGCCACCCCTTCTCTTCTTTCCGGCTATCATCTCTAGCATCCTATTTGTAACCATGAAACCACCGACAACGTTTATTGTAGCCATTACTAAAGCTAGGAAAGCCAGAACGGCTGCCATGGAAGTATCCGTTCCACTAAAATTCTCATTGGAAAGTATAAGCGCCCCTACAATAGTGATTCCAGAGATTGCATTAGCGCCGGACATTAGAGGCGTATGCAACGTAGGAGGGACCTTACTAATTAGCTCAAATCCTAGAAAAATAGCAAGTACGAATACGGTAATACTTCCAATCAGTGCGGATAATGTTAGTGACACTACAAGATTCCCCCTAGTCTAGTTTGATTCTTATGCAACTCTCCTGAACTGCATATTAGAACACCTCCCATGCCTTCAACAAAGAAGTCGGAGTCTTCTGATGGGCCCACTAAAATATCATCATCAGAGTCCAAAATTAGTCCATCATCTCCAGATATTGAGATAACGAAATTAGTTATATTATTGGAGAAAAGCATGCTAGCTGATGAGGGGATAGTACCTGCAAGATTTTTAATTCCAATAATTTTGACTCCGTGTTTGATAACTATTTCACCTGGTGAAGTCAGCTCACAATTTCCGCCGACGTCAGCATTCATGTCTACAATTACCGACCCTTTCTTGAAAGAATGTACGGCAGATTCAGGAATCGTGATAGGCGCAGGCCTACCGAAAATTCTAGCCGTAGTAACTATCACATCAGCATCACTGGCCACTTCACATACCGTATCATTTACCTTCTGGATAAATTCTGGCGTAAGGGGCTTGGCGTATCCTGACTCATCTTCGAAATCATCCATGCCCTCTACCTCGATGAACCTTCCACCTACAGATTCAATCTGTTCGGCCGCAGATTTTCTGACATCAGATGCGTATACTATCGCTCCAATTCGCTTAGCGGTTGCAATGGCCTGAAGTCCTGCAACTCCACTACCCATGATTACAAATTTTGCTGGCTTTACAGTTCCCGCGCTAGTAGTCATCATAGGTATTGCTTTGGGAACCTCCGATGCACCCATTAACACTGCCTTGTATCCAGATAGATTATCTTGGCTGGAGTTTACATCCATAGATTGAGCTCTGGACAGTCTTCTTGGTATCATGTCCATGCTGATCAAGGTAATGCCAGAAGAAATAGCTCGTCTTACAGTATCTGGGTTCCTGAAAGGATCGGCTACGCAGATAAGTACAGTGCCTTCAGATATTCCTGACAAATCAGGAGTCCTAATGGATACAATCGTTTCACAGGATAGTACATCTTCCCTTGAGCATATTTTGCCACCTCTTCCCTCATACTCTTCATTAGAGTGGTTTGCATTGACTCCGGCATCTTTCTCTATGAATACTTCAAATCCAGACTTAGATAATTTGAGTATAGAGTTGGGCACTAAAGCTACCCTCATCTCCCCTTCTGGCTCTCTGAGAACTCCTAGTCGCATAATATCACTCGTAGGTCAGAGACCAAGACAAACCTCCGAGATGTTGGCGCTTATTGAAACCGTCGGCCCAGTATTCTCATTGTCCATTAACGATATTCGGAAGGAGGCTTCAGAATGTTCTGTCGCAAAGTGCTAATACTCCAATCACTACCGCCGGTACGAGGAGAGATAGTGCCTACAGATTCGAATAAAAATACGACCATTGATGTTACGAAAAATAGTTTGAAAAAATCAATTCGTGTTGCCGTTACAGGAGCGGCGGGGAACATTGGTTATGCTCTGTTATGGCGAATAGCAAGTGGGGATTGTTTTGGGCCGACTCAACCAGTTAATCTACAGCTTCTAGAGATACCCCCCGGTATGCAACGTCTGGAAGGAGTGATGATGGAGCTGAATGACTCTGCATTTCCTCTTATCCACGGGATAATAGGCACAGATGAACCCAATATTGCATTTAAAGATGCAGATGTAATTTTTCTGGTTGGTTCTCGGCCTAGGACTAAAGACATGGACAGATCCGATCTGGTAGCGGCGAATGGACCTATTTTTGTCGGGCAGGGTAAGGCGATAGAATCGGTAGCATCACCAAGTGTGAAGGTAATTACCGTGGGCAACCCCTGTAATACTAATGCACTGATTGCCTGTGCTAATGCACCGAGTATACCTTCCCGGCAATTTACTGCAATGACTCGTCTGGATCAAAATAGAGCTGTGGGGCAAATAGCAGAACACGCCGGAGTCCCTGCTTCGCATATCAGTGATGTATTCATCTGGGGCAATCACGCTAATACGATGTATCCGGATCCTCGTTTCGGTACCATTGAGGAAGTACCCGTGACTGACATGTTTGATGCTGAATGGTTACAAGGCCAGTTCATAGAAACTGTTTCAACTCGTGGAAAGGCCATCATAGTAGCTAGGGGGGCTTCTTCCGCAGCGTCTGCAGCATCAGCCGCTATAGACCATATGAGGGACTGGTGGCAGGGCTCCAATGGCCGAATAGTATCTATGGCCATTCCTTCAGAGGGATGGTATGGGGTTCCTGAAGGATTAGTATTTAGTTTCCCATGTAGATGCGAAAATGGCGACATAGAGGTAGTGGAAGATCTTCCTATAGACAAATTTGCACAGTCAAAGATAGATGAGAATATTTCAGTTCTTTTGGAAGAAAGAAACGCGGTCAGCGAACTATTAGGAAGTTAGATGGGTGTATCAATGGGCGAGCATGTTTACCTAGAGTCGGATGGTAAATTGCTGTTAGTTTACAGTGATGGTAGAGGCCCAGCAATCCCTCAAATGGGAAGATTAGATTATGATTCTAGCTCAGAAATGATACGCTTACCTACTGCAGAAGAGCTACAAAGTTTTGGAATTCCCTGGGAAGAAATTCGTACGAACAGGTTTAGACTTGCTCAGGAGGATCATGTCGTAATACACGGTAAGCCGTTAATCGACTGGCCGGGAGAATGGGCATGGAAGGATTCTGTAATTAGTGACAATGCAGTTGACCCGGTTGCTAGAGAATCCGTATACAGAACTATACACAGAGTAGTTAGTAAGGTACTAATTTTGAATTCGAAAAAGGAAGTTTTAATGGCTAAGGTTTCAAGAGGATTTTTTACTGGTTGCTGGACACTACCGGGAGGTTTCGTTGATTATGGTGAGCACCCCAGAGAAGCGGCAATACGGGAAGCCAAAGAGGAGCTAGGTATTGATATCATTATTGAGGATCCGAAGGGTGAAACTGGCAACTCTTTTGGTGATGACGATGGTGCATATATTCGTGAAGAAATTTTTACGAGCGATGGGATAAATTGGATTTCATTTACATACAAATGTCATGCAGATATCGAGCATGAAGAAATTATTCCTAAGCAAGATGAGATTGAAGATGCAATGTGGTTCAGCATCTCGGAGGCAATAGATATTGCAGTATCAATATTTGATATTGAGGCTCTTCAAAGATTGAAATGATGGTGGGCCCGCCTGGATTCGAACCAGGGTCAAATGCTCCCAAAGCATCTAGCATAGACCAGACTAACCCACGGGCCCCTATGGGTTCGCAAGGCATCTCTTGAATGAACGTTACTGGAGAACTGACCAAGAGCTATTTGGATTTCTAAGAACCATAGATGATGTTTCTAGAAGCTCGATAAACCTCTCTGCACTCATTTTTTTGATTTTTAATGTGATCATTGATTCATTTATTGAGTTAATAGTGATTGAGTCATCTGGAAGTTTGGCAAGAGCCAAAATTTTCTGGATATCGTCACTGGTAAATCCCTCCTTGGAACGTTCAGATTTTTCATACGATGCTAATCTGGATGATAGCTCACTGATTATCTCATCGGGAACATTTGCTTTGGATACCGCATCCCTCAATTCTGAAGATGAAGAGAAGGATTTGATAGTGGACAGGGATGTTTTTTTATTGCATCTTGGGCAATTAGCATTTGAGTTAGCCCTGGATCCAAAATTCCTTCCGCATTGACATCTCAGCATTACCCAACTACCTCCCATGAATTTGGAAAAAATCCGAGGTACAAGAGGTTGACTGATTAATCCCCACCCAGACAGAGTACTATGAGTGGCGTTATTCGAGGAATCGGCTGGATAGTTTCCCTAGTCTTGATTACACTATCTTTGTATTCGATTATCTTATCCGGGGAAGTAGGCCATCAATCTTGGATTTTTCTGCTATTAATACCATTCTCCGTAGCATTGGCATTATCACCTAAGAAGGGAGAAAATGGTGCAAAAAATATCTCTGAAGAATGGGATGAAGATGAAAAAAATGATGTTGAGAAGAATCTTCAAGCGGGAGATTTTGGCTTCGATACACCCGTTCTTTAATCATACTAGGCGGAGAGTTTCTAGATTGTCGGGCGCATATGTCTGTACTTTGAATGTCTCTCGAAGTCCCTTTCTGAAGGCATTACAGGTTTGTGGATCTCCATGATGACAGATAATCTTCCTAGGAGTAGGGTTTAGCGCTTTGACATAGTCCATTAGCTGATTTCTATCTGAGTGACCACTGAACCCATCGATAATCACCATATTACAACGAACATCGATCATTAGAGTCTGACCTTTGTCAACCAAAGGAACTTGTGAGTGCCCATCTTGGAGCCTCCTTCCCAGAGTTCCTGATGCCTGGTACCCTACGAAGCAAAGTGTATTGCCGGGTTCGGGAGCCCAGTACTTGAAATATTCCACAATTGGTCCGCCTGTCATCATTCCACTTGTTGCCAAGACAATGCAAGGAGTTGGATCTAGAAGTATTGATTCTCTTTGTTCCCTGGACTCGACTTGCTTGAACCACTTGGAATTAAATGGATTCTCAGCGCCTCCTCTCAGCATCTTTCCTCTGAGGTCCTTATTCAGATAATTAGGATGACTTGTGTGAATAGCTGTCGCCTCTGAAATCATTCCATCTAGCCAGACAGTAACTGGTGTAACCTTCTCAGAATTGAATAATTCATCAATGGCCATCATAACCTCTTGAGATCTCCCAACGGCGAAGACAGGGCAGAAAATTTTACCCTTTCTTGATAGGGTATCAATGATCAAATCTTGTAGATCTTGAGTTGCTTGTTGTCTGGTTGGTTGGATGCTTTGTGGACCGCCATATGTAGATTCTATCACCAGCGTATCAACCTTGTTGAATCTTACAGTGGCCGCGTCGAATAACCAAGATTTCTCATATTTTATGTCTCCAGAGAATAGTAGTTTGTGCTCTGTTCTTCCCTCTCCAATTTGCATATAAACACTTGATGAGCCGAGAATATGTCCTGCATTTTCCATGGTCATTTTAATGTCTGGAGCTATGTCAGTCTTCTCTCCCCAATTTACATCGACCACATGTTTGATACATTCCTGAATATCAGATTTTGAGTATGGGGCCTCATTTCCTTCGGCTTGTGCCACTTTAATATAATCCATCTGTAATAGTGTCATCAAATCTCTAGTTGGTTGAGTGCAGTAAACCGGACCCTTGTATCCATATCTGAATAGTACCGGAAGCATCCCAATATGGTCGACATGAGCGTGGGTGATAATGACCGCGTCGATATTGTCCAGGGGAAGCATTTCAGGGGCGGCAAAGAACGGTTGGACCTCACTTCTGTTATTCGTAGGTTTTGCACCGCAATCAACGAGAACCTTGGACTCATTGGTAGTGACAAGATGCATAGCTCTTCCAACCTCTCTGTATGAGCCGAGTGCAGTGACCCTAACCCACGATGGACCAGGTCTTTGTGGCCTGTATATCCTAGTGCCGAATTTTCTGAGTAGAGTTTTTCTTTCGTCAGCTAGCTCCTTTCTGAATCTTCTAATGTCCGTCTGAGTTCTACTTTCCCTAGCAGGAGCCCTAACAACGTTTACCAGCCATCCAATCTCGTTTCTAAGCTGTTGGATGTTGGCTCCTTTCTGACCTACTGCTGACTTTGGATCATCAGCTTCAATTGTGACTTCAGATAAAGCTGGATCTAGCCAAATTCGTCTAATTTGAGCTTCTTCTGGCATTATTCTTGAAACTGCATCATTCACCTCCTTCTCACTTGAAAGTAAATCTGGATGTGGCCTGATCACGACTCTTCTTCTAATCGCCTTAGCGATCTTGACTGTCAGGCTCTGCCCTCCCGCTCCTCCGAACGATTCGGGCTCTCTGGTGATAATAGAAATAGACCCAGCTTCAAGATCAACGTCATAGTCTATTCCTTCGGGAACAATTTTTCTAATTTTATTCTTAATTTCTGAGAAAGTAAGCCTCATCATTTCACTTCCTGCTCACGCTAGATTTCCTGTTAACAACAGGTAAGTGCACTAAGCGTGAATTTCAAAGATCTTTGATGAGATTGGAAACCTCATCCTCTGACAATTGTCTATAGCCAGTTTCTGGAGTAATTACGGCGAGATCCATGCCATTGCCACTAGCGGCATCTCTCTGTGCTGATGCTAACAGTGACTTTGCGGCTACCCTGAGAGCTTCCTTCTCGGACATATTGAGTTTGAATTGATCCTCCAGAACTCCATACATGTAGGGACTACCTGATCCAGTAGCACAGTAAACATCTGGTATGGATCCGCCTGCAGAGTCTATACTGTAAACACTAGATCCTGAACTGTCGACCCCGACAATAAGTAGTTGCACATAGTGTGGCCTACCCACTAGAATATTGGCAGTTAGTGTTGCCGCTCCTTTGACGGTCATCGGTTTGCCCTGCTTTAGCTCATAGAGCTTCAATTCTGCAGATAGAGTTCTAGAGAGGGATTGCGCATGGCCCACAAGGCCGGCAGTGGTTAGAGCAACATAGTCTGAAATATCGAACAACTTCTTGACGCTCTTGTTAGCAATAAAGTGGCCCATGGTTGCCCTATGATCCGCGCCGACTACCACTCCACCATCAAAAGTAATTCCAATGGTACTAGTACCTGTCTTAACTGCATCAAGTGTGGGATCCATAGTGTCACCGCCGGTGAGTGCCGACAACCTCTTCTCGGGACAGCCCCTTATGAATCCGACGGGACCAAGGTTTGAGAAAACCCCTAACTTGGCGTTCTAATCTGAGGTTGGGACCGGATAAATCAAGGAGCATCAGTATTTTGCAGAGTCGTGGCAAGAGGGGGGCGTAAGGAGCCGAAGTGGATTAAGGTGAGAGAATCCGAGCCAGATATGGACACTATGGCGCCCGGTCAAGATTATCATGATCTTGGAACTTCTTACCCCGATGCACCCGTTCCAAGAGTCGTTGGTGATGTTGTTATCAGAAGATGCGAACTTGATGACCTAACTGGAATCACTGAATTGATGAATTGGATTTCTGATGGAGATATGGTGATAGTTAAGATGGGCGAGATAATAAAAAACGACCTAGAACTCAATGTAGCCGTGAATAAAATTCAAAGATTTGTAGAGGACGATATAGCTGGCGAGGTTGTCAGGCTAGGAGATAGACGTCTACTACTTCTGCCTTCCAGCTTCACGAGTGGAATTGGTAATTGAGGGTCATTATGGAGAGTCAGCTAGAGCAGTCATGCCCAATTTGTGGGGCAGAGAATAGTCTTAAGATGATGGCGCACACCTCTGAAATACCTTATTTTGGAGAACATACACAAATCACAATGTCGTGTAATAGTTGCGGTTGGAGGGTTACTGATTTTATCCCAGCAGAGGGAAAGAAGGCCGGTTCATGGAAATTGGTGGTAAGTTCTACGGAGCATATTAGTTCCAGGGTAGTCAGATCATCCTCGTGTACTGTTAGGATAGTTGAGCTAGGTCTGGAGGTAACTCCTGGTTCGAGTTCTACTGGATACATATCCAATGTGGAGGGTGTTTTAGATAGATTCTCAAGTGCAATAGGCACGATTAGGAGACAGGCTGATGCGGAAGATGATAGCGATATTCTGAAAAAATGCGATGAGCTTCTTTCGAAGATTGATAGGGTAAAGAATGGTCATCTCACTGTAACTTTGGAGCTCCTTGATCCGGTTGGCCACAGTCAAATACTACACCATGAGGCCGTATCTTCAGAAATTTCAGAGGAGGATGCAAAGGAATTAGATCCGGGGCCGGTATACCCTGTTTTTGATGTCTAGAGTAAATAATTAGGCTGAGTCATGAGCGATGAACTCATGGGTCCTATCTCTCCAATATTCTCTTTTTTCAGAGATCTCTTCTAACCATTTGGAGGCTTTTTCTATACATAATTTCTTGATCTCTCCAGCTAACATTCTGCCACTTTCATAATCTCTCCTAATTTCGGCTAATGCAGTGTCTTCTGGCTCAAAGAAGAACTGTAGGTATTGGAATGAGATATCTTTGGAACAGTCACCACCGAGTCTTCTGTGTTCCTCAACTGTAGACTTCCCCCCGCTAATGGCCCTATTGACCTTCTTAGACATCGACTCGATAGAGTCAGTCATGAAGATCGTAGTTTCCGGCTTTGAAGACGACATTTTACCCCCTGTCATACCTGGGGCGAATCTATGATAGGTTGAGCAGGGAGGCATTAGCCCTAGTCCGCCGAGATCTCTTTCAAGTCGCAATAACTCCATCCTTATTAGATTCTTATCTGACCTAGTTGCCCCTGGAATATCCATAGTTCCGTGCTTAGGATTGGATGAAAAATCGGCGAAACCCAGTGGAGAGATTAAGTCAATTATTTTACCGAAAATCGCCTCTCTTGAAGACCGGTCTAATCTGCCGTTACTGCCTATGCCGAAAATTGCAGAATTGTCAGATTGCATTGACAATGAGACGGTTAGTCCGCCTGATTTTTTCTCTTTGATATTAAACCAATTAGTCTTACCAACAATATCTCTGGTAAGTCTGAGATGTGGGTCCTGATCGATTCCGACTGGGACTACAATAGGCCTAAGACCGCCAAAATCATCAAGTTGTGGATGGACGATATCCCCGACCTGTACTAACGGGGCTTGAACATGTGCTAAATTGGTCTCACCTGTAAAGCCATAAATAGACTCAAATTCGGATAGGTTGGTCCTTCTTCCTAGTGTAAAACCAAGTCTTTGAACTTCCGGCCTAGAGCTCTGAAAATATACTTCAGTCTCTGATGGATCTAAGCCCAAAGCAGCATAGTTCAGAACATATTCCTCTAATGCGATCTTGCGCCCTTGAGCAATCGAGGTCCCACGTGTTGCTAATGCTTCGAGGTCAGCTACTGCAACAGTGACATCTGCTCCGTGTCCTTGAAACCACTTAACCTGTTCAATCACCATACTATGACCTAGATGCATCCTTCCACTTGGCATAAGACCTGTTAGTACGCCCAAAGGTGACTTGTCTCTTATACAACGTATTGCTACATCTAAGTCTCTGTGGGCAAAAACAACACCTCTACGATGAAGCATACCAGGGTTGGGAATGTTGCTTTGATCAACCATTTCAAGACCAAATTGATTGACAATTCTGGAGTAGTCGGTTTCTCCGTCTGTAGACCATGGGTCAATACCGACGTCCTCGTTCATGAGTGTTGGAATGTATGGTCCTCAATCAAGTCATCGCTGTTAAAGGACTCAAAATAGCTAACCGAAGGTGCAATATGTTATTGCCGACCCCACGTGAATATGAAATTGGTACATTGCTTTGGAGCTGGCTTGGTGGGCTCTTATGTGGCTACAAAACTAGCTGAAAGCGGACACCATGTGCATATTTATGATTTAGAGCCGAAAAATAGTATGTTTGAGACTTACTCAAATATTACTGTGCATGTGGGAGATGTTTTTGGTTACGATTTGGAAGCTCTTGACAATGAGTCCATGTTTGTGAATATGTTACCCGGGGAAGTTGGCCATAAACTTACAATGAGACTGGCACGTGTAGACGGCCGGCATATAGTAGATCTCAGTTTTAGCGAGAAGACCCCTGATACGATACCAGAAGATAGAATTGGTATCGGGACTAAAGTTCTCTGGGACGTTGGAATAGCACCGGGGCTGTCAAATATGCTCCTTTCTAGGGCATGTGAAATATTTGGAAGAGTTAGGACGGCAGTAATAAGAGTAGGTGGAAATCCTGCTGAAAAAAAAGGTGGATGGAACTACATGGCTCCATTTTCTCCTAGAGATGTAATAGCGGAGTATACGCGACCTGCTAGAGTCGTCAGGGAAGGAGTAATAGTAACTCTCCCTGCACTAACTGAGAGGCATTCAATAGAAGTTAACGGGAGAGGAACAATGGAGGCATTTCTTACAGATGGGCTTCGTTCCGTCATGAGCTCCATACCAGCAGAAGAGATGTCAGAGTATACGGTCAGATGGCCCGGACACATAGAGAGATTCGTCAGGGAAAGAGAGTCGAACTCGATAGATCTAGACAAGTTAATTTCTGAGTGGAGTTTTGATCCAGAGACCCCTGAATTTACTTGGATGGAAGTTTCTGCTACTGATTATCTCGGAAAAAGTATGGATTGGGTAGTGAGTGATTCTGGAGGTGAAGACGGATCTTCCATGGCTCGTACGACTGGACTTGTCACAGTAGGATGTATCCGGGCATGGATTGATGAGCCGGATATGCTTGAACCTGGAATACATGCTCCTGAGAACCTTCCAAGAAAGGTAGTGGATTCGATTATCGATATGATGAGCGAAAACGGAGTGGAGATTACAGGCCCTAATGTAAATTGATTAGTGAGATTGGGCCAAATATCTTGTTATTCTCCATCGTCCATTTCCACTATTCTCTTCACTATAACTGGAACTGCTATTAGGACTGATAATGCAATGATAGGGAGGCTCCAATTAATCTCTTCTTCGGAGGGCCTTTCGACTAACCAAGTAAAGGTCAAAATAGATTCTTGAAAGTCTGAAGACCAATGGAAGAGATTTGTTGTGTGATGGCCCACCACTGTAATAGCATGATGTAGATCATTGAACGTAGACAACGGAGAATATGAGAATTCATCAGGCATATTATCGATTGTAACCTCTACAGTTGACCCGGGCATTATTGTGAATAAAGCTCCATTTTCATATGTCCTCCATCCGTGTTTCAATTTCCTTTCGGTGGTACTCAAATCTGGAAATTGTTCACCTTCACTATCGTAAACTTCGATTATGTTCCCATCGATTTCTAAACTAACCGAGCCTGGGACATCCCAAGCACTTGACGACAATGGATTAGAAATAATAATCTTATTTTCTTGAGCATTAACTTCAATGGCATCACTTGAAATTTCATGGAAATACCATTCTCCCCAAGTAGTGAACCATACATCTTGTTCCTCAAGCCAAGTCATCAGATCTTTATCTTCCCTGACCTTGATATCATCAACCCTAGCCCTCCACCAAATACTAACTAGGGAGTCTTCTTCAGCAGATTCCAGTAGTTCCATATTGGCAGAGTTCTTCTCCAAACTACCTCCGTTTCTCGAGAATGTGGCTAGTCCCTCTGGCGCATTTTGGACCATATCTCCTGTGATCAAGAAACCAGAGTTCACCAGAGCAAGTGCTGTTTTATTGTCTACATGATCACCAGTGATTCCGAAAGATATTGGATCTTTTCCCCACCTAGAAGAGTCGGTGTGAGAAACCAAGTATTCCTTACATTCTTCAATAACCCAGTTTTCTTTTAAGGTATCAATACCTTCAAATCCATGGCATCCGAATTCATCACCATTTTCCATACGCTCGGGCCCGATGAGGTTGGTAAGCCACCCATCATCGGACCATTCACCAGCAACACTAGGCGAAAGAATAGGAATTAGAAATACTGATACCAGTATCAGTGAGAGCGCTTTGCGCGATGGCATGCACTCGGCAGGGGGCAAATGTCTAGAAAACTTGTTATTGTTTCACAAAGAGTGAAATGACATTCTTTGTCGGAGTTACATGGCTAAGCTCTCTACAGAGGAGATTCGTTCATTCTCATATCTATCCGATATTGGAGGCACTGAAGAGTCATTTTCAATCCCTTTGATTTATCGGTTTCTGGTCAGGTATCTTTCCCCTCTAGTTAGGTTTTTCTTCAATATTAACTATTCAGGTCTAGAAAGAATACCAAGAAAAGGGGCCATGATTATTACTTCAAATCACGTATCAAACCTGGATCCAATCTTCAAGATTCTTGCTGCCCGTAGACAAGTATTTTATCTTGCCAAAGAGGGTCACTTCCAAAAGCAACCTAACAGGTTTATTATGAGAAGTAATGGGATGATTGAGACTATCAGATCGGAAGGAGGTAAAGACGCACTCTCTAGAGCTCATGATGTCTTAAGCTCTGGGTTTGCATTAGGGATATTTCCAGAGGGCACTAGATCTAGAAATGAGAAACCACCATTCCTACAGAATGGAAAGACTGGTGTAGCTAGGCTTGCAGCTAGCTTTCCAGATATTCCTGTAATTCCAATCTGTATTATTGGCTCAAGAGATGTAATGCCCCCGGGTGCAAATTTTATTCGATTCTGGAAATCCGTAGATGTCCATATTGGAGAGCCTGTAACATTCGGAGAATGGCTCATATCTAACGAAGGTGGTAACTTCTCCAAGAGTCAATTAGAGATGTTGAGCTCAGTTGATGAACATGGTAGAAACTCGATAATGAAGTCTCTATATCGCAAGTTCACAGACCAATTGATGGGGACAATCGAAGAAATGGGTGCACCCTGAACGACCGCATCCTTGAAGGACTACCAACATGACGTAGGGATGATGCAACAATACTTGGACTTCCTTCGAAGGATACTCGATGAAGGGTCGGTTAAGGAAGACAGAACCGGTACTGGAACTGTTTCTTTATTTGGGCATCAGATGAGATTTGATCTTTCCGATGGATTCCCTGCAGTAACTACAAAGAAGGTCCATTGGCCCAGTGTTATTCATGAGCTACTTTGGTTCCTTTCAGGTGAAACCAACGTAGGTTATCTAAGAGATAACGGTGTCAGGATTTGGAATGAGTGGGCTGATGAGAATGGCGATTTAGGACCTGTTTATGGAAAGCAATGGAGGAGATGGGAAACTCCAGATGGAAAGGTAGTTGATCAAATTAGTAATGCTGTGGAGATGATAAAGGATAATCCTGAGAGTCGAAGAATAATAGTTTCTGCATGGAATGTTGGGGAGTTGGATCAGATGGCACTCATGCCTTGTCATGCTTTCTTCCAGTTCTACGTCAGAGATGGGAAGCTATCCTGTCAACTGTACCAAAGAAGTGCTGATGCCTTTCTCGGGGTGCCGTTCAATATCTCTTCATACAGTCTCTTGACATGCATGGTTGCACAAGTTTGTAACCTTGAACCGGGGGAGTTTATTTGGACTGGGGGGGACTGTCACCTTTACAGCAATCATATAGAACAGGCTAGAAAGCAGATAGAGAGGGAGCCGCTTCCACTGCCTAAGCTAGAGTTAGACTGTAATGTTGACTCGATTGATGATTTCAACTACTCTAGCATCAAGATTCTAGATTACAATCACCATCCTCATATTCCAGCTCCGATTTCGGTTTGAGGTAATAAAATGAAGATTTCAATAATCGTTGCAATGGATGAAGAAGGATATATTGGTCTGGACAATGGTTTACCTTGGAAGCTTTCCAGTGACCTATCCAGATTCAGGAAACTCACAGAAGGTGAAGGATTCAATGCGGTTATTATGGGTAGGAAAACTTGGGATTCCCTTCCGCAGAGCTTTCAACCACTACCAGAAAGACTCAATATCGTAATGTCTAGAGATACTGGATGGCGTCACAATGAAGCTGAAAATGCCCTATACCCGGGTAGAGCAATTGAGATTGCTTATGCAGACGGGTGTGAAGAATGTTGGATAATTGGTGGATCACAGATTTATGAAATGTTTCTTGAGCAGGTCAATGAAATACATTTGACAACAGTTCATACATCTGGAAGTGGGGACACTAAGTTTCCAGAATGGAGTAGAGATGATTGGGTGGAAAAGGAAGTCGAAAGTACAGAGATTGATGAAAATAATGAGTTTCGAACGACCTATTCTATATGGAAGCGACAGTGAATGATATTTCTAATCCAATCTTTTGATGGCATTCTTAAAATTATGAAGGGTTTTTCTGCTCTCTGCGGTGGCTCATTCTTCTTCTATGTGGGAGTCCTTCATTTTACAGATACCAGTTGGTTTGAGCCTATAGTTCCACCAATATTTGGATCAGCGAGGTTTTGGGTTTTAGCCAGTGGAGTTGCTGAAATATTCGTGGGCTTGGGATTAATAATCTCTGGCTTGGAGATATTCTTTAGCTCGGGACATTATTTCAGGGCGAAGGCTGGTTTAGCTAGTGCCCTTCTTCTCATTATGCTCTATCCTGCCAATCTTTACATGTGGATTTATGATATCGAATTGGGAGATGGGGCTTCATTATCTTCTACTGGCCATATTGTAAGGCTTCTATTGCAAATTGGAGGGATTATAATCAGTCTATGGATAGCTGGCTTCAATTATAGTAATACAGATTCTAATGAGTAGGTTGCTGTTCGGGAATATGTTAATGTTTGAAACCCGGGAGGGACATACATGATCGATATATTATCAGATAGGGTTTTGGAACTTTCAAATATTGAGTACTTTACCTTCGGATTCAATATTTTTGTTTATCTTTTCTCGAGTAGCATAGTCTCTCATCACAGAGATATAGATGAGCATACTATCAAATCGAGAACAAGATTAGTTCATGGATTAAACATTCTGGTATTTATTTCATTTATAGCATCAATTCTTTTTCATGGAGACGAGTTCCCAGCAGATGAGATAAGTAGGACTTCCCTTACATTGCTTGCGTCATACTTGATATTTAATGGAATTGAGGCTTTTCTACTATCCAAATACGGAGAGGAAATTGAGGTAATGGGAGTCTCAAGAAAGGTTGAGACTCCTACATCTAGGACCTTGGAATTGGTAGCTTTCTCACTGATTGTAATGACTGCAACGATTGGATTGATCAATGTCTGGGGGATCACTGGCCTTCTGGAGACTACGGGCGTAATTGGATTCTTGGCACTAATCGTTTTCACTACCAAAGACTACTGGCTTAGAGACTTCCTCAGTGGCATACTAGTTATTGGCGGAAATAGCGCCAAAAGAGGTGATGTGATCTCTATTCCCGAAGCTGGGATACTAGGGATAATACTCGAAATTAGAGGACTACAAACCAGAATAAGAGATTTAGCACAGGGACATGATATAGAAATTCCAAATTACAGTCTATTACAGTATAGGACCGATTACCTGAGGAAATCCAAGGGAGGACCTTTCAAGGACTTCGTCGAGTTTAACATTGGATACGGAATCCCTAGTGAGACTGTGAAAGCCTACCTTAACGCTGTATATAATTCGGTATCTGAATCTAGCCCGTCACTGGATTCATTGAGAGAGCCCAAGATAACAATCAGAGAAAACGCCAATAATGCTGTTATTTGGAGGCTCACATATGTTCTCGAAAGACCATATCAGCTACTAATGGTTAGGAACGCAGTCAACCTAGCGGCTTATGATCTACAGGATGATTTCGGCATTCAGCTCAGTACGCCTCAATTGGAGAAGCTGGTTGAGTCTTGACCCTCACGATATTCCGTAACTCTGATTCCCAAACCTCCCTTTTTTGAGTCTCTTTTCATTATCTTATCCATCTTATTGTGAAATTCTGACTCTAGGTCGACCTTCATTGCTAGAGAATGTCCTAGAATTAGTATCAATAGATCTGCCAACTCTTCAGATGCCTCTGATTGTGGTTTTCCCTTGGTTATGGCCGCGGATAGTTCACCCAGCTCCTCTACAGTCAGAGCTAATCTGTAGCCCATATCATGACCATTATTCTCCGGAGACTGAAAAGAGTGTTTATGATGGAATTGTGCGACTCTCTCCATCATTGTATTCCAAGAGCCATCGGGATTCACAGATACGTCACTCGATATCCAGTCATCTACACTTACTTTCCTGTCCATAGCATTCGGAGAGGTAGGTTGGAAATCAACTTTGACTTTTATTTTGTATATTCAATTAGAAGAGATTTGATACAAGAAGTGACTAGTTCCCTCATAGTAGAGGCAAGTCTGTCGACTGAGTGATGGTCAATATTGGCCCTTGGATCGGTGGGGTCTCTTCCAGCGGCCCAGTTTGAGGAACACGCGAGGGCTACGTGTGGAATCCCAGTTTCAGATATGAGTCGGCTTTCAGGCCCTAATGTCATGCCCACAGTATCGGCACCAAGTCTTTCTAATGCTGAAATTTCAGCGGGCGATTCAAATTGAGGGCCTACGCACTGTGCAACAATGATTCCCTTTGGAACGTCTCCTTGATTTTTGAAAAGTGATTTTGAACATATCGACATAGCATCTGAATCAAAGGGGGAGGTCCTATCAAAATGCTGAGCATCATCGTCAAAAAATGTCCATGGTTTGATAGCCAAATCTAGAATATCTGAAGTGATGCCAATTTTACCAGGTGGGAAATCATCCCTCATTGAGCCTACAGAATTGATGCTTAATACGAGATCAGGTTTCAGACTTCTTATAGCCATCACATTTGCTCTGTGTTCAATCATGTGAGGAGGTGTTCTTTTCTCTCCGACAGAGTGGTGCCTATCCACTACCGCTACCATGCCTTCTGGCAAATGGGATATAGTTACAGGGACTTCACCCCAATCTGTCTCTACCCTAACGATGGTATTTTCGCTCGGAGGAGAAATATCATTTGATAAGCTACTCATGCCGGTACCGCATAACACCGCAACGCGGGACATTGTATTACTCCATTATTCTAGAAATTAGGTCGGCTTTCTTGCCGGAAACGGGCTTACCTGCTTCTTTGAGGACTGCTTTGAGTTCTGCTACTGTCATACTTTCGTAGTCAATCTCTTCGTCTGAATCATCAGATTCCATTTCAGGCCCCGACTCGTTTGTTTCATCCTCGATTTGATCTTGATGTTCAGTATTTTCCTCGCCGTCCTCTACCTCGGTAACAGATTTCTTCGATGCTTCCTCTTCAGCTATGATTTCCTCTAATGTTGGGCCATCGTTTGTGACAACTCCTGACTGTATTAATTGGGTTCTTCTTATCATAACCATCCTAATGGGGCTAATTTTTGATGCTTCTTCCTTAATTAAGGCCTCAAGCTCACCATCCATAACTGATTTTTGCATCGAAACCCAAGTTGAGGAGGCGCCGGCTTTCAAGATAGTATTCCTAGCTACAGATCTAATCTCATTCTTCTGACTTGACTTGACCCTTTCTCTTGTCAAAATTAACGGTTTGAATCTTACATAGAATCCGTCTTCTGTAACGACATCCACGGTGTCATCGATTTTTCCTCTATCCCTTCTTACTTGCCTTCGGACGTGATCTTGCATCATCTGGTGGCCTATGAATTCAGTGATAGCATCACTTCCCAAAACATCAGAAACTCTGAATCTAACCTTGACATGCATCTTTGAGAAGTCCCCATCAAGTTCATTCTGCATAATCTCATAATTTCTACCGATTAGCATCTCTGGCTCTTCTGCCAGGGTCTCACCGATAACTCTGTATGACCATGGATTTCTTGGCGCTCTTATGGAAAACCATCTCTTGGACTTCCACTTATCTCTCTGCCTTCGTGCCGCTGCTCTCGCCTTTGCTCCCTTTGCCATTACAACGACCTCATCATCGGGGGCTTCCCCGCTTGCGCCCCTCCGACCTACACTTAGTATTTGAAACAGGCCCTAATGATGCCTATTTAGGTAAGTGACTATGAATGGTCGATTCCCGCCTAAAGATATGGGGATACTCAGGGCTGAGTGGAGAATACATGCATGCGAGCTTGATGACATGGCTCTAATCCAGAAATCCCTGGAGTGGTTGTCAGGGATCGAAGATTGTGTTGTCTGGGAAAAGGACAAGTCTTTTCATGGCCCTCCCATAAGTACTGGTATTGTCAAGATCGGAAGAAAAAAATTGGCTAGGGAGAGCCTAGGTAGGCTTGGTAGTGAAACTCTGCTGAAATTACTTTCAGATGGCCTTGAAAAGAGGATTGACGATGATAAGAATTTGCATCTAAGAATCTCTCTTTCTAAACTAGTCAAGGGAGAAGTCAGACTCTGTTCAGGAGATAGAAATGAGGCATTTGTAAAAGGGGTGTTCAAGATTGAGTCATATCCTGGAGATAATCATCTTGAGATTATTACGGATTTAGTTAGAAGCATGACTTAATTCTTGATAATTGTGATTAAGACCAAGGCTTAAATTGGTTTAGGCTAACCTAAAAATTTTTATGCCATAACAAGCAATTATATGCCCCCATTATATCCGAATTTACATGACTCATGTAGTTACAGACGCTTGTGTTGACCACAAGTATCAGGACTGTGTAGCCGTTTGTCCTGTCGAGGCATTCAGAGAAGCTGACACTTACTTGGTCATAGATCCTGATGAGTGTATTGATTGTGCTGCATGTGTCGCTGAGTGTCCTGTCGAGGCCATATTTGCAGATACTGATTTGCCAGATGAGCATGAGGAATGGCTCGATAGAAATGAGGAAGAGGCACCAGGCCTTCCAATTGCAGAAGGGGACTCTCCTGTTCTAGCCTAGTTGTTAAGATAATTATTACATAGGTTCTTGAGTGGACTGTCGTAGCATTGTACATGAGTACTACCTTCGACCTGACAAAGATGCGTCACGGAACCGAGCTCCTAAAGAGAGGTTTTGCCAAAATGCAAGAGGGCGGAGTGATAATGGATGTTGTCACACCTGAAGAGGCACACATAGCAGAAGATGCAGGTGCAGTTTCTGTTATGGCGTTGGAAAGAGTTCCTGCAGATATTCGCGCCATGGGAGGAGTTGCAAGGATGAGCCATCCACAGATGATTCAAGAAATAATTGAAACTACTAGTATCCCTGTAATGGCCAAGGCCAGAATTGGGCATAGTGAAGAGGCACGGGTATTAGAACAACTTGGAGTGGACATGATAGATGAGTCTGAAGTCTTAACTCCTGCAGATCCATTCTTTCACATACCCAAGAACGACTTCACAATCCCTTTTGTGTGCGGTTGCACTAACCTAGGCGAGGCCGTAAGAAGAATTGCTGAAGGAGCAGCGATGATTAGAACAAAGGGCGAGGCGGGGACGGGAAATGTTGTCAGCGCAGTGCAACATGCTGTACTCGTCAGTAAAGAAATTGAGTATGCTTGTGAAATTATTAAGGACTCGGATAGCAAAAATTACGAAGAGGTTATTTCATCGATTATGGATGGTTATAACCGAGTAAAGAAAGGCTCAAAATTTAATCTCCTCTCCAAGACAACTCCTTTTGGAACAGTGGAAGAGCTCCGTTCTGAAGTAGAATCTGTGGTTTCTGAGGTGGCTCAAAATAAGCGCTTACCTGTTGTTACTTTCTCGGCAGGAGGCATTGCAACTCCGGCAGATGCAGCTTTGATGATGAATCATGGTATGGACGGTGTCTTTGTAGGCTCTGGCATATTCAAGAGCTCAGATCCAGCTAATACGGCTGAGGCCATCGTGATGGCTACTCATCACTATAATGATCCATCTATTGTTTCTGAAGCATGTTCGATGATTGGTGAAGCAATGCCAGGACTCGAAATTGAGACGCTAGAATTGAGGCTAGAAGACAGAGGATGGTAATACTACTTTCTAGTTCTTCTAAAGGCGCCGACTTTCCTGGACTTCCTTCTTTTTAGAGGAGTTGTGGTATTTGCATTTGGAGATGCCTGGGGGTCCCCTGACATTGACCCGCCTAGGGTTAGTGAACCCTCGGAAAGTAACCTATCAGTAAGTGAGTCTGCTAGAACCTCATCGTTGTCGGGTGTCTTCAGAGCTTCCCTCACGGACTCGTTATGATCCCTAATCACTCTGGCCCTTTCCTCTCTCCTTGACTTCATTTCATCTCTGGCCTCGTTGACCTCTTTCAGAAGAGCTTCAATTTCAGCATGTACGGAGTTAGCTAATTCTTTTGACTCTACGAAAATCTCATGGAGACGATCTCCCTCTGATCTAAGGAAGTCTCTTTCTTCAAGCATTGGTTTTACTTCCTCCCAAATATCGTCGGCTTCTTCGTGTGCGCTTTTCATTGCTTCATGTTGCGCGTCCGCTTCGGCCTTCAAGGTCTGAATAGTACCTTCCAAATCTCCGAGGTCGATATTTATGGCCTCAAACTCTGCGGCCTTTGGAAGTAGCTCATCCCTCCTAGAAGCCAAATTCTTAAGCTTTCTAAGAAGCCTGTTCTCTGCCTTGAGGGTCAGTGTACCATCTGTCATAAGCTTGTTTTCTATTTGTGAAATCTCAGCAATAGCTTCCGATAGTTCAACCACATCGGACTTGGCCTTTCCTGCTTCATTTCTTCTGCCCTTCTTACTGTTGATGATTTCCCTAATCCTAGACTGTATGGCATCCCTCTGGGCCTGATGTGATTTAGCCCTAGCTCTGACTTCTTTCTGCTGTGATAATTTTTCCTCTATGTTAGACCTAATCTCCTTTGACTGCTCCTGAACTGAGTTTCTAGAATTAGCGGCCCTTCTAGCGTCCTCGTTATGAGATGCCCTTTGATCCCTCATTCTCCTAAGCCTAGCCTCCATGGCATGGAGCCTAGTTTTTAGGTCGTCATCAGGACCCTTTTCCTCATCATTCACGTCCATGCGACGAGGTAGAAGTTCTTGAATGGAACTCATCAAAGTAGTCCAAGTACTGAGCCAGCTAAGGGCAATAGTGGAGATGTGATTGCAATAAGAGCACCGATCATGAACATTGCACCAACCGTCCTTCTTGTTCTTGTTATGAGGTCGCTTCCAACTTGGACATTGAGAACCCTTCCTGAGATTAGGTTACCAGAGTCGTCTTCCAGTCTAACTGTGACCGTAGCCTCTCCCTTAATGGACGGTAACAGACTTTGCCAGACGATACTTGTACTGTTTGTCATTTCTTGGATCATAGAAGATAGTGAAGAGGGGTTTAGTGGATCTGATGACGAAACTAGAGGAGATGAGTGTAATTTGTAAACACATTCATTCGGTTTAAAGTCGGGAGTCTGTATCTTCAAAACTAGATCTTTTGGCTCTTCACCGGAATTGAGTATAAAGGCAAATAAATTTGCCTGACCTACGACTAAATTCTCCATATCTACATCGAACCAGAAGCCTCCATCTGAGCTACTGATTCCCCTCCTCATCCTCATCCTATCATGTAATCTAAAAAATGGCTTACATTCACTTCTAGCGTGTTGCAGTAGCCTATCCCAGGTTTCCTCGCCTACTTCTGGGTGTCTGAAAAGTCCGTCTATTGCCGTTGGCTCGACCATCAATTCTAAATTTTTTCTGAACTCTGATTCGGAAATTAGAGAAGATCTCCTCAAGTGAAGTAGTAAGAGCAGGGACTCTTGTAACTCGGACATTGTATAACCTTCTCTGAGTTCCGATCTAACGGTTTTAAGGTACTCAGTAATTCTTATTCCAAGCAGTGGGTCAATGTGTGCTTTTATGACATCATTGAATGGCCTGGTTAGCAGTGCCGGGTGAATTGGAGGAGAAAATGCCTCAAGCATACCCCACGGTTCGGATGCATTGAATCTGGACCTTATGGAGATAAGTTGTACTCCGTAACCTGCTAGCAGGGATCCAGTAGATAGTGCCAATAGAACCGGACTAACCTGTTCTTTACCAGATGGGAACCATAGTGATAATGCAAGAAGAATTGATGAGATAGCTATCAATGATGAGATTGCCGTAACCTGTCTAATCGACCCATCTAAAGTCGCCCTCATCTCGGCATAGCCATGAGAACTCCTAAAGGTTAGGCCCGAAGATGTTAGTGCATCTGCTTCGTAATGAAATATTGTTCTTGAATAGGTCATCATCCTGAGTAAGATTGTTAATAGAAAAATATCGGCAATTAGTATTAGTAATGCTATGGCATATGTTGTTCGGACCAATGAAAAACCACCTGCTGCATCTCTTAGAGTATTATTCCACCAGTCAGTATCATTGCTACCGTATGACTGCGCGGCGCCAAGTAGGACAATTGCCAACAATGGCAGGAATAGTACTAGTCTAGCTCCTCCGCTCACCAATAACCTATCTAACCTCAAAAGTGCAGATTCTTTTGATCGGAGTGTGTCGTCCATCCAAGAGGTGGACGATGAGGAAATATTAGAAACAGGAACTGAAGGAGCTGGTGGGGCAATACCAGATAAGTCATCCGCCAATGACACGAGATCCAGATTTTCATTCTCTTTAATTGACATTTTAACTCTCCGTACGTGATAGAATCCTCTTCATGATTGACTCACTAATGGAGATTAGTTCGCCGTTACAATATACGCCCTCTTCGCGAACTTCTATTCTAGATCCTATCCCTAGGCCTGATAATTCCAGTGTCTTCACATCTGTTGGCTGAAGTGCGATCACCTCTATTGTTGCTGAAGAGCCTAGGGGAAGGAAGGAAATGGGTAGCAAAAGACCCTCATTAATTGGCTTTACTGATCTCTTTATAGATGGAATTTTTTTCCCTTCTGGCGTCTGTTCGGGATAACCTAGCATCCTATCTAATGATTCCTCTAAATCAATCGACATGTTATGCTCCATCTTACAGGCCGCGGCATCAACATCACCATCAAATCCAATTACATCAGTAAGTAAAATTTGCAACAGGCCCTCCCTTCTTTTTATCCTAGCGGCCGTGTTAAATCCTATAGGGGTGAGTCTGCACCCCTTGTAAGGAACATATGTCAATAGACCTCTTTCAGATAGTCTTTGAATCATTTCCGTGGAAGATGCATTGCTAACTGACATTATGTCCGCTAATTGGGAGGTCTTGACAATAGTACTTGGCTCAGAATCATAGATCTCAAAAATTCTCTTTAGATACATCTCTTCAAATTCACTTAATTCACTCATCCAAATCACCTCCAAGAGCCATGAACTCACATCTACAAGCAGGGCATCTAGACATTACTGGTCTCTTTACCAATGGCACCTTGAGTAACTGATCGCAAGATGGACATGATAGTATATCATTGTCCGAGGTAGAGGAAATATCTACATTATTTTCTGAGTCTTTACTTTCTATTTCTTCTTCTATAGCTGAGGAGTCAGCACTAATTTTGATTTCCTCCTTGACGCCAACTTCGAAGCTATTCGAGCATGCGGGGCATCTCACTCTCCCTACATGATCGCCTGGGATACTGAGCCTTTGACTACAGGTGGGACATGTTGCCTCTATGTTATCTCGCTCCCTCCTTTTCTCGATTCTTGAAGCAGAGCCCTGATTCTTCTTTTCCGTGTCAGGCGTCCTTTCCGTAACAACTCTCCAGAATGCGAGTAAAATCATCATTAAAACTAGTCCAGAAACTGCGCCTAAGAGGGCCGCAGTTGGGTCGAATGGTATCTCAAAACCATCTGAAGGCCTCTGATTGGCCTGAACGGCTATACTTCCTGACGAGGTGCTTATGGCGGATGAAAATTTCACTTGCAGAGCAGTGGTACCCTCGTCCTGCCAATTGGGGACTGTCAATGATATCGCTTTTTCCTCTCCGACGTTTATTTGAATCATTGATAATCCGGAATCACTGAAAATAAAACCATCTGAGACCCTAGATAGAGAGACTTCTCCAGGCAAAGAGTTTGAGTTGCCTGTGTTTGAAATTGTACATGTGATGACTAGTGTATCTGAGAATTCCAGAACATCTGGACTCTGGACACATGAAGAGATCTCTATTATCGGCTGTGGACTAATTAATTGCACATCCAAATCTGGTATTTGTTCCGAATACCAACTCAATGGGTCTACAGAAATTTCTATTCTGTCTAGTCCGGGACTAGGATCGGTAATTTGGATATCTAGTTGCCTTACACCTTGGCTTAGTGTAATTGTAAATTTCTGAAGTTCTTTGGACATGCCTGATTCAAATCCACTTATCGAAACTTGTACATTTCTTTCGGGCCCATCTGTAAGGGAAACCCAATAGTCAATTGATAACCCATTAGAAACCGACCAGTCACTAGATGTAAGGCCCACCCTAACTTCCTGTTGTGGAAGAATAGTGATTGTGTGGTTGCCAGATAAGTCTGGTGACACTCCTCCTGAATCACTATTGATTTTCCATAGGAACCATTTTTCGCCATACGAAGAGAAATTAAAATCTACTGAAATCTCCCTACTGGAGCCTGGGCTAATTAAAACGGGCTCTCCCGAGAATAAAATTATTGAATTTGCATCATATAGAGTAAGCATAACTGATCCTTCAGAATCCCCCTGATTTCCCACTAGTATTGAAGCCGTTAGAATATCGCCAATATAAGCCGGTTCACCTGTTATTGCGATAATTGCCTCCCCTGCAGAAGTGAAGAGTATTGGATTTGGAGACACGACAATTTCCATAGTTTCAGAAATCTTAGAGGTAGAGTTATCCAGTGAAATTTCGAATTTTAATGTCATAGTCCCTTCAATGAGCGGCCCCAGGGTCATCTCAGAAAGTTGGTTGTCGTTAGCGACCCATGTTTCGTTCTGACCTACTGATGGGTGCCATATTCCTTCGGAAAGTAGTTTTAATTTCCAACTACCGTTTATCGTCTGGTTTCCTGTATTACTCACCTGAACTGAAATCCTCACATAATCGCCATCAGAATATGTTTCGTTACCATTCGGCAATGAAGTAGATTGATCAATAACAATAACCTCCCAGAAGGAAGACTCTTGAATTTCAATTTCGGGTAATTGTGAGTCATTAGCAGATGCAGAATTGGAAAAAATAAGTATGAAAGAGAGCAATATGATGTATGATGCGGTATGCTTCATATCCTCGCCTCAAAACTTCCGAGATGTAAGGGCGTATGAAACAAACCCCTTCTAATGCCACATAGTGACCTTTAACCGACAGTCCCGGCTGGAGCCAAATACAATGGACGTCCAACAGTTGCTAGAGGTAAAACCCAATGAGCTAGCAGAGGGCTTGCTTGCAAGATGGAGGGCATTAGAAGAGCAACTTCCGAATGTAATTAGGAATCTTGAAGCAGAGGAGGAAGCTCTCTCTCCTCGAGTTAAGAGAGCGGTTGAATCCCATAAGAAAGCAAATGCAATTGTAGCTGAAAAGAAGGCTGAAAGAGATACTTCGCAGGCCGTTGCTAGAGCTAAATTATCTGAAGTTAAAAAATCGATAGAGTTACTCTCTGTGAAAGGTGGAATGGTGAGTCTGGATCCCGAATGGAAGAAAGTAAAGCTTCTTGAAGAGCTTGAGAATATAGAAGATAAGATAGAAACCTCGGCATTGGACCATAAAGAAGAAGGAAAGCTGATAGCTAAGCGGAGGAAACTAATTGAAAAGAATGAGAAATGGCTCAAAGATAGGAGAGAGTCTAATCCTGAGATGTCTAAGTATGTGGATTCAAGGAAGACCATGATTTCCAATTTTAGAATTTCAGAAGCGGCACATTCAAGGATGCTGGGGGCGGTGGAAAAGGCACAACCTCTGTATGAAAAAAAGATATCTCTACAATCAGAAATCAGGGACATCCGAAGACAGTTAGATCGAGCTAGAGAGCTATATGCGCAGTCATCAGATGCAATTTCATTATGGGAAGGAAAATTATCTACGGGTTTCGGAGATAGTGCCACTGGATTTGATGACCTCCTCACAGATATGAACAGGGTATTGGATGGTGGTGCTTCCTCGTTTGCGAGGAAGAAATCCAAAAGGGAGGAGGAAGAATGAGTGAAGATAATGCCGCTAGCTCATTCAATGACTTAGAAGATCTTGATGGTCATGAAGTTCAAGAAATGAGGAGCAGTTTTGAGAGAGAGTTAGGTTCTCTTGAGGGCGAAAAGAGAGACCTGCGTTCTGAGAGGATGGACCTAGTTAACAGAGTTAGAATCCTGCGTGGTATCGTTGGAAAGATGGAGGGGGCCAATTCAGAAAGAAGGGGACTATTAAGGAAATTTCATGAAATAAGGAAAGCTGCTGATTCATCCAGGAAGAGGAGGGACGATGTCAATAGGCTCATTCCTCCTCCAATGGATGTACTGAAGGAGTGGTTATCTGAAACACATAGGAGATTGACCACCATCGATAATGACTTGACTGCGGTCCCGACACTCTCTCGGGAGTTGGAGGCATTCAGAAGATTTTTTGAGATTCAAGCATCTATTGTTAAGAAAGCCGAATCAGAGATAGCGCACTCCGAATACGTAGAGAAAGCCAAGCAAATGAGGGAAGTAACCGTAAAACTTGATGCTGGACGCAAGGAAAAGGAGGTATTGGAGAATGAAGCGACATCGGAGTCTGGAAATGAAAATAAGGCCAGTAGAGCCGAAGTAAGTAAAATTAGTAAAAGGATTTCAAAAATCGATAAGCGGATTGATGTGATTGAATCCAAAAGAAAGTCGTTGAGGAAAGGTCTTTCCAGAGTTAAGACGTACCAGAGGATAACTGGTGGAAAAAATAGAAAAGTCAGATTTTCTGAAATCAAAGCCAAGGCCAAAACGGGAGGCTCTCTGAGTACCGTGGAACTTGATGCGCTTCTGGGATCGGGGAGTCTCTCGGATCTGACTGGGGGGGGCGGAGATATTGGATCGGAAATTGGCTCCAAGAATACGCCTACTAAGAAGAAGAGGAGGATTGGGGTCTCTCGGAGGGGACCCAGAAAGGGCAATCTAGCAACCAAGAGGGAAGATTGAGGAAATTTATTGCTCTACTATGTGCTTAAATGTCAGTACAAATTCGGTAATGTTGGGGTAACATATTGGAGCTCGACGAGATAACAGAAGTTTTCGCTCCCGCGAAGGAGTCTCTTGAGTCAGGATTAGACGAGAAGCGTGAGTTACGCGACGAGTTGAATGCCAAAGTTAGGGCTTACTTAGATACAAGGAACGAAGTAAATAGGCAGGTCAAAGAGCTGATTTCCGAAGTAAGGACACAGAAAGAAGTTCGCGATGAAGCCAATACCATAGTCAAGGATCTCAAGCTTGAAAGGGCTGTTAAATCTGATGAGTTGAAATCGATTAGGGCCGATTTAAGGGAAATATTGTCTAGGTTGGAAGATAGCGGAGAGAAGTCTAAGAGAAATTCAGGACCCTCTCCTGCTAAAATTCGGGCGAAGATGGATGCCCTTGAGAGGAAGTACGAAAGAGGGGGGTTCACAGGTGCTAGTGAGAAGGGTTTCTTCAGAGAAATGAAAAAGCTCAGTCAAGATTTGAAGGAAGCAAAAGAGTCGAATAAAGATGGAGGCAGACTTAGTGATCTGAAGTCCAGCGTACGTAGCGCTGAAAGGGCACAAGAAGAAGCCCATAATAGAGTTGAAAAAGCGGTATCGTCAGCACAGGAAGCCCATGACTTGATGGTGGAGTTATCTGAAGAAGTTGACAGGTTACGTGATCAGGCTAATTCCGCTCATTCCGGATTGACTAAATCCAAGAAGGAGGCCGACTCGATACATAGCCTATATATCGTCTCCTTAAGATGCATTCACTCCATTCAAGACCTGATTAAAGCGATTGAGATGAGAACAGATGAGAATGTTTCCGAAGAAAAGACTGAGGTCTCTGATCTCATGTCCAAGTTGATGTCAGGAGACACACTCTCTACTGAAGAGCTGATGTCCCTGCAACGTAATTAGGGCAATGGATATGTCCTGCCATTGATGGCATGCAATAAGACGTCATCTCTACCCTCGACGTTCAGTAACCATGCGGGAAATACTGCATCAATAGTTCGGATTGTGATTGATTCCAAATCGACTCTCCACCATTCTAACATGATGCTCCTAACTGAGTTTTCTCTTTGTTCCGATTCTCCCTGCCTTCTTTCATCTAAGAGCGAGGGTAGCTTTGATATTAGTTTCTCTCGTTTCATCCATCTTGCTTCGGGAGGCATGATAATCCTAAGGTTCGGGGTCGCATAATTTTTCTCTTTATCTTCAAATATTGATAGATTGGAGGACCATGGGTCTTCTATAATCATCCAGGTATCTCTTTCTGAGGCTCCTTCTGGTGAAACTATTTCCCCCTTAACTTCCCATATCTTACCTTCTAAAAATACTGGAGACGTAAGGGCGTTTACAAGATTTTTTTGTAGTAGCCACGAATCTAAATTTATCACAGCTTCTACAAACTTTATTTCGCTCCTTTCATTTTCTGATGACAAATTTTCGGAATTCGGTTTGAGTCCATGTTCATTGGGAGGAGATACTTCTAGGTCACCTGAAAGTATTGCTTCTCCTAACCAAACTGACATTTTGTTCGGACCCCATGCTACCACTTGTGAGTCAGTAGGGAATATCGAGGAGAGGTCGTCGGGAAGATCCCTTTGACTGAGGAGCCAATGCCTACCGGGAGGCGCATCTACACACCATCTCTCAAGCTCAGCCCTACTAATGGGGAGTATGTCGGAAGGAATATGCCACACGGAAACTGGAGAGCCTTTCATTTCACCAAATTCTGGTACTCTTTCTGCTACTCCAAGAAGTATGAAACCAGGGGTTATTGTGCCTTGAGATGCCTCGTGAAGGCGTACTCCTCTAACTGCCAAGAGTTGTCTGACTGCATCTTCCACGCTATTCTGAAGGAGTTTACAGACTTGAAGCGTCCTATTGCACGACGGACAAGAGTGTTCTTTTCAAACTATCATAGGTTGTGCTGGAGAGTAAGAAGGTCACTCTGTCCAGGGTCTACTACACAGAGTGAGCTTACGGCGAAAGGCTTGGCACATGCAGCGCCTAATTGCCTATTCACCATAAGGACCCTATGGACTGGCACTCCTGGATGAGAAGTAGATAAATCGGATAGAAAACTCTCCGGGCAGTTCGCTGCGACTAAAACTAGCCTGGCCTCTCCTTTGGAGCAGGCACCCATGGTTTCCCTCTGTCCGAAGATAATTTTTCCAGTACTCAAAGCCTGTTTTAGGTTTCTTGTTAAATCCATTTTTTCACCTCTATGCCTCGTCTGGGATATAGAACAGATCAACACTTCCCGTTCCCAGTGCTATTGGTTGTCCTACGACAATATTCTCAGTAACACCTCTCAACTCGTCCCTCTCTCCAATTATTCCAGCCCTTAGTAAGTGAGAAACTGTAACCTCGAAGGCGGATCTAGCAAGAATACTATGCTTCGTTCCACTGACACCGTGCCTTCCGATAGCCCTTACTTCGCCACTGCTGGTCATAACATCTGATACTGTAATTAGATGTCTAACATCAACATCTAGTCCTGCTCCTTCCATAGTGTCTAGCATCTCATTAATTATGGCCTGTCTAGCGGCCTCTATTCCAAGATAGGACTGTATCTCATTGATGTTGTTAGTGTATGTTCTGGATCTATCAACACCTGCAAACTCACTAACCTTAGCTAGGTTTGATCCAATTGTGGAGATGTAGTACTCATCATTCTCTCCAGCTTGGACATTGGCCCTGATAACTCCTCTAATGCCTTTCAATTGTAGTTTCTTTATCTTGTCCTCAAGCTGGAGGAGGTCAGTATAGGTTGGTGGATCTGTGACCAGTGTCTCCAAATCCTCTTTCTTGGCAACACCTGGAATAATCTTCAGCTCTGATGGTTTATCGTCATTATCGGACTGAATGTAAAGTCTGAGTGCTCTACTAAGCTTATCTTTGACCTCTGCGCCATTCATGTTCTTAAGCCTCATATTGGACTTGTTCAGCTTCAAGCTAAGGTATCTCTGAGCGACTTCAACATCAATATTGGCTATATCGCTGGTCGTAGTAGCCTCTAATCCAGCTGCAATCTCTCTGACGAGCTTTTCATTAGTCCTCAGTGGCTTTCCTTTGGAATTCTTCTCATTCAGGTAAATCCTCATAGTAGGGGTGTTAGGTGTTTTCCTTGCATCTACAATCTCAATTATTCTAGGAAGACCCTGTGTTACGTTAACAGTAGCTACACCAGCGTAGTGGAAGGTCCTCATAGTCATCTGAGTACCTGGCTCTCCGATTGACTGGGCAGTGGTTATTCCAACTGCCTCATGTGGATCAGCTCTTGAAGTGAGTAATGATTCGCTGGCAGAATTAATCACCTTCCTAGCCTTCGCGGGCGTTATTTTCTTCAAACCCCTAGCCCTGATTCCCTCTGTTAAATCCATAATCATTCTAGGGGTAAGACTGACATTTGCATCCACGGAAGCAGACAATAGATTCTGGTATATCTCATCTTGATGGTCAACATCTCTGAGTATCTGTGATAGCTTTGCGTCATCGTCAAATTCTTCGAGAGGAAGCATAGACTTCCTTCTCCTTCTAGATGCTGCTGACTTTCTCCTGACAACGGTTTTCTCAGTGGAAGCGGCCGCGCTTCTAGCAGATTTTGAGGATGCTGCCATTAGGTCACTAATTCTCTGAGCAGTACCTGAGTCGATACCACAAATCTGAGCTATTTGTCCGGGCGTTAGAACTTTGACATCGTCCCACTTCCTGTCATCAGCAAGCTTGTGAGCATACTCCTCATCAATCTGCAGATCCATTAGTTTCTTTTTTGTTGCACTCTTTACGACCATCAGTTCTCACCTCCCAAGGCGTCATCGAGTACCATTGTTACATCAAATGGCTTCCCTCCACGACTTCGGGCCGGATCAACACCATCCTCCCCGTACTCGAACTGTATGATTCTATTTGCAGTATTCCTGACGGAACCCATTCCGTCATTTACAACCTTCAAGTCATCCATTGCGTTGATGAGCCTTCTCTGCATGTATCCCGACTTAGCTGTCCTAACAGCCGTATCGACCAGTGACTCACGACCAGACACGGATAGCATGAAGAATTCTGTTGGCTCCAGTCCACGCTTGAATGAAGAACCAACGAACCCTTTCTCCTGGGCTCCTTTGGAATTACGTGGGAAGTGAGCCAAAACCCTGTCCTGATATCCTCTTTCCAGACGCTTACCACGAACCTTTGGTTGCCCTATAGAGCCTGCCATCATAGCGAGGTTATCCATGGACCCCCTGGCACCAGAGGTAGCCATCATTACAGCGGCGTTATCGGCACCAAGGAATGACTTAGCTACATTTCCTGATTCGGTCTTGGCTTCGTCGAGAATCATCAGAATATTTTCCTCTAGGGTTTCTAGTGGCGTTCTCCCTGGGCGTGTTTCATACCTTCTTCCATCTTTTCCGAATTTCTCCAACTCGACATCGACAGCATCGCTTCCACGTTGATTAATCTTGGATATTTCTTCCTTGGCTTCTGGAGGCAGATCTTCATCGTCTATCCCAGTAGTGAATCCTAATGCAGTACATATGGAAATGGTCATTCTTGTCATTCTGTCTAAGAACTCAGCGCCGGCATCTGGGCCGTGAGTGTGAACAACGGCATCCAGAAGTCTGCCATCTTCAGCTCCAATTCCCCTCTTGTCTATCGTCCCTGAAACATTACCCTTAGTGACATTGACTTGATCCCCTATTCTACTGATGTAGTCAAGCTTGAATCCCTCTGGGACAATTAGGCTCAGAACATCACTACCTCTGTATCCTACTACCCCGTCTTCCTCTATTTCTGGAGGAAGTTCTCCATCCCAATTTGTATCCCCTAAGACTTGCATTACCAGATTCTTAGGCAGAATTCTGTTGCCATGCGTGAGTAGATATGCCCCTGAAATATGATCGTGGATTCCACCGATAACGCTACCTCCATATCTAGGTGTGATTATGTGCTCCTGTACCCTCATCAGAATCTTAGCTTCAGCTCTAGCTTCTTCACTCTGTATGACATGCAGATTCATCTCGTCACCATCGAAATCTGCGTTGTAAGGAGTACAGTCAGCTAAGTTGAACCTGAATGTCTTTCCAGGCATTACTCTGACCTCATGCACCATCATGGACATCCTGTGAAGAGATGGTTGTCTGTTGAACAGTGCTACGTCTCCGTCTATTAGATGCCTCTCCACCACGACCCCGGGTCGGGGGTTTCCATCGAGGTCATGTGTGCTGAGTCTGTCTTCAATGTCGGTTCCAACTGCATTTCCATAATCATCCTCAATTTCTGGACTGCCACAATGTGGGCAAGTAACTTCTAAGTGTTCTGGCAGGTATTCACTGGGGTTTTCCATCTCCCACTTCCATCTGTAATGGATTGCCGCTCTGGGATCGTTTTCAGGAAGAGGGAGCCCCCTCTCATCCTCGCCCCTGAGATTGGATAGTGTTGAGTCTAGATCTACTCCCCATTCCTCCTCCAGTTCTCCGAACGAGTTTCTCCTCTTTTGTTGCTTGAGAACAAGACCGGGAAGGAAGTTTGGAGCTGGCAGTACCTCGTTTAGGTCTGGCCTGTAACCATTGTATGGTTCGTCGTCACTACCTGAGTTACATTGAGGGTTGAGGCACCTAAATCCAGCCCAAATATACTTGGTTCGATCGGTAATTCTTACCCTAAACCTATCTCCTCTTATTATGTAATTAACACCAGGGTGAACATCAGGCCCTCTTAGAATCATCTGCCTGAGCTGCTCCCTATTTCTACTAGTTACCCTGATAGGCACAGTTAATTCCTTAGCAGTTTGAACTGGTATTCCGACTTCATTAATTCCAAGATTGGGATCTGGGCTGATTACAGTTCTAGCACAGAAGTTCACTCTCTTTCCGGAAAGATTGCTTCTGAATCGGCCTTCTTTTCCCTTCAGTCTTTGGGCCAGGGTTTTCAGAGGCCTTCCAGAACGGTGCCTTGCAGGCGGAATTCCGCTAGTCTGATTATCGAAGTAGGTTGTACAGTGATACTGGAGGAGTTCCCAAAGATCCTCGACGATTAGCTGAGGCGCCCCTGCGTCTCTGTTCTCCCTGAGTCTCTGATTGATTCTCAAAACATCTACTAGTTTGTGTGTTAGGTCATCCTCTGATCTGTCTCCGCTATCGAGCGTGATAGATGGCCTAACCGTAATTGGAGGCACTGGAAGTACCTTCATGATAGTCCATTCTGGCCTTGCAGCATCCTTGTCCATACCGAGGAATATTAGATGCTCATCAGGGATCCTCTCAAGCCACTCGCGGATATCACGTGCGTTTAGCTTGTGCTCGCCCTTGTTATCCTTCTTTTCTTTGAAAGTGGAGGGTTTGTCCAACATAATCTTACCTTGCTCAGCACCACAGTGCATACAGATGGTCCTCTTTTTGCTGGAACATTCCTTCTCGATATCCTTTATTGTATTCTTGAACTCAGTGGATCCGACACCATGCTTTATGATGACATCCTTCACTTTGTCCCTATAGTAGTCCTGTTCTGACTTTTCTGGATCGACAGGATGAGTATCAGGCTTATCGTGAAGAAGTATCTTACTGCATGTATTACACGTGCATTTCAAAGCAGTCTTGATCAGATTAGTGAATCCTATATGCATTACGGGCAATTCTAGAGCTATATGGCCGAAGTGACTAGGGCACTCGTCGTGCTTGTTGCCACATGTCTCGCACCTTACTCCTGGATCTATCACACCCATTTTTGGGTCCATTAGGCCTTGCTTGAATGGATGGCCATCATCCTTGTAAGTATCCGCCGTCTTTACCTCAACGGAAGACATCTTTCGAATTTCATTGGGGTCCATCAAGGTGAACTTGATAGCCTCTATTCTCTTGGGAATCTTAGCTGCATCTTTAGCACTCATCTTCTGTCCTCCAGTTCAAGTCTCATAGCTACTCCGAGACTCTTCATCTCGTCAAGAAGTAGCTTGAATGCATAGGATGTCTGGACTGAATGTACATCCGCTCTGTCTCCACAAGAAGGGCAGACAGTAGTCCTCCTCTTCCAGTCATAATATGCTATATGACCACATCTCGGTGTATTACACACCATCAATGGCCATCCATCTGATTCGTCCAGTAGACGATCTTTGATGACCATCGATGCTCCATGAGAAATTAAGCAATCTCTTTCCATCTCTCCGAATCTCAGACCGCCTTGTCTGGCTCGTCCCTCGGTCGGTTGCCTGGTGAGGATCTGTACCCTTCCCCTGCTCCTTGCGTGTAGCTTACTACTCACAAGATGGTGGAGCCTCTGATAATATATGACCCCGACGAATACCTCTGCAGGGTATTGCTCACCGGTTTCTCCACTTATCATATTCTCTCTACCTGTGTGATTGAAACCGTTTCTCAGAAGACCCGCCCTAAGAGAATCCTCCTTCTCCCCAGTAAATGCCGTTCCGTCAATTCTTCTGGACTCAAGAGATCCTACCTTTCCACCAATCATCTCTAGAACGTGCGCTACAGTCATCCTCGAAGGAATGGCGTGTGGATTGATGATCAAATCGGGAATAGTCCCATCTGCGGTGAAAGGCATATCCCTTTCTTCGACAATCCTGCCGATAATTCCTTTCTGACCGTGACGACTGGCAAATTTATCTCCTAGCTCGGGTATTTTGTTGGTCCTGACAGTAATCCTGACAAGTCTTCCTGAATCTAGTGATTCGGTAACGAATACATTGTCTACCCATCCATATTCCCCATGCCTAACCATCATCGATGACTCTCTTCTCTCTTGAGCTTGCAGGAAAGCTCCATGAGCCTCCTCGAGGAATCTCGGAGGGCTGGTTTTCCCGACGAGTACTGCAGAATCAGGACCCCCTCCACTGGATAAGAACTCCTCGGGCACTGGAAGACCGTCTCTTTCGAGATGTGCATAGCTATCGAATGACTTCATGCCTTTGACCTCATCAAGTCCTGTTCCAGGAACCTCTATTCTCTCTTCCTGACCCCCAGGGAAACGTCTATTTTCTGCATTATATGTTCTGATAAATGTTGATCTGCCTAGACCGCGTTCTACCGAGGCCTTGTTCATAATAACGGCATCTTGCATGTTATAGCCGTGATGGCTCATTATGGCAACTACAAAGTTCTGACCGCCTGGCCTACTGTTGAAGTTAGTGGTATCCATTGCCCTAGTCCCCACCACAGAGACCTGTGGATAGTGCATGACATGTGCCCTGGTATCTGGCCTAAGACGATAGTTTGCACTTGGCAGGCCCAAACTCTGCTTCACCATTGCAGTACCTCCAGTAACACGTGGTGTAGAGTTGTGCTCGGGGTATGGGACCAATGCGGCACATACTCCTAGAATTAGCTGAGGATCGATTTCCACGTGAGTGTATACCAAGACCGTGTTATCCTTCTTCTCTTTCTTGCGAAGAGTTTCGATTTCCTTCTGGTGATAATTGAGGGGTACTGAGAACTTTTCAGAAACTGTGCTCCCGTCCGGCATCTGAACTTCTACCTTCAGATTAGCCTTCTGAATCTCTTCTTGTCCAAGATTTATCCACTCGACCTTTGCTGGATCAATTGGCCTCTTATTCTTAGGGGAAAACTCTGGTAAATCGAATGGCCTAGGGGCGATGAGAAGATCTTCCTCTTCCTCTGCGTCTACCCACTCTATTACTCCAGAAGAAACCAAATCAGAGAATGTTATTTCGCCTGTCCTTAAGCCCTCCAAGTGGAATTTGGCTAAGTTTAGAGTACCGTCTTCTAGAACTAGAAGAGGCCTCATTATTCTTCCTCGATCAGTATTTATGAAAACATCTCTATTTTCAGTGTCGTGACGTATACTTACCTCGGGCCTTATTCTTCCCGATCTCCTTCTTCTCTTGAACTGAGAAACGAGTTTGTTGGGCCTCTTGTGGAGTCCGAAAATATCTCCATTCACGTGAATCCTGGAACCATCAGCCCAACCTTCTGGGTTAGGGTTGACTCCTGCCTCAACCAAGAGCTCCTTGACATCGTCCTCTGGAACCTCTTCTGAAACATCTATCATTTGTGCGGCGTTCTTGACAAGTCCGCAGTTCTGGCCCTCTGGAGTCTCGTTTGGACATAGTCTGCCCCAATGGGTGGGGTGAAGGTCCCTGGCCTCGAAATGGGGCTGGCTTCTCACAAGAGGGCTAGTAACCCTTCTCATGTGAGATAGAGAAGCTAGGTAAGTTGTCCTGTCCAATAATTGGCTGACTCCTGATCTGCCCCCGACCCAGTTTCCTGTTGCTAGAGCATGCATTATCTTGGAAGTCAGAACATCTGGCCTAAGGCAGGAGTTGATTTTCAACTCTCTCTTCCTGTTGTGATGCCTCTCAAGCTGATACTTCAAGTCCCTTGCTAGTCCCTGAACACCAACTCTGAAAAGATCCTCCATCAAATCTCCTGCGAGTCTGACTCTCTTGTTGGCGTAGTGATCCTTGTCATTAGGGTCCCTGTTGGTTATTGCCATCTCCAAGACTTGTCTAACAATCCTACCAAGGAATATCGCCTTCTTGGTTCTAACATCATCTTCAGAACCTAGATGGGGGAGGAGTTCCTTATCTAGCAAATTCTGAATCCTTGATTCCCTATACTCCTTCTGCTGACCTGCTGCGAATTTCTTCTCAAGCCATGCCATTGCCTCTTCGGTATTATCGACACCGTACTCTGGATTATCTTTGACGTCGTTGAGGTTTGCAACTGTATACTTCATTGCTTCAACAGGTCCTGCGATTGCAGAGAAGATATCCCTATCATTCTCCATTCCAAGAGCCCTCATTAGCAGAACTACTGGTATTGCGGTAGTCCCCGCGCTGGGTATCTTGACCATGAGCATTCCGTCACGTCTCTTTTCGACATTGATTGGTTTCCTTACACCATCTTTCTGAGAGAAAATCTTTGCTACCTCCGTCTCATGAGCATATTTCTTATTCTTTTCCACTGTAACTCTATTTGGAGCTAGGTCTTCCATTGAAATTAGGACCCTCTCGGTACCGTTAATGATGAAGTAGCCTCCTGGATCTAGCGGATCTTCTCCAGCCTTCCTGAGAAGTTCTTTGTGCCTAAGAGCATCTTCAGGTGAAGTAGTAGGGGACAATTTCAGAGACTTTTCTTGTGTCCCTGCTACGTGATCCGGATGTAGATTACACCTTCCAGACCTGACCATTATTGGAAGGTTCCCTATATGGACACCCTCTTCCTCGATGAATCCAATATCAGATTCTGAAGTAGAAGGTGGAAGGTCATCTCTGTATATCTTAAAGTCCAAGTATATAGGTGAGAAATATGTTAGCTTTCTTAGTCTGCATTCTAGTGGGGTGGCTGGGTGTTCTGCACCATTTGCCTCTCTAACAGTAGGGGCACCCAAACGAATGCCCTTCATTCTGATGTAAATCTCCTTATCCAAGACGTCGAGCTTGATCATTCCGCCTGCATCCGGTCCACCCGGAATATCATCCAGAGGATCATCGCTACCAATCCTAATTCCTCTGACTATCTTTTCCATACGGCTACTCTTGCCGTCTCCACTAGGGATGCAATCATTGTATGATGCCAACTGATGATTCACCATACTTCTGTGTGCGAAATAACTCTCGACTATCTCCTTCATACCATTTCCTCCTTAATTGCTCTCCACGATTAGTCTGTAGGCAGTGCTAGCACCTGCCGATCTACTATATCTGAAAATTTTAACAACCCTGTTCCTAAGCCATCCGGCTGGAAGATCTGTTCTCTCTAGCTCCTCCGTTTCCTTCAATGCCTGCACGGATGGATCTGTGATCAGAATTTTTGGAAGAAGCTCCTTAGCTAATCTTTTGCTTCCATCGGCTTCTGTTTCCATTAGTCCCCATGGGGAGAGTTCTGAAACCTCCTCCTCTTCTGGTACAAGGGCATGGTGAGGGACCAGCTGATGGTTTAGTACGTTGAATCTATCTTCCCCGATTGGGATATCTTCGTCTAGAAGGGCCGTTCTCGAAATAGTAACTCTTCCTGATCTACTCCTTCTCCTAGATGCGGCCTGTTCGCGGATTATCCCCATTATATTTTCTAACTCTGAGGCACCCGACTCTAAGCCTACCTTTTTGGCGACTTCCTCGACAGTCATTCTTTTAATAGCGTCCATGTTTGCATCATCAGCAAGTCTGTGTGCATGTTCTTCGGATACTCCGAGTTCGATAAGCCTCTTTTTGGTTGAGCTTTTTACTGCCATTTTCCTTCCCGCCTCGGTGTCCAATATCGGCCATGGACCTGTAGCTAGCAGGCGGGCCCGGGGGGATTCGAACCCCCGGCCACCGGGTTAAAAGCCCGGTGCTCTACCTGACTAAGCTACAGGCCCATGGCTGATGCTGGGCTATCCTCGGACCGAGGGGGTATTTTTGAACCTACCGGCAAGAGCGAGGCTAGCAGTGGCCTGGTCCCCTCCCGCAAGAACGGAAGCAATGTTAATTTATGAGACCCACAAATAAGGTTTACTGATGAAAAATCAATGATTTGAGAACTGAAGAGGTCGAATATAAATGAAGAGAGTAAAATTTGAAATGGAAAATTTCGGCCCTTGGGAAATTGATGTGGCTCCGACCGTTTATCCTCCTCGTGAAGACACTAGATTACTCTGCAGGGCAATTTCGAGGCTGAGGGGAAACGCATCGAATGCAATAGAGGTAGGATGTGGCTCTGGTGTGATCTCGATGGCACTTTCTACTCTCGGCTGGAGTGTTGTATCATATGATGTCAATCCGTATGCCGTGGCCTGTTCCAGAGCCAACATCGAAAGATATGGATTTGAGAGAAATGTAACGGTTAGAGAAGGAGGGGTTGGCGAGGACGGGTGGAGCATTCCGGATGAAACTAAGTTGATTGTATGGAATCTTCCATATCTTAATCCTCCAGGTCCTGATGAGCCATTATTGGAGCCTATTGAAGAGGCGTCACTGACTGATTTGGAAGGGGGCGGGTGGTCTGAAGAGTTATTGAAAAGTGTGAAAGATTTGGATAATGAAGATTTGACTGTCGTTCTTCTATTTAGAACGGACCCCATTAGCCCCAGTAATCCCTCGGACTGGTTGATGTCGGGGTGGTCATGTAGATCATTGGAAATGAAGAGGGTTGGCGATGAGAGATTAGAGGTTTTTGCTCTTTGGAGAACTGGATCGGGGTCAAAGGAAAAGAGAGAGGAGTTATGCGATTCTGCAATGGATAGGGCGATTCATTTGCCGGATAAGGGGTGGCAGAGACTAATTGTTGGAGACCAACTCTCCGGCAGAGGGAGAAGAGGGTCAAGATGGGAGTCTGTTCCGGGAGATTTACTGGCATCGTGGAAAATCAACAGGGAGCCATCCGAGATATCCACCCCTGGAATACTACAGATAGGAATTGGTGCCGCAATTTCAGATTCACTAAGTTGTGAACTGAAGTGGCCGAATGACTTGATTTCAATTAGAGGTGAGAAAATAGGAGGAATAATGATTGAAGCGAATAGTTCTAATCCCGGCTTTAGGATAGGTATAGGCATTAATTCATCACCAAGAGTGGTTAATGGAATTTCTTGCCTAGGATGGAGCGATACCATAGGCGATATTTCCCTAGAGGAGGTATTCAGAGTGGTTGACAGCAGGGTTTCTGGAATACTTGAAGGCCTTGAAATGGTCCCAGATCTTGATCAAAGTTCACTAGAAATTTCTGGCTGGAAGGCATTGTCAGTAAGTCTCTCAAGAGGAGTCGTAGCTGAGATTGAAAATGAAAGAGTCAGAATTATTGGATTGGACAAGGATGGCTTCTTATGCTTAGAGGTCGATGGCAGGGAAGTCTTGGTTTCGGATGCTCAAAAGATAAAATGGAATTATCCATAGGTGTATTATTTATGAATGTCCAATCTCTTCCTTACAAGCCTAATCTTGCCCGATGTTGTTAGGGTCGATATGCCGTCTGTAGAATTAATTTTTTTCTTGGCTTCGGAGCTATCTTCAAGAGATGTCCTCAGAATTGCTAGAGTATGTATCTCAGTGTCAATCAAATCAAATAATTTCCAATTGATATCGCCCATTATCTTTCCTAATTTATCCTCTAGTATGGTTCTGGAAATTGGTTTCTGATTGATAAGTAGTCCTATCCATCTATTTTTTCCCCTTTTGGCCTTACTGATCTTAGCCATGAGCCTGAGAGGGGATTTCAGTTAATTAATGAAGCCTAGATCCCACTTACTACTGCTACCAGCCTAAGCTTACCGGCCATCTCATCACTAACTCTGGCCCCCATGATGACCTGACAATCTGGATCCATGGATGATACGAATGAGTCGGTTAATTCTGTCAGATGTGCTAGAGTCATATCTGGGCCCCCTTCAACTTGAATCATACAACCCTTAGCTCCTTCTACTGGAATATCATTTAGAGGTGAATTTCTAGCCATCTCAACTACTGATTTGGGATCCTCAGACGCGCCCGTTCCAACTATCAAAGTAGCATTTCCTTCCTTGTTTATTATAGCTCTCATATCCATTAAATCCAGATTTATTCTCCCCACACTAGCTAGGGTTGTAACAAGTCCCTCGACGAGTTCGGCTATCCAACCTGAACCAGTAATCCAATTTGTCTTCCTCGTCCTGGACTGCCAAGCTAATCTCTCCATGCTGACTCTGATACACACGCTAGAATTTACGTCTAATGAAGGGATTGCCTCCTCTGCAATGGAGCACCTTAGTGGCTGCTCTGCAAAAGGAAGACCTGCGATTGAAAGAACCATGCAACCGTATTGATTAGCTATCCTTGCAAGTTCTCCCGAAGCACCAGAGCCCATTCCCCCTCCCAATCCAGTCAATAGGATGAGCACCTCAGCCTCCTCAAGTAGTGAAGATATAGAGTCAATCCCATTTCTCAGCCTGTGTGTTGCCATTGAGGGAAGAGCGGCAGCGCCTCTGCCCTCACCTCCTGCATCGAGATACAAGCAGTTAGCCTCGTTAGCTCCTTCAAAAGAGGCCTCATCAGCATCGATCAACAGTAACTCGGACAGTTCTGAACATCTTGAATGGGCCTCAATGGCCCATATACATCCCAAGCCCCCGACCCCAGCTATTAGGACCTCTCCGTCGTTCACGAACCTCGAGTATGGGGTAGGCGTATAGAATTGCTCAATCATAACTGGAATATCTTGTATAACGTCTTCTCTCATCTCTCGCCCATGCATTATCTGGCTCTATAGTGAGTACCTTGTCATAGAATTCTACAGCTTTCTCGAAGTCTGATAAATACCTGCCTTGGAGATGGGCCATAACGTTCAGCACAGGGACGCATTCTGGTTCTTTCTCAAGAAGTCCGATGAGTATTTTTTCAGCGGGTCCGATTCTCATCATCTCCATATGGTCCTCGGCCTCGTCTAATTTCGATATTTGGTCCTCGTTGAGACTGTATACATTCCTCCAAACGGGTCCTGACATATCACTTCCTCTAAGACTTGGCATATTAGTTTGGTGTGACGTCATGCTATCAGAAATGGCTTGTTTAGTGTAGGGGACAGACAGTGGGGAAATGCAACGTTAATAGCCCCCTTTCTGGTGGCCACTACACCAAAGGTGTTGTGGATGGCGTCGAGTGTGCTCACCGTAAGGAAGGTACTGGCCATTACTATTGTCGCCGTGCTGACGGCGGGTGGGTCACAGGCTAATCCCACAGGCATTGGTGGCGATGCGAATAATGATGGAGATGTGGCGCTTGCTGGATGTACATGTCATGCTGAGGAGCCAGATAATTCTGTCACCCTAATATTGACCGAGGTCCCGCATCGATACCAGCCAGGAGATTCCTATGAAATGTCAATTCAGATCATTGGAGGCCCTGTTGCAGATACATCTTCTCATACGGGGGGTTTCTCCATGAGAGTTAGCGGAGGTGTCCTCTCGGCCTCTGCTGGATTTGAGTCCTTGATGTACAACTGGGAAGACGACCCTGCCACACTCACTCACAGTAATTCTGGATCAAAGGTTTCTGATAGGACTTGGCACATCACTTGGACTGCTCCAGAGGAAGGCACTGGTGTTGTTACGATATGGTTGGCAGGGAACTCAGTGAATGGCGATGGCATTCCATCACAACTGGATAGATGGAACAGACTCAGTGCGTCCATAGATGAAGGCGACTTTGGAGGTACTAGGACTGTATTCGTCGGAAATGGCGACATAGAGCCCCCAGCCCCTGTGGAAGAGGGCGTGGACCTACACCACATGGGAGCTGGCATGAGGGCGCATTGGCTAGGGCTACTAGGATTCGCCGCTGTTGTTATCGTAATCATCTTTTGTGGATTGATGTTGAGGTATGGATTCTCAAGGCATTATGAGGGCAGGAGTAATCTTCTGAGATTGAGGATTAAGCATCAGAGAAGAGGTGATCAGTAATGAAAGATGATGTAGTAATGAAGATGCTTAGGCAGGTGGCATCGGGAGAGGTGAGCGTGGAAGACGCTAGAGAGGCCCTTGATGGGATCTCCCTTACAGAGGAGGCTTATGAGACTGCGATTGAACATGGGGTTTTCAACGAGGCTCCTGCAGGATCTATTGTTAGAGCCAGTGTCTCTCCTTCTGGAGATTCGTGGCTGATAATTTTAGTAGGACTTTGGGGGATAATTTGGTCACTATTCTGGGCAGGTTCTCTTTCTTATGGGCTTTACAACAAATGGGATCAGCAGATGTTATCTTTCTTCCTAGGGATGTTATTGCTTACTGTGATAATACTGGGAATGATATACATGAAGTACGTGATGCCTGACATAGTAATCGTGAAGAGCAGGAGAAACAAGTATATCACCAAGAAAGATCCTGAATCATGGAAGAAATATGAGGTGTAATTATGGCAAGAAAATTCACACTCAGAGATAGCTCTTCTAGCTCGGAAAGTTCGTCCGAAGAGGGACATCTAATAGATAGGCGAGAATTCATGAGGCACTCGTTCAACACCGCCGCTGGCGCAATTACCGTGGCAGCCATTGGGAGTGTGGGATTTGCATCCTTACTAATGGGCCAGGCAGAAGCCGACGGTGGCGATACTGCTGTGAGATACTGGGTACCCACAGGGGCAGAGGATAGTGTTTGGTACGGAGATAGGCATTTGGAGCCCATGACTTACCAATCGTTCGTTGATGCGGCCTCGAGTTCAGCTACAGGGATGTCCGCGGCCCAGGGAGTATGGTCTGGAATGCCAGTAAATGCAGTTTATGTCCCTCATGAAGAGAATAAGGGCAGTGCTCTCATTGAGGATAAGCCTCGGTTTCAATTTATGGACGGGTACACGGCAGATGGCTCCTACGTTGGCTCTGGATACGAGCTAGAAGAAGATCCCCAATATCAGTCCCTTTCCATACATGATAACTTGATAATAATATTCTCAAGGTGTACGCACCTTTGTTGCATCCCCGGATGGCAACTGGTTACGAACGAATTTACCGAAGACCAATGGGTTCCAAGCGGAACTGACTCGGGAGGGAGTAAACTGTTCTGTATCTGCCACTCGTCCAGGTTTGACCCTACTGTCATAGAGAAGAATAGAGCCAGAAATAGATCAAGTGGTGCAGAATTTGATTTCATTGGAATTAAGAGGGCCGGGGGTCCGGCACCAATGGGGATGCCATTGATTCCATTCGTTCTTAACGGAGATTTGATAGAGGCTCTGCCTGATTTCAAAGACTGGTACACATATTGCGATTGAGGTGAAGAAATGATTCAATTCTGGTTTCTATGGGTCTTCATAACCTTAGTTGTAGTGATAGTAGCACTAACCCTGAGGAAAGAAAGAGAGGAAATGCCAAGGAAAGAAATACTGCGAGCAGTTGAGACCAGTGCCAGTAGTATGGGCTTGGCTGAAAAGTCATTCCTGTGGGCCTTCTCGTGGCTAGATACAAGATTCAGAATTCAGGACTATTGGGGGATGAGCAGAGACGCTTACTATGGCATGCACAGGCAAATGCCCATGACTCATGCTGAGAAATATAAGCTCAGAATAATTTGGTATTGGTATCCTCTGTACTGTCTAGGCGGGATTTCCTTCCTGGCATTCGTAATCCTAGTTCTGACAGGTACTGTCCTAGGATTATACTACGTACCTGGCGGAGAGGGAGATCCGACTCCTGCCTACAGTAGTATGGAGTTCATAATGACGCAACTTCCTTTCGGATATATCATCAGGTCCATACATCATTGGACTACGCATTTCATGGTCGCCGCCGTATTCCTGCACATGTGCAGGGTTTACTTCACTGGTGCTTACAGGAATCCAAGGGAGTTAAACTGGTTAATCGGAGTCGCATTGATGTTCTTTACAATTTTCTTTGGCTATTCAGGATACCTCCTCCCATGGGATAGCCTAGCATTCGGTGCCGCCACTATTGGAATCAATATGGCAAATAGTACACCCCTAATTGGAGGTTGGGTTGCAACCGCCATGTTCGCTGGGACTACAATCTCAGGACAGACAGTTACCAGAATGTACTTCCTCCACGTCTTCATACTTCCAGTAGTGGTTACTTCACTCATTCTTGCTCATTTGTTCATTGTTTGGGCCCAAGGTATAGCGGAGCCACATTGAGGTGTGACAATGGGGATGATGGATAGATTTGGTAGAATTGCTGATACCTACATCAGCGAGAGAAACAAGCTATTGGAAGCTGATACTGAGAGGAGGAGGACGTTCACCGGACATCCATTCTGGCCTACTGAAGTACTTCGAGACACGATAATTTTTGCTTCCATTGTTATGACCATAGCATTCTATTCTTGGCTGATACCCCCTCCACTGCATAGTGCCGCCGATCCATTCGCGCAGGCTGGTTTCGTATTCCCCGATTGGTACGTTCTGTTTTCTTACGGTTACCTAAGATGGGGCGAGTATCTTCCTCAATTTGTCATCCCAGCAGGACCCATCGGAGAGTTCTTGGGAACTCCTGTAATCGATTGGAACGCCGCATGGTGGGGAGCTGCAATTACGGGACTTCCTGTTGGCATTCTGGCTCTTCCCCCCTTCCTTCCCGGTAGGGAAAAGAGAGGGGTTGAAGATCCATGGTTTGCAACAGCGGGAGCTGTTTATTTAGCCCATGTCTGGTTCATATCAGTTTTCTCGATTAATATATTCCTAGACTTATATGCCAAAGATCGTAGTGACTACTGCTTCACTGGTTCCCATTCTGAACTGATGTGTGGAAGACAGGCCCCCTGGACTGCTGAGGTATTCAATGCAGTTCCATGGATACTTACTGGAATTTTCTTATTCGCGGTCATATATTTCCCTACCAGAAAATTCCTACTTAGCTCAATGGGTTCGAGGGTCACCCCAAGGATAGGCCGTCAAGTTGCCGTGGGATCTCTAATAGCTGCTGTACTGATATCTGTTGTCACTTGGCCGGTATATGAGAATGGTTTCTGGGACTACGGCGGGCTCGGTGCCATGGACGATATCGAAGACTTGGATTCCCTCAGGGCTCAGCCTTCTGACACCCTGGTACACGTAGAGGAAGGGAATGTTTGGGCCGACTGGGAAGACGAGTGCATACCTTACGAGGAAAGCTCAACATTGGCCGCATGGGATGGATTATCATCGGAAGAAGACCCCTCTGATTGGTGTGTTATTGCCGCGACGCATTGGTCTAATTGGGGAATTTTCCAACCTACAAAATTCAAGATAGTTGATTTTGCAGGCGATAATGGACATGCCGATAGCACCACAGGTAGAAATTCAGCCGAGGATGAGACATCCTTCCCTGGGTCTGTAGACGGATCTGAGATTACATACGAAGTAAGTATGACATTCGAGGTAGAAGACCTGGGAGTTTCCGAAGTTCCGGCAGATATTGGATGTCTTTTCAGGACTACAGTCAGAGGAGCAGGTGTTCATTCTCAGAGCTTGATTCTGACTGACTCTTCAGGAGATGAAATTTGGAGTACAGAAGGATGCGTTTCGGATTCCATATACCTAGATGCAGGGAGTACTTACAGTGTTTCTTACATGACCACGTCGCAAGACATCAACGAGTCTGTAGAGGTAATCACCAGCTTATCTGTCGTCGCATACCAGCCCCTACTGTTGAATGATGATGGTACTTCACTAGTAAGGTCAGAGTCTTCTTTAGATCTGGAGACCATGTCCACAATGTACCTGAAGAATCCAACATATCACAAGAATCCGAAGAGTCTGGATGCGAAATTGATATATTCGTTATTCATACCTTGCCTGGGAGTCGGTGCTTTAGTATTCATGCTCATGAGAAGCATGGCGAGAGGTTACGAATACGAGATGAACAAGTGCTACGGGTGTGATCTATGTGACGACGCCTGTCCAGTAAGGCTATTCAACTCAGGAGACAAGCTGAACATCATCTACAATACGTGGAACAATGAAGACGATGGGGTTCCTTTGTATTCCTGTCTCACGTGCTCTGCTTGTACCAATGCCTGTCCCCAACTGGTGGATTATGATTCATATGTCGATATCAGAAGGAATATGATAGTCGGTGGCCCTCCTGCTACTGAAATTCCTCATACCGTATTGCAGGCAGTCCTAGCCGCTGAAGCAGAGGAAGATGCGGACGGATACTTCATGTCGATCGACGAATATCCGATTGATTCGAACATCGGATACTACCCAGGGTGTGTTGACTACCTAGATCAAGAGATGATTTTCAGTCACGTGAACGAAGGCTCCATGAATCTAGGCGATGCTACAACATCCGCATTCACGCTATTCGAAGAGATGGGAGAAGACGTTACTTACCTAGGCAGGGATTTCTTGAAGTGCTGTGGTCACGATCAGAAATGGCAAGGAATGACAGAGGTCTTTGAGAAACTCAAGGCTTACAATCAGAAGAAACTAGGAGAGAGCGGGATTGACACCCTAGTAACATCTTGCGCCGAGTGCTTCAGAACATTCGCCCTAGACTATGAGTTGGAGGACATGAAGGTGATGCACACCACTGAATTCTTGGTAGAGAATGGTTTTGATATGAATCTACAATCGGATGATGACGTCACGGTTACTTTCCACGATCCGTGCAGATTGGGGAGGCAGATGAATATCTATGACCAACCTAGGGACCTCATATCTAGCGTAGAAGGAGTTAACCTAGTAGAGATGGAGCATCATGGTGAAGATGCACTTTGCTGTGGTGTTTCCAGTATGATGAGTTGTAATGAGAATAGTAGGGCTTTGAGAGTTCAAAGATTCGAAGAGGTGAATGCAACAGGAGCTGACATCATGCTAACCTCCTGTCCAAAGTGCGTCTCCCACTTCGAGTGTCTAAAATTCGAAGGTGACCCAAGACATGACTTTGAGATATTGGATGTCGTTAGCTTCCTAGCTAGGCAGGTTGAGGCAGGGAAGAGCCAGTGATCTCTAACCGAAAGCCGACCAACCTGAAAATGTAGCTAATAACGCGTTTAGTGCTATACCATACAAAGTGAATTTTGCAACTTGTAATTGTCGATAGCCAAGAGCAGTAAGCCAAATGAAGAATCCTATGAGCCCTCCACAAGCAAATGAAATCCATGCTACCTCAGGGGAGATATATATTGTCATTACCAACCAAATCAATATCCCTTGTGTTAAGCCTATCCAACACATAGGATCGTATATCCAGGGTCCCTCATAGGCTTCCATGTTAGTCCGCAGCGAAACATGGTTAAATTAGTGATGTTTAGACCGTAGCATTGAGAAGAAGGAGCATGGAGGGATTTTCGTGACGGACATCAAAGATCTCGTGACACGGAGGAAATCTGAGCAACGGAGGATTAAGATTCTTCTAGATGCTAGAAGGTCTGAAGATCAAGCTAAGTTGAAGGGCGGGGAGGATGCTGTTGCATGGGTCAAGGAAGAGCAGTGCATCGGATGCGATCAATGTACTATTGTTTGTGATGATGATGCCATAGAGCTGTATGATGCCCCTCTGGCCAGTCCCATCCTAAATATCGCGGTGAACAGAAAAGCGAAGATACTGAGGGACCCGTGTACTGGATGCCAGTTATGCGTTCTTGCTTGCCCCACGGATGCAATACTAATGATAGACAGGTGATATTTTGAGTGATGAAGACCCTATTAGATTCGGTGCAGAATTTGGACCCAAGAGGACAGAGAGGACCACAGGAGTATCATTATCGACATTCAAAAACTTGGTTTGGGTATCCAATATTGGAGGTCTAATCTTAGTCGCCATAGCTCTTGAGATGATGATCACTGGACAGTTCTTACTTGGCCTTGGGTGTATGGTTGGTGGTGTAGCAATAGCCCTTTTCCCCTCTAATTACGAGATAGTTGGAATGGACGAGGGATATCGTCCATCCGGAATGGAAGAGGAAGAGCCGTGAAAATGAATGGGACTTCCTTCCAAAAACTAGTATGGAGGGAGTTACTTTCTATTCCTCTTGGAGAAACTAGAACATACAAGCAGATTGCTGATGCCATAGGTAGACCCGGCTCATCCAGGGCAGTAGCTAATGCATGTGCCGCTAATCCATATGCCCCCTTAGTTCCGTGTCACAGAGTGATTCGTTCGGATGGGAGAGTTGGTGGTTACTCTGGCCAAGGAGGAGCAGAGAGGAAACTCCGAATGCTCGAAGAAGAGAGATTCAAGGGCTCAGAAATATATGATGAATATGGCCAGAGATGCGAGTGAGGCAATGGCCCAGACCATCAGATAAGTAGACTGGTTTAATTCGTTACCTGCAGTATTTTTGACCACTATGCTTGATTCATTGGATTGGCTTTCAGACTGGGACAGTAATCCATATCTCCTAAGATCGCCAATCCTATTACGGAGAGTTTTCTCTGACATGCCGTTATTTTGAGCAACTTCTTCTCTTATTTGCCTAGAAGAGATTACATCTGGATTCTGTTTTATTAGATCAAAAATCTTCTTTTCGTGTTCAGTCAAATCGACCATTGATTCACCCACTATAACCTCTAATGTAAATATACCCATCTGTAACCTTGATTTAAATCAGAGGAAGCAATATCATTAGTGCGGCCAGAGGTATGAGGACCATCGTTGCATTGTCGTCAATATACTTCAACGATGGCACTTCTCCTAAAACCGTTAGAGGAGCCAGAAGTAGTGAGATAACCAATGGCGTTCCAATCCAGAAGTGACATCCTATCCAAACGGCATATGAGGTTATCATTCCTGCCCATATAGCCAATCTTAGATCCTGCTTCTTTCTCTTAATCTCACCCATAATCGGATCGACAAAAGTCAGGCCAAATATTAGTGGAATACCATATAGTCCTGATTCGAGACCAGTTTTCCCATTGTCTGGTGCAATTAAGAGGGCTAGTGCTACTGCGAAACCCCCCCATGCAAGTGCAGAAATCTGTTTAGCCTCGTATTCACGTTGGCCTATTACCACAATTCCCATCTTTATTCTAAGGGCTTCTATAATTATGAGAGTGATAATTATTGTACTAACTAGTTGTTCGGGATTCATCCCCAGATAATCGGCAATCTGGACACCTCTGACATAGTATATGAGCGGGATTAATGCCATTACCATATGTGTAGCCCTTCTAAGTGCATGTCCTGTGAATCCCCCAATGGAATGCTTGACATGATCCGTATCGAATGGCCTGAGGGGGTCGTTCATTGATTCACCTAGCTAAATCGTCCAGAGCATCATCAAGTGAAATACTTCCGGTTTGAAGTTCGCTTATGACACGATTTAAATCTGGAGACGATAGTAGGCGAGAATCCCACAGTGAGATCAATCTTTCTTGGATTTTTATCCTCTCTCTCCAATCTGGGGAGTCGCAATTCTCTACTAAATCCATCAGTTCATCTATTCCCTCGTTCCTTTGTGCAGAGACGAGAACAACTTCCGGAGATGTTTTTCCGTCGGCAAATGAGAGGGAAGAACGTATTGATTCAGCGGCTTTGATAGCCCCGGGAAGGTCTGATTTGTTAATCACGATAATATCTGCTAACTCGATAATACCTGCTTTTTCAGCTTGAATTATATCTCCCCTATCTGGGCCATCAACTAGAATTATTTTGTCTGCGAATGCAACTATTTTAATTTCTGACTGGCCTGAGCCGACAGTTTCTATGAGAATTTTCTCCCACCCACAGTAGGATAGTAATTCTATCATCGAAATCAACGATGATGACATTCCTCCTGGCTGACCCCCTGTAGAAAGAGATCTCACATAAACCAACTCTCCTGAATCGGCAGATTCCATTCTTACTCTGTCTCCCAATAATGCCCCGCCTGACCTTGGAGACGAGGGGTCAATGGCCAGAACCGCTACATTCTGGTTTCTTGATTTCCAATAACTGATTATTCTACCTATTAGAGATGATTTTCCTACTCCTGGGGGGCCGGTTATTCCGATGACCGAGGATTTCCTTGAAGGCGAATCTTCTGGAAGATTGAGCTTCATACCTTTTTCTAGGTGAGTTAGCAGTCTTGACAAGTCCCTTCTATTTCCATTGGCTGCTGATTTTAAGAGTGAGTCCTGATTCATCAATTCCAACGCCACCCATCTTCATCACCGACTCCAATGGGGGCACCTGACTCCACTCTAGAATTAGCCTCATCTAAGAAGGAAAGAATTTCATCGGTTCTTGATCCCGGTCCAAATATTGCCCTTACACCACTGGAGAACATATTTTCATGATCTCTATCAGGTATTATCCCTCCCAAGAAGACCATTACATTGCCCATTCCTGTTTCCCTAAGAAGTTCACAAATTCGTGGCACTAACACATCATGAGCTCCTGATAATGTAGAGAGGCCAAGAGCATTTGCGTCTTCGTCCATTACAATTCTTGAAATCTCCTCGGGAGTCCTCCTTAGGCCAGTATATACGACTTCGTGACCACCATCCCTAAGCGATCTGGCGATTACTTTTGCACCTCGATCGTGGCCGTCAAGGCCCGGTTTGGCCATTACTATCTTCATAGTATCGAATATGCGAACCGGTGACCCTCCTTGAAGCAACCGCAGGCCATATTTTCACGTTTTCATTAGTAAGGCATATTGACGTCCCAGCATATGGAGACACATGAGTGCAGATGACGTGCGCGTTGAAGAGCTTCGGAGGCGTAAGGCACAAGCCATAGCAGGAGGCGGTCAAGCAAGGGTATCTGCACAACACTCCAAGGGAAAATTAACGGCTCGAGAACGGTTAGATCTACTCTTAGATGATGGGTCTTTCATGGAAGTAGATCCGCTGGTAGAGCATAGATGCAGGGACTTTGATATGGACAGGAATGTAATCCCCGGAGATGGCGTAGTATGTGGGCATGGGACCATAGGGGGAAAGACAGTTTACTGCTTTGCTCAAGATTTCACAGTATACGGTGGCTCCCTCGGAGAGATGCATGGTCTGAAGATTTGCAAGATTCTTGATATGGCCCTCAAAACTGGATCTCCTGTCATTGGGCTAAATGATAGTGGAGGCGCAAGGATACAGGAGGGCGTGGCTAGCCTTGGCTCTTATGCTGAAATATTCTTCAGAAACGTCAGAGCAAGTGGCGTCATACCACAAATTTCAGTCATCATGGGACCCTGCGCAGGAGGAGCAGTCTATTCTCCAGCGATTACTGATTTTGTAATTATGGTCGATGGGACATCACATATGTTCATCACCGGGCCGGAAGTAATCAAGACAGTGACTAACGAGGAGGTTTCCTTTGAGGACCTGGGAGGGGCTTCGACTCATGCAACAAAGTCTGGTGTGACTCACTTCACTGCAGTAGATGATGAAGAGGCCTTAGAATTGACAAGGGAGCTGATTAGCATGTTACCTTCAAATAATCTACAGAAAGCTCCCGTTTTACCCACTAGAGATCCAATAGATAGGACCTGTGAAAGATTGCAAAGTCTAGTCCCAGATAACCCCAAAGAGCCGTATGACATCATTACGGCAATACAAGAGACGGTAGACGATGGTGCATTCTTAGAAGTTCAGTCAGAATATGCAATGAATATAGTAGTCGGATTTGCTAGATTAGGCGGGCATACAATCGGAGTGGTTGCTAATCAGCCTAATTTTCTAGCTGGGTGCTTGGACATTGATGCATCCATAAAGGCGGCTAGATTTGTAAGATTCTGTGATTCGTTCAATATTCCCCTTCTAACCTTTGTAGATGTTCCTGGTTTTCTTCCAGGTGCAAGCCAGGAGTGGGGTGGAATAATTAGACATGGAGCTAAGTTACTTTATGCATATGCCGAAGCTACGGTTCCTAAGTTGACTGTGATTACCAGGAAGGCTTATGGGGGCGCTTACGATGTTATGTCGTCCAAACACATTAGGGGAGATTACAACGTTGCATGGCCCTCTGCACAACTGGCAGTTATGGGGGCAGAGGGAGCAGTACAAATTATTCATAGAAGGAGAATCGCCTCTTCTGGCAATCCTGATCAGGAGAGAGAGAGGCTAGTGGGCGACTACGAGGATACTTTTGCAAATCCGTATCGTGCAGCTTCTCTTGGATATCTTGATGATGTTATTCAACCAAGTGAGACGCGGAGAGTCATGGCCAAAGCACTCGGTGCACTACTTGAAAAGGAAGAGGTCAGACCAGCTAGAAAACATGGTAATATTCCACTTTGAGGTGTTTTTTTGGACGATAGTAGATTGTTTAAATTAAAGGTGGTAGCTATGGTTGCCGTTATTCTAGAAGAGGAAGGTGGAGAGTTTATCCAGCTCTCTTCACAGAGAGACAGGGGTAAGGAGTGGGCCAGGGACCATCGAAGAGTAATTATTGGCAGGAGGAACCTGTTCAGGGCCAAATCGAAGAGGAGTTCATCCAGGTGATCTAATGAGGGACAAAAGGAAAGTAAATGTCGATGGGGAAGATTTTGAAGTCTCCATGGAAAAAGAAGGAGATTTTTGGAAGGTCGCAGTAGAAGGTAAAGTATTCTCTATCAAAGTAGATGGCGGCAAAGGCGATTCGTTATCTCCTAGGAAAAAGAAGGGAGCTCGAAAGGCTAAGAGGTCCGGTGTAGTGTCATCATCAATTCCAGGAAAAATTATTTCCATCTCAGTTAGTCAAGAAGAATTTGTTTCCGAAGGAGACGTCATAATGATATTAGAGGCCATGAAGATGCAGAATGAAATTCAGGCCCCTATTTCTGGCAAAATTACTGAGTTGAATTGTGAGCCAGGGGATAGTATCGAGGCAAATTCCCCTCTAATGGTAATTGAACCACCCATTGAAGATTCTGAATAGAGAGGTTTCAATAGCGAATGCCCTCAGGCCGAAGTATGGCTAAATGCGATTTTCCTCGTTGCTCCTCTGAAGGAAGTGTAGTTAGTCGATTATCGCCTAAAGGTTTCCTTGTTGCTACGGGGAATAAGGCCTACTCTTTCAGAGAGGCTTACAAGAGATTTACCTATTGTGAGAAATGCCATGATGAATTGATGAAATCCGTTTGGAACAGAGTTAGAGAAACCGATGAAAAAGGTGATGATCACGTCGCTCCGACGGCAATCTGATCAAATTAGTCCCAGAGCGTCTTCTATCCTATTCATCTCAGGTCCGGTTGAACCCGTACCTACCATTGCATGGGCATCACTGGCAGCACAACCCGCACCGATGAAAGGAGAACCAAAACTGACTGTCCCGACCATGACTGGAACACCTAAGGTATTCTCAATGAGCCGTGCCTCATCAGTTGTAATATCTGGATGAGCCAATGCCCCTTTGGAATTCGCCACTAGCATACTACCAACTGTGTCATGTCCTGCAACTTTACTTCTTACTGCATTTACGCCCAATACTTCTCCGATCATTTCAACGCCATTAGCTCCTGGTGGAACCACTGGACTTACGATTGCACCTATTTCGTTGCATTCGACTAGATTTCCGGCAGCATTTACGCCGCTTTGCATTACTACAACGTCTCCAAAGCTTGTTAGCTCATCGAGGTCTTCTTCTGTGGCAATGTCAGCTACGGCAATGCCCTTACTATTTCCCTTCAAGAGGCTCCCAATCAAAGAGGAGCCACCTACCATGAAAGGATATGTTTCGATATCAAAAGCACTTCCGATTTCTTCCACGGCCTCTGAGTCAAGGGATCTAGGCAGGAATAATACATCTCCGATTACAGATAAGTAAACGCCGACTTGACTATGGCCCAAAATATCGCCAGTGGAAATTCCCAATTTACCACTCCGTATTTTTCCTCACAGGGGTTTAATGAATAATTTTTTTGCGGGGATAAAGAACTGTTTCCAGAACTTATGAGAAAGAAAGAAGGCACAACGACGATCGTTCCCGTGGGCTCTCGCACCACAGTACAGGAATCGACGCAGGAGGTCTTGACTTCCGGGTTCGATATGGGACCGGGTATTACCCCTCCGCTATGGCCGTGCACAACTTTCTTTCGAATGTGTGAATTGATATGCTTGATTGAACAGAGGCCCACACAGGGCTTAATATGTGAATTCTTGATGCTCGGAGGATTAGTGCAGCTGGGCTGAACACCTCGGTCGAAACCTCGGTGCTTACACCCGCTGTCTATCAATCTCGTCTTTTACGAGTCTCCTGAGGTGCCTCGTCTTTCGGGCGACTTCGAGCTTAGATGCTTTCAGCTCTTATCCGCATGGAGCGTGGCTACCCAGCATTGCCTTGTCAGACAACTGGTAAACTAGTGG